>FTFY01000792.1_pt1 | contig 57875 bp, 50 predicted proteins | sample 1640561 | NCBI WGS metagenome assembly FTFY01 (sample SAMEA3914789, study PRJEB12502) | metagenome | biome: forest; material: soil | place: Canada | collected 2011-07-03 | depth 0.3 m | reverse complement strand
TGGAATGAAGCCTGGAACGGCACCGAGCAGGAACGATCATACAAGCTTGATGGAGACACGCTCGTCGTCTTTACGGCCTGGATGCCGAATCCGTTAGTACCAGGAAATCCGGTAGGAAGGGCTATTCTCAGTTTTAGACGCGAGTAATAAGACGGCGCCCATGAATCGGAACAGGGCGCCAGTTTCTGGCAACAACTACTTCACGCTGGTAACAACATAATCTGTGCCTTGTTTGGCGAAATCGATGGTCGCTTTCTTGTCGACTGAGAGTTTGTCGAAGAACACCTTGTCCTTCACAACAAAGGTCATCGTCATGGCCGGCCAATTCAAACTCTTGACAGGTCCGTGTGCCAGTGTCACGGTGCCTTTGGTCGTGTCAACAGCCTTCACCACACCGGTCGCCTGATGGGTGGCTACCTTGGCAGTGGCGCTGGAACTCATGTTGTCCATCGGCATGGTCTTCATGTCCATACCCTTCATATCCATGTTTTTCGTGCTGGCAGATTGCGCGAGTGCAGTTCCGGATGCGGACAGTGCCAGAAGCACAGAGAGGATTGCGATTGGTTTCATGCTTATTTCCTTTTTTAAGTTGAGAGTGGTAATACGAAACAGATTGCACTCGTCCGTTAGATAAAAACCTTACGGCCGAGCGCCGCGCCTGCTTCCATGCGCGTTTATTGCGACCTCATTGGTGCTTGGCAATTTGCCCCCGGCGTAACAGCAGATAGACCGCCGGGACTACAAACATCGATAGCAGCGGCGCAGTGATCATCCCGCCCACCATCGGTGCGGCAATGCGCTGCATGACTTCCGATCCGGTGCCGGCACCGAGCATGATTGGCACCAGGCCGGCGATGATGACGGCTACCGTCATCGCCTTGGGCCGTACCCGCAATACCGCGCCTTCGCGTATCGCATCGAGCAGATCGGCTTCGCTGCCTTTGCCGCTGGCCTGCCGTTGTTCCCAGGCCTGTTTCAAATACAGCAACATGATCACGCCAAATTCCGCTGATACGCCGGCCAGTGCAATGAAGCCGACGCCACCGGCGACCGACAGGTGATAGTCAAGCAGCCACAACAGCCAGATACCGCCAGCAAGTGCAAACGGCAATGTCCCCATGATCAAGGCTGCTTCGTCGAAACGCTTGAAAGTCACGTACAGGAGGACAAAAATAATCAGTAAGGTGGCAGGTACCACGATTTTTAGTCTGGCGGTGGCGCGCTCCAGATATTCGAACTGTCCTGACCAGGCGATCGAGTAGCCGGCCGGCAATTTAACTTCCTTCGCCACAACTTGCTGCATGTCGTGAACGGTGGAGCTCAGGTCGCGATCACGGATATCGACATAAACCCAACCCGACAGACGTGCATTTTCGCTTTTGAGCATCGGCGCGCCGTCGTTGATGCGAATCGCCGCGACATCGCCCAACTGGATTTGGGCTCCGCGCTCTGTCAGCACCGGTAGCTGGCGCAATTTTTCGACAGTGTCGCGTACCTCGCGTGGATAACGTACGTTGATCGGGAAGCGTTGCAATCCCTCTACGGTTTCGCCGATGTTGTCGCCGCCAATCGCCGCCGATACGACACTTTGTACGTCCGAAATATTCAAACCGTAGCGGGCCGCCGCATCGCGGTTGATGTTTACATCGATATACCGGCCGCCGTTCAAACGCTCGGCCAGCGCCGACGATACTCCCGGTACGTGCTTGACGGCGCGTTCTATTTCGCCGGTAATACGGTCGATTTCCTGCAGGCTTACCCCTGCGACCTTGACCCCAACCGGACTTTTGATGCCGGTCGCCAGCATATCGATCCGATTGCGTATCGGCGGCACCCAGATGTTCGAAAGCCCGGGTACCTTGACGACGCGGTCCAGTTCCTGGATCAGTTTGTCGGGCGTCATGCCGGGGCGCCACTGGTCGTGCGGCTTGAACTGGATCATGGTTTCAAACATTTCCAGCGGCGCCGGATCGGTGGCGCTCTCCGCGCGGCCGGCTTTGCCGAACACACTTTGTACTTCAGGCACGGTTTTGATCAGCCGATCGGTCTGTTGCAACAATTGCTGCACCTTGCCGGCCGACAGCCCGGGTAGCGCCGACGGCATATACAAGACATCGCCTTCATCCAATGGCGGCATGAACTCGCCGCCGAGCCGGGTCATGGGCCACACCGTCACAGCGGCCACCAACACCGCACCTGACAAAGTCCATTTCGGGAAGCGCAACACGATATCTAGCAAGGGGCGATACAGCGCGATCAGGAAACGATTGAGCGGATTCTTTTGCTCATTCGGGATTTTGCCGCGAATCAAATAGCCCATCAAGACTGGAATCAATGTCACAGCCAACCCGGCCGCCGCTGCCATCGCGTAGGTTTTGGTAAAAGCAAGTGGGGAGAATAATCGTCCCTCCTGCGCTTCCAGCGTAAACACCGGAATGAACGAGAGCACAATAATCAATAGCGAGAAGAACAGCGCCGGACCCACTTCGGCAGCGGCGTCGCCAATGACGCGCCAGTGATCATTGCCTTGCAATTTCTCGCCGGGATGCGCATGGTTCCAGGCCTCGATATGCTTGTGGGCATTTTCGATCATCACCACCGCGGCATCGACCATGGCGCCGACCGCGATAGCAATCCCGCCCAGCGACATGATGTTGGCGTTAACTCCTTGGTAATACATGACGATATAGGCGATCAGGATGCCGATCGGCAGCGTGATGATGGCAACCAGCGCCGAGCGGATGTGGAACAGGAAGATGGCGCACACCACGGCGACCACGATGAATTCCTCGATCAGTTTTTCTTTCAGGTTGGTGACAGCGCGCTTGATCAGGTTCGAGCGGTCATAGGTTGTGATGATTTCGACACCGGGCGGCAAGCTCGCCTTCAATTTCTCCAGCTTGGCTTTCACGGCATCGATGGTTTCAAGCGCATTTTTACCGGAGCGCATGATGATGACGCCGCCGGCGACTTCACCTTCGCCGTTCAGCTCGGCAATCCCGCGCCGCATCTCCGGCCCCACCTGGACGCGGGCGACATCGCCCAGCCGCACCGATACCCCGGCATCGGTCGTCATCAACGGAATCTTGCGGAAATCGTCCAGCGATTTCAGATACCCGGATGCGCGCACCATGTATTCGGCCTCGCCCAGTTCCAACACGGAACCGCCGGCTTCCTGGTTGGCTTTCTGCACCGCGTCGATGATCTTGCCGTGCGGGATGTTGTAGGCGCGCATCTTGTCCGGATCCAGCACGATCTGATACTGACGCACCATGCCGCCGATACTGGCCACCTCCGAGACATTCGGCACGGCTTTCAGCTCGTACTTCAGAAACCAGTCCTGAAAGGCACGCAACTGCGACAGATCCATCTTGCCGCTATGATCGACCAGTGCATATTCGTAGACCCAGCCGACGCCGGTGGCATCCGGTCCGCGCGCGGTTTTAGCTTGCGGCGGCAGGCGCGACTGCACCTGGTTCAAGTATTCCAGCACCCGCGAACGGGCCCAGTAAGGATCGGTGCCATCTTCGAACAGGACATAGACAAAGGAATCGCCAAAGAACGAGTAGCCGCGCACGGTCTTCGCTCCCGGCACCGACAGCATGGTGGTGGTCAGCGGATAGGTGACCTGGTTCTCGACTATCTGGGGCGCCTGGCCAGGATAGCTGGTGCGGATAATGACTTGTACATCCGATAAATCAGGAATGGCGTCCAGCGGCGTGCGTGCCAGCGACCAAATGCCCCAGGCCGTCATCATCAGCGTCGCCAGTAGCACCAGGAAGCGATTAACGATGGACCAGCGGATCAGCTTGGCGATCATTGCGCAGCTCCTGGTGGTGTGGACATGACCTCCATGCGTGTTTCGGCACCCTTCAGACTGGCTTCGGAATCGATCAGGAACTGGCCGGAGACGACGACCTGTTGTCCCGCGTCCAATCCTTTGCGGATTTCAGTCTGGCCATTGGTCTCGCTGCCGATTTCAACGGCGACCGGGAGGAATTTGCCGTTACCTTCCGCTACCATGACGACGCTGCGGGTTCCCGTCTGAATTACTGCTTCAGTCGGTACCAGCAAGACATCCTTGCGCGCGGTGGGCGAAAAGTTGATCGTCGCAAACATACCCGGCACCAGCTGGCCGGACGGATTGGCCAACTCGATGCGCGCCTTGAGCGTACGGGTAGCCGGATTCACATCCGGCAGAATCGCGCTGACCTTGCCTTTGAATACCGTTCCCTGCAATGCTGGCGTACGCGCTTCGACTGTATTTCCCGGGCGGACTTGTGCCGCCAAGCTCTCCGGCACGTCGGCATAGACCCAGATCGAGCTGAGACCGTTGATTTTGAACATCGGCGCCCCTGTCATCACGGTCATGCCTTCACGCACGCTCAGTTCCGAGGCCACACCGCCGATAGGCGCGAAAATGGTCAGGCGAGCTTGCACCTTGCCACTCGATTCCACTAGGCGTATCTGGTCATCCGTCATGCCGACCAGGCGCATGCGTTGGCGCGCACCGCCAAGCAAGCCATCCATGTCGTTTCCCTGCATGTGCCTGACCGACAGATATTCTTCCTGCGCCGCCACCCATTCAGGTATATACAGTTCAGCCAGCACCTGTCCCTTGCGCACCGGGTCGAGCGGCGCGCGTATATACAGACGTTCAACGAAGCCAATGCTGCGTGCCTGCACCACGGCTACATCGCGTTCGTTGTACGCCACGCTGCCGACGGCAACGACTACCGAGGTCAAATTGCCCTTGGTGACTTCAGCGGTACGAATGCCCAGATTTTGTTGTACCCTCGGACTGATATTGACCTTGCCATCGTCGCCGGCATCATTGGCGTAGACCGGGACCAATTCCATATCCATGAACGGCGATTTACCCGGTTTGTCGAATTTTTGGTCCGGCACCATAGGATCATGCCAATACAGCACTTTTTTCTCCGAGTCGCCGGCTTTCGATTCGCCGACCTGGGATGACGCTGTCATCTCCTTGCCGTGATTTATGCCAGCCCGATACAGGCCGTAGCCGGTTGTTCCGAGGAGAGCCGCAATGGCAGCAATCGCAGCTGCCAGGAATAGTTTTTTGTTTTTCATTGCGTGTCCTTGTTCGTCCCCGAATGCGTCATCACACCGTCGGTGGGAAAGAGAAAATTGAGTTGCGCCCACAGGCGGTCGGTTTCGGTCGCCAGTTGCAATGCCTGGATGCGGACGTCAATCACATTGCGACGTGCCGTAAGCACATCGGCCAGGCTGGCTTTGCCGCTGCGGTAAGCTGTGATCGCGGCTAGCGTGCGTTGGTTGGCCAGCGGGATCAGTTCACGTTCATAACGGGCATATCGCTCGCGGTCGTTTTGCCATTCATCGATCATGGTGCGTGTTTCGGCCACATGCGCGCGCAGCATGTCTTCGCGCTCGGCTTTGGCTTGTTCCACCAGCGCCAGCCTGGAAGATAGTTCGCGGTCCTGGCGGTTCTTGCGATTCCACTGCAGCGGGATCGACAGGCCGACGGACACCATGTTGGAATAAGCCGCGCCACGTTGCTGGAACGCCATTTCCACGGTCCAGTCAGCCTTTTCATTGGCTTTAGCCAGCTTTGCTTCGGTCTCGGCTACATCGACCTTTTTGGTCAGGACGGCAATTTCCGGATGATGGGCAAGGTCGCTTTCGAGTGTTGAGGGATCAAGCCGGATGGTGTCGGTAGCAGGTTTGTCGGCCAGGGAAAGATCAGAGACGTTGCCGATCCAGCGCGCCAGCATGGTATTGGCATTGCGCACACGACGCCGGATTTCACTGGCGCGATCATCAAACACCGCATGTGCGCTCTGTGCCGCGAAAACGTCAGCCTGATTGCCACGGCCGGCTCGGTAAGCACCTTCGGCCGATTGCAATTCGAGTTTGGCTTGTTCACCTTGTTCCGCGATGACCGCCGCCATCGCATCCGCGTAATACCGGTCGAGCCAGGCCAAGGCAGTATCGCGCTCGATGGCGGCGGTTGCCAAGGTCTTCTCTGCCAGGGTCTTTTGGGCTTCGAGCTCGAAGCGGTCTGAACGCAGCTGGCGTTTGTCAGCGCGCGTGATTTCCTGCATCACGCCAACCCGGCGCATGGTCATGAAATCGTTGTTGAGATTGCCGCGGTCACGGCCGGTAACTGGCAGGTTGTCGATGCCGACCTTCAATACAGGATCGGGCAACTGACCTGCGGCGATCGCCATGTCACGCGAAGCGGCGACAGAAAAATCCTGTGCTGTAAGTTGACGCGAACGCTCTACGGCGCGACGCTGGGCCTCGGCCAGTGTCAATGGTGCTTCTACCGCGTAGACGTTGGCCGCCAGCATCAGCGAACCGGCCAGTGCGACGAGGCTGGATTTTACGAAAAAACGAAGAACCGCATTGCGCACCGGATAGTGTGCAACATGCGGAAGTGACAGCAGGGATGACATGAAACCTCCAGATAGCAATAGACAACATCGGGCGTGCGCATGGCACGACGATGGCGGACTAGGCGATCTGGGGAGTTAAATGCGGAAACAGCAGTTGCGTATGGACAGCGGTGGCGCCGTGGATCGCGCCAAAAGAAGAGAATTGGGTTGGACGTCGCTGGAATGGTCGACGATCTCGATATTCTGGAATACCAGCGTCAGTGCGGCAGCGATAAAGGGCTGCACAGGTGGCACAGATGGCCGGTCCAACGACTGGTTGCCTGCCTGCCCATTGGCGTGGCATAGACTTGGTTGCTCCTTGTCCACGCCCACGCAATCGCTCATCGCCTGGTCACTATCCACGGACATCGACACCGATTCGTCGATTTGCCCTGTGTTGAAACCCGGACAGGCGTATCCCGCCACAGCAAGCTGCATGAACAGCATGCTGACCAGCACGATAAGTGCGGCAATCAGGCGGGATGGGCGGGAAAGCTTCATTGTTTGTAATTTTTGCTTTGTTTATAGTACGTAGCAACGATATTTGTTGTCAAGCTAGTGCATTGTCAGGGTTATCCCTGTAGGAAGGTCAAGAACTATTTGGTTTCCATCAGCAACTATTTAGAGAAGTCTGTGAAAACCAGGCCGATTGACTAGAATGGTTGTTCCAGGCTGCTCAGTTGAGGCTCTGCACGCAGAGTTTGACAAGCCCATCACACATAACGGAGGCTGAAAATGACAATTCGCATAGGTGACGTAGCGCCGGATTTTACTGCTGAAACCACTGAAGGGAAGATCAACTTTCACGAGTGGATCGGAGATCAATGGGCCATCCTGTTTTCCCACCCGAAAGATTTCACCCCCGTTTGTACTACCGAGCTGGGCTACATGGCGCGCCTGAAACCGGAGTTCGACAAACGCAACACCAAGATCATGGGGTTGAGCGTCGATCCCGTCAGCGACCATAGTGCCTGGGCCAAGGATATTGAAGAGACGCAAGGCCATGCGGTCAATTATCCGATGATCGGCGATGCCGACCTGACGGTTGCGAAACTCTACGACATGATTCATCCCAATGCCAGCGGCGGGCAGCGCAGCGCGGCTGACAACGCCACCGTGCGCTCGGTATTCATCGTCGGACCGGACAAGAAGGTCAAGGCGATGCTGGTCTATCCGATGAGTTCGGGCCGTAATTTCGATGAGGTGCTGCGCTTGCTCGATTCGATTCAGCTGAACGCAAAGCACACCGTGGCGACGCCGGTGAACTGGAAGCCCGGTGAGGACGTCATCATTCCTACTTCAGTTTCCGACGAGGACGCCAAAAAGAAATACCCGCAGGGCTTCAAGACATTGAAACCGTATTTACGGGTCGTGTCGCAACCGAAGTAAAGGCGTAACGCATAAGCTTAGTGACTATGCCGATGGTGTATGTCCGGGTAATGCGCATGGCTATGGCTGATCGGTAAATGGCGGTGAGGGTGGCTGTGCGGTTCGCGGCCATCCCAGTCGAAGTCGTGTTGATGCTGGTGGTGGGGATCGCCTGGAGCGTGCCGGTGGCTGTGCGCATGCTCGGTTTCTTCATGCGTATGCGGATGCTGGTGGCGTTCAGTCAGATGCAGCCAGATACCGACTCCCATCAGTCCCGCGGCCAGCCAGAACAAGCCGCCCACCGTGTCATGCAACACCAGCAGGGAAATCGCGGCGCCGATGAATGGCGCTGCTGAAAAATAGGCGCCGGTCCTGGCGCTGCCCAGGTGGCGCAGCGCCAAAACGAACAACACCAGGCTGACGCCGTACCCGCAAAAACCGATGAGCGCGGCGGCGCCGATACTGTTGATCGCCGGTAATTGCGCACCCAGCAGCAAGGCCAGGCTCAGGTTGACCACGCCTGCGACCAAGCCTTTGAGCGCGGCGATCTGGACCGCATCGCTGGCGGAGATCTTGCGCGTCAGGTTATTGTCGATTGCCCAGCACAGGCAAGCCGCCAGAATCGCCAATGGCCCCCATGGAACACCAAACTCCGGTACTTGCTGCCATGACAGCAGAACCCCCGCCAGTACGATGACGACCATGCCCAGTACAATCCGCCGATCGAAATTTTCCTTGAAAACAAACCATGCAAGGGCCGCTGTCAGGACGCCTTCCATATTCAACAACAAGGACGCACTGGAGGCAGGGGTGATAGAGAGGCCTAGCATCAGCAGGATCGGGCCGCAGATTCCGCCGCTTAAAATCGCCGCGCCTAGCCACGGCACGTCGGCTTTGGACAATCCGTTGCCGCCAGCTTGATTACGCAAAAGCGCGCGTCGTATTCCATACCAGAGCGATAAGCCGAGACCACTGCCGAGATATAGCAGGCCAGCCAGCATGACCGGTGAGACTTGCCCCACAAGCAGCTTTGAAAACGGCGTGCTGGCGCCAAACAGGGCCGCGGCCAGCAATGCGAAGAGAACACCTTGATGCATGGATTTTTCCTTGAGCCTTACATTTGTTTGCCGCGCAGTTTACTCCTGGTGCAGCGCAATCCCGAACTGTTCCGCCAACGCGGTACGCCCTTCCGGCGTGATGCTAACCACGCGAGAATTTTTGGTCCTGGTCAGCCAGCCGAGCTCGATCATTCGTTTCGCCAGCTTTGCTCCCAAGGCGCCGGCCAGATGATCCCGGCGTTCGCTCCAGTCCAGGCAAGGATAGGCAAACTGGCGTCGGCTCTTCCTAAGTTCAGCGGTATCGATCCCAAGGCCGTTGAACCAGGTTTCGCCTTGCGCTGACAGTGAGAACATGCCGTCGTCGGCATTCAACAAACCGCGTTCAAGCAGCACCTCGGTCAAGCGGGTGCCGAGTTTCCCTGCCAGATGGTCGTAGCAGAAGCGTGCGGTGCAGATGGCGTCGTTGCCGGTGGCCGGGCCGATACGCTTGCGTTTCGGCGCAAATACCATCAACGATTCGATCAGGCGCGCCACCTCCGGCGAGGCCAGCCGAAAGTATTTGTGCCGGCCCTGAGTCGTCATGTCGAGCAGCCTGTCGTCCAGCAACTGACGCAAATGCGTGGTCGCAGTGGCTGGCTTGATTTCGGTGCCGTATGCCAGCTCCTTGGCGGTCAGGGCGCGGCCTTCCATCAGCAGCGACAGCATGCGGATGCGGGTCGGATCGCCGATGGTGCGGGCCAGCCGGCTGAGGTCGGGTTCGTCGTTCATAGTTTGATGGTAACCGTACTGTTGTTGTGTGACAAGCGGCTGCAACTGGCTCAGAATCGGGACTTGATCACTTATGCAATGGAGCCGCCGCAATGACATCTCCCCAACCGGTGCAAGTACTGGACAGCGCCGCCGCCGTTGCGAAAGCGCCAACGCCGGCAGTAGGCTGGACCATCGCAGCCAGCAGTTTCGCCTTCATCATCGTGCAGCTGGATATCACCATCGTCAACGTTGCGTTGCCGCAGATCGGCGCCGATTTGAACGCGCGCGTCTCGGCCTTGCAGTGGGTGGTGGATGCCTACACCCTCGGTTTTGCCGTGTTTCTATTGTCGGCCGGGGCTTTGGGCGACAAATTCGGTTCCAAGCGGTTGTTCCTGGCCGGTTTCCTGCTGTTTGCCCTGGCTTCGATCGCCTGCGGGCTATCGCCCAGCGCCGCCTTCCTGAATATCGCCCGGGCCATCCAGGGAATCGGCGCGGCGTTGCTGGTACCCAGTTCTTTGGCGATCCTGAATCGTGCTTGTGCTCACGATAAGAAATTACTAGCCAAAGCCATCGGTCTCTGGACTGCGGCAGGCGGCGTCTCGATTGCCGCCGGCCCGGTGCTAGGCGGCTTGCTTCTGGCAGTTGCCGGATGGCGCAGTATTTTTTGGGTGAATATTCCGATTTGCATCCTGGGTTTCATCCTGACCATGCGCGTGGTGCCGGCCATGGCAGCCAAACAACACACGCATTCTTTCGATTTCCTGGGGCAGATACTGGCGATTTTTGCGCTGACCGGGCTGGTTGGCGCGGTGATCGAGCTTCACCCGTTAGGCTTGGGGCATCCGCTGGTGTTGTCCGGATTCTGCCTGGCTCTGGTCGCCGGTGCTGCTTTCATCATGGTAGAAAAGAAGGTGGCGCATCCGATGCTGCCTTTGAACTTCTTCCACCAGACCAGTTTTACTGCGGCCGTCCTGTTTGGAGTATTTGTGAATTTTTCCTACTACGGCGTGATTTTCGTGATCAGTTTTTATCTGCAAAAAGTGCAGGGCTACAATCCCATGCAAGCGGGCCTGGCGTTTTTGCCTTTGACGGGTACCTTCATTCTGTCGAACCTGGTCAGCGGCTGGCTGATCGGGCGTGCCGGCATACGTTTGCCGATGGTGCTGGGCGGCTTCATCGGCGCCTTGGGGTACGGTTTACTCGGATCTGTCGGGATTGCGACAGATGCCAGTTTCTTGCAGATGCTGCCGGGTTTCGTGCTGATCCCGGCCGGCATGGGGCTAGCCGTGCCGGCCATGACGACTTCGATATTATCCAGCGTCGAGAAGGCTCGGGCCGGGACCGCATCTGCAGTACTCAATACCGCCAGGCAGGTCGGCGGAGCGTTCGGCGTGGCGGTATTTGGCGCGCTGGTCAGCGATAGTTTCGGTGGGGATGCGCTTACCGGTGTCAAAATTGCGATGTTGACGGCGACAATCCTGCTATTGATTGCGGCGGGAATGGGTTATCTGGTGCGGCCTGGAGGAAAATGAGTTGACCCGGGCGTTTTGGCGTACATTGTTCGCTAGTCAGCAGAGCGAGTATGTACAACCGTCCAGGAGCGTCGACATGATCAATCCATTCGATTTCAACGGCAAGACAGTGTTCGTTTTCGGCGGCACCAGCGGTATCAATCTTGGCATTGCCCACGCTTTCGCCGAGCAGGGTGCAAAAGTGGCGGTGGCCAGCCGTTCGCAAGACAAGGTTGATGCGGCGGTATCCGCATTGTCGCAGCATGGGGGCGAGGTTGCCGGTTTCTGTGCCGACGTGCGCAATCCTGATGCAGTTGCAGCGGCATTCTCCGGGGCGAGCCAGGCACTCGGCCAGATCGACGTGCTGGTGTCCGGTGCCGCCGGCAATTTTCCGGCAACGGCACTCGGCATGTCGCCCAACGGCTTCAAGTCGGTGGTCGACATCGACCTGCTGGGTACTTTCCACGTGCTGCGTGCGTCTTATCCCTACCTTGCCAAGCCCGGTGCCACGATCATCAATATCTCGGCGCCCCAGGCATTCCTGCCGATGGAGTTGCAGGCGCATGTATGTGCGGCAAAGGCCGGTGTCGATATGCTGACACGGGTCCTGGCGATGGAATGGGGCGAGCAGGGCGTGCGCGTCAATTCGATCGTGCCGGGGCCGATTGGCGGTACGGAAGGCATGGAACGGCTGGCGCCGACTCCTGCGCTGAAAGCCAGGATCGCTTCCACAGTACCTTTGCGACGGGAAGGCACGCCGCGGGATATTGCCAACGCAGCCATATTCCTGGCCTCGCCGCTGGCTAGTTATATTTCGGGTGTGGTGCTGCCGGTGGACGGCGGCTGGTCGCTGGGTGGAGCCACGGCGTTCATGATGGAGGTAACTGCGGCGATCATGCCGGGCGCCAAAGCTTAGGATTGCGGGGGACTTTACGCTAAAGCACTGACCCACCTGCGCAGAACGCAGCGCGAGCCAGTGTTTCTGCCGCAAATTATTTTTTCATTTCGTCTTTGTGTTCGTCTTCGTGGTGGTGTTTCTTTGGTGCTTTGCGGTGATGCTTGGCAGGCTCACGTTTATAGTCGCCCGGGTGGGTTTCCATCTGGCGGTCGTTGCGGGCGTCGGGATGTCCGGCCAGAGCGTCGCCGGAGTTCTGGGCTTGTGCGAATGGTGTCAATGCGAAGAGGAGAGCGGCGATACCAAATAGCTTTTTCATATTGATTCCTTCCGTTGATTGGGTTTCACAATCCCGGTTGACAGCGGGATTTCTAATAAACGCCGTGGGAGATATTCGGTTGACAACGAGGGTATTGTTCATTCGTAACTTGATGTAGCATTCAGCAGGCCGGCATTCGCCAAACCATCTTTGTCACGGAGCATTGAATGAAAAAACGCCAGTTTCTGTCGACTGCCACCGCTTCGGTTGCGGGCGCCTTGGGAATGTTTGCGCTATCGCCCAATGCGAGGGCCGTTGCCAAAGGCACATCACAATCTGCGGCGCCGACAGTATTAACCATAACCGGCGCAATTGAACGCAGCAACCGCGGTCCGACCGATGCTGTGATCGACCAGATGATGCATAAGCAGAATGTGAAGTTCAGCAGTGCGTTTACCTTCGACCTCGCCGCACTGGGCAAGTTACCGGCGGTAACCATCAATCCGACCATGGAGTACGACAGCAAGCCGCATCAGCTGCGGGGGCCGCGCCTGGCTGAGGTGCTGGATATGCTGGGCGCCAACAAAGCGCCGGAGACGCAGATTGTGTTCCATTCGGTCGACGGTTATATGCCGCAGCTGAGTTTCGCCCAATTGCGGAAATATGGCTATATCCTGGCAACCCATATCGACGGCAAGCCGATGGCGATCGGCGGATTTGGTCCCATCTTCGCGATCTATGACGCCGATCGTATTGCCGAGCAGGCGCAAAAACCCCTGGACCAGCGCTTTACGCTTTGCCCATGGGGTTTGTATTGCATAGAGGTGGTCGCGGGCAAATGAAGTCAAGCTTCTGCCGCTTGTAGTTTTATTCGTCGCCGAATAATTCGCCTTGCAACACGACTGACTCGTTCATTGCTTCATCTTTCCTGGCGAGTGCGCTGGCCCGTACGCCTAGCAACCGCAAGCGCTTGTCCAACGTGACGCGGCGCAGGCATTCGCCCGCCGCTTGCCGGATCGCGGTGGCGTCGTCCGTCGCATTAGGCAATGTCAGATCCCGGGTGACGATGCGGAAATCGGAGAAGCGCAATTTGATCCCTATCGTGCGGGCAACATAGCCTTTTCTTTGCAGGTCGCCCGCAAGTCGTACGCAGAGATCCGTGAACATGGGAGTGAGCGTGTCGCGGTCCAGCTTGGCGTGCAGATCTCTTTCAAACGTCGATTCGCGGCTGATCGATTTGGTTTCCGAGCTGGTCACCACCGGGCGATCGTCCAGGCCGATGGCGGTACGCATCAGCCATTCGCTATAGGTGCGCCCGAAACTTTCTTGCAGCACGGCCGGATCGGCGGCGGCCAGTTCGCCGATGGTGTGCAGCCCGAGAGCCGTCAATTTCTCGGCCGCCTTGGGGCCGATGCCGTTGACCTTGCGCGCAGCCAGCGGCCAGATGCGCGACTGGATGTCGGCTTCGGTGATGATGGTGAGGCCGTTCGGCTTGTCAAGTTCCGAGCTGATCTTGGCCAGCAGCTTGTTGGGCGCAACGCCGATCGAACACGATAATCCCGTGGCTTCGCGCACGGCATTCTTGATCCGTTGCGCCAATATCCGAACCTCGTCCGGGTGCTGGCTCAGGTCGATATAGATTTCGTCAATGCCGCGATCCTCTATCAACGGCGCGATCCCGGCCACGGCAGCTTTGAAGAGCCGGGAGTAGTGGCGGTAGGACTCGAAATCGGTCGGTAGAAGAATTGCGTCCGGCGCCAGCTTGGCCGCCTTCATCATGCCCATGGCGGAAAACACGCCCAAGGCGCGTGCTTCGTAGGTAGAGGTGGTCACGACGCCACGGCCGACATAGTCGCGCAGTTTGGAGTAGACGAGCTGGTCGTCTGCGCCAGGTTCCGGCTTGTGGCGGGAGCCGCCGCCGATCACTACCGCCTGGCCACGTAGCTCCGGGTAGCGCAGCAGCTCCACCGACGCGTAGAAAGCGTCCATATCCAGATGTGCGATACGACGAATGGGCGAAGGCATGAAGTCAATATGGGGAGATATTTAATACGGCCATAGGATACCACTACTGTATATAAATACAGCTATCGTGGGATTTTTTTTTGAGGGTCAGCAATAAGTCCACGGATTGAGAATTGCTACCCCGGTTGGCTCGAAATCGGCGGTATTGCGAGTTACAACCGTCATGCCATGAACCAGCGCCGTCGCGGCGATAAGTCCGTCGCGAACAGGGCGCGGGTCGGGCACATGCAATCGTGCGCTGCGTTGAGCGACAGCTGTGTCTACGGGTAGGATGCGGCCCGTGAAGGCGGGTAAGACGTGGCTGTTCAGCCAGGTCCGGAATATTGCTCCCTGCGGCGGATCGCGGCGTTCGGCCAGTAATATGCCGATCTCCAGTTCCTGGACAGTAATCGCTGACAGATATAAATCAACCGCATCCACGCTATCGGCCCACTCCGCAACGCGGCTATCTGCTTTCCCGTGGCGGATTTTCCGTAACTCGGAAACGACATTTGTATCGAGAAGGTACATCAGGACAGGTCCGCAGCTTGTGCCAGATCTTTCCATAGCGGAATGTCGAGTTCGATGTCGGCAATGTCGGGCATCGCTAACAAATCCGCGATTTTCGTTCGTCCGCCACTGATTTTTTTATACTCGTCGAACGTCAACAGCACATGCGCTGGCCGGCCGCGGTCCGTGATGAACACCGGGCCATCATTCGCTGCCTTTTTTGCCTTGCTGGCATCTTGATTGAATTGCCGGCTTGAAAGGGTCGTAATTGTCATTTCGGCACCTTGCATCTGTTTCCAATGTAGATATGTTACTACAAAATGTAGGTTGCGTAAAATATGTAGGTATGTTCCTATATTTCAAATTGATCCACGTCTTAGCTTCAAAACTAATGCTCGCTATCCCAACTTGCGTAAGTTTTACAGCACCGGACTCAGCAAACGCGCAACATGGATCAGCACCTTATACAAATAGTGCAGCCGATCATAGTCACTTATATCGATTTCAACCGCTTGCCCGAAATCCTCCACCAGCATCTGTTCAACTTCCGCCGCGAATGCCGTATCGATATTCAATGCGGTAATTTCGAAATTGAGCCGGAGTGAACGGTTATCCAGGTTCATGCTGCCGACGGCTGCCGTGTCGTCGTCAATCAGCAGCACTTTTTGATGCGTAAATCCAGGTTGATAGCGGAACACTCGTATGCCGGCACGCACCGATTCGTGCGCGTACAAGGTCGATGCCAGGAAGACAGTGCGATGATCCGGGATGGCCGGGATCAGGATACGTACGTCGACGCCGCGGAATATCGCCAGTTGCAGGGCGGCGTTGACCGCAGAATCCGGTACCAGGTAGGGCGTGGTCAGCCACAGCCTGTGGCGGGCGGCATGTATCGCTTGCACGAAAAATAGCGAGCAGGTCTCTTGCGCATCGGCGGGCCCGGTTGCAGCGACCAGGCTGGTGGCTTTGCCACCGCTGGCGCGCGGCGCCAGCAGAATCAGCGGCTGGCCGGTGATCCATTGCCAGTTTTCATCGAAGGCCAGCTGCAAATCGGCGACCGCCGGCCCTTGCAGTTCCATGTGGGTATCGCGCCACGGCGCCAGCGGCGGCTTGTGGCCAAGATATTCTTCGCCGACATTCAGGCCGCCGACAAAACCGCGCCAGCCATCCACCACCACCACCTTGCGATGATTGCGGAAGTTGAGCTGGAAGCGATTGCGCCAGCGGCGTGTGGCGAAGCGATGGATATGGACGCCGCCGGCGCGCAGGATTTCGCTATAAGTGGCTGGCAGGTCGTGGCTGCCGACGCCGTCGTAGAGCACGTGCACGCTGACGCCGGCTGCCGCGCGTTCCAGTAACGCTGCTTGCAGCCGGCGACCCAGTTCGTCGTCGTGGATGATGAAGAATTGCACCAGCACGTAATGTTCAGCGCCGGCGATCGCAGCGAACATCGCTTCGAAACTGGCGGCGCCATTGACCAGCAGGCGCAAGCGATGGCCGCTCAGGAACGGTACGCCCAACATTTTGCTGATGGCTTGATAACGCTGCGCCCCGACGTGCGGCGGGTATTCGGCAGACAGGGCTAGCTGAGCCGGATCGTCCAGCTGGCGCAGGCGCGCCAGCCGCGAGTGGTGCAGTTCGGCATAGCCGGAGAAACGTTTACTGCCAAGGAACAGATAGGGCAGCAGGGTGAAGTAGGGCAGCAGCACCAGCCCGAACACCCAGGCTACCGCGCCCTGCGGCGTGCGGGTGTGCATCAGGGCGTGGATTGCGGCGACGACGCCGGCGGCATGCAACAGCAGAACGACTACGGAAATCAGGGCAAACGGCAAATGCGGCATTCAGATAACTCCGAATCTCAAGGGCAGCTTGCATATTAGCCAATAATCGTGGTGCCTGGCCCGCTTATTTTTTTGCCTGCAGTGCAATCCGTACCGCCAGGCCGGCCAGGACAGTACCCATCAGCCAGCGCTGGATCAGCAGCCAGCTAGGGCGGCTGCCCAGGACACCGGCAATCGAGCCGGCAGCCAACGTCACCATCGAGTTGACCGTGATGCTGACCACGATCTGGATCAAGCCGAGCACCAGCGACTGCATCAGGATGCTGCCGCCGTTCGGGTCGATAAATTGCGGCAACAGCGCGAGATACAGCAGGGCGACTTTCGGGTTGAGCAGATTGGTGAACAGGCCCATCAGGAACAGTTTGCGGTTGCTGTCGGCGGGCAGGTCGCGCACTGCGAACGGTGAACGGCCACCCGGCTTCACTGCTTGCCAGGCTAGATAAAGCAAATAGGCGGCGCCACCGAAGCGCAGTAAATCGTACGCCAGAGGTATCGCAAATAACAGCGCGGTGATGCCGAACGCTGCGCACAGCATGTAAAACACAAAGCCGGTCGCCACCCCGGCCAGCGATACGAAGCCGGCTTTCGGGCCTTGGCAAATCGAGCGCGAGATCAGGTAAATCATGTTGGGGCCAGGCGTCAGGACCATACCGAAGGCGACCAGTGCAAAACCGAGCATTAAATTGAGATTTGGCATATGCGGACAGTAAAAGATGGGTGGGAAAACCGTTCAGAGGTGGCATGCGTATTTTGAGGTAAAACTTGCCGCTTCGCACAATTAAACGGTAAATGGATTTGATTTGTGCTTCAGCGGCACAAGTGTTGTTCTGATTTCATGGATTGTGCTGCTTGCTGGAATAAATGATAGTAAGCATGCGTACCAGCAATCAACGTTTGACTCGATCGACACCAACATACCGAGGCAAAACCATGAAATCAGAAAACATCGGCCATTTGCTGACCCGTGCACACACGCACGACGTTGTCTACCTTGCAGAGGATCAGACCATCTCGATTCAGAAAGCCTTGAAACAAGGCGAGAGAATCAAGTGCCTGAGCGGGCTGTTATGGATTACCGCAGAAAATTTCAAAGGCGATATTTTTTTGAATGAAAACAAGGACGTTGAAATGCATGGCGCAAAACATATCGTGATTACCGCCCTGAAATCTTCCAGTTTTACCTACGAGCAGACGATGGCGTAAGATTTGGCATTGCTCGCCGCTTTGAGCGAGTGCTTCGGTCTGTTCCAGACCATGGAGAATGCCTGTGTCTTTCGATGTCGATCTGTTTGTGATTGGAGCCGGTTCCGGCGGGGTACGCGCTGCACGTTTTTCCGCCGGATTCGGCGCCCGCGTAGCGATAGCGGAAAGTCGCTACCTGGGCGGTACCTGCGTCAATGTCGGCTGCGTGCCAAAAAAATTCCTGGTCTACGGCGCGCATTTCAGCGACGATTTTGACGTGGCGTCCAGCTTCGGCTGGAGCGCAGGCAAGCCGCAATTCGACTGGACTACGCTGATTGCCAATAAAAATCGCGAGATCCATCGGCTCAACGAGGTCTATCGCGGCTTGCTGCTCAACAGCGGCGTCGCCCTGCATGAAGGCCACGCCAGATTACTCGACAAGCACACGGTTGAGATTAACGGCCAGCGCATTAGCGCAGCCAACATCCTGATAGCCACCGGCGGCTGGCCGCAGGTGCCGGATATTCCCGGCAAAGAATTTGCCATTACCTCCAATGAAGCTTTTTTTCTGAAGGCATTGCCGCGCCGTGTGCTGGTGATCGGCGGCGGGTATATTGCGGTCGAATTCGCTTCGATTTTCCATGGCCTTGGCGCGCAGACCAGCTTGCTGTATCGCGGCGATCTTTTCCTGCGCGGTTTCGACCATGGCGTGCGCGAGCATCTCAACGGCGAATTTCAGAAAAAGGGCGTAGACCTGCAATTCAACGCCGATATCGCCAGCATAGCCAAGCTGGCCGACGGCAGTTTGAAGGTGACTTTGAAAGATGGTCGTGTGCTCGATACCGACTGTGTGTTCTACGCCACCGGCAGGCGGCCGATGCTTGACAACCTGGGGCTTGAGAATGTCGACGTGGCGCTGGATGCCAAGGGCTTTATCAAGGTCGATCAGGAATACCGGAGCTCGGAACCGAACATCCTGGCCCTGGGCGATGTCATCGGCAAGGTACAACTCACCCCGGTGGCGCTGGCTGAAGGCATGGCCGTAGCGCGGCGCTTGTTCCGTCCCGAGGATTATCGTCCGGTGGACTATCATCTGATTCCGACGGCCGTATTTAGCTTACCAAACATCGGCACGGTCGGACTGACCGAAGAGCAAGCGCAGCACGCGGGACACAAGCTGAAAATATTCGAGACAAAATTTCGTCCGATGAAACTGAGTCTTGGCGATTATCATGAGAAAACCATGATGAAGCTGGTGGTCGATGCCGACACTGATAAAGTGCTCGGCTGCCACATGGTGGGGCCGGATGCCGGCGAAATCATCCAGGGGATTGCGGTGGCTTTACGGGCTGGCGCCACCAAGCGTGTATTTGACGATACCATCGGCATACACCCGACCTCGGCGGAAGAGTTCGTCACGCTGAGAACCGCGCGCCCCGATTGACAAGTCCGAACCAAAAGATAAACGCCTGCTGCCAACATACAGAACAAGCCATGAGTGAAAATAACAAACCAGAATCAACAGAGAAAGAGATGGGGACAGGGACAGAGATGGAGGGCGACGAAACCGCAGGTTTCACGCGCCGCCGCTTTCTCGGGAGCGTAGTTGCTGTTGGCGCCAGCCTGGCCTTGTCCGACTGCGCCAGCGACGGCAACCAGCAAATAGCGGATGCAACCCAGGATAAACTGCTGGACCAGCAGCTGCGGTCTGCCATCAAGCATGTGGTGGTGATCTACGCCGAAAATCGTAGCTTCAACAATCTGTACGGTAATTTTCCTGGCGTGCAGAAGCCGTTGGCGCAGGCGATGCAAGGTAATTACACGCAGCTCGACCGCGATGGCAAGACACCGCTGGCGCAGTTGCCGAAAATCTGGGGCGGGCTGGTGCCGCAGGCGCAGCAAGTCAATGGCCAGCGCTATGTGATTGCAGAAGGACAGATTACCGGTTTGCCTAATGCCCCGTTCAAGCTCAGCGATCAGCAAGGCACGCCGTTGCCGCAAGGAGTGATCACGCGCGACTTGTGGCACAAGTTTTACCAAAACCAGATGCAGATCAACGGCGGAAAAAACGACCAGTTTGTGGCCTGGGCCGATTCCGGCGCACTGACTATGGGGCACTATGGCGAAACTGCCAGCAAACTGCGACTATGGAAACTTGCCGAGCAATATACCTTGTGCGACAATTTTTTCATGTCGGCTTTCGGCGGTTCTTATCTCAACCATATTTTCCTGATTTCCGGGCAGACGCCGTTCTATCCCGATGTCCACAACAGCCCGGCCCGACACAATGTGTCGACCGTGGAAGGGGATGATCCGAAAGGCACGCGCCTGAAGCTGGATGACAAGAATCCAGCCTCGGCCATCGACGGCCCGCCAAAATTCCTGCGTGACCGTGCCATCACGCCGGACGGCTACGCAGTCAATACCATGGCGCCGCCGTATCAGCCTAGTTTTGTCAAGCCGCCGAAGGGTGGCGATGCCGCTTATGCCGATGCCGACGATCCGATGGTGCTGCCGCCGCAAATCTATCCGACCATCGGCGACCGGCTGTCGGAAAAGGGAGTCAGCTGGGCCTGGTATGCCGGTGCATGGCAAGCGGCGTTGGAGGGCAAGGCGAACAGCGATGCGGTGCCCAATTTCCAATATCATCATCAGCCCTTCAATTATTTCAAGAGTTTCGCGCCCGGAACCGCATTGCGTGAGGCGCATTTGAAAGATGCCGGGACAGGCGACGATCCGAACACCAATAAATTCCTGGCGGATGTGGATGCAGGGCGCCTGCCTCAGGTCGTTTTCTACAAGCCGCAGGGTAACCTGAACCTGCACGCGGGGTATGCCGACGTTGAGTCCGGCGATCGCCACATTGCCAATGTCATCGCGCACCTGCAACGCGGGCCGCAATGGCAAGACATGGTGGTGATCATCACGCACGATGAAAACGGCGGCTGGTGGGACCATGTGGCGCCGCCGAAGGGCGACCGCTGGGGGCCGGGTTCAAGGATCCCCGCCACCGTCATCTCGCCGTATGCGAAAAAAGGCTTTGTCGATCATACGGTCTACGATACGACTTCCATCATGCGTTTCATTACCCGCCTGCACGGATTGCGCAAATTGGACGCATTGGTTGCGCGCGATGAGGCGTTCAAGGAAAACCGCCAGGCACCGCTTGGCGATCTGACCAATACCTTGAATCTGGCATAGGCTGCGCTCAATATCTATTGTAAATATTATTTCTGAAAGGAGCAGTAATTTGGATCAGTTCGAGATGATTATCCGGCTACTGATTGCCGCAGCCTTGGGTAGCGTCATCGGCTTTGACCGGGAGCGCCTGTCCTGGGCGGCCGGTTTGCGTACGCACATGCTGGTATGCGTCGGTTCAGCGCTGGTGATGATCGTATCCGCATACGGTTTCCAGGACGTGGTGGGCAAGCCGGGAATTGCGCTTGATCCGTCGCGGATGGCGGCGCAAGTCGTTTCCGGGATAGGTTTCCTTGGAGCCGGTTCGATCCTGCTGCGCGGCGAGGTGATTCGCGGCCTTACCACGGCGGCCAGTTTATGGTCGGTAGCTGCCGTCGGGCTGGCGGTTGGCGGCGGTTTGTATATTGCAGCGGCGGCGGCGACGCTGATCATCTTGATCATCCTGGCCGGTCTCAAGCCCTTGGAAAAGCGCTTCTTCATCGCCCGTCAGCGGCGTGAAGTGCGGCTGGTGGTGCGGCGTGGCGCCATGACTTTCCAGATGTTCGGACAGTTGCTGGACAAGGGCACCGCGCAAATCGAGCAGTTCGTCGTCGAGCAGAATGCCAATGATGCCGAGATCGAAGAGGTTACCGTGGCGTTGTTGCGCATGCTGCCCAGCGAATTCGACGCCATCCTGAACAAGTTGAAGGCGGTGCCGGACGTGCATGAGGTGAGCGAAATCCGTTTGCCGTAAATCTTTGGTCCGGGCCATTTTTTTATATTTTTGTGTTTTTGCTAATGTGCCAATATATGGCGGCATCGCTGCAATTGAGGAAACCCTCGACTAAAAACAGGTCTTTCGCAATACGCGATGTGCTTTAATTGCTGCCATATAAATGACATTGTCAAAGGCAAGCCATGAACACATTGATGTCCCCAGCCGACACCGGGTTTGATCAGACTATCCGGGAGATCCAGCGCGTATTCAATGCCCAGGCCGCCACAGCCCTGCGTTTGCGGCAATCGAGCAAGGCTGAGCGCCTGCTGAAAATCAAAAAATTGAAGAGTGCGCTGCTGGCGCATAAGGATGAGGTGATTGCGGCCGGTTTTGCCGATTTTGGCAAACCTGCCGCCGAAGTCGAACTGACCGAAATCCTGCCGGTGATCGCCGAGGCCAACGACGCCATCCGCAAGCTGGGGAGCTGGATGAAGCCGAAGAAAGTCTGGCCTTCGCGCATGATGGTCGGTACTTCGGCGTATACCCAATACGAACCCAAGGGCAGGGTATTAATCGTGGCGCCATGGAATTATCCGGTGAACCTGAGCCTGGGGCCGCTGGTCTCGGCACTGGCCGCAGGCAATACCGTGATCATCAAGCCGTCGGAAATGACACCGCACGCTTCGGCCATCATCGGCAAGATCATTCGTTCGGCATTTGGCGAGGATGAAGTGGCATTGTTCGAGGGCGATGCGCCGATTGCACAGGCGTTGCTGGACCTCCCTTTCGATCATATCTTTTTCACCGGCTCGCCTGCGGTCGGCAAGATCGTGATGACCGCGGCGGCCAAACATCTGGCCAGCGTCACACTGGAGCTCGGCGGCAAATCGCCGACGATTGTCGATGAGACCGCGGACCTGCAAGCTGCCGCGCAAAATATCCTCTGGGCCAAGTTCACCAACAATGGCCAGACTTGCATCGCGCCTGATCACATCTATGTCCAAGCCAGCGTCAAGGAGGCCTTTCTCGGGCACTGCGTGACGGCGCTGGAGAGCGCTTATGGCAAAGGTGCGCAGCAAATCGACAGCACCAGCCTGGCGCGTATCGTCAATCAGCGCCACACCGCGCGGGTAAAAACCCTGCTGGATGACGCCACGGCACGCGGTGCGCGGATAGTCACCGGCGGCGTGGTCGATGAAGTTCAGCGCTACATTGCACCGACCTTGCTGGATGGCATTCCGGACGACGCAAAAATCATGAGCGAAGAAATCTTCGGGCCGCTATTGCCGATTATTAGCTACGAGCAGCTGGATTCGGTGATTGCCCGCATCAACGCCGAACCCAAGCCGTTGGCCCTGTACGTCTGGAGCCGCAAGCAGGAAAATATCGCCAAGGTGATGCAGCAGACCACCTCGGGCGGCGCCTGCATCAACCATTGTGTGGTGCAGTTCTTGCACGGCAACCTGCCTTTCGGCGGCGTAAATAATTCCGGCATCGGCAGTGCGCACGGCCATCACGGTTTCCTGGCGTTTTCGCACGAGAGAGCGGTGGTGCGCAACCGCATCATGCTCGCAAAAATGTTCTACCCGCCGTACACCAGCCTGACGCGTAAACTGATCGCCTTGTTCGTCAAGACCGTTTGAACCTGGGGATTGCCGCTAGCTGATTCCTCCAATAGTCGACAGGTAAATACATCTGCACGTAAATGGCGCACAATACCTGTATGTGATGCACAGGTAGCGTCAGGAGGATGGCATGTACAAGAAAATCTTGGTGGCCTATAACGGCACGCCGGAAAGTCAGTCAGCCCTGCACGAATGTATCCATATGAATCCGCCTGCCTCGACGGAGGTCCATTTGCTGGCGGTGGTTCAGCTTTCTCCGCATGGCATGGCTGGCGGCTATGCACCGGATATTGCATTCACTACCGAGCGGGAAATGATGGAGCAGGAACTGGAGCGGGGGCGTGCGCTGATGGCGGCTGCCGGATTGAATGTGGTGCCCCATCTTCAGCTGGGCGAGCCGGTCGAGGTCATCGGGGCGCTGGCCGATGTGCTGGGGATCGACCTGATTATTGTCGGCCATCCTCGACATAAGACGTTTGCCATGCGCTGGTGGCGCGGTTCCATGGATGCGTTGCTGATCGAGCGGGTTAAGGCCAGCATACTCGTTGCCGTACGCTGTTGATGTTTGCCTAGTTTGGTTCCACGACTATCAAAGTGAATTTCCGGACAAGAGGCGTCACGAATTGGGCCACGACAAAAGAAAAAGGGAATGAAAATTGCCACGCTCCCAGGAATTTCATTAAAAATCCGCTTGAAAATCCATCTTCATAAAACACGATGAGGAATGATAAGACGCCAGACATCAATACCGACATGAGTGCTGCAAATACGAATGTAAAATATTTTTTATTTAATCTTTTCATGAAATGCCTGGTGGATAACGTCAGCGTCCCGACACTTTAATCAGTATACGATTGAAAGATGGAAAAACCGCATAAACATCAATATTTATGCGGTTTTTTTCGAATGGATCCCGGATCCGCCCGGTGCTACTCCGCAGTAGAAAATACCACAAGCTGATACCTGTTTTGCTCATGGCTGAACGGGGTCAAGGCTGTCATTTTGAAGCCTTCGACGTGAATCTTGAACATCCGAATGACATTGACGGATTGAATCTGATACGTGCGCTATCCATACGTTTCCCGGATAGCAAAATCCTGGTTTTATCAGCCCACTACAATCCTGCCACGGTGGCATTGGCATTGCGTGCCGGTGCGCACGGCTTTGTCGGTAAAAATCAGCCGCTATCCGAACTGGTTGGCGCCATTCGTACCGTCAGCCGTGGACAGCTATACCTGGCGCCAGACCTGACCGTTGAATTTGCCTATTTACTGTCGGATGTCGCAGTGCAGGACGTCAATCCGGTTGACGCTCTTTCTGCCATTGCGGAAGACCCGCTAATTCATCGCACCGATCTATCCCCGCGCGAGCGAGAAGTACTGCGTTGCTGCCTGAACGGGATGTCGGTTACCCAGATTGCCGAACAATTTGGCCGTAGCATCAAAACCATCAGCACTCAAAAGCACGCCGCATTCCGGAAATTGGGAATCCGTACCGACAATGAATTATTCAAGATGCATCACCAGCTAGGAATGCTATGAGGCGGGGGGGCTCAATTTTCTATGCTGGATAGCATCTGCACTGCTTTTCCTGGCGCCGGCCCAGGTTCAAGTCCAATCTTCCATCCCGAATCCGTCATTGTTTTCCACCGGGGAGCGCGCCTGGATCGCCGCGCATCCTGTGGTGCATATCGCCGTTGATCCGGACTGGCGGCCGCTGGAATATGTTGAAAATGGTGTGCACAAGGGCCTGACCGCCGAATATGTGACAGCAATCTCGGCCGCCACCGGACTGCAATTCCTGTTGGTGCGGGGCGAGCACTGGGCAGATGCGCGGCAGGCACTGATTGACGGCCGGGTCGATATGTTGCCGGCGTTATCGAAACAAACCGCTCCGCCAGAGCTGACAGATATCATGCTGTTCAGCGAACCCTATTTCGTCGGTTCCACCATCATCGTAACCACTGAAGCCGAGCCGATCATTTTCGATGCGCGCAAATTGAACGGCAAGACCGTCGCGCTCAAGGGCGGCGGCGCATATGAACGTATGTTGCGCGAACGTTTTCCTGAGATCCGCCTGATGCCGCTGCAGAGCCCGGAAGCTGCGTTGCAGGCAGTGGCGGATGGTCGCGCGGAGGCAGCGGTAGGGGTCGATACGGCAATGCTGCCATTGCTACGCCGCAAATTTCTTGGCACCTTGCACATTTCCGGCACGATAGGTGAAATGCCGGCGACGGTGTCGATGGGGGGGCGTCAGGAGCTGTCGGAACTGGCCTCCATTGTGGACAAAGCGATGGCTTCCCTCACTGCAAAACAAACCGACGACATGATGGAAAAGCGGCTGGAAGGAAGCGATTACGGCGCTCCGTCCTGGGCTACGCTGCTGAAATACTATGGCACCGAGATAATCTTCCTGACGGGCACGATGCTGCTCATTTTGTTGCTGGCGCAACGGGCCCGGACCGCACGGCGCGCCGCGGTCGAAAGCGAGCAGGCAAAGACAAAATTCCTGGCGGTCATGAGCCACGAAATCCGCACGCCGATGAATGCCATCCTTTCTTCCGTGGAGTTGTTGCAACGTTCATCGCTGGACCTGCGTCAACAGGAGCTGGCTGACTTGGCGAGCTCGGCGGCTGAAAACCTGCTGAACCTGCTCGACGATGTGCTGGATCTTTCCAAGCAGGAGGCGCATCGGCTGGAGCTTGAAGTCGTGCCGACAGATATCTCCGTGCTGGCGCAACACGCCGTCAACATGATGCTGATCAAGGCCCAGGAAAAGAAGCTGGCGATCCAGCTGGACACGCAGGTTCCAGATAACGCCGATGTCCTGGTCGATCCCGTGCGGATTCGGCAAGTGTTGCTTAACTTGCTCTCCAACGCCGTCAAATTTACGACCGCGGTGGTGTTACGGTCTCGGTCCGGTTGCAAAATGACGCGCCGGAGCCGGACTCCGAGGCGGTTCTGCAAGTGACGGTCGCCGATACCGGTATCGGCATTTCGGCCGCGCAACAGGCGCGTTTGTTCCAGCCATTTGCCCAGGCCGACAGCTCGACCACGCGGCGCTATGGCGGGACCGGGCTGGGCCTGGTGATTTGCCGCGAACTGATCGAAACGATGAAGGGTACGCTTGAGTTGCAGAGCGAAGTCGGAGTAGGTACCTCGATCATTTTCTCGATTCCGGTGACGACCAGGTTGCGTGACCATGCCGCGGCCTCGTCTGCAAGCATTGATGCAGTGTTTCCGACCCCTGATGTTGCGGCTGCCGTGCCGATGATCCTGGTAGTGGATGACCATCCCAATAATCGCTTGGTCATCCAGCGTCAACTGGAAGAACTGAATTGTCACGCCGTCCTCGCCGAAGACGGACCCACGGCATTGTCGTTATTGGCGGTCAGGCAGTTCTCGCTGATACTGCTGGACTGCCATATGCCGGGCATGGACGGCTATCAGGTGGCGCGCACGATCCGCAAGCAGGAGCGCGATAGTCAACGCCATCAACCCATCATTGCGATTTCGGCCGCGGTCGAGCCAGGGCACGTACAGCTTTGCATGGAGAGCGGCATGGACGGGGTATTGAAAAAACCGCTACGCCTGAACGAGCTGAAATCCATCATTGAAGCCCGGTGCGATGTCGATGTGGTCATGCAGGACCACACTGACAATCCGCCTTCATCGTCATCGGATTCGTCAGATTTGTTCCGCGACAGCGCGCGCCAGGATCTGGCAGAGATTCAACGCGCCTTGGGCAGCGGCGATCACGGGACGATGGCGCGTTACGTGCATCGGATCAAAGGCGCGGCGTTGATGGTTGGCGCATCGGCGATTGTCGGCGCCAGCGAGCAGATCGAAACCATCCTCCGTAACGACTCGGCCATCGATGCCGGTAAATTGACAGCCGCCTGCTCAACGCTAGGCGAACAGGTGGAGCAACTTTAAAAAAATGTCGTCGATGCGGTTTGAGTCAAAGCGGTACGGCGACTGGATGAGTTCGCTGGGGGAAATCAGATTTTGCTACGGAACCTCAGGAAATCATCGACGATAGGTACAATCGCCAGGCACATCAAGGTAGCTGCAAGAAATGCGGTGGCGATGAAGCCTACATATTTGAAACCCAACGCGCCGATCAGCCCGCCGCTGAAAAACAGCGTAACCAGGGAGGCCAGTAGCCGCAATTTGTTGCGATCGGCGATCACGTCTGGCAGGCCGTGGGCTGGTTCCAACTTGTTCCAATAAACCAGCTTGCCGAGTTCAATGCCGATGTCGGTGACCATGCCGGTAATATGGGTAGTGCGGATTTCAGCTTTGGAAATCTTGGTGATGATGGCATTTTGCAAGCCCATGATGGCGCAGAGGAGTATCACAGTCATCGGCACGAACAGCCATTTGTGTCCTTCCAGATTGCCGCCCAACAGACCAAACACGAGTAGCAAACCCGCCTCCAGCATCAAAGGCAATGCAAATTCCGCCTGAAGATCTTGCCGCCGCCCCCAGTTGATGAGCAGGGCAGAGGTCATTGCGCCGAACAAGAAGGATAACAGGCAAGCCAGGCCTGCCAGCATCAGCCCAATCGATCCGAGTGCAAGATTGTCCGCCATCGCCGACACGATGCCGGACATGTGAGAAGTGTATTGCCCCACCGCCAGAAAGCCGCCGGCATTGATCGCACCCGCGATAAAAGACAAAAAAAACGCCAGATGGCGGTTTGCTTGCTGGCTTCGTTCCTTGCCAGTCAGCTTTCTCAAATACGGAATAGGCATCTATCGGAATTCTTTCGGTCAGACGACAATACGATATTACGCCGCCGCGTCTGATGCGGGGGTATTAAAAATCGTTAAAAGTTTTATTAGAGCAATAATTATCGAAAACATCGTTTAGAAGTATGCTTAGGATATGGAAATCGAATTAAAACTATTACTTGATCCGAGCGATGTCGCTGGTTTCAAACGCCATCCCTTGTTAAAACACTATGCCACCGGCAAACCGCAAGCGCGGCAGCTGACCAGCATTTACTTTGATACGCCCGATCTGTACCTGCAAAAAAATCACACTGCATTGCGGGTGCGCAAAGTCGGGACACGCTGGGTCCAGACTTGCAAGAGCGGCGGCCAGGCCGCTGCCGGCTTGCATCAACGGCCGGAATGGGAGTCGGATATCGGTGGCGCGGCGCCTGATTTACCCGCCTTGCAGAGACTGCTGCCGTCCGGCACGCCTGTGGCCGAACTATTGTCTGCCCCGGGCCTTGCAGGCCGTTTGCAACCGATCTTCGCAACGCAATTCCAGCGCACCATCTGGCTGCTGCGATCGCAGACAGGGGATGAGGTGGAACTTGCCCTGGATCAGGGTGAAATCCGCCATGGCGACAGCAGCGTGCCGATCAGCGAAATCGAACTGGAGCTTAAATCCGGCGCGCCGACGAGTCTGTTCGAGTTGGCGCTGGCATTGCAACATGCGGTACCGCTACGCGCCGCCAATATCAGCAAGGCCGAGCGCGGCTATGCCTTGCATTCACCGCAGGCACCCGCCGTCGTGAAAGCGCAAGCTGTCAAACTGGCGCCGGAGCTGACACTGGAGCAAGGGTTCCAGATCTTGCTCGGCAACTGCCTGGCACACATGCAAGGCAATGAAGATGGGCTTGTACATGGTGTCGATCCGGAAAACCTGCATCAGATGCGTGTCGGATTGCGGCGCTTGCGCGCTGTGCTCAGCTTGTTTAAAAAAATCATTCCGGTGCCGCCGGAAATATCGAATCAGCTTGACTGGTTGGGAGCAACGCTGGGGCCGGCACGTGACTGGGAAGTGCTGGCAGCCGCCACGCTGGCCGATGCGGTGAGGCATTGCCCTGATCAGGCGCAGCTGGATAACTTGCGACAGATTATGTTCAGCGAGGCAGGCAGGTATCGCCATGTCGCAGCAACTGCAGTCGACTCTCGCGCTTATACGCGTTTGCTACTGATGCTTGGAAGCTGGATCGAGGGAAGGCGTTGGCGTGAGCAGTTGAGCGCAGAACAGATTACTGCGCTGTCCTCGCCTTTGAAGAAATTCGCACTCAAGAAACTGGCGGGCTTGCAGAAAAAATTATTAAGGCGCGGCAGCCGGATCAAACAGCATGATGCCGCCACGCGTCATCGGATAAGGATCGCTGCCAAGAAAATGCGCTATGCCACGGAATTTTTTGAAGCATATTTGCCGCCTAAACGCAGCCATGCTTATGTCACGGCACTAGGTGATTTGCAAGATGATTTGGGCGCCGGCAATGATCTCAGCGTGGCTGGCCAGCTGCTGCAGCAGATTGCTGATTTACATCCCGAACTGGGGGAGTCTTGCGATCTGGCTCGAAAGCTATTGAGTTCTGGTCGAAAACATAATAAATCCGAAACTGCCCGCTTATGGCAGAGATTCGTCGCGCTGAAGCCGCCCGTGAAGACCCGATGAAGGCCTATTGAGGGGCTATTCATCCCGATTATTTGGTCCTCAGGCCTATTTGGTGCAAAATACGCTCGCCAAGCTCTTCCTGTAACACCGTGGATGAAGGTGAGCGGGGCAAGAAACACCGGAGTGAAATCATGACCTACGAAGAATACCTGGACGAAGTCACCACCTTGATGGTCGAGTTATACGATCTGAAAGATGACGCCGCGATCAAATACGTGATGCGGGCACAAGCAGCGGATTTTTTTACCTTGCATGACGACGATCCCGCCATGCGTACGCTGGAGCGCGCGCGCGAAGACGCAAAGACGATTTACCAACAGCGCAACAAGTCGCGGCCTGAACTGTACCGTAAATAAGTTTGGCAAATAAGCCAGGCTCAAGACGGTTACAATGGCCGTCCGCAATTTTTCCGTAGTTTGTCCGTCTCCAGATCTCATACATGACCGAATCTATCCGCCTTGCAAAACATCTAGCCGACCTGGTTTCCTGCTCCCGCAGTGAAGCTGAACAATATATCGAGGGCGGCTGGGTCAAGGTCGATGGCAAAGTGGTAGAGGAGCCGGGCTTGCGTATCAGTTCGCAGCAACAAGTTGAACTGATGGATGGGGCCACATTGGAGCCGCAAGACCCGGTGACCATCCTGTTTCACAAACCGGCTGGCCTCGATCTTTTTGCCGGTCCGGCGCTGAGCGAACTGGCGTCACAGTTGATTGTGCCCGATAAGCGCGCCGCCGACGACCGCGCCGAATTACGTTTCCTGAAGCGCCACCTGAGCAATCTGAATTTGATCGAACCGTTGGAAACCCTGGCTAGCGGATTACTGGTTTTCACTCAGGATTGGCGGATCACGCGCAAGCTGGTTGACGATGCCGCCAAGATCGAACATGAATTTATTGTCGAAGTGGCCGGCGACATCATTCCGGACGGCCTCAAGTTGCTGAACCACGGCCTGAGTTTCAACCGCAAGCCGCTGCCGCCGATCAAGGTCAGTTGGCAAAATGAAAAACGCTTGCGTTTCGCCCTCAAAGCACCGCCGCGCGGTTTGATCGTGCACATGTGCGAACAAGTCGGGCTGCAGGTGGCCGCCAGCAAACGCATCCGCATCGGCCGCCTGCCGATGGCTAGCCTGGCGGTCGGCGAATGGCGTTATCTGCTTGGTTACGAACGGTTCTAGGCAGCCGTCTGTGGTCTGTCAGCCTTGGCAGGCCGTAGCGGCATTCGCTTTGAACGCCACGACGTTGGCAGCAATCCTGTCAGCCGCATCGGCTACCGTGCGCTGCACGCCGAGCACCAAGGCATCAATACCAGGGGCCACCGCTTCGGTTACGCTTAACTGACAAGCGCTGCTGCGGCTGTTGTCGGAACGGCTGATGGTCCAGCCGTAGGTGGCTTGCACTTTATCTCCCGGCACGGCGTCAAATTCACGCAACTCCACTGCAATCCGATAGACCGGCTGATCCGTCGGCCGGCCGCTGCGGCTGACATCGATCGCTCCCAGGCGATTGGCAATGCCGCTAGCCAATGCATCCCGCAACTCACTGTTGAACGGTGCCGACCAGCGTTCCTGCTCCAGGATATCAACTCGGGTGCTGGAACTGCTGCCGGCGCTTCTGACCACCAGCTGCGGCCGCGCCAGGCGCTCCGGCAAGGTGACGGGCGCGACGTCGATGAATATTCGCGCACTCTGGATTGCCGGTGCAGGTACGGCCGGCGCCGAGAGCGTATAAAAGCGCGTCGGCGGGGAAGCGCAGCCGGCCAGCAGCAGTACAACGGCGATAGCGCTGAAGCGCGTCGACAGGATCGATGTCATTATTTATTTCCTTCTTGCTTGCCGCGGATCAGTGCTTCCGGATGGCGTTCCAGGTAATCGGTCAAGACTCGCACCGATGCTGCCGAGCGCGTCAGTTCCTGCAAGGTCTGGCGGATGTCTTGCTGTAACGGCGCGTTGTCGGACAGGGTGCGGTTGGCGTTGTCCAGCGTGGTACGCACGTCTTTCATTGCCGCCGTGATTTCCGGCGCGACATCGTTATTCAGGCTCTTGGTCAGTTGTTCGGCATTGAGCAGGGTGCGGTTCAGGGTGCCCAGCGTTTTCTGCAAATCGGCGGCAATCTGGTCGAACGGCACTTTGCTCAGCTTCTTGGCGATTTCGGCGATCTGCGACTGGATTTCATCCAGGCTGTTCGGGATGGTCGGCAACTCGATTATCGCACTCGAGGTATCGACCGTTACCGGCGGCGCTTTCGGGAAAAAATCGAGCGCGATATACAACTGGCCGGTTAACAGATTGCCGGTCCGCAGTTGCGCCCGCAAGCCGCGGCTGACCATGTATTGCAGACGCTGCTTGGCAGTATAGCTTGATTGCTTCCCGTTTTCGGCTTCGGCATACTTGCGCCCCAACCGTTCCGGATATATCTGCACCGCCACCGGCATGCTGAATTCGCGGCGTTTCTGGTCGTATTCGAGGCCAATCGATTTGACCTCACCCAGGACCACGCCACGGAAGTCGACAGTAGTTCCCGGAGTCAAGCCGCGCAAGGACTGGTTGAAATACATCACGACGGTTTCCGACGGACCGTCCGGTTCCTTCAAGGCGGTTTCCTGGTCTGCGGCCAGGTTGAAAGTCGTGTTCTCTTTGGCAGTCATGCCCAGCTCGTCGTCCGGCGACTGGAACGCTATGCCGCCCAGCACCACGGTTGCCAGCGATTGCGTGCGCAGCTTGAAGCCGCTGGCGTTGATCTGCATGTCGAAACCGCTGGCATGCCAGAAGCGGGTGTTGACGCCGATGAATTTGTCGTAGGGCGAATCGATGAAAATACGCAGGGTGACGCCTTTGCCATCGGCATCCAGGTCGAAAGCGGCCAGCTGGCCGACCTTGATGCGGCGGAAATAAACCGGCGAGCCGATATCCAGCGAGCCGATGTCGGCGGCATGCAGCATGTATTGTTTGCCTGAAGCGTCGATCGTGACAATCGGCTGTACTTCCAACCCGGTAAACTCGTCCTTTTTATCCTTGGAAGCACCGGCGTCGGCGCCGATGTACGCGCCCGACAGCAAGGTCCCCAGGCCCGAAACACCGGAAGCCGCCACCCGTGGCCGGACTACCCAGAAGCGGGTGTCGGCGGCGGTGAAGCTTTCGGCTTCTTTCGACAGCTGCACGTTAGCCAGGACATGTGAACGATCTTTGCTCAAGGTGATGGTCTGCACCAGGCCGATGTCGACATCCTTGTATTTGACCTTGGTTTTTCCCGCTTCCAAACCTTCCGCCGTGCGGAAAGTGATGGTGATGGATGGTCCGCGTTCGACCAGGATCTTGACCACCAGTGTCAAGCCGACTACTGCCGCGACAATCGGGATCAGCCATATCAAAGAAGGCAGCCAGTCGCGTTTACGGCTCAGCCTGGGTTCTGGCAAAGGGGGCAAAGCAGGAGGCGGAGCGCTAGGCGGGACGTTTTCATCACTCATCTTGTACTTTCGTTTCTTTTGTTCTGATTCGTATTCTGATTCTTGTCAATCGTATCGTCGCCGCTGTCCCAGCTGAGGCGCGGATCGAAGCTGAGCGCGGCCAGCATCGTCAATACCACCACCGAAGCAAACGCCAGCACGCCGAAGCCGGCGGTAATCCGGGCGAATCCCTCAATCTGCACCAGGCCGGCCAGCAGCGATACCACGAATACGTCCAGCATCGACCAGCGGCCGATGATTTCCACCAGCCGATACAATTTGGCGCGCTCCAGGCGGCGCCAGCGGCTGCGCTTTTGCGCCGTCCACGTCAACAAAATCAATGAAGCCAGTTTGAACAGCGGCACCAGGAAGCTGGCAATGAAAATGATCGCGGCCAGTTCCCAGGCGCCGGACACCCAGAAATAGATGACGCCGCTCATGATCGTGTCTTCCTGCACGCCAAGCAAGGTCTTGGTAATCATCACCGGCATCAGGTTGGCGGGGATGTACATGATGCAGGCAGCAATCAGGAAAGCCCAACTGCGGCGGATGCTATCCGGCTTGCGCCGATGCAGTGCGGTGCTACAGCGTTCGCAGTGTTCATGTTCGCGGACTTCTTGCCAGACCGTACCGCAATGATGGCAGGACATCATGCCGAGCCCGGCAGCTGTCTGTACCGCCAGGTCTTCGTCGGCGGCGGGCAGGGATGGGGTAACGGCGGTCGTGACGGCGGCGGTGTCGGCGCTCATGCGGGACCTTTCTGGTTTTGCTCCGAATAAGCCATTTGCCAGAAATACCGGGGATTGAAGGAAATCACCGCGGTCAGCAATACCGTCAGCACCCCGAACGCCCATAGGGCAACGCCAGGGATCACGGTCGCCATGTTCGATAGCTTGACTATCGCCACCAGTACCCCCAGCAGGAACACTTCAACCATGCCCCAGGGCCGCAGGCTTTGCATGGCGCGTACCAGCCAGCTAAAGCCGGGCGGGCGGCGCTGCTTTGCCAGCGAGACCAGCAGGTAAAACAGGAACAGCAGCTGTAACAGCGGAAACAGGATGGTGGTGGCAAGCACCAGCAGAGCCACCAGCGACATGCCGTCGGCGCTCAGCGACATCACGGCGCCGAACAAGGTGGTACGGCTGCTCAAGCCTTGCAACTCGATTTCGACGATAGGGAAGCCGTTGGCAAGCACAAACATGATCAGGCTGGCCACGGTCAGCGGCAAAATCCGCTCACGCTGCCGGCCAGGATCACGTTCCAGTTCAGTGCCGCAACGCGGGCAGTGGGCAATCTCCCCGCGGCGTAGCTGCACCTTGCGATACAGCGCATCGCATCCTTCGCAGGCAATCAGGTCGGGGACTTCGCGCATAAACACTTAAAAATTGAGTAGATGAGATTCTAACAATAATCTGCATCACAGCTAGTAATAACCGGCAGATAGTTTGCATGGTGCGTCATCTTCACAGGATTTTAGGTCAGAGTGCAGACGCGCCACACGTATTTTTTCGAATGCTCGTAAAATGGCGGTTACATTAAACAATGTTAAAACTGAATCGCACGGAAACGCACGTTGCAAGCATGTCATTTATGTAACTACATGCCTTTTATTTACCGAAAATTTATCAAATGAGCATCACTAACAATAAAAGCAGTTTACCTGCCGCCCTTACTGATCAAAAACTGGAGTACGTGACTTCCTGCGCGCTGCCGACGCCGTGGGCTACTTTCCAGTTGCACGCTTTTATCGAACACGCCACCGGCAAAGAACATCTGGCCCTGACTTTGGGCGACATCAACGACGGCGAGCCAGTGCTGGCGCGCGTCCATTCCGAATGCCTGACCGGCGATGCCTTGTTCAGCCAGCGTTGCGATTGCGGCGCGCAGCTGGAAGGTGCCCTGCAAAGAATCGCGGCGGAGGGGCGTGGCGCCATTCTGTATTTGCGCCAGGAGGGACGCGGCATCGGTTTGATCAACAAGATTCGTGCTTACCATATTCAAGACGGTGGCGCCGACACGGTGGAAGCTAACCAGCAATTGGGCTTTGCCGCCGATTTGCGTGACTACAGCATTTGCGAAACCATGCTTGAACATCTGGATATCACGGCCTTGCGCCTGATGACCAACAATCCGCGCAAGGTGGCGGCTTTGCAGAAAATCGGCGTCACCGTGGTCGAGAGGATCCCGCTGATTCTGAATCGCAATCCGTTCAATGCCCGTTACCTCGATACCAAGGCCGCAAAACTGGGACACTTGCTGCCGGTTGACGGCCTGGAGCACGATATGGATGAAAACGAGTTGTGAGTCGGCTGTAACCAGACTAAAACCCGGCTAAATGTCCGCCGCAAATTGAATGCGGACAATGCTCGAAACTACAGCAGCTTCGACCATTGTCCGGTATGCCATCAATGTTTCGACGCTACATGTTTGGAGTTCACCACCGCATCGGTCACATTGGCGGGAGCTTCCGCATAATGCTTGAACTCCATCGTATAGGTAGCGCGCCCTTGGGTCAGCGAACGTAGCGTGGTGGAGTAGCCGAACATTTCGGCCAGCGGCACTTCCGCCCGGACAATCTTGCCGACCCCGCCCGGGATATCATCCATGCTCTGGATCATGCCGCGCCGCGATGACAGGTCGCCGATGACATCGCCCATTTTTTCTTCCGGCATTTCGACTTCCACCGCCATCATCGGTTCCAGCAAAGCCGGGCTGGCTTTGCGGCAGCCATCCTTGAATGCCATCGAAGCCGCCATCCGATACGCATTTTCATTGGAATCGACATCGTGTGAGGAGCCGAAGAACAGGGTGACCTTGACATCCACCACCGGATAACCCGCCAGGACGCCGGTAGCCAGGGTTTCGCGCACGCCTTTTTCGACCGCTGGAATATATTCGCGAGGCACAGTGCCGCCCTTGATGGCATCGACGAACTCGAAACCTTTGCCCGGCGCCTGCGGTTCCAGTTTCAGCACCACGTGGCCGTATTGCCCGCGGCCGCCCGATTGCTTGATGAATTTACCTTCGCTGGATTCGCAGATCTTGCGTATGGTTTCACGGAAGGCTACCTGCGGCTTGCCGACCGTAGCATCGACACCGAATTCGCGCCGCATGCGTTCCACCAGTACTTCCAGATGCAACTCGCCCATGCCGGAAATGATGGTCTGGCCCGATTCGTCATCGGTTTTTACCCGGAACGACGGATCTTCCTCGGCCAGGCGGCTAAGCGCAACGCCCATTTTTTCCTGGTCGACCTTGGTCTTGGGCTCCACCGCTTGCGAGATCACGGTATCCGGGAACACCATCTTTTCCAGCGTAATGATGTTGCCAGGATCGCACAGGGTATCTCCGGTGCTAGCTTCCTTGAGGCCGACCGCAGCGGCGATGTCGCCAGCGTACACTTCGCTGATTTCGGTGCGGTGGTTGGCATGCATCTGCAACACGCGGCCGATTCTTTCCTTTTTGCCTTTATTCGGATTGAACACCGTGTCACCGGAAACCAGTACGCCTGAATAAACCCGGAAGTAGCTGAGGTGGCCGACAAACGGATCGGTCATGATCTTGAAGGTGAGGGCTGAGAATTTTTCGTCGTCGCTGGCGCGCCTTTCGACAATCAGGTCGTCCTGATCATGGCCTTTGACCGGCGGGATATCGGTCGGCGCCGGCAAAAAGTCGATCACGGCATCCAGCAACGCCTGCACGCCGCGATTCTTGAAGGCGCTGCCGCACAGCATCGGCACGATCTCGCCGGCGATGGTGCGTTGGCGCAGGGCCGCCTTGATTTCATCTTCGCTGATATCGGCGCCATCCAGGTATTTTTTCATCATGGCGTCGCTGGCGTCGGCGGCTGCTTCTATCATGCGGCCGCGCCACTCCTGGGCGCTGGCTTGCAACGCCGCTGGAATCTCGATGTATTCGAACTTGACGCCCTGGCTGGCGTCGTCCCACATGATGGCCTTCATCTTGATCAGGTCGACCACGCCGTGAAAATTTTCTTCGGCACCGACCGGAATCTGCACCAGCACCGGATTGCCCTTGAGGCGGTCGCGGATTTGCTGGTGCACGCGGAAGAAGTCGGCGCCGACCCGATCCATCTTGTTGACGAACGCCAGCCGTGGCACGGTATATTTGTTGGCCTGGCGCCAGACGGTTTCGGATTGCGGCTGGACTCCGCCGACAGCATCGTAGACCATGCAGGCGCCGTCCAGCACCCGCATCGACCGTTCGACTTCAATCGTAAAGTCGACGTGGCCCGGGGTATCGATGATATTGATCCGGTGTATCGGGTAGTTGCCGGCCATGCCTTGCCAGAAACAGGTGGTGGCGGCCGAGGTGATAGTGATGCCGCGTTCCTGCTCCTGTTCCATCCAGTCCATGGTGGCGGTGCCGTCATGCACTTCGCCGATCTTGTGGCTGACGCCGGAATAAAACAGGATCCGCTCGGTGGTGGTGGTCTTGCCGGCGTCGATATGGGCGCTGATGCCGATATTGCGATAGCGCTCAATGGGTGTTTTGCGAGTCATGACGATTTCCTCTAAGAGAAATTATGATGATCAGTTTTTTGCAGCTGCTGTGACGTGTGAGCTTACTCGTTTTTTTGATTGTCAGTTGCGGCCGATGCAAGGCACCGTTTTTTGCCTCTCAGTGGTATGCTTGTCGACTTAACGGTAATTGGCTGAATCTACCCGAATCAGTCCATCCGAATCGTCTCGTATTGTTTATCCTACCCCGACCTCTATGAACGCCAGAACTTTTTCCCAGAATACCGCCGCCCAGCGCATTCAGCAATTGCGCACCGCAATGCAAAATCACAACGTTGACGCCTGCCTGATTCCTTCGGCCGATCCGCATTTATCCGAATATTTGCCGGGACGCTGGAAGGGCCGTGAATGGATGTCGGGATTCACCGGTTCCGTCGCCAATCTGATCATTACCGCCGACTTTGCCGGCCTGTGGGCCGACAGCCGTTACTGGTCGCAGGCGGAGGCGGAACTTGCAGGTACTGAAATCGTGCTGATGAAAACACCGACTGGCAGCAGTTTGCTGCATCTGGACTGGCTGGGCGCCAATCTGTCCGCTGGCCAGACACTGGCTGTCGACGGCGCCGTGTTGGGACTGGCCACGGCCCGTGCACTGGAACTGGCGCTGGCCAAAGGCGGCAGTAAATTGCGCACCGACCTCGACGTGCTGGGTGAAATCTGGAGCGAACGGCCGGGCTTGCCGATGGCTGAGGTGTATCAGCACGAAGCATCGCATGCGCCGCTGTCGCGTGCCGCCAAGCTGGAACAGTTACGCCAGGCGATGCAGCAGCAGGGCGCACAATGGCACTTCATTTCCACGCTGGACGATATTGCCTATCTGTTCAATTTGCGTGGCGCCGACGTCAATTACAATCCGGTGTTCGTTGCCCACGCACTGATCGGGCCGAAACAAAGCACGTTGTTCGTCGCCGAGGGTAAAGTGCCGCCGGCCTTGCGCGATCTTCTCAGCCAGGACGACGTCATGCTGGCGCCCTATGAGCAGGCAACCGCCGCACTGGCTGCATTGCCTGCCGGCGCCACCTTGCTGCTCGATCCGCGCCGCGTCACGCTGGGCTTGCGGCAAGCCGTGCCAGGCACCGTCAAAGTGGCCGAAGCAATCAATCCCACCACGTTTGCCAAGTCGCGTAAAAGCGTCGACGAGATAACGCATGTGCGGGCTGCGATGGAGCAGGACGGCGCCGCGCTTTGCGAATTCTTTGCCTGGCTGGAGCAGGCTGTGGATAAGGAAACCGTTACTGAAGTGATGGTGGATACGCATATCACGGCAGCGCGGGCGCGCCGTCCGGGTTTTGTCAGCCCGAGTTTCGCCACCATCGCCGGCTTTAATGCCAACGGCGCCATGCCGCACTACAAGGCCAGCGCCGACTCGCACGCCACCATCAGCGGCGACGGTTTGCTGCTGATCGACTCCGGCGGCCAATACGTGGGCGGCACCACCGACATTACGCGTATGGTGGCGATCGGCCAGCCGTCGGCAGCGCAAAAACGCGATTGCACGCTGGTGTTGAAAGGTGTGATTGCACTCTCTTCGGCGCAGTTCCCGCGTGGGATCAAATCACCCTTGCTGGATGCCATTGCGCGGGCACCGATCTGGGCTGCCGGCATCGACTACGGTCACGGCACCGGCCATGGCGTCGGTTACTTCCTGAATGTGCATGAAGGCCCGCAAGTCATTTCCGGCAGCGCCGCGCCAGATCCGCATACAGCGATGGAGCCGGGCATGATTACCTCGATAGAGCCAGGTATCTATCGTCCCGGCAACTGGGGCGTGCGGATTGAAAACCTGGTGTTGAACCAGCCAGCGGAGATTAGCGAATTCGGCGAGTACCTGCGGTTCGAGACACTGACCTTATGTCCGATCGATAGCCGTTGCCTGGATCTCACCTTGTTGCGTAGCGACGAGATCGACTGGCTAAATGCTTATCATGCCGAAGTCAGGAAGCGTTTGTCGCCGCATGTGAGAGGCGACGCCAAGCAGTGGCTGGAGAGCCGGACCGAGGCGCTCTGACAGCAATCGTCACTATTCCGTAATCAGTAATGCGGCGGCCGGTCATTGACTGGCTGGCCCGCATTATTGTTATCGGCAGTATCTTTGATGCGCCGCGCCAAAGCCGCGCACAAGGTTTCGAGTTGCTCTATCTTTAACTGTTGCCGATACACCAGCTTGTTCAACTCGTCCAGCATGTCGTCTTGCTGGGTAAGCTTGATTTCAATATCGACCATGCGTTCTTCTTGATTCATTTTCCGGTTTCCTAGGTGTTGCCTTGCTGTTGCCATATTTATTGCAGGGCAGATGGTAGCGCAATAGCGCCGTCGGGGCCGCGGTATATGCCATCTCATGGCGAAGTCGCTGAGCGGAAAACCGCAATATCGCAAGGCGGCATTCCGGATTTCCGCGCAAAAATCGCCGATGCACCGTCTTTGCCCTATGATTATCTTCAATAAATCAAGCACTTAGATTTCTTTCCTGCGCTGGCACGAAGTCTGCTCTGTCTTCCATAAAAATATAATCAACCGGAGACAAAAATGCCCCGTAAAACAGCCGTGCTTTCCCGCTTAAAACCGGTCGCCTTGCATTCCGTCCGGCTCTAACCGTCGTCTGCTAATCCCCCTTTGCCACTTATGCCATCTGAATGGCATGATGTAACTTGCATGCAGGCTACAGATGCACGGTGATTGCCGGGATTGTATAAAAAACACTAAAACCAGGAGATATCCATGTCCGCTCTTCATCCGTCCGACCAGGCTGCTCATGCCGCCGCCGCTGACACCCGAAAACGCATCTTTGCCATCGTCGGCGCCTCGTCCGGCAATCTGGTCGAGTGGTTCGATTTCTACATTTATTCGTTTTGTTCGATTTATTTTGCCCCGATGTTTTTCCCTAGCGGTAGTCCAACCACGCAATTAGCCAATACCGCAGCCATATTTGCAGTCGGCTTTTTCATGCGGCCGGTCGGCGGCTGGTTATTCGGACGGATCGCAGATAAACGCGGCCGGCGCACGGCAATGATGATCTCCGTGCTGATGATGTGCGGCGGCTCGTTGATGATCGCCTGCCTGCCGACCTTCGCCAGCATCGGCTACGCAGCGCCGGCGCTGTTACTGCTGGCGCGCCTGTTCCAGGGCCTGTCGGTGGGCGGCGAATATGGTACCAGCGCTACCTACATGAGTGAAGTCGCACTGGAAGGTCGACGCGGGTTTTTTGCTTCGTTCCAGTACGTGACCCTGATTGGCGGCCAATTGCTGGCAGTGCTGGCGCTGGTCATCTTGCAACAACTCCTGACTTCCGAGCAATTGCACGCCTGGGGCTGGCGTATTCCTTTCGTTTTAGGTGCGATAGCCGCCTTGGTTGCGCTTTATTTACGTAAATCGCTGAGCGAAACCTCGACTGCAGAGACGCGCAAGAACAAGGATGCGGGCACCTTGGCCGGTTTGATGAAACATAAGAGAGCATTTTTGACGGTGGTCGGTTTCACTGCCGGTGGTTCGCTGATTTTCTATACCTTCACCACCTACATGCAAAAATATCTGGTGAACACTGCAGGCATGAGCGCAAAAACCGCCAGCACCGTGATGACTGTGGCACTCCTGGTCTACATGTTGATGCAGCCGTTGTTTGGCGCGCTCTCCGACAAGATCGGCCGTCGTACATCAATGCTCTGGTTCGGTGCGCTGGCAGCTGTGGCGACGGTGCCGATCTTGCATGCTCTCAAAGATGTGACGGATCCTTATGCCGCGTTCGGTTTGATTATCCTGGCATTGGCGATCGTGAGTTTTTATACGTCCATCAGCGGTTTGATCAAGGCAGAAATGTTTCCGACCGAAGTGCGCGCATTGGGTGTAGGACTGTCATACGCAGTGGGGAATGCTTTGTTCGGCGGGACGGCAGAGTATGTCGCGCTCGAACTGAAGAAGGCGGGTACGGAATCCACGTTCTACTGGTACGTGTCGGCGATGTGCGCATTGGCATTCGTCGTGGCCTACAAGATGCGCGACCCGGAGAAGGAAGGTCTTCTCAAAGATGTTCCGCTTGAAACGTCGAAATACACCTCGGATGGCCAGGTTGCCGCTGCGCGTTAGAGGTCGGCTGACGTTATGACCGCAAGAAAGCCGCTGTTGTGGACTGTGCTGGCGACCGCCTGCGTCATTGCAGTGGTATTGGGCACCTACGTCATGGCCAGCAGAAAGGCCAGCGGCGATATCGGTGAGGCCAGCGAACGGCAGTTGCAAATCATTGCACTCGACCTCGAATCCGTACTGCAGAAATTCGAGACGCTGCCGTTTGCCCTCGGTTTCCAAACGGATGTGCTGCAGGCGCTGGCGCAGCAGGACGATCAGCGCAACATCCAACGTTTGAACCAGACGCTGCAATTGATTCAGCGGCAATCGAAGGTGGTGGCGATTTACCTGCTGGATCGCAAAGGCCTGACACTGGCTTCCAGCAACTGGGATACGCCGACCAGTTTTGTCGGCCGGGATTTCGGTTTCCGCCCTTATTTCCGCGAAGCGATCAAAGGCAATGCCGGGCGCTTTTACGGCATCGGCAATGCTACCAATGAGCCTGGTTATTTCATCGCCCAGCCTGTCTACGCCAGTGCGGCAGCAAAGAGCTCAACGGGGGCAAATGGTGCGCTGGGCGTGATGGTCGTCAAGATAGACCTGACCGAATTTGAACATACCTGGAGCAGCAGCGAAGAGCCGATTACGCTGGTCGATAGCAGCGGGGTGGTGTTCTTGAGTAATCGCCCGGCCAGGAAATATCACAGCCTGTATCCACTGAATGGCGCGATACAGCAAGACCTGACCGGCACCCATCAATACGCCGATCAGGCAATTACGCCAGTGGCGTCGCTGCCGAAGCGGCAAAGGGCGGAATTCGGCCAGCATGTCACGCGTGGCATCGGTCGTCTGGGATGGCAGCTCATGCTATTTCCTTCGCAAGCGCGGATTGCCCGCATCGCCATGCTGTGGACGCTGGCAGCGGTGCTGTTGCTGGCGATTGCGGGCATTTCCCTGTGGGCGTTCTACCAGCGCCGACGGCGGCTGGAGGAGCGGCTGGTGTCGGCCGAATACCTGGATCGAACCATCGCCCAACGGACCCAGGAATTGATGGTGGCGAATCAAACGTTGGAAGCCAAGTACGCTAAATTGAAAGAAACCGAACACTTGCTGCGCTCAACCCAGAATACGCTGATCCAGGCCGGCAAGCTGGCCATGCTGGGACAAATGGCGGCCGGCATTGCCCACGAGTTGAACCAGCCGCTGGCTGCTATCCGTGCCTTTGCCGACAACGCCATGACCTTCCTGACGCGCGGGCAGGCTGATAAAGCGACAGAAAATCTAAGCCACATCAGCAACGCCAGCGCCCGGATGGGCAAGATAGTCGGGCAACTTAATGGTTTTTCCAGGAAGAGCCATGAAGCGGTGTCCATCATAGACCTATCAAAATCGATAGAGGCGGCGGCATTGTTGTTGAACAACGAGTTCCAGACCCATGGCGCCACGCTGCAGATCGATATCCGCCACCCGGCCCAGGTGGTCGGCGATTCGGTGCGGACCGAGCAGGTGCTGATCAACCTGTTGCGCAACGCGCTGGACGCGGTGGATAATGCCGATCAAAAAAACGTCTCCCTGTTGCTGGAGTGCGAGGCGGGCGAAGCGGTGATCCGGATCCGCGACTCCGGGCCCGGCATCCCGGCGCAGGTCGCTTTGCATCTGTTCGAGCCGTTTTTTACGACCAAGCCGTCTGGCAAAGGCCTGGGTCTCGGCCTGGCCATTTCATCTTCCATCGTGCAGGCGATGAACGGCCGCCTTGCGGCGAATAATCACAACGATGGCGGCGCCGAATTCGTGTTGCGTATCCCTTTGCTGGAAACTGTAGAGTCTTGATGGAGGTAAGGGTGGCGACACTGGAAGCAATATTGATCGAGGACGAACAAGCGGTGCGAGAGGCGATCGCCCAGACGCTGGAGCTGGGTGGTTTCATTGTCCACGCATGCGATAGCGTAGAGCAGGCACAACCGTGGCTGACTGCTGGATTTGCCGGCGTGATTGTCACCGACGTGCGCTTGCCAGGCCGCTCGGGCCTGGAGCTGTTGACACAGGTGGCAACGCTGGATCCAGACTTGCCGGTGATTGTCGTCACCGGCCATGGCGACGTCAGCATGGCGGTGGATGCGATGCGCGCCGGCGCCTACGATTTCATCGAAAAGCCGTTTGCCGCTGAACGCCTGATGGAAACTGCGCATCGGGCGCAGGAAAAACGCAGCTTGATTATTGAGAACCGGCGCTTGAAAGCAGCCTGGGTAGCGCACCCGGACATGCCAAGCCTGATCGGCCAGTCGAGCGCAATCGAGCGCGTCAGGACCATGATCCGCAGCGTCGGGCCGAGCATGGTCGATATCCTGATCAACGGCCAGACCGGAAGCGGCAAGGAAGTGGTTGCGCGTCAGCTGCATGTCGCCAGCGGCCGCACAGGCCCGTTTGTCGCTATCAATTGCGGCGCATTACCGGAAACAATATTCGAAAGCGAAATTTTCGGCCATGAGGCCGGAGCGTTCACCAGTGCCCAGAAAAGACGCATCGGCAAACTGGAATATGCCAAAGGCGGCACGGTATTTCTCGATGAAATTGAAAGCATGCCTGTGGCGCTGCAGGTCAAATTGCTGCGCGTGTTGCAAGAACGAAAACTGGAGCGGCTCGGCGGCAATGAAGCGATCGCTATCGATTGCCGCATCATCGCCGCCAGCAAGGCCAATCTATTGCAAATGAGTGCGCAGGGCAGTTTTCGCGAGGATTTGTATTACCGTATCGGCGTGGTCAGCATCGACCTGCCGCGCCTGAACGAACGACGCGAAGATATTCCACTGTTGCTGGCGCATTTTATCCAGGGCGCGGCGATTCGTTATCAGCGGCCGTTGCCGCAATGGACGCTGGCGCAAATGGCGCAATGGCAAACCCGCGACTGGCCCGGCAACGTACGCGAGTTGCGCAATTTCGCCGACCGGCTGGTGTTGGGGGTGGCGGAGGGCGTAGCTGATCTTGCCAGCCAGGGCGATAGCGATGTCGCCGCCGCCGTGCCGCTGCCGCAGCAAATGGATAGCTACGAGCGCATGTTGATCGCAGAAATGTTGAATTTGAGTAACGGCAACGTCGCTATCGCCGCGGATCGGCTTGGCCTGCCCAAGAAAACCCTGTACGACAAAATCAAGAAATATCAATTGGCTGTAGGCAAAGCATGAAGCCGGGATGATGCGGGCAGAGCCCGGCCGCGCAAGGCTGCCCCAATAAAATCGTACCATTCCGATAATAAGTTGTTGAAATTGGGAAATGTTACAAAACATTATTCCACTGGACAACTGCGCTTGAATCTCTATCATTGGCATCTTTTTTAAGATGGATGTCACAATGAGCGCTTCATCGCTGCCTTCAGCCTCATTCAAAGCACCAGACCGCAGTTCCAATTTTCAATTCGGTTTTATCGACCTGTTAAAGGTCATCGCTGCGCAATTGATTGTCTTGCACCATCTGGCGTTCTACGGCCCGATGTCTGATCACGTTCGTCCGATCGCCCCGACACTGATCGGCTGGCTCGACGATTACGCCCGCATTGCGGTCCAGGTGTTCCTGGTGGTCGGCGGTTTCCTGGCGGCCAAGTCACTTTCGCCGCAAGGCACTTCAACCGTTTCCGATCCTCTGCGTGTCATGTGGCGCCGTTACATGAAGCTGGTGCCGCCTTTCCTGGCGGCGACCGTGCTGGCGGTCGGCGCTTCAGCCTGGGCTGGATTGTGGATGACGCATTACTCCATCTCGGCGATGCCGACCGCAATGCAACTGGCCGCCCACGCACTGTTGCTGCATTCAATACTAGGTTATGAATCGATCTCGGCCGGCGCCTGGTATGTCGCCATCGATTTCCAGCTATACGCTTTACTGACCATGCTGCTGTGGCTGACCGGAAGCCTGGCCAAGCGTCGCGCCATGCCGTGGCTGGCGCCAGTGCTGGTGGTGATCGGCGTCAGCGCATCGCTGCTGTACTTCAATCGCGATGCCGCCTGGGACGCCTGGGCGCCATATTTCTTTGGCAGTTATGGTTTGGGGGCGATTGCCTGGTGGGCGCGCGACCTGGGCCGTCGGCCGGCCGTGGTAGCGCTACTGATGGCGGCAATACTGTTGCCGACCTTGTACGCGTTGGCCATCGATTTCCGCAGCCGCATCGCGGTTGCATTGCTGGTCGCTTGCGCACTGGTGCTGGTTAGCCGCCGCGGCATAATGCTGTCGCGCCAGCGTTTTGCCTGGGTCCGCGCTTTCGGACGGATCTCTTACTCGATCTTCCTGGTGCATTTCCCGGTCTGCCTGATCGTCAACGCCGCCTTCGTCAAATTCGTACCGGGACGGCCGCTGCTGCAGGCCGGCGGCATGGTGCTGGCATGGGCTGCCAGCCTGGCCGCAGGTGCGATTTTCTATCGTTGGGTTGAAATTCCGCTGAGCCGTCTTTCAGCGCGGTTGTCGGGGCAAAGATTGGCGTTGCAGGTTCCTGTGGCGGCTTAACTTACAGCATATCTTCCATCTCTTGGCTTGCGCTGGAAGGGACAAGCTCCGCACGTTGGCGACGCTGGCGCCGGAAATGCAGGAACGCCAGTACCAGCGCCGCCAATTGCAGCACAGCGCAAAAATAGAACGGCGCACCAATCCGCCAGTCACCCTTGGGTAAATGCGACACCATTCCGAGCAGCGGCGCGCCAATGACCGGCGCGACCACCGCCATCAGGCTGTTCAGCGAGCTGACGGCGCCCAGCGTCTGGCCCTGGCTGTGCGAATCCACGGCGCCCGACATAATGCTCTGAATCGACGCATTCACGGTGGCGCCGAACACATTCGCAAAAATGACCGCATACATCATCCACGACTGACTGGCAGCACCCCACAAGAGGTAGGCCGCGGTAGACGAAAGCAGTCCGATAACCGCTAGCCGTTGCGGACTAAAGCGCTTCAACAACGGCCCCAGCAACACGCCTTGCACAATCACCGACATGATGCCCACCGCCGCCAGCGACTGGCCGTTTTCCTGCGGTCCCCAGCCAAACTTGAACGTGGTGTACAGCACCCAGGTGGTATACAACACGAATTGCGCCAGGCCATTACAGGCAATTACCGCCACCAGCGGACCGACTGCTTTTAGACGTGATAGCGCACGCAGCGAAGTCAGTGGATTGGCCGCCTTCCAGCCAAACGCGCGGCGGCGGTCAAGCGGCAGCGACTCCGGCAGCACGAAATAGCCGTACATCAGATTAAGCAACGCCAGGCTGCCGGCAACAATAAAAGGCAGGCGCAAATTGATCGCACCCAACAAACCGCCCATCACCGGCCCTACGATAAAGCCGACGCCGAACATCGCCCCGATCATGCCGAAACGTTTGGCGCGCTGCTCCGGCGCGGTGATATCTGCAACGTAGGCATTGCACACCGCGGCGTTGGACTGCATCGCGCCACCGACAAGGCGCACCACTATCAGCATCCACAGCGCGGTAGAGAAAGCGGTCGCAAAAAAATTCAACGCCAGGCCGCAAAACCCCAGCAACAGCACCGGTCGCCGGCCGTATTGGTCAGACAGCGCGCCGAGAATCGGTGATCCGAAAAAATTGGCGATGCCGAAAGCAAAGGCGATTGCGCCGTACCAGAATGCCTGGTCGGCTTGCGAGCCGGTGAATTTCCCGACCAGCACCGGCAACACCGGAATGATCAGGCCGATTGAAATCATGTCGATCAATACGGTCAGCATGATGAAGGGCATGGCGGCTGTGCGGGCCTGGCTCTGCGCAGGAGACTTGTAATTTGTCACGCGTTGCTATTCCGGTAGGTGGTTCAGTGTTGTGTGACAGGTCGAAGCGACTTGATTGCATCTGTGATGATAGCGAAAAGGCAGTCCAGATGTCGCGTTTCAAACAAGGCTGGCTATATTTCCCGGCCAGTACCGACAGTACCGGAATGATAAGTACGGCCAGCTTATCCGCATTCGGCGGAGCTACTCCTACGACACTTCGTGTTAAAAATCCAACACTGGTTATTGTTTGTTGCGACTTGGCAACGTAACAAGCAATTATTGTCGCCTGTACATTTTGTAACACTTTCCCATTATCAGGCTGACATGTTGCTGTGTAGTATTCAGCCCCAGTTGTATCAAGAAAACAATACGAATGCTTAAGCGGGGAGTGCTATGGAGACACCGGATGAAGCTACCGGATGGCGCCAGTAGAAAAAAAGCAACTTGTTACCGAGCTGTCCGTATCGATCTTTTTGATGCCCCCATGTAGTTCAATTTATCGACATTTAAATTGCAAAGGTTATTCATGAAGATATACCCATGTACCGTGACCCTGTTAACCCTCGCGCTGGCAGGTTGCGGTGGTGGCGGCAGTTCTTCCGGCACGCCTGCACCAAGCGTGGCCGCACCAAACACGCCAGCAGTGAGCGACGCTCAAAAGAACTATGAAAGCGTAGCGCTTTCCTCAAATGGCGGCTTGCATTATTTGACTGGCAGACTGGGGTTTACAACGTCATCTTCAGGCGCGCTCTCAATCAGTCCCGGCAGTTACTTCTATACGGATGATTCGAGCATCCCGCAGAGCGCGGTCAATGGCGCTCAGACGGTTTCCGTCGCTTTCAGTACTGCGGCCAAGACGCTGGCACTGCCGGCGTTGAGCGGAAACACCAGAATTGTGGTCAATGGTACGGTCTATGTTCAGGCGTTCCCCAATCAGCCCCAGGTCACTTATTCGGGAGCTAACGTCCAGGAAGTTTATCTGGCAACGGACGGCAAGACCGTTGTACGCACGTTTCTTGGCACTAGCTATAGCACGACGGCACTGTCAGGACTGATCAGCAGCTCACCTGCAGAACTCTTCACCGGCAGTATGCTTGGGCTCATCACCAACACCATCAACGGTAACTCCCTATACAACCAACAGGCCAGCTGGCAATCCGGTGCGGCATATCTGAAGGTGGTCAGGCAGTATGTCGGCGATACGTTGTTTGTCGGCGATTGCAGCGGACCGGCGACTACCGGACCGAACGTCAGTCCTTGCTCCACTACGGTTGCGACTGTCGAAGGATTGTTCCCGCGCGTGAGTACTGCCGATGGCGTAACTTACCAGATCGGCGACGGCCAGATCGTGACACTGGCGGGTGTCCGTGCCTGGGTTGCCACGGCTCCTGTTCAGAACACAGCGATACCGCAATATCGCGTTTTCTATCAGAGCAACGGCGCTGTCTATAGCGGAACACTGATAAAAAATGGAACGCCGCTTCAAATACCCGCGCTCGGCAGCGCTGTTGCTCAGAATTTCTACATTTTCCTGAACAATGCCGCGCTGCAGTCGGTCAAGTCAGCAGTGAATTTCTAAAAACGCTTTAACGCTACTGCGAATGATGCCCAAGAGGCGTCATTTGTGGTGCCGAGATGGTGTCGGATCAGATTTATTTGCTCGTATCGCTACTTTCGATACTCTCGCTTTTCCCAGAAAAATCCCAGAAATATCGCACCTGAATATCAGTGATTCATGCCGCCATGGCTGAAGAAATACTCGAATCGTAATTGTCCGAAATCAGTAGCTGCCTTGCAATTTAAGGTTCAGAATCAATTCGTCTTCAGTTCATTCCCGCTAGCATTAGCGATGAACTGGTGGATATTTATTGTCGATAAAAAGGATGGCGTATGGCTAAAGTAACTGGTTTATCCGGGAATGAGATTTTCTGCCTGGCGTTAAAGAATTATTCGGCAGGTGAAATCGTAGTAGGCAACAGCGTCAATTCGATGGGTTTTCTTGGCGGGATCGGCGCCGGTTTGAAAAACATGCTTGGCGGCGAGATCTCGCAAGTGACTGCGGCGATTCACGAAGGCCGCGCCAGTGCATTTGAACGCATGACCAAGGAAGCCATGCAGGCGGGAGCTTCAGGCGTAGCGGGGGTTTCCAGTGAACTGAGATCGTTCAGCGGCAGCACCGAGTTTTTGTTTGTGGGTTCATGCGTCCACGCGCACGGCCTGTCAGGCCGCTTCTTCACCACAGCCGGCGATGCACAGGAACTGTATTGCCATATGGATGCCGGCTACGAGCCGATCCAGCATGCATTCGGCAACATCGCCTATTCGATGGGCGTCGGCGGCGGCATCATGGGATCGCTGAAGACTTTGGTGCGCGGCGAAATCGCAGAGTACAGCAATATTTTCAATGCCACGCGCCACAAAGCACTGGAACGGCTGGTCAGCCAGGCCAAGGCCGATGGCGCCAACGCTGTAGTCGGCATCCGCACCACCATCCTACCGTGGATGGGGACACATGAGATGCTGATGAGCGGCACGGCATCGAGGCACAGCGCGCTTCCGGCAAGCGCCGACGGCAATCCCGTCACCAGCGATCTGACGGGCGAGGAGTTGTGGGCAATGACCAGCCTCGGCTATGCGCCGGTGAAGCTGTTGATGTCGACTTCAATCTACTCGCTGGGCGTGGTGGGCGGCTTCATGGCCGCGTTCAAATCCTTCACCAAAGGCGAGATCAGCGATCTGACTACATTGATTCATGATGCGCGTGAGATTGCGATCGAGCGTTTGAAAAGCGAAGCTGATGCGCTCGGCGCCGAGGAAGTTGTCGGTGTAAAGACCTATATCGCTGAAATTGGTAGCGGACTGGTCGAGTTCATGGCGATCGGTACTGCCGTCAAAAAAATGCAGGGTTTTTCGGTCAAGACCGCTGCGCTTCCGGCGCAAGCAATTATTCGCGACAAGGACACCTGGATTGACGGTGATTTCGGTTTTTCGCTGGACCGCAACGGAAATCCTTGAGTTGTCCAAATCCGGAGAGTGATGACAATGTATTTTTGCCACTCTCCCCATAGCACGATGGCTGGCGGATGCTCGCCGGCAGGGAAAATAGTCGTTCAAAAATAAGAAAGAAACGATATGTCTAATCTATTATCAAGCCTGGGATGGTTTCCCATGGCGCTAATTATTCTGGTTACAGTTGCGATCTTGCTTGCGGTATTTTTCTCCGTATCGGGAATTATCCGATACATTCCAAATGACAGGATAGGCGTCGTCGAGAAGTTGTGGAGCTCCAGCGGATCGGTGAAGGCTGGCTTGCTGGCCTTGCATGGCGAGGCAGGTCTGCAACCCGACTTGCGGCGCGGAGGCTTTCATTTCTTTGCGCCTTTCCAGTTTCGCGTACATATACATCCCATGGTTTCTGTCACGCAGGGCAAGATCGGCTATGTGTTTGCGCGCGACGGCATCGATCTGCCTGCCGGGCAGACCTTGGCAGACAACGCCAAGGTGGAAGATTTCCGCGACGTGCGGTCTTTCCTTGAAGGCGGCGGCCAGAAAGGCCCGCAACGCAAAATTTTGCGTGAAGGCACGCACATCATCAATCCGGCCCTGTTTGTCGTGATGACCGAAGAGGCCACTTATTCATTGTCGCTGGACGCCAAGGAGAAGGCATATTACGAGCAGATGCGCGGTGTGCTGGACGAGCGCAGCGGCTTTACTCCTGTAGTGCTTAAAGAAGTAGCCGGCACACATGATTCAGATCAGCTTGCCATCGTGACGGTCCAGGATGGCCCCGGTTTGCCTAAGGACGAATTGCTGGCGCCGGACGTTGGCGATAGCCACAACTCGTTCCAGGAGCCGGAAAAATTCCTCGCCGCTAGCGGCTTGCGCGGCCGTCAGGAACGCGTGCTGGTGGAGGGAACGTATTACATCAACCGCCTGTTCGCGACAGTCGAGCTGATCAAGAAAACCATCATTCCAGTGGGTTATGTAGGGGTAGTTGTTTCTTATACCGGCCGCAAAGGTTCCGATTTGTCGGGCAAGGAATACAGCCACGGCGAACTGGTCGAGAGCGGTTGCCGCGGTGTCTGGCGCGATCCGCTGATGCCGGGTAAGTATGCGTTCAACACATATGCCGGCAAAATCGAGCTGGTTCCCACCACCAACTTCGTCCTGATGTGGAAATCCGGCGAGAGCGGCTCCAGTTTCGACAACAACCTGCGCGAAATCACCCTGATTACCAAGGATGCCTTCGAGCCGCAATTGCCGCTGTCAGTGGTGGTGCATATTGATTACCGCAAGGCGCCGATGGTAGTGCAGCGGTTCGGCAATGTGGCGCAACTGGTGGAGCAAACGCTGGATCCCATGGTTTCCTCGTATTTCAAGAATGTCTCGCAGACCAAGACCTTTATTGAACTGATCCAGTCGCGTAGCGAGTTACAGACCAACGCATCGGCCGATATGAAGGAACGCTTCCAGGCTTACTCGCTGGAATTCCAGGAAGTCCTGATCGGCACGCCCAAGCCGCAACCGGGCGACACCAAGATTGAAAACATCATGGCTCAATTGCGTGACCGCCAGATTGCGCGGGAACAGGTCGAGACTTTCGCGCAAAAGCAGATTGCCGCCGACAAGGAACGCGAGCTGAACGAGGCAGAGCAGCGCGCCGCCAAGCAGAAGGAGCTGACCGGATCGCTGGTGGATATCTCGATCAAGGAAAACCAGGGTTCTGCGAATGTGAAAGCGGCCGAAAAGAAGCGCCAGGAGATCGAGGCGCTGGCGCATGCGGAAAAATTCAAGCAGGAAATGGAAGGCTCCGGCCGCGCATCGGCGATCAAGTCTGTGGGTGAAGCCGAAGCTGCGGCGATCAAGGCCAAGTCGGAAGCGTTGCAGGGAGAGGGCGCCGATAAACAGTTGATGCAAACCGTGATGCTGCGGCTGGCTGAAGCGTTCGAGACGTCCAAGGTGCCGTTGGTGCCACAGATCCAGATGGGCGGGGGTGGCGATACCAATGCATTCAATACCTTGCTGTCGCTGATGGGATCGCTGAAAGCCGGTGAGCTGGCGCAGTCGCTGAAGCGCGATGAGGGACCGCGCGCATGATTATTGTCGGATTGGCTTGACGCTAATCTAGCTATCGAATTTTAATAATATTGTTTTAAATCAATCTGATAAATCATATTTATAATGTGATTTATCAGGTATGTCTTGGGCCCTTGCATTACATATCCGATATCCGTCCTTGTAATTAATTAATGCATTGATTAATCTCAATTGTATGGACCGATCAACGCCAACCCGCGGACGTCCCGTAGCTTCCGATCAGGACACACGCGAAAAATTGCTCGATACCGCCACGCTATTGTTTTCGTCGCAAGGAATCGCGGCGACCACCGTGGCCGCGGTTGCACGCCAGGCCGGCGTTACTTCGGCCATGGTGCATTACTACTTCAATAACCGCGATCAGCTGATCGAGGCTGTGGTAGACGAGCGGGTCTGCCTGTTCGTCAATAGCATCTGGGATCCGATCACAGGTGGCGAGTCTCCCGAGCAAATGATCATGGGTATCGTCGAGCGCATGATTGCCACTACTGAAACCATGCCGTGGATGCCTGCCTTGTGGGTGCGCGAAGTCCTGAGCGACGGCGGCGAATTGCGGGAGCGCATGGTACAGCGGGTACCGTTAGCCAAACTTGCCTTGTTCGCGGAGAACGTCAGGCGCAGCCAGCAAGCGGGAGCGATCAATCCCGGGCTGGAGCCGACCCTGGTGTTCATCTCGGTGCTCGGCCTGACCATGCTGCCGCTGGCGATGGCGCGCACCTTGAAGAACAGGCCGTTATTACCAGCCTTGAACAAGGCAGCGCTGCTTGACAAGGAAGTTTTGAAACGACACATCAAGGCGCTGCTGCTGCACGGGCTGGCGCTGCCGGCGATTAAGCGTACCGACGAATAACCGAGGACGAATCCCATGTTCATGTCGAATAGCCTTGGCAAGCGCTTAAAGCGATTTTCAATCCCTCTGATTGCATCTCTTTGCTATCTGGCATTGGCAGGTTGTACGCCGAATAACGACAACGATTGGCAGGGCTATGTGGAAGGCGAATATGTATACGTCGCCTCGTCGCAACCCGGCCGTCTCGATCACCTGTCGGTTCAGCGCGGGCAGCAGGTGGCCTCAGGCGGACCATTGTTCATGCTGGAATCGGGCGATGAAATCGCTGCCCAGCGCCAGGCGCAACGCCAGTTGAACGCGGTCCAGGCACAGCTGGCCGATATCCAGAGCGGCAAACGTCCGCAGGAGCAAGAGGTTACGCGGGCACAGCTGGTGCAAGCCCAGGCCACTGCCAGCAAGGCCGCGCTCCAGCTTAGCCGCGATCAGCTCCAGTTCCAGGCCGGTGGTATCGCTAAACAACAACTCGACGATTCACGCGCCGCCGCCGAGACTGCTGCGGCACAGGTCAAGCAATGGCAAAGCCAGTTGACGGTGGATCGTTTGCCTGGCCGCGACGCCCAGGTCCGCGTGCAACAGGCGCAGGTTGCGGCGGCGCAGGCGGTGTTGGATCAGGCGGACTGGAAACTGGCGCAAAAGACCGTGACGGCAACCCGCGGCGGCCTGGTATTCGACACCATGTACCGCGAAGGCGAATGGGTGGCGGCCGGCAATCCGGTGCTGCGTATGCTGCCGCCGGAAAATGTGAAAATACGCTTCTTCGTACCGGAAACCACGCTCGGCCGACTTAAGTTGAACCAGGCCGTGACGCTCAGTTGCGACGGCTGCCAGGCTAACCTGGCGGCGCATATTTCCTATATCTCGACCGAGTCGGAATATAACCCGCCTATCATTTACAGCAATCAGTCGCGCGCCAAACTGGTCTACATGATCGAGGCCCGCCCGGCGCCGGCCGATGCGCTCAAACTGCACCCGGGGCAACCGGTTGAAGTGAGATTGCCATGACAGCGGGCAGTACCGGCGCGGACAATGCCAACGGCGACCTGGTAGTGGACGTCGATCGCATCAACAAACATTTCGGCAACAAGCACGTGGTGAGAGATCTTTCGCTACAGGTGCGGCGCGGTGAGATTTTCGGCTTCCTCGGACCTAACGGCAGCGGCAAGACTACCTCGATCCGCATGATGTGCGGCTTGCTGACGCCTGATTCGGGCCATGGCACCTGTCTCGGCTTCGATATCATCAAGCAAAGCGACCAGATCAAACGGCGGGTCGGTTACATGACGCAGAAATTCTCTTATTGGGATGATCTCAGCATCCGCGAGAACCTGGATTTTGTGGCCCGCATCTACGAAATGGAAAATCGCAAGGAAGTGGTCGATCAGAGCCTGGAAAAGCTCGGACTGAGCAGCCGTGCCAAGCAGCTGGCCGGCTCTCTTTCCGGCGGCTGGAAACAAAGGCTGGCGCTGGCCGCCAGCATGCTGCATAAACCGCAACTGCTGTTGCTGGATGAACCAACCGCCGGGGTCGATCCGGCAGCGCGGCGTGATTTCTGGGAAGAGCTGCACCGGCTGGCGGCGGAGGGCATCAGCGTCCTGGTCAGCACCCACTACATGGACGAGGCCGAACGTTGCCACAAGCTGGCGTATCTGGCCTACGGCAAGTTGCTGGTGCAAGGCACGGCTGCCGAAGTGGTGGCCGGGCAGGGCTTGACCACCTGGGCCATCTACAACAGCCGCAACGGCGATATTCACGATAACAAGCTGGTGGGATTGTCCCAGCAACTGCATGACCAGCCCGGGGTAGATCAACTGGTAGTGTTCGGCACTTCCCTGCATGTATGCGGCAAAGACGCCGCGCTGCTGGAGAAAACCCTGCACCGGATGACCCAGGGACAGGATTTGCGCATGGAGTTGATCGACACCAGCCTGGAAGATGTCTTCATCTACATGATGAACCGCTCGACCGACAACTTCGGAGACCAGTCATGAGCAGGTTTTCGGGGCTATCGGGTTTATCGGGTTTATCTTTCTCTCGTTGGTGGAGCATTGTCCTCAAGGAATTCCTGCAACTGATGCGTGATCGCGTCACGGTGCGCATGATCACGGTGATCCCCATCATGCAGATGCTGCTGTTCGGCTTTGCCATCAACAGCGATCCGAAACACATGCCGACCGCCATCATCAGCGCCGATCACAGCGAGTTCACGCGCACCTTCATCGCCGCCATGAAAGCGTCCGACTATTTCGATATCGTCGCCGAGCTGCCGAATGAGGCTGCCGCCCGCACCGCGCTGGCGCAAGGGAAAGTGCTGTTCGTATTGAATATTCCTGCCGATTTCACCCGCAACCTGCTGCGTGGCGAACGGCCGGCGCTGCTGGTGGAGGCCGACGCCACGGATCCTACCGCCACCGGCATGGCGTTGGCGGCCTTGCCGCAACTGGTGCAATCGGTGGCCGATAAGGATCTGCAAGGCCCGCTGGCTAAATTCAATGGCGGCAAGCCCGCTTTCGATGTGCAGGTCCAGCGCTTGTACAACCCCGAAGGCGTCACTCAGTACAACGTCGTGCCAGGGCTGATGGGGGTCATCCTGTCAATGACGATGGTAATGATGACCGGCTTGTCGATGACCCGTGAACGCGAGCGAGGCACTATGGAAAACCTGCTGGCGACGCCGGTATCGCCGATCGAAGTCATGACCGGCAAGATCATGCCGTACATCGCCATCGGCCTGATCCAGGCCAGCATCATCCTGCTGGGCGCGCGGTTCATGTTTCATGTGCCGTTTGCCGGCAGCGTGGTTGCCATCTATCTGGCAGCGCTGCTGTTCATTGCTGCCAGCCTGACAGTCGGCATTACGCTGTCGTCTATCGCGCAGAATCAGCTGCAGGCAATGCAGCTGACGATGTTCTATTTCCTGCCTAACATCCTGTTGTCGGGCTTCATGTTTCCGTTCCAAGGCATGCCGAAGTGGGCGCAATTCATAGGTAATCTGCTGCCGCTGACTTATTTCAACCGTCTGATACGTGGCATTCTGCTTAAAGGAAATGGTTGGGTAGATCTGTGGCCCAATGTCTGGCCGCTGATGCTGTTCACTGTCATCGTCATGGGAATTGCACTACGCTTCTATCGCCGTACGCTGGATTGAGGACATTGTGATGAGAGCCCATTTGATTCACGTGCACATGACGCCGCTTTGGTTGTTGCCGATTATTGCCGGCTTGCTGAGCAGCTGTGCCGTCGGCCCGAATTTCCAAACACCCGCAGCGCCAGTTGTACAGCAGTACACGGCGGGTACTGCGGTCACGGCGACCGTGGCAAGCGCAGGTGCGGGTGGCGTCGCCCAGCGGTTTGATCCAGCGATGGATATTCCGGCGCAATGGTGGACGCTGTTTCATTCGCCACAGCTGGACGCGCTTGTACGTGAAGCCCTAGCCAACAGTCCTTTGATGGCGCAGGCCAAAGCCACCTTGCACCAGGCCAGCGAAACCCTGGGCGGGCAGACCGGCGCCACTCGTTATCCGCAAGTCGACCTGCAACTGGGGAGTACGCGCCAGCAGATCGATACAGCGGCTCTCGGCATTCCGAATGCGCCGCAGGCCGGACCGTTTACGCTGTACAACGCTGCGGTCGATGTGTCTTATACCGTAGACGCATTCGGCGCAAATACCCGCATGCTGGAAGGTCTACAGGCGCAAGTGCAGAATCAGACTGATGAACTGCAAGCGGTGCGGTTGACGCTTGCAGCCAATGTTGTAACCGCGGCCATCAGGCAAGCGTCGCTGCGCACCCAGATTGTCAGCAGCGAGCAAATGCTGCAGTTGCAGCGCCAGCAACTCGACATCATGGAGCAGCGGTTTGCCGCCGGCGGCATCGCCCGGCGGGATCTGAAAAACCAGCACACGCTGGTAGCGCAGAGCGAGGCCTCGTTGCCGGCCCTCTGGCAGCAACTCGCGCAGGTCGGCCATCAGCTGGCGGTTTACCTGGGTAAAGCGCCGGCCCAGGTCGATTTGCAGCCGCTGGATTTGAATACGCTGACGCTGCCGGCCACTTTGCCGCTGAGCCTGCCCTCAGCACTGGCGCGCCAGCGTCCCGACATCCGGGCCGCAGAGGCGACGCTGCATCAGGCCAGCGCGCAGGTCGGGGTGGCCACGGCCAATCTCTATCCGCAACTCACCATATCCGGCAGCGTGGGGGCGGAACAGACACGTATTTCCGAGATTGCCAATAGCCTGAATGTCTGGAGCATCGGCATCAAATTGATGCAGCCGTTGTTCCATGGCGGCGAACTGCGCGCTAAAAAGCGCTCGGCGATTGCCGCCTACGATGCAGCAGCAGCAGGTTATCAGCAGACAGTATTGCAGGCGTTGCAGCAGGT
>FTFY01000703.1_pt1 | contig 58070 bp, 55 predicted proteins | sample 1640561 | NCBI WGS metagenome assembly FTFY01 (sample SAMEA3914789, study PRJEB12502) | metagenome | biome: forest; material: soil | place: Canada | collected 2011-07-03 | depth 0.3 m | reverse complement strand
GCGCGCAGTGCTGCAGGAATCGCTTCCTTAGGACCGATGCCCATGATTTCCGGCGGTACGCCGCGTACAGCGAACGAGACGAAGCGTGCCAGCGGGGTCAGGTTGAATTCCTTGAGGATTTTTTCGCTGACCAGGATCAGGGCACCGGCGCCGTCCGACATTTGCGAGCTGTTGCCTGCTGTGACGGTGCCTTTGGCAGCGAATACTGCCTTCAGCTTGCCCAATGTTTCCATCGACGATTCGGCGCGTGCGCCTTCATCACGATCAACGGTGCGGTTCTTCAGGTCGATCTGGCCAGTGGCCAGGTTGGGGAAGCGCTCGATGATGTCGACGGATGTGGTTTCGTCCTTGAATTCACCCGCCTGCTGGCCGGCGATGGCACGACGGTGCGACTCTACCGAGAAGGCGTCTTGCGCTTCACGCGAAACTTTCCATTGCTGGGCGACTTTTTCTGCTGTCAGACCCATACCGTAGGCCATGCCGACGTTCTCATCCTTGAACGCGTTCATGTTGACCGAAGGATGGAAACCCATCATCGGCACCATAGACATCGATTCAGCGCCGCCGGCAATCATGACGTCTGCCTCGCCGACGCGGATGCGGTCGGCAGCCATGGCGATCGCGGTGATACCGGATGCGCAATAGCGGTTGACAGTGACGCCGCCGATTGTATTCGGCAAGCCAGCCAGCAGCACGGCGTTACGCGCCATGTTCAGGCCTTGCGCGCCTTCAGGGAAAGAACAGCCGATGATGGCGTCCTGCACCAGTTTAGGATCGAGGCCCGGCACTTGCGCCATGGCAGATTGCATAACACGCACCAGCAAGTCGTCCGGACGGGTGTTCTTGAACATGCCGCGCGGCGCTTTGCCGATTGGGGTGCGGGTAGCGGAAACGATATACGCTTCTTGAAGTTGTTTGCTCATTTTGATCTTCCTCGTTAGTTCCGAACAGGCTTACCGGTCTGCATCATGCCCATGATCCGCTCTTGCGTCTTAGGGTTATTCAGCAGTTCGACGAACGCTTTGCGTTCCAGGTCCAGCAACCATTGTTCATTCACGATGCTGCCTTCGTTGACTTCGCCGCCGCAAACGATGTTGGCAATCATGTGGCCCAGTTTGTAATCATGTGCCGAGATGAAACCGCCGTCGCGCATGTTGACCAGCTGCGCCAGGATGGTGGCGATGCCGTCGCGGCCTACGACCGGGATCTGCGCTTTCAGCGGTGGGCGATAGCCGGCGTCGAACATGGCGCGTGCTTCGACCTTGGCCACGTGCAGCAATTCGTATGCATTGAATACGATCACATCGGTGGCTTTCAGATAACCCATGCTTTGCGCTTGCAAGGCCGATTTCGATACATTGGCAGTCGCTGCATTCATGAACGAAGTCTTCAGGAATTGCAGGATATCGTTGCCCTTGGCGTCGTTGGCGGCACGTACTGCTGCTTCCTTCAAACCGCCACCGGCAGGGATCAAGCCAACGCCAACTTCCACCAGGCCGATATACGATTCGATCGATGCGACACGTTTAGCTGTGTGCAGCGCCAATTCGCAGCCGCCGCCCAGCGCCAGGCCGGCCACTGCAGCAACCACCGGCACGCTCGCATACTTGAGACCCATGAATGCTTGCTGCAACTCAGCCACCATCGGCTCGATCGCCTTGGCGCCGCCCGACATGAACAATGGCAGCATCGATTGCAGGTCAGCGCCGGCAGAGAATGCGCCGCCTTCAGCCGCATCCGCGTGCCACAGCACCAGGCCCTTGTAATTCTTTTCTGCTTCGGCAACCGCCTTGTTCAAACCGGCGATGACACCAGGTCCGATGACGTGCATCTTGGTCTTGAACGACAGGACCAGCACGTCATCGTTTTGATGCCATGCGCGTACCGAGTCATCCTCGAATACAGTGGTGCCGGCAGTCTTGCCATCGGCGACGCCTTCACCCAGCAACGGCGCGCGGAACACCTGGCGCTCGTAGACCGGCAAAGTGGAACGGGCGACATTGGCCTTCTTCGCTGGCGAGTAAGAACCATCAGCAGCGTGCACGCCGGTACGGCCGTCAAATACCCAGGCTGGCAGCGGTGCATTGCACAGCGCCTTGCCGGCATCGATATCTTCCTTGACCCAGCCGGCGATCTGCTTCCAGTCGGCGGCTTGCCAGATCTCAAACGGGCCTACGCTCCAGCCGAAGCCCCAGCGCATGGCGAAATCGATGTCGCGCGCATTGTCCGCAATCGATTCCAGATGGACTGCGATGTAATGGAAGCCGTCACGGAAGATCGACCACAGGAACTGCGCTTGCGGATTGGTCGATTCACGCAGTGTCTTCATGCGCTTGACCGGATCCTTGTCTTTCAGGATGCGCGCCACCAGTTCGTCGGCCTTGCCGCCGCCGGTAACGTATTCGCCCGTGGCGGCATCGATACGCAGGATATCCTTGCCAACCTTTTTGTAGAAGCCGGCGCCGGTTTTTTGACCCAGCGCGCCTTTTTCGACCAGCTTGGCCAGCAGTGGCGGTGTAGCGTACACGCCGTAGAAAGGATCATCCTTCAAGGTGTCCTGCATGGTCTTGATTACATGGCCCATGGTATCCAGGCCAACCACGTCGGCGGTACGGAAAGTACCTGACTTGGCGCGGCCCAGCTTGGCGCCGGTAAGATCATCGACAACGTCGACCGACAGGCCGAATTTTTCCGCCTGGTGAGCCGTCGACAAGATGCCGAACACACCCACGCGGTTAGCGATGAAGTTGGGCGTATCTTTAGCGCGGACCACGCCCTTGCCCAGCGTTGTCGCCAGGAAGCCTTCCAGTTGATCGAGGATCTCTGGCTTGGTGCTCGCGGTCGGGATCAGTTCCACCAGGTGCATGTAGCGCGGCGGGTTGAAGAAGTGGACGCCGCAGAAACGGGCTTTCAATTCAGCGTCGAAACCTTCCGACAGAGCGGTGATCGACAGGCCCGAAGTGTTGGAAGCGAAAATCGCGTTTGGCGCAATATGCGGCGCAACCTTTTTGTACAGGTCATGCTTCCAGTCCATGCGCTCGGCGATCGCTTCGATGATCAGGTCGCAGCCGGCGAGTACATCCAGGTTGTCTTCGTAGTTGGCGACTTCGATCAGGGATGCATCATCCTTGTTGCCCAAAGGAGCCGGGCTGAGTTTCTTCAGGTTTTCGATAGCGCGCAGGACGATGCCGTTCTTCGGACCTTCCTTGGCTGGCAAATCGAACAGGACTACCGGCACTTTGGCGTTCAGGCAGTGGGCGGCGATTTGCGCACCCATCACGCCGGCGCCGAGCACGGCGACTTTTTTAACGATGAAATTGGACACTTGTATCTCCTTGGTCAGTCTGTTGGGGGCGTGGGCATGTTTCACTTCAACTCGGTTTCAACACATGCCCACCCTACGGCTAAATTAGATTAGAACAAATCCGCATCCAATGCCATCAAGCTGGCCGAACCGGAACGCGCCTGGCGAATCAGCATTGCAGTTTCCGGCAGCAGGCGGGCGAAATAGAAACGTGCAGTCCCCAGCTTGGAAACGTAGAACTTGTCGCCTGAGTCTTGCTTGGCGAGTGCGATCTTTGCCATTTGCGCAAAGAAGTAGGCGTAGACCAGATGGCCTACTACGCGCAGGTAAGGAACCGCGGCGGCGCCAGCTTCGTCAGGATTCTGGAAAGCCTTCATGCCGATTTCCATGGTCAGCTTGCTGACCTTGTCGCCCAGATCCGCCAACGGCGTGACGAATTCCGACATCGCTTCGTCGGCGCCGTTCTCTTCGATAAACGCTTGCACCTTGGCGCCGAATTTCTTCAGCTTGGCGCCGTTGTCCATCAATACTTTACGACCCAGCAGATCCAGCGACTGGATGGTGTTGGTGCCTTCGTAAATCATGTTGATACGGGCATCGCGCACGTACTGCTCCATGCCCCACTCGGCGATGAAACCGTGGCCGCCGTACACCTGCATGCACTCGGAAGTGGCAGTCCAGGCGTTGTCGGTAATGAAAGCCTTGACCACCGGCGTCAACAGGGCAACTTCATCGGCCGCATCCTTGCGCACTGCTTCGTCCGGGTGATTCAGTTCCTTGTCCAGCTGCAGCGCGACGTACGAACAGAATGCGCGCGCGCCTTCAGCATACGCTTTTGCTGTCAACAGCATGCGGCGTACATCAGGGTGAACGATGATCGGGTCAGCTGGCTTGTCCGGCGCCTTGATGCCCGACAGGCTGCGCATCTGGATACGGTCTTTGGCATAAACCAGGGCGTTTTGGTAGGCGACTTCTGTCAAACCCAGGCCTTGCATGCCGACGCCGAGACGGGCTGCGTTCATGAACACGAACATCGCGTTCAAGCCCTTATGCGCACCGCCGATGATCCAGCCGGTGGCGCCGTCCAGGTTCATCTGGCAGGTTGAATTGCCGTGGATACCCATTTTTTCTTCGATCGCGCCGCAGGTGATCGGATTGCGAGCACCCAGCGAGCCATCTGCATTCGGCAGGAATTTCGGTACCAGGAACAGGGAAATGCCTTTCGAGCCTTCAGGCGCGCCTGGCAAACGTGCCAGCACCAGATGCAAGATATTGGCAGACATGTCGTGTTCGCCGGCCGAAATGAAGATCTTGCTGCCGGTGATCTTGTAGGAGCCGTCGTCTTGCGGCTCGGCCTTCGAACGCAGCATGCCGAGATCGGTACCGCAATGGGCTTCCGTCAGGCACATGGTGCCGGTCCATTCGCCGGATACCAGCTTTGGCAGGTACAACGCTTGCTGTTCAGGCGTACCGTGTGCGTGCAGGCATTCGTAAGCGCCGTGGGACAAGCCCGGGTACATGGTCCAGGCCTGGTTCGACGAATTCATCATTTCGTAGAATGAGTTGTTCATCACCAGCGGCAAGCCTTGGCCGCCGAATTCCGGATCGCATGACAATGATGGCCAGCCGGCTTCAACGTATTGCTTGTAGGCTTCCTTGAAGCCCTTTGGCGTAGTCACGGTATGCGTGGCCTTGTCGTGATGACAGCCTTCGCGATCGCCGGAGTGGTTCAGCGGGAACAGGACTTCAGAAGTGAACTTGCCGCCTTCTTCCAGCACTTGATTGATGATATCGGCATCGATATCGGCATGCTTAGGCAATTGTTTCAGTTCATCTTCTACATGCAGCAACTCGTGCATGACGAATTGCATATCCCGCAGCGGCGCGACGTATTGACCCATGGTGCTCTCCTGATGATTGTACTTACTGGATTGATCTAGCTGACGTTTTGGCAGCGATTTTTTGATTCGTTTGTGAGGATTTCTTTGCAGCAGAAGCCGGGAGCGATGCCGGATCGCGGTAACTGTCGATCAGGCGGTCAAAGCCCTTTTGAGCGCGCTCCACGCTGCCGGCCTTTTTCAGAAAACGTGCGTCGTGATGCAAACCCAGGATCAGGCCGTACATTTCATAGACCAGCTGCTCGGCGTCGGTATCTGCACGCAGATGACCGGCTTCGATTGCCTGCAAGGTGCAGCGGTGCAAGGCTTCCTGCCAGGTGCGCACCATGGAGACCAGTTGTTCGCGGATTTCACCGGGACGATCGTCGTACTCGACCGCGCCGCTGATATAGATGCAACCGGAGGCGATTTCAATCGTCACCTGCCGGATCCAGCGCCCAAACATGGCTTCCAGGCGTGGCAAGCCGCGTGCTTCCTTGATACTCGGATAAAATACTTCCTGTTCGAACTGGCGGTGGTACAGCTTCACCACTTCGATCTGCAGGTCTTCACGCGAACCGAAATGGGCAAACACGCCGGACTTGCTCATGTTCATTTTTTCGGCCAGCAAGCCGATCGTCAGACCTTCAAGGCCGTCGCGGCTCGCCAGCGTGATGGCGACGTCGAGAATCGCTGCGCGCGTCAGTTCGCCTTTACGCATGAATTTCGGCGGCATGTCAGTATGTGCCACGATAGTCCTACCTCTGTCTGGTTGAGTCTGGCAAATGAGCCTGGCTAATGAGTCTTGATGCGATCGGCATCTTGTTTGAAAACAGTTTTAAAAACAGCTTTCAAACAAGAATGCGAACGCTCGTACTATTATGCACCAGAATCGAAATGTCAAACAGCGACTTAGAGGCGCAGTTCTACCGAGAACCCCCTCGAAACAGGCCGGACGCCTATTTGGACAGCCCGACTGAGAGAGTTGGTAGCAGCAAACGTTCCGGGCAGCTCCAAGCTAGCCCGAAACTTGCAGGGGTGCGATGTCAAAATGGCACCGAATAATGATTTTCCAGAGGCCTGCCGGATCTAAGATTGCGTCTTGTCCAGCAGACGGCGGTCGCGCTTGGTTGGCCGCCCTTTAATCTCCATGGTCGGCTCACGGAAATACCTTCTATCTTCTACCAGCGTTGCGCGCTTCACCACACTTTGTTCCGTTTCCCGATAAAGCGTCTGCGCAATTGCCGCCGAACCGCGGGTATCGCTCAAGAGTAATACCGTCACCTCCCAGACGCTGGCGCCATTGTCGATTGCCAGGATATCGCCGATTTTGAGATTGTGGGCGGGCTTGGTCCGCTCATCGTTCAACCGGACCTTGCCGTTATCGACGGCATCGCTGGCCAGCGTGCGGGTCTTGAAAAACCGCGCCGCCCATAGCCATTTGTCGATACGCACTGCCTCGACTGTTTTACTCATGATTACACCGGATTGTCGATATCGATGAATTGATGTTGCAAGCCGAAACGCTCCGCCAGATGGCGCCCCAGGGCCTGCACTCCGTAGCGTTCGGTAGCGTGGTGGCCGGCGGCCAGGTAAGCCACGCCGGTTTCACGCGCCAGATGCACGGTCGGCTCGGAAATCTCGCCGCTGATGTATACCCCGGCCCCGGCGGCAATCGCATCACCCAGGAAATTCTGCGCAGCACCGGTGCACCAGGCAATCTGCCCTAATTGCTGCGACGGGTCGCCGATCAGGACCGGCGTGCGATGCAGGCGGCGCTCGATCAGGTTTGCCAGGTCACCCACGGTGCGGACCAGCGGATCGCTCACGCTTCCCAGCCAGCCCAGGTTATCTTCGCCGAAGCGGCCGTTCGGCAGCAGATCCAGTTGCTGCGCCAATTGCACGTTGTTGCCAAAATCCGGGTGGGCATCTAGCGGCAAATGATAGGCAAACAAATTGATGTCATGCGCCAACAGCAATTTCAGGCGTTTGTGCTTGGGGCCAACGACACGCGCGTCCTCACCACGCCAGAAATACCCGTGATGCACCAGGATCGCGTCTGCGCCATTGGCCACGGCAGCTTCCAGCAATGCATAGCTGGCGGTAACGCCCGTCACCAGACGCCTGATTTCAGTCCGTCCTTCCACCTGCAAGCCATTTGGGCAATAATCACGGAACTGTGTAATATTTAACGCTTCGGCAAGATATTTTGCGAGTTCGTCGCGATTTACCGATTTCTGATTCATGGCTTTTGCCTCACGGTTCTTTACTCCGATTTTCGAGTTTTACTTACGATTTTTACTTACGCTTTTTACTTAACCTAAGACTTCACTATGCGACGCTTCTGGCTGTTATTTGCGCAAACCATCACCGTCGGTTTAGCGATCTGGTTCATTGTAACGACCTTGAAGCCGGAATGGATAAACGGTGGCCTGACCAGCTCGCCCTTGCACATCGCCACCTCCAAGGTGCCGTTGCAAGAAGCCCCGCCGGGAACGCCGACGCCGGGTTCTTATCGCCAGGCCGCACAGCGGGCGATGCCGTCAGTGGTCAATGTTTTCACCAGCAAAGACGCCAAGCCGGTCAGCCCGGAAGTAATGGAAGATCCGCTGCTCAGGAAATTCTTCGGCGATCGCGGCGACGATGCGGACGAGAAGCAGTCCAGCCTCGGCTCAGGCGTCATTGTCAGTTCGCAGGGTTATATCCTGACCAATAACCATGTGGTCGAAGCCGCCGATGAAATCGAAGTGGCGCTAGCCGATGGCCGCACCGCCAGTGCCAAAGTGGTGGGCACCGATCCGGAAACCGACCTGGCCGTGATCAAGATCGATTTGCCGAACCTGCCTGCGGTCACGCTGGGCCGTGCCGACCAGGCCAGCGTCGGCGACGTCGTACTGGCGATCGGCAACCCGTTCGGCGTCGGCCAGACCGTCACCATGGGGATCATTTCGGCGCTGGGCAGAAGCCATCTCGGCATCAATCAATTTGAAAATTTCATCCAGACCGACGCCGCGATCAACCCGGGCAATTCCGGCGGCGCCTTGATTGATACCAACGGCAACCTGATCGGCATCAATACCGCCATCTACTCACGCACCGGCGGTTCACTCGGGATCGGTTTCGCGGTACCGATGACTACCGCAAAAACCGTCATGGAATCGATCATCAACACCGGTCATATGGTGCGCGGCTTCATCGGCGTCGAACCGCAGGACATCACCCCGGAACTGGCGGAGAGCTTTAGCTTGAACCGAAGCACCGGCGCCATCATCGCCGGCGTGATCAAGAATGGTCCCGGCGACAAGGCGGGCTTGAAACCGGGCGATATCCTGGTGGCGATCGACGGCAAGCCGATTACCGACAGCAACGACATGACCAATCTGATCGCCCAGCTGCAACCTGGCAGCAAAACAAAATTGACAGTGTTGCGCAAGGCGCAGGAAACCACGGTGGAAGCCGTGGTCGGCAAGCGGCCGCCGATGAAACGGGTTCAAGAATAGATGCGCGGTCCTGTCCACCCGCAATTGCACAATCGCACAAAGGAAACCCGTAATGCACGTACGTGATCTGACGCAATACCTCGCCGAACTATCCGAGAATAACAACCGGGCCTGGTTCGTCATGAACAAGCCGCGCTACGATATCTTGCGTGCCGAATTTCTGGAGCTGGTAGTGCGCCTGATCGCCCAGATCAGCAAGTTCGATCCGGCGATTGCCGGTTGCAATCCAAAGAAGGCACTATTCCGGATCAACCGCGACATGCGCTTCTCGCACGACAAAAGCCCGTATAAAACCTACTTCTCGGCATCCATCACCGCCAGTGGCCTGAAGAAACCAAGCCAGGGCGGCGGTCCGGCTTATTACTTCCATATCGACGCTGGCGGCACCCTGCTTATCGCCGGTGGCGAATACATGCCGCCGGCAGACCGCTTGCGGGCGATTCGCCTGCAGGTGATTGCCGATGCAAGCGGCTTTGGCAAACTGCTGAAAAACAAGAAATTCAAGGAGGCTTACGGCGACTTGCAGACCGAGGGGCAACTGACGCGTCCGCCTAAAGGCTTTGATGCAGACTCGCCGCACATCGAATATATCAAGCTGAAGAACTTCATCGTCTGGAAAGAGCAGCCGTTGAAGAAGATGTTGTCGGATGCGCTGGAGAAAGAACTGGTGGCAGGCTTTAAAGACGCTTACCCGCTGGTCAGCTGGTTACGACAGGTCAAAACCCCGATCTCCGAATAGGTCGGCGAATACGCTACGATCAGGCCAAATAAGCACGAGCGGCCGGGCGGCCGCTCCGTGAATTCAGATAGTCTCTTCCGATTCAGCCGGCGCCTGCGTCGCCTTGGCGAACATCGGCGCCACCAGCAAGCCGATCTCGAATAACAGACATAAAGGCACGGCCAGCAATAGCTGGCTCATGATGTCCGGTGGCGTCACAACTGCGGCTACCACGAAGGCGCCGACAATAATGTAAGGACGGATCGATTTCAGCTTTTCCACTGAAACCAGGCCCATGCGCACCAGTACGATGACCACGATAGGCACTTCAAAAGTCATGCCGAAGGCAATGAACATGGTCATCACAAAATCGAAATAACTATCAATATCCGGCGCCACCGAGACCGATTTCGGCGCGAAATTGTTGATGAAGTGGAAGATCACCCCGAATACCAGGTAATAACAAAACGCGACACCGGTGATAAACAATGCCGACGATGAAATCACCAGTGGCGCGATCAGCTTCTTTTCATGCGTATACAAGCCTGGCGCGATAAACGCCCACAACTGGTACAGCACCCACGGCAGCGCAATCACAAAGGCCAGCAGCAAGGTTACCTTGACCGGAATAAGGAACGGCGTGATGACGCCGGTGGCAATCATCTTGCTGCCCACCGGTAAAGCCGCCAGCATCGGCGCTGCCAGCAAATCGTAGATATGGGCGGCCCAGGGCATCAGGCACAGGAACACCACGATCACCGCAATCGACGCCTTCATGATGCGATTGCGCAATTCCACCAGATGCGAAATGAACGTCTCTTCGACGCCGCCGGATTTCTGTTCTTCAGTCATGGGAGCACGGTGTATGGCAAACAAGCGAATTTGCGGATCTCAAGCTGCAGCCCCGGGTACAAATGTTGCGAGCCGCAAGCACGAAATCATGAAAAAAATGAACCGGAAGCCTTGTTTTGGCTAGCCGGGCGATATTTCGCAACACGTGCGGCGCCGGACAAGACACGTGCCTTCTGGCCGCTTTGTTGTTTGTACCAGGCGGGAATGGCGCTGGTACGCGCCAGTTTTTTCTTGCGAAAACTCTTGGCCTTGACGGCCAGTTGCTCGACATTGAAACTGTCCACGCTACTGACGCTGCTATCGTTCCAGGCGTCATTCAGCGACTGCCTGGTATCCGAGACGCTACGGGAGATGCTTTGCTCGATATCGCTGGCCGCTTCCTGCACTTCCTGCTGCATCTTGCGCAATTCATCCAGCTCCATCTCGCGACTGACTTCGGATTTGACTTCATTGATGTAGCGTTGCGCGCGGCCGAACAGAGAGCCCGCCATACGCGCTACCGTCGGCAATTTTTCCGGCCCGATAACAACCAGTGCAACGACGCCAATCAGAGCAAGTTTAGTAAGGCCAATATCGATCATGGGAAGGAGCGGCAAACATCACTTCAGGCCGGCTTGAAACTCGCGCCGGCCGTAATGACTCAGTTGCCGGACTTGTCCTTTTCTTTAGCTGCAACGTCAATCGTCGCTTTATCGGCGGCTTGCTTTTCTTCTTCGCCCTTGACGCCATCCTTGAAGCCTTTGACTGCCTTGCCCAGGTCGGAACCCATATTGCCGATTTTTTTGGTGCCAAACACCAACATGACGATAACCAGCACGATCAACCAGTGCCAAATGCTGAACGAACCCATTTTTTTCTCCTTGTCGGACAATCGTCCGATCCTGCTAAGTCAAATTAACCGTTAAATCCTTACAACCATCTGCAGCGCTTCTGCCACACATTAGCGACATGCGCTGCCGCCGAACCCCGATCCAGCTGGTTCAGCGTTGACCGCGCCACGGCCTTGGTCCGCCAATGACGTGCATATGCAAATGGTACACCTCTTGGCCGCCATCTGGCCCGACGTTGAACAGCGTCTTGTAACCGCCAGTGGCCTCGCCGCCCTGCTCGCCCGGCTGGTAACCACAGCCCTGTTCTTGTGCCAGGCGCGGCGCCAACAACGCCATTTTACCCAACAAAGCGGCGTGCGCCTCAGTGCAATCGGCGAGAGTCGGAATATGCTGCTTGGGCACGATCAGGAAATGGACAGGCGCGGCCGGATTAATGTCATGGAAGGCGATCAGGTCATCGTCTTCATAGATCGCTTTCGAGGGAATCTGCTTGGCTGCAATTTTGCAAAAAATACAATTTTCCAAATTATCTCCGGGTTTTAAACGATTCTTGAGCGATCCTCAAACGACTCAGATCTTGCGCTGGTCAGTTTCTTGCTCTTCGCGCGCCGTCAGCTTGCGGTTGGCTTTCTCTTCGATGCCGGACAAGCCTTCGCGCCGCGCCAGTTCTTGCAGCACATCTTGTGGCGTCAGGTTGAACTGGGCCAGCATGATCATCGAATGAAACCATAAATCGGCACATTCATACAGCACATGGGAAACGTCACCGTCGACCCGTGCATCCTTGGCCGCCATCACTGTTTCGGTCGCTTCCTCGCCGATTTTTTTCAAAATCGCATCGTCGCCCTTGGCGAACAGGCGCGCAACGTAAGAGGTTTCCGGATCGCCGCCGTTTGCCGGTTTGCGCGATTCGATGACCGCAGCCAGGCGCTGTAGAGTTTCACTCATGATTGCTTCAGATCCGATTTTTTATTTATAAAAACAAAATTTACTTGTAGATATCGTCCGGCTCTTTCAACACCGGCTCGACCGCTTCCCAGCTATTGCTGTCGCTCTCAAGCTTCTGGAAGAAGCAGGAATGACGACCGGTATGGCAGGCAATATCGCCGGCCTGAGTCACTTTCAGCAACACCACGTCTTCATCGCAATCGAGGCGGATTTCGTGCACTTTTTGCACGTGGCCGGATTCTTCACCCTTGTGCCACAGTTTTTTGCGCGAGCGGCTCCAGTAGACCGCCTCGCCCAGCGCCACCGTCTTCGCCAAAGCGTCGCGATTCATCCAGGCGAACATCAGCACATCGTTCGATCCGAGTTCCTGGGCAATCACCGGCACCAGGCCGTGTTCATCCCATTTCACCTTGTTTAACCAACTCACGCTACTCATGCCAACCTCATCGGAATCTGCTGTGCAGCCATGAACTGCTTGGCTTCCTGCACAGTATGTTGACCATAATGGAAAATACTTGCTGCCAGCACTGCATCTGCACGGCCGATCTTGATGCCGTCGGCCAGGTCCTGCAAACCGCCGACGCCGCCGGAGGCAATCACCGGAATCGTTACGGCGTTGGAAACGCTGCTGGTCAGGGCCAGATCGAAACCGACCTTGGTGCCGTCGCGGTCCATGCTGGTCAGTAAAATTTCGCCCGCACCCAGCTGCTCCATCTTTTTCGCCCACTCGATTGCATCGAGGCCGGTGGCCTTGCGCCCGCCATGGGTGAACACTTCCCATTTGCCCGGCGCGACCTGCTTGGCGTCGATCGCGACCACGATGCATTGCGAACCGTATTTAGCGGCGGCATCCGCCACCAGCTGCGGATTGGTGACGGCGGAAGTATTGATGCCAACCTTGTCGGCGCCGGCATTCAGCAAGCGACGCACGTCTTCCACGGCGCGCACGCCGCCGCCCACCGTCAGCGGAATAAACACCTGCGATGCAACCGCTTCGATAATCGGCAAAATCAGGTCACGATTGTCGGACGAAGCCGTGATGTCGAGGAAGGTAAGTTCGTCGGCGCCCTGCTCGTCATAACGGCGGGCGATTTCGACCGGATCGCCGGCATCGCGCAGCTCAAGGAAATTGACACCCTTGACCACGCGGCCATTGGTCACATCGAGACAAGGAATGATGCGTTTGGCAAGCGTCATGGCTGGTCAGCGTCGGGCTGCTCCGATAAATCCTGGTCGATGAACATGTCATCAGTCAACTCGTCGGCGCGCTCTTGCGCCGAACGCAAATCGAGCGTGCCTTCATAAATCGAACGGCCGCAAATCACTGCTTCGATGCCTTCATCCTGCACCGCGCACAATGCTTCCACATCGTGGACGTTGTGAACGCCGCCGGAAGCGATCACCGGGATCGTCATGCTTTGCGCCAGCTTGACGGTGGCATCGATGTTGACGCCGCCCATCATGCCGTCGCGGCCGATGTCGGTATATACGATCGATGCGCAACCGTAATCTTCGAATTTCTTGGCCAGGTCGATCACTTCGTGACCGGAGAGCTTGCTCCAGCCATCGGTGGCTACCTTGCCATCCTTGGCATCCAGGCCGACGATGATCTGGCCCGGGAACGCGCTGCAGGCATCATGCAGGAAACCTGGATTCTTGACCGCAGCGGTGCCGATGATGATGTAGCTCAAGCCGTCGTCGAGATAACGTTCGATGGTATCAAGGTCGCGGATGCCGCCACCCAGCTGTACCGGAATTTCTTCGATGCCGTGGAGCAATGCGAATTCGCGCACCGCCTTGATGATGGCTTTGACCGCCGGTTCGTTCTTGGGCTTGCCGGCAAACGCGCCATTCAGGTCGACCAGATGCAGGCGACGTGCGCCCTGCATCAGCCAATGGCGGGCCATTTCGCCCGGATCATCGGAAAATACTGTGGCTTGATTCATATCGCCTTGTTTCAGGCGTACGCAGTGACCGTCTTTGAGGTCGATGGCAGGTATCAGCAGCATGGCTACAATTTGTATGAGGTGAGGTCAGTTAAAAATCTGAATAAGGATCTGAAAAGTATCGGCTTAAATTCAGGAAAAAACGCTGAAAAAGCGCTGAAATACGCTCAAGGTTTCCATTGCACAAAATTCTTGTACAACTGCAAACCTGCGCTAGCGCTTTTCTCCGGATGGAACTGTGTCGCAAAAATATTATCACGGCCGACCGCGCAGCTAAACGGCGCCCCGTATTCGGTCTCGCCGAAAGTATGCGCAGCATCGGCCGGCACCGCATAATAACTATGCACGAAATAAAAATAGTCCTGGTCGGCAACGCCATTCCACAGCGGATGAGACTGCGCCTGGCGGACGCGATTCCAGCCCATTTGCGGCACCTTGAAACGCGAGCCGTCGTCTTGCAACTGGCCGTCCAGGCGGAAACGCACTACCTTGCCGGGCAACAAACCGAGGCCCGGAGTATTGCCTTCCTCGCTCAGGTCGAACAGCATTTGCTCGCCGACGCAAACGCCCAGCAGCGGTTTGTTGCGCGCCGCCTCCAGCAAGACTTCCTGCAGCCCGGATTCGCGCAAGCTACGCATGCAGTCCGGCATCGCGCCTTGGCCAGGCAAGACCAGGCGGTCGGCAGCCTGGATATCGGCAATCGTGCCGGAAATCAGGACATCAGCTTCTGGCGCCACCTGACGCAGGGCTTGCGCCACTGAGCGCAAGTTGCCCATGCCATAGTCAACCACAACAATTTTGTTCATGATAAAGATTCAAGTCCGGGAAAAAATGCCGGGTAGTTAAATTTTTGCGCCAGCCGCATTAAATTTAAAGGCTGCCTTTGGTAGAAGGAATGGTGCCGGCGGAACGTGGATCCAGCTCTGTAGCCATGCGCAACGCACGGCCAAACGCCTTGAAAACGGTTTCGCATTGATGATGGGCATTTTCGCCGCGCAGGTTGTCGATATGCAAAGATACCAGTGCATGATTGACAAAACCCTGGAAAAATTCGTGGGTAAGATCGACGTCGAAGCCGCCTATCATGGCGCGCTTCCACGGTACGTGGAACTCAAGTCCGGGCCGGCCGGAAAAATCGATCACCACGCGCGACAGCGCTTCATCCAGTGGCACATAAGCGTGGCCGTAGCGGCGGATACCCTTCTTGTCGCCCATCGCCTTGGCAAATGCTTGCCCCAAAGTAATGCCGACATCTTCCACAGTGTGGTGGGCGTCGATATGCAGGTCGCCATTGGCTTCAATATCCAGGTCGATCAAGCCATGCCGTGCAATCTGATCCAGCATATGATCCAGGAACGGTACGCCGGTATTCAGTTTTTGCTGGCCGGTGCCGTCCAGATTGATGGAGACGCGGATTTGCGTCTCATTGGTATTGCGCGTGATCGATGCAGTTCGAGGCGTAGACATGTTGAGCTTGAGACCAATTTGCTATGTGATGGCGCACAGGCGCCGTGGAGGTAAGTGTACTAAATTATTCGACGATCTGATTTAAGATCTAGATTGTTGTCGCTTCTCCGCTAGTCACTAGTGAAGCTTGATCAGCGCAGCCTTTTGAGCCGCACCGCCATTTTACCGACATTTTCATGTTTTCCCGCTAATCCGGGCTTTGATAATCGCTATCAGTGTTGCTATTCAAGTAAAAGCTACGCCAGCGCCCGCTCATCGGGCTTCTTGCTATCCAATTGCTCTAGCCGTCGCTCAATCAAGGCACAGTACTCCGGATTCAGCTCAAAACCGACAAACCGGCGCCCGCAACGGCGCGCCGCCACCGCTGTGGTGCCGCTGCCCATAAACGGATCCAGCACGATCCCGCCCGGAGGACAGGAAGCCTTGATCATCCGTTCGACGATTTCCAGCGGCTTCTGGGTCGGATGGTCGGCCCGCTCGCGATGTTCACGGTGCAGGCGCGAGACGCTCCAGACGTCCTTCGGGTTGTATCCCAGCTCCAGCCATTTGGCACCGACGAAAATCGAGCGCGAACGGGCTTTCTTGGTTTCTGCGTCGTAGGGAATCCGGATAGCATCCAGATCGAAATAATAGTCTTTGGCGCGGGCAAAGAATCCGATGGTGTCGTGCACCGAAGAAAAGCGCCGGGTGCCGCCACCCATCGACGGTACCCGCCGATCCCAGATGATTTCGTTATTCATGATCATGCGCTGCTTCAGCATGACGAAAATTTCGGGAGAGAAACGCCAGGTCAGGAAAATGTAAAGGCTGCCGTTCGGTTTCAGTTTTGGCAATGCTGCGTCGATCCACTCTTCAGTCCAGAGCAGATAGGCCGCGGTATCGAGCTTATCGGAATCGTTGCCGTAATCCTTGCCCAGGCCGTAGGGCGGATCGGCCAGCAACAAATCGACCGAGCCGTCGGGGATGCGCTGCAAACCCTGCAGCGCGTCTTCGCCATAGATGCGGTCGATCCAGTCGTCGCTCATAGCCGACTCGCCGCGGCCGCTGTCATTGCGAACCGTCTTTCAAACGATACTCGGCGGAACGCGCATGCGCCTGCAATCCTTCGCCATATGCCAGTTCCGCCGCGACCTTGCCCAAAGTCTGGGCGCCGGCCTCGCTGATGTTAATCATGCTGGAACGCTTCTGGAAATCGTAGACTCCGAGCGGCGACGAGAAACGCGCCGTGCGTGAAGTCGGCAACACGTGATTCGGTCCGGCACAGTAATCGCCCAGCGCTTCCGATGAAAACCGGCCGAGGAACATGGCGCCTGCATGACGGATCCGGTCAGCCCATTGCTGCGGATTCTCGGTCGAGATTTCCAGATGCTCGGCGGCGATATGGTTGGCGATTTCGCAGGCTTGCTCCAAGTCGCGCACCTTGATCAGCGCGCCACGATCGGTCAGCGAGGTGCGGATCACTTCGTGCCGCGGCATCAATGGCAGTTGCCGGTTGATGCTGGCTTCCACTGCGGCGATATAAGCGGAGTCAGGACACAGCAGGATCGATTGCGCCAATTCGTCATGTTCAGCTTGCGAAAACAGATCCATGGCGATCCAGTCGGGATCGGTAGTGCCGTCGCAGATCACCAGGATTTCCGACGGCCCGGCAATCATGTCGATGCCAACCGTGCCGAACACGCGGCGTTTGGCGGCAGCCACATAGGCGTTGCCGGGGCCGACGATCTTGTCGACTTGCGGAATGCTGGCGGTACCGTATGCCAGCGCCGCCACGGCTTGCGCACCGCCGATGGTGAATACGCGATCGACGCCGGCGATGGCTGCAGCTGCCAGCACCAGCGGATTCTTGATACCGTCCGGAGTCGGCACCACCATGATGATTTCCTGCACGCCGGCGACCTTGGCTGGAATCGCATTCATCAGCACCGATGAAGGATAAGCCGCCTTGCCGCCCGGGACGTAGATACCGACGCGGTCCAGCGGCGTAACTTTCTGTCCCAATACGGTACCGTCGGCTTCGGTGTAGCTGAAGCCATCCGAACCGCATTCGGTTTTCTGACGTTCATGATAAGCGCGCACACGGTCAGCTGCGGTTTGCAAGGCACTACGGCGTTCCGGCGACAGCTGCGCCAACGCATCCTGCAATTCCTGCTGGCCGATTTCCAGCGTAGTCACGCTGCTGGCGGTGAGACGATCGAAGCGATTGGTATATTCCAGCACGGCGGCGTCGCCGCGCGCTTTGACATCGGCCAGGATCCGCGCCGCGGCCTGATCGATGGCTTCATCTTCACCAGCTTCAAAGGCCAGCACGGCTGTCAGCTGCGCCTGGAAATCCGGCTGCGCCGCATCGAGTTTTCTGATTGCTATGCTCATGTTGCTTCCGTTGTTTCCGTTGCGTTCGTTTTGCCGGTTGCGGAACCAAGCCGCAGCCGGGCTTTACAGTCGGATTATTTAGTCGAAGCTTTTTCGAATGCATCCAGGATCGGTTGCAACCGTTCACGCTTCAGTTTCAAGGCCGCCTGGTTGACCACCAGCCGCGATGAGATATCCATGATGTGTTCGACTTCGACCAGGTTATTGGCGCGCAGAGTGCCGCCGGTGCTGACCAAGTCGACAATCGCATCGGCCAGCCCGACCAGCGGCGCCAGTTCCATCGAACCGTACAATTTGATCAGGTCGACGTGCATGCCTTTGGCCGCGAAGTGTTCACGCGCGGTCAGCAAGTATTTGGTGGCAACCCGCAACCGCGCGCCCTGGCGAATCGCGCTGGCGTAGTCGAAGCCGGCCGAAACCGCCACCGACATGCGGCATTTTGCGATCTCCAGGTCGATCGGCTGATACAGGCCCTCGCCGCCATGCTCCAGCAGCACATCCTTGCCGGCCACGCCGAAATCGGCGGCGCCGTATTGCACATAGGTCGGGACGTCGGACGCGCGGACGATGATCACGTTCACATGCGGATCGTTAGTCGGCAGGATCAGCTTGCGCGAGGTTTCCGGATCTTCGGTGACCTCGATGCCGGCAGCCTTCAGCAGCGGCAAGGTTTCTTCAAAGATGCGGCCTTTGGACAAGGCCAGGGTTAACTTCTGGCTCATTTGATTCTTTCGATATTCGCGCCGACTGCCGACAACTTGCGTTCCATCTGATCGTAACCGCGATCCAGATGATAAACACGCTCGATCAAGGTTTCACCCTGCGCCACCAGGCCGGCGATCACCAGCGAAGCCGAGGCACGCAAATCGGTCGCCATGACCGGTGCGCCGACCAGCTTGTCGACGCCTTTGATAATCGCGGTATTACCCTGCACATCGATAGCAGCGCCGAGGCGATTCATTTCCTGCACGTGCATGAAGCGATTTTCAAAGATCGTTTCAGTAACATGGCTGGTGCCTTCGGCAATGCTGTTCATGGCCATGAACTGCGCTTGCATGTCGGTCGGGAAGCCCGGGTACTCGGTAGTACGGAAGCTGACTGCCTTTGGCCGCGCCGCCATCTGCACGCGAATCCAGTCTTCGCCGGAAGTCAGGATCACGCCCGCTTCACGCAATTTATCGAGTACGGCATCGAGGATGTGGCTGCGGGTGTTCTTCAACATGACGTCGCCGCCGGTTGCAGCTACCGCGCAGAGGAAGGTGCCGGTCTCGATACGATCCGCAATCACTGCGTGCTCTGCACCGTGCAACTTGTCCACGCCTTGAATCGTCAGGCGATCGGTGCCGATGCCTTCGATCTTCGCGCCCATCGCCACCAGCAAATTAGCCAGGTCGGTGACTTCAGGTTCGCGTGCAGCATTTTCCAAGATAGTCTCGCCGTCAGCCAGGGTCGCTGCCATCAACAGGTTTTCGGTGCCGGTGACGGTGATCATGTCGGTAACTACGCGCGTACCCTTGAGCTTCTTGGCCTTGGCATGGATGTAGCCGGCTTCGATCGAAATCTCGGCGCCCATCGCTTGCAAACCTTTGATGTGCTGATCAACCGGACGCGAACCGATGCCGCAACCGCCCGGCAACGATACTCGCGCTTCGCCGAAGCGGGCCAGCAGCGGGCCCAGCACCAGGATCGATGCGCGCATGGTTTTCACCATTTCGTACGGCGCTTCCAGATTGGTGATGGCGTCGCCTTGCAACGTCACGAAATGGCCGTCCTGGGTCGCCTTCAATCCCATCTGACGCAGCAACTTCAATATGGTCGATACATCGTGCAGGTTCGGCACGTTGCTCAGATGCAGCTGATCTGAACTCAACAAACCCGCACACAGGATAGGCAGCGCCGCATTTTTTGCGCCGGAAATGGTGATTTCGCCGGAAAGACGGTTACCGCCTTGTATCAATAATTTATCCATTATTACTTCTCGCTGAAATTATTAGTTGCTTCTTGCAGCGTGGGCAAAAAAACTTGCCCACCCCACTTCTTAGTTATTTATTGTCTTGAAATTCTTCGGGTGTCAGCGTCTTCATCGACAGTGCATGTATCTCTTCGCGCATGCGGTCGCCCAGCGCCGCATAGACGATCTGATGACGTTGTATCGGACGCTTGCCGGCAAACGCTGCCGACACGATCACCGCCTTGAAATGCTGGCCGTCGCCCTCGACTTCCAGATGCGAGCAGTCGAGGCCGGCGGCGATGTAACTTTTAACGAGATCGGGTGTAGGGAACATAATTTTTTACCGGCTAACTGAACAAATGTGAACAAACTGAATGAATCGAAATGGTTTGGCCCGCGTGTCGGCAGAGCTTAATGGCGCAGCTTGTAGCCGCGTTTCAGCATCTGCACCGCCAGGGTCGACAGCAACGCCAGCGAGATGCAAATAACCGCCAGGCTGATCAGCGGATTGATATCCGACTGGCCGAAGAAGCCATAGCGGAAACCGTCGATCATATAAAAGAACGGATTCAAATGCGACACGGCTTGCCAAAATGGCGGCAACGACTTAATCGAATAGAACACGCCGGCGAGAAAAGTCAGCGGCATGATCAGGAAATTCTGGAAAACCGCCAGCTGATCGAACTTGTCCGCCCAGATGCCGGCGATCAAGCCCATGGTGCCAAGCAGCGCTGCGCCGAGGAAGGCAAAAATAATAATCCACCACGGCGCCACAAAGGACAGATTGCCAAACCAGGCAGTGATCACAAATACGCCGAAACCAACCGCAACGCCACGCACCACCGAGGCCAGCACATAGCCGCCATACAACTCCCAGTGCGACAACGGCGGCAACAGGACAAACACCAGATTGCCGGTCATTTTCGACTGTGTCAACGACGACGAGGTATTGGCGAAGGCATTTTGCAACACGCTCATCATTACCAGGCCGGGAATCAGGAACGCAGTGTATTGCACGCCCGGATAAACTTCGACGTGGTCTTTCAGCGTGTGGCCGAAAATCAGCAAGTACAGCAAGGCTGTCAGGATCGGCGCACCGACGGTTTGCGTCGCTACTTTCCAGAAGCGCAGCACTTCCTTGTAAAACAGCGTTTGGAAACCTACCATCATTTGACCCCGCCTGCGTTGTATTCGTCAGCGTAAACATTGAAGCCGTTGGCGCTGACCTTGCTATCCATGATCTGCAGGAACACGTCCTCCAGGTCCGCCTGCTGCAGCTGCATGTCTTCAATCACTGCGCCGGCCTGGCGCAAGGAGGCCAAGATCGGTTCGACATCGGCATACTCATTGACGCGCAAGACGAACTTGCCGCCGTCCGCATGCAGAACCAGGTGCCGCAAAGCCTCGGGCAGACTGCCGCTGGACAACTGGATCAGCAGCTGCGAACCGGCAATCCGCTTGATCAGCGCTGACGTGGTATCAAGCGCCACCACCTGCCCCAGCTTGAGCATAGCGATGCGGTTGCACTGTTCCTGCGCTTCTTCCAGGTAATGCGTGGTCAGGACCACGGTGTGGCCTTCGCGGTTCAGGCGCGAAATGAAACGCCATAAGGTTTGTCGTAATTCAACGTCAACCCCAGCGGTCGGTTCATCCAGCACGATTACCGGTGGTTTGTGCACCAGCGCTTGTGCTACCAGCACCCGCCGCTTCATGCCGCCCGACAGCGCGCGCATATTGGTATCGGCCTTATTGGTCAGGTCGAGGTTTTCCATTACCTCGTCGATCCATTTGTCATTATTCTTCAGGCCGTAATAACCGGACTGCATGCGCAAGGTTTCGCGCACCGTGAAAAACGGATCGAATACCAGCTCTTGCGGCACCACGCCAAGATTGCGGCGCGCTGCGCGATAGTCGCTGACCACATCGTGGCCGTGAATCGTGACGTTGCCGGAATCCGGCCGGTTGAGGCCGGCGATGATCGAAATCAAGGTGGTTTTGCCGGCGCCGTTAGGGCCCAGCAAACCGAAGAATTCGCCTTCTTCGATGGTCAGGGAAACGCCGCCCAGTGCCTGCAAGGACTGGTAACGTTTCTTGACGTTGGTGATTTGAATGGCCGCCATAGTGCCTTGCTAAATATTCTTAAATTGGGGACGCCGCAGCAATGTCGACGATTCGTTGACGATTCTGCTGCCTATTCCGTCTCTGGAGCCATCCTGGACCCAGATAAGTGGCGTAACCCTTGATTATATTGGATTTTTGCTGCGAGGGCCGGGCGACAACGACAAACCCGGCATGCTAAGAAGGAGAGGAAAGGTAAAGCTCAATGATGCAGTGTACTGGCGGCAACAATCACCGTCGCAGGCGCCAACAATTCTGTCACGCCATACAAGTCGATCAGGCTTTCCAGATTGGCGGGCAAACTGGAGAAATGCAGGGTCAGCCCTTGATTCAGGGCTGCACATTGCCATGCCAACAAGGTGGCAACGGCGGCCGAATCGACCGCCACTACGTCGCTCAGGTCAATCTCGGTCTCACCACCGGCGATCGCGCGCAAGCCCTCTTCCAGAGTGACTTTGGCGTTACCGACAGTAAGCGAGTGAGATGGCCTGAACATAATAGTCAATCAACAATTTTCATAAAAACCAACTAAGCAAGAAGATAAAGAGTAGTCCTTCGGCAGCATTTCAACTCTTTATCACTTGATATTACTTACTCTTGCCAGCGCGCGCCTTGTTCTTGTCAGACAGCACCTTGATCAAACCATCAATGCCGGATCTGCCGATTTCGGAGGCAAACGAACCCTTATATGACTCAACGAGCCAAGCCCCCAACACGTTGACATCATAAATCTTCCAGCTTGTACCAGCCTTTTCCATACGGTAATTCAGCTGGATCGGCTCGCCGCGAGGCTGGATCACCTGTGATCGCACTTCAACGTCGGTATCGGCCGGATCGTTACGCATCGGCTTGAAATCGATCTTCTGATCGCGTACCTGCGACAGGGCGCCGGAGTAGGTATAGATCAGCAAGCTGCGGAACTGGGTAATCAGTTGTTTCTTCTGATCATCAGTTGCATCGCGCCAATAGCGACCAGCCGCCAGGGAAGTCATGCGTTCAAAGTCGACGTACGGGATGATCTTTTCTTCAACCAGCGCCAGGATGCGTTGCTGATTGCCGCCCTGGATGCTTTTGTCGTTCTTGGCGGTATCCAGCACGTCCTGGCTGATACGCTTGACCAGCGCGTCAGGCGCTTCTTGCGCATGTGCCGCTGCGGTGAATAACAGACTGCCGACAGTCAAAGACAGCGCCAGGTATTTTTTAAAAATTTTCATAAGTATTTTAACAATCTTAGTAGTTGTTAGAGGCCACGCCTCAGACGCGCTATATATTGGTCCTAAGACGGCAATTTCAAGCGTCGGTTCCAACCGGCGCTCGTAATCATTCATCAATCGCCAGTCATCATTCGTCGGTCGAGTTGGACTTGGACGGCTTATCTGCCTTATCGCCTGTGCCATTATCGTCGGCATTGCCGCGAATCTGGCTTTGACGGCGTTGTGTATACGCATCACGCACGAACTCATACTTGTCCAGGGCCGCACCCTCCAGCAGATCGCCCGCGTCCAGCAGATTTGCGCGCTTGTCGATCAAACGTACCACAGAACCCGTATTGCGCCAGCGAACCGGGTATTTGTACGACCATATGTCGCCGTAAAAATCCACCGGCAATGCTGCGGTATCACGAATATTCGATGGCCCGAACAGCGGCAGCACCAGATAAGGACCGGAGCCGACACCCCATTTACCCAGGGTCTGGCCGAAATCCTTGTTGTGTTTCTGCAAGCCAGCTTCCGAGCCGATATCCAGCAAACCGCCAAGGCCGAGCGTCGAGTTAACCGCAACCCGCATCACGTCCGACGTACCGTCTGCAATATTCCCTTGCAGGAAGCCGTTGACCGAACTCCAGACATCGCCCAGGTTACCGAAGAAATTGTTGACGCCAGTCTGCACAAAACTTGGCAACCAGTTTCGGTAAGCGGTAGCAACTGGCTTCAGGGCAACTTTGTCGAGCGTATCGTTGAAGCTGAACACGGCACGGTTAAAACCCTCCAGCGGGTCTTGCGGATTGCTTGCGGTGGTGGTGGCGCAGCCGGCCAACGTTGCAACCAGGGCCAGCGAGCCCAGACGATTCATGATTTTCATTGTTCTGTATCCTTTACATCTGCGGCTTTGCTGTACAAGAACTGGCTGATCAGGTTCTCCAGCACAATCGCGGATTGTGTTAATTTAATACGGTCGCCGGCAGCCAGGTTCTTGGTGGCGCCACCTGCCTCGATACCGATATATTGCTCACCCAACAAGCCTGCGGTCAGGATCTTGGCCGAACTGTCTTCTGGAAACTGGTAACGCTCGTCCAGGTTCAGTGTCACCACCGCCTGGAAATTCTTGTCGTCGAAATTGATCGATGCAACCCGTCCGACCACCACTCCGGCGCTTCTGACTGAAGCGCGCACCTTCAAGCCACCGATATTGTCGAATTTAGTCACTACCGGATAGGTTTTGTTGAACGTAGAGCTGCTCAGGTTCCCGGCTTTCAACGCCAGAAAACCCAAAGCCAGTATCCCGACCAACACAAATATGCCTACCCATACGTCTACGGTTTTTTGTTGCATGATTCATCACCTTAAAAATACCACTTGAGGCGAACAATCCCCAAGAAAATAGTAACGAGAAGTAAAGCTCTCCGCGAAAGCGCGCTGTTGCCAATTACCTTGCACGCGAATAATCAGCGAAACTAATCAACGCAGTTACTCAATTAAACATCAACGCCGTCAGCAGGAAATCCAGCGCCAAGACCGCCAGTGAGGAAATCACCACAGTGCGCGTGGTTGCCCTGGAAACACCTTCCGGTGTCGGCTTTGCTTCATATCCTTGCCATACTGCGACAAAGGTTGCCGCGACACCAAATACAATACTTTTCACGACGCCGTTAGCGATATCCAACCAAACATCTACCCCGCCCTGCATTTGCGACCAAAAAGCGCCTTCATCGACGCCGATCAGCTTTACCCCGACCAGGTAGCCGCCGAATATACCCAGCGCGCTGAACAAGGCTGCCAGCATCGGCATCGCCACCACACCGGCCCAGAAACGCGGCGCCACCACCCGTTGCATAGGGTCGACCGCCATCATTTCCATTGCCGACAGTTGCTCACCGGCTTTCATCAAGCCGATTTCCGCAGTCAGCGAAGTCCCCGCGCGGCCGGCGAACAGCAGCGCGGTTACGACCGGCCCCAGTTCACGTACCAGCGACAGCGCCACCAGCAAGCCCAGCGCCTGTTCCGAACCATATTTATTGAGCGTGTAATACCCCTGCAGACCCAATACGAAACCGACAAACAATCCCGATACGCCAATAATGATCAGCGAGTAATTGCCGATGAAATGGATCTGGTCGGTAATCAGCCGAGGGCGCCGCCAGAGGCCGCCAGAGGCGCGCAAAATGGCAAAAAACATCCGTGCAGCCGCACCCAGGCCGGTAATCGACTCGCGCAAGGTGCGCCCGACTGCGACCAGAGAATTGGTTACAAATTTAGTTACCGCATCAAGCATATCTAGCATCAAGCGCGCCCCTTCAATCCCAGATCCTCGGACAACGGCTTGCCAGGATAGTGGAACGGCACCGGACCGTCCGGTTCAGCGTTGACGAATTGTTTCACGTATGGATGGGTCGATGCCAGCATTTCTGCCGGCGTACCCTGTGCCACGATTTGCCCTTGCGACAGGAAATACACATAGTCGGCAATGCCAAACGATTCATGGACGTCATGCGACACCAGGATACTGGTCGAACCAAGCGCATCATTAAGCTTGCGGATCAGATTGGCCGTCACGCCCATGGAAATCGGGTCCAGGCCGGCGAACGGTTCGTCATACATGATCAGCGACGGATCCAGGGCTATCGCACGCGCCAGCGCCACCCGCCTTGCCATGCCACCGGAAATTTCTGACGGCTTCAATTGCGCGGCATTGCGCAAGCCAACCGCATTCAATTTCAGCAACACCAGCTTGTTTAACAAATCTGGCGGCAAATCGGTATGTTCGCGCAACGGGAAGGCGACGTTTTCAAATGCGGTCAGGTCGGTAAACAAAGCGCCGCTCTGGAACAGCATGCCCATCTTGCGCCTCAGCGCATACAAGGCTGAAGTCGATAACGTGTGCACCGTTTCGCCGTCGACCTTGACACTACCTGCCTGCGGCCGCAGCTGGCCGCCGATCAGCCGCAATATGGTGGTCTTGCCCGAGCCGGAGCCGCCCATCACGGCGATCACCTTGCCACGTGCAAAATCCATGTTGAGACCCGATAAAATCGATCTCTCACCATAGCCAAATTGCAGATCACGAATCTCGACGATATTTGCCACACCGCTCACCGAATAAATCAAAGGGGCTATTGTAGTGCAAATGCGACAATCGTTCAGAGCGTGCCAATAGTAGACAGACTGATATGTCCCGCTATTACAACAGTTTGCCTATTGCCTGAATGTATGTGCAAAATCCTGTTGCAGAAAAAAAGCACGCCGGTGTTGCCACTGACATGCTCTTTCTCTGTTTGCTGCGCAACCGCTGGTGAATTGCGGCTGCTGTTGCAGTTGATTGATTAGCGCGGCAAAACCGACGCTCCCATCAGGAATTCGTCGACTGCGCGCGCGCATTGACGGCCTTCGCGGATCGCCCATACCACCAGCGACTGGCCGCGACGCATGTCGCCCGCCGCAAACACTTTATCGACCGAAGTCTTGTAGCAGCCGTCGCCATCGGTAGTGGCCCTGGCGTTGCCGCGTGCGTCCTTGTCGACGCCAAACGCCTCCAGCACCTGCTGTACCGGCGAGGCGAAACCCATGGCCAGGAACACCAGGTCGGCCTTCATTTCGAATTCCGAATTCGGCACTTCCTGCATCTTGCCGTCTTTCCACTCGACGCGGGCTGCAATCAATTTCTCGACCTTGCCGTTCTTGCCTTCCAGACGCTTGGTGGCCACTGCCCAGTCACGCTCGCAACCTTCTTCATGCGAAGAGGAGGTGCGCAACTTGGTCGGCCAGTACGGCCATACCAGCGGCTTGTTTTCCAACTCCGGCGGTTGCGGCATCAGCTCGAACTGCTGGATCGATGCCGCGCCCTGGCGATTGGAAGTACCGACGCAATCGGAACCGGTGTCGCCGCCGCCGATCACCACCACATGCTTGCCACCGGCCAGGATCTGATCCTTGACCTTGTCGCCGGCGTTGATCTTGTTTTGCTGCGGCAGGAAATCCATGGCGAAATGCACGCCCTTCAGCTCGCGCCCCGGCACAGGCAAATCACGTGGCTGTTCAGCGCCGCCAGCAATCACTACAGCGTCGAATTCCGCCTTCAACTCGTCTGGAGAAATGGTTTTCTTGGCCCAGTTGTTCACATTCGACGGGAAATCCTTGCCGACCAAAACGCCGGTGCGGAAAGTCACGCCTTCTGCTTCCATCTGCTCGACACGACGATCGATGTGCGATTTTTCCATCTTGAAATCAGGGATGCCGTAACGCAACAAGCCGCCGACCCGATCGCTCTTTTCAAACACGGTGACGTCGTGGCCGATACGCGCCAGCTGCTGCGCCGCCGCCATACCTGCAGGCCCGGAGCCAACTACCGCAACTTTCTTACCGGTTTTAACCAATGGCGGTTGGGGTACGATCCAGCCGTTTTCCCAACCCTTGTCAACGATGAAATGCTCAATCGACTTGATGCCTACCGGATCGCTGTTGATACCCAGGGTGCACGCACTTTCGCATGGCGCAGGGCAGATGCGGCCGGTAAATTCCGGGAAATTATTGGTCGAATGCAGAGTCTCCAGCGCCTCGTGATAAGCACCGCGGTACACCAGGTCATTCCAGTCAGGAATGATGTTATTCACCGGGCAACCGTTGTTGCAGAACGGAATACCGCAATCCATGCAACGCGCGCCCTGGGTCTTGGCATCGCTATCGCTCAGACTCAGGATGAATTCCTTGTAATGCTTCTTACGTGCCAGCGGCGCTTCATACGTTTCGCCGACCCGCTGAAACTCCATAAAACCCGTTACTTTTCCCATTTTTCACTCACATTTTCTCTGCAGGACGCACCGTCGTCGGGTAAAACCGATGTCCGGCGCGTCCTTATCGTTACTTGGTTTAGGCGCTTGTGTCTGCTGTCGCTTAGCTTATTTTCACGCTTGCTTACGCGACGACTTTTTCCTTGGCCGGCGCGACGTTGCGGACCGCATTCAACTCGCTCAGTGCCCGCTTGTATTCAGTCGGGAACACTTTGACGAATTTTCCGCGTGAGGCAACCCAGTTATCCAGCAAGTTGCGAGCGCGCGTGCTGCCGGTGTACTTGAAGTGACGCTCGATCAAACCTTTCAAGATCGCTTCGTCAGCCTGCACGTCGCCGCCGCGCACGGTGCTGTGCCAGATCGCTTTATCGATCGTGGCTTCTTGCTCGCCTTGGCTCAACACCGATTCCAACGTCACCATCGCCATATTGCATTGCGCAGCAAACGTGCCGTCCGGATCGTAGACATAAGCGATGCCGCCAGACATGCCGGCGCCGAAGTTACGGCCGGTTTCGCCCAGCACCACCACTGTGCCGCCGGTCATGTATTCGCAACCATGATCGCCGGTGCCTTCAACCACCGCAATCGCACCGGAGTTACGCACTGCGAAGCGCTCGCCGGCGACGCCGTTGAGGAAAGCCTCGCCGGCAATCGCACCGTACAGCACCGTGTTGCCGGCGATAATGTTATCGACCGCACGGCCACGGAACTCGGTGTTCGGACGCACGATAATGCGGCCGCCGGACAATCCCTTGCCGACGTAGTCATTGCCCTCGCCAACCAGATCCAGTGTCACGCCATGCGCCAGGAACGCGCCTGCCGACTGGCCTGCGGTACCTTGCAACTGGATATGGATGGTGTCGTCGGGCAGGCCCTCATGACCGTATTTCTTCGCAACTTCACCTGACAGCATGGCGCCGACGGTACGGTTCAAGTTCTTGATCGGCGAGATGAACGAGACGCGCTCGCCCTTGTCCAGCGCGGCCTTGGCTTGCGCGATCAACTTGTGATCGAGCGCCTTGTCCAGACCGTGATCCTGCTCTTCAGTGTGGTAATACACGCCGCCTTCAGGCAATGCAGGCTGATAGAAAATACGGCTGAAATCCAGGCCCTGTGCTTTCCAGTGTGTAATCGCCCGCGACTTGTCCAGCAAATCGGCGCGGCCGATCAGCTCATTGAAACTGCGGATGCCCAGCGAAGCCATGATCTGGCGGACTTCTTCGGCAATGAAGAAGAAGAAGTTGACCACATGTTCCGGCTTGCCGGAGAACTTGGCACGCAGCACAGGATCTTGCGTTGCAACGCCGACCGGGCAAGTATTCAGATGGCATTTGCGCATCATGATGCAGCCTTCGACCACCAGCGGTGCGGTAGCAAAACCGAACTCATCCGCGCCCAGCAAAGCACCGATCACAACGTCGCGGCCAGTCTTCATCTGACCATCTGCCTGAACCCGGATGCGGTTACGCAAACCGTTCAACACCAGCGTTTGCTGGGTTTCCGCCAGGCCCAGTTCCCATGGGGAACCGGCATGCTTGATCGACGACAACGGCGAAGCGCCGGTACCGCCGTCATGGCCTGCGATCACCACGTGATCCGACTTGGCTTTCGCCACACCGGCAGCCACGGTGCCGACACCCACTTCAGACACCAGCTTGACCGAGATCGAAGCGCGCGGATTGACGTTTTTCAGATCGTGAATCAGCTGCGCCAAATCTTCGATCGAATAAATATCATGATGCGGCGGTGGCGAAATCAGGCCGACGCCAGGCACCGAGAAGCGCAGCTTGGCGATGTACTCGGACACTTTGTGACCTGGCAACTGACCGCCTTCGCCTGGCTTCGCGCCCTGCGCCATCTTGATCTGGATCTGGTCGGCTGAAATCAGGTACTCCGCAGTCACGCCGAAACGTCCGGACGCCACCTGCTTGATGCGGGAGCGCAGCGAATCGCCGGCTTGCAACGGAATATCGACTTCGATGCGGTCTTTACCGATCACCGACGCCAGGGTTTCACCTTGCTTGATCGGGATGCCCTTCAATTCCTGGCGATAGCGGTTCTCGTCCTCGCCGCCTTCGCCGGTGTTTGACTTGCCGCCGATGCGGTTCATCGCCACTGCCAGCGTGGCATGGGCTTCAGTCGAAATCGAGCCGAGCGACATCGCGCCGGTAGCAAAACGCTTGACGATTTCTTTGGCTGGCTCAACTTCATCCAGCGGGATCGCCTTGCTTGGATCGATCTTGAATTCAAACAAACCGCGCAAGGTCATGTGACGCTTGGATTGATCGTTGATCAGCTGGGCGTACTCTTTATAGCTGTTGAAGTTGTTGGCACGGGTCGAGTGCTGCAGCTTGGCGATCGCGTCCGGTGTCCACATGTGTTCTTCGCCGCGGACACGGTATGCATATTCGCCGCCGGCGTCGAGCGCGTTGGCCAGTACCGGATCGTCGCTGAACGCAGCGCGATGCAGGCGCAAGGCTTCTTCCGCCACTTCAAATACGCCGATACCTTCAACATTCGATGACGTGCCCTTGAAGTACTTCTGGGTCATGCTCTTGTTAAGGCCGATCGCTTCGAAAATCTGCGCGCCGCAATATGACATGTAAGTCGAAATACCCATCTTCGACATTACTTTCAGCAAGCCCTTGCCGATCGCCTTCTGGAAGTTGTAGATCGCTTTTTCCGGCGACAATGACCCGGGCAAGCCGTGTGCGAGTTCGGTCAAGGTATCCATCGCCAGGTAGGGATGGATAGCTTCTGCGCCGTAACCGGCCAGCAGCGCAAAGTGATGGGTCTCGCGCGCAGAACCGGTTTCGACAACCAGGCCGGTTGAAGTGCGCAGGCCCTTGCTCACCAGATGCTGGTGAATCGCGGATGTGGCAAGCAATGCTGGAATCGCCACTTGCTCGGCATCCACCTTGCGGTCCGACACGATCAGGATATTGTGGCCGGACTTGACGGCATCGACCGCCTTGGCGCACAGCGAAGCCAGGCGCGCTTCGATGCCTTCCTTGCCCCATGCGACCGGGTAGCAGATGTTCAACTCATACGATTTAAATTTACCCCCAGTGTGCGCGCCGATGTTGCGCAGCTTGGCGATATCGTCGTAGTTCAGGATCGGCTGCGTGACTTCCAAGCGCATCGGTGGATTGATGTTGTTGGTGTCCAGTACGTTCGGCTTCGGTCCGATGAAGGACACCAGCGACATCACCATCGCTTCGCGAATCGGATCGATAGGCGGGTTGGTGACTTGCGCGAACAGTTGCTTGAAATAGTGATACAGCGTCTTGTTCTTGCTGGACATGACCGCCAGCGGCGAGTCGTTACCCATCGAGCCGATCGCTTCTTCAGCAGCGGCCGCCATCGGCGACATCAGGAACTTAATGTCTTCCTGGGTGTAACCGAACAATTGCTGGCGATCCAGCAGCGGGATGGTCGAACCCGACTCGAAAGGCTCCGCCTTCAGCTCGTCCAGCTTGACCCGCACAGATTCAATCCATTGCTTGTATGGCTTGGCGTTGGCGAAGGTGTCCTTCAATTCCTTGTCGTCGATGATGCGGCCGGCGTCGAGGTCGATCAGGAACATCTTGCCCGGTTGCAGACGCCATTTCTGGATGATCTTGGATTCCGGAATCGGCAATACGCCGGATTCAGAAGCCATCACCACGAAGTCGTCGTCGGTGACGATATAACGCGCCGGACGCAAGCCGTTACGATCCAGCGTGCCGCCGATATGACGGCCATCGGTAAACGCCATCGCTGCCGGGCCATCCCATGGCTCCATCATCGCAGCGTGGTATTCGTAGAACGCGCGACGGTTGTCATCCATGGTCGTGTGGTTTTCCCACGCTTCCGGAATCATCATCATCATCGCTTGCGCAATCGGATAGCCAGCCATCAGCAGCAGCTCAAGCGCGTTGTCGAAACAAGCGGTATCGGACTGGCCTTCATAGATCAGCGGGAACAATTTTTTCAGATCGTCGCCCAGCACGGCCGATTTCATCACACCTTCGCGTGCACGCATCCAGTTGAAATTGCCTTTGACGGTGTTGATCTCGCCGTTATGCGCCAGCAGGCGATACGGGTGAGCCAGCGGCCATTCAGGGAATGTGTTGGTGGAGAAGCGTTGATGCACCAGCGCCAAGGCTGATAAGCAACGTGGATCTTGCAGATCCTTGTAATACACGCCAACCTGGTCCGCCAGCAGCAAGCCCTTGTAGACCACGGTACGCGCCGACATCGACGGCACGAAGAATTCCTTGCCATGCAACAGATTCAGCGCCTGGATCGCGTGGCCGGACGATTTGCGGATCACATATAACTTACGCTCAAGCGCGTCGGTCACCATGATGTCCGGGCCGCGGCCGATAAAGATCTGGCGGATCACCGGTTCCTTGTCGCGCACAGTCGGCGACATCGGCATCTCGATATCCACCGGCACATCGCGCCATCCCAGCACGACCTGGCCTTCAGCCAGCACTGCACGTTCGATTTCCTGTTCGCAAGCGATACGGGAAGCGTTCTCTTTTGGCAAAAACACCATACCGACGCCAAACTCACCCGGTGGCGGCAAGGTCACGCCCAGCTTCGCCATTTCTTCGCGATAGAACTGGTCCGGCACCTGGATCAGGATCCCGGCGCCATCGCCCATCAGTTTATCCGCGCCGACCGCACCCCGATGATCCAGATTCTTCAGGATCAGCAAACCCTGCTCAATAATCGAGTGGCTCTTCTTGCCTTTGATATGGGCGATAAAACCGACGCCACAGGCATCATGTTCATTAGCCGGATCGTATAAACCTTGCGCTTGCATAACGTTGCTCCACCACTTTGAGAGTAAGGATATTAAGAATAGTGCAGACCGCACCAGACTTCAATCACAATAAATGGGGTCAGAGTCAAATTAAACAGGCCAGTTTTTGCACCAAAATTAAATGGGGACAGAGTCAATTTAGTGCATTTGATGCGTTTTATTCGCTATCCGGTATTTTTTTATTTGGGCTTGAGCGGCTGATCTGCCGCTTCGGGCTGTACCTTGAATGGTCGCCCACGCTTTCCCGGCCGCACTCCGAGACTGCCCTGCTTCTCGAGATTTGATTTGAATTTTTCCGAGCCCAACACCCAACCCTTATTGGTAGCATCCATTAACTGACGTGCCTGGTCGGATGTAAGTGCTTGCTCTGCCATTTGCTTATAGGCCGCTTCACGATCGAATGGCGTGTTACCCAACGCCCAATACAATGCATGATCCACAACTAAAGGATCTGCCTTGACCCCGACATGGTGCAAATAACTCGACCATGGGTACTCGCCCGGCGTCGCCACAATGCCGCCACGCACCGGATTCTGGTCGATGTAGCAACTACACAACATGAAATAACGCTCCGAATCTATCACCGTAGCCCTGTATCGCCCTTGCCACAAAGTCCCGACCCGCTCATATTTCTGATTGAAATAAGGCACGTAGAAACGCCCTACCCACTGCATCATTTTCGCCAAACCTTCTGCATCGGAAGGCGTGGCGAGCAGATGTATGTGATTGCTCATCAGTACATAAGCATGGATGGAGACCTTAAATTGTTTGGCTGCATCGTGCAGGCGGCCAAGAAAATTCACATAGTCTTCTGTCTCGCGGAAAATTGCCTGGCGGTCGACGCCACGCTGGATCAGGTGATGCGGCTGGTTGGGGATGACGAGTCGGGGCTGGCGGGCCATAGCAAAAAGGGGTCGATGAATAGAGCTGATATTTTACCGATTAATTTGACTCTGACCCCAATTGTTTTGATTGCCTCGGTTAATTTGACTCTGACCCTAATTGTTTGGACTTTAGGGCTTCTGCTTGCAGGATCTGGCTTAGGGCGTCGAAGGCTGGGGAGCTGTAGTCTTGGCGGCGGATCAGGTAGGTGGTGACTTTGCCGGCGGGGCCGATGGGGTTGATTGTCAGGCTTTCGGTGGTGTTGTGCAATTCTAGTACGGATCTGGGGGCTAGGGCTATACCGGCGCCGGCGGCGACGCAGGCTAGCATGGCGTGGTAGGAGCCGAGTTCGAGGATCCGGTCGGGGCGGCGGCCGGGGACGCTGCCTGAGGCTAGCCAGTTTTCGGCGTGGCGACGGTAGGCGCAGCCGTGTTCGAAGGCTATCAGGGTGCGGCTTTGTAAATCGTCGGGGCTGTTTATCGGGGGGTGGCCGCGCGCGGTTAACACTACCAGCTCTTCGTCATATAGAGGCAGCATGTCGAACAGCGGATCTTCTAGCGGGCCGGCTACCAGGGCGGCGTCTAAGGTGAATGCACGGACTCGGTCGATCAGTTGCTGGGTGGCGCCGGTGCTGAGTTCCAGCTGTACTGCCGGCCACTCTTGGTGGAAACGGGCTAGCGGCATCGGCAGGCGGCTGGCGGCGGTGCTTTCCATCGAGCCGATGCGTAGGCGCCCTTGGGGGACTGCGGGTTGCACAGCCTCGCGTGCTTCGCCGGCCAGATTCAATAGCCGTTCGGCATAGCCAAGCAAGGTTTCGCCAGCGGGTGTCAGCACCATGCGCTTGTGATCGCGCGAAAACAGCGGTACGCCTAGCGAGGCTTCCAGCTGACGTATGCGGGTCGTCACGTTTGATTGCACCCGGTGCAATTGCTCTGCAGCACGGGTAATGCCACCCTCGCGGACCACGGTACGGAAAATTTCCAGAGATAACAAATCCACAATTCATCTCAATCAAAGATGGATAACATTTTTATTATTCATTTTTCAGAATGATACTGTCAAGGTAGCATGTGCAATGCGGCCAGGAAATAGTCATTCATGGCTGCCATCCGCCGGTCACCCACCATCCATTTATTCAGGAGCATCAGCATGTCCGACATTGATTCAGGCGCAACGGCATTCACGGCAACGCTCGGCATCCGTTATCCGATCGTGCAAGGGCCGATGAACGGTGGTTCGCCGATTGAACTGGTGACTGCCGTCAGCAACGCGGGAGGCCTGGGTTCATTTGCCGCTGCTCTGCTGTCGCCGACGGCTATCATCGAGGCCGTGAAAAAAATCCGCAGCCTGACGTCACAGCCGTTCAACGTCAATCTGTTCATCCTGCAGCCGATCCAGCCAAGCGCAGCCGAACTCGATGCCGCGCAAGCTCTGTTGCTACCGTTCCGCACCGCACTTAGTCTCGGCCCGGCGACAACGCCGCAGAAATTCAGCGAAAACTTCCAGGATCAACTGGCTGCCTTGCTGGAAGCGGCGCCTCCGGTTGTCAGTTTCACTTTCGGCATACTCGATGCCGCAACGGTGGCGCAATTCCAGCGTAAGGGATGCAAGGTCATCGGCACGGCAACCAATGTTGCCGAAGCGCGCGCCTGGGAACAAGCCGGCGCCGATTTCATCTGCATCCAAGGCGGTGAAGCTGGCGGCCATCGGGCGACTTTTATCGGCGATATCGAACAATCCTGCATTGGCTTGATGACGTTGATTCCGCAAGTGGCGGCGGCAGTCAAAGTCCCGGTGATCGCCGCCGGCGGTATCATGAACGGCCGCGGCATCGCCGCTGCCATGCTGCTGGGTGCGCAGGCAGCACAACTTGGTACTGCCTTCCTGGCGAGCCCGGAATCGGGCATAGCGCCGGCGTGGCGGGAACGGCTGGCTAGCGCGACAAGCGACAGCACGCGCATGACCCGCAGCTTTTCAGGCAGATACGCACGCGGCATCGTCAATCCGTACATGGAGCAGATGCGGCCGCACGAATCGGTTGTGCCAGCCTATCCGATTCAAAATGCGCTGAGCGCAGAAATCCGCCAGACCGCTGCTAAACTGGGTCGATCGGAATTCATGTCGCTGTGGGCCGGTCAAGGTGTTGCGATGTCGCGCCCTCTGCCCGCTGCACAGTTGGTGGCAACGCTGGCAGGCGAGCTGCAAGCTGTCGGCAGTCGTTAGCATCGTTAGCACCACTAGTTTCAGAGAGAAATGACTTGAACAAAAATCAGCAACCCGCAGCCGCCATGAATGAAGTGGCGACGGATCATGGCCGCGAAGCCTGGCGCGTAGCATTGGCCGGATTACTGGCGCTGGCCGTCGCCATGGGCATCGGCCGCTTCGCTTTCACACCGCTGTTGCCAATGATGCTGCACGACGGCGTGATTGACCTGGCGGCCGGCGGCTGGCTGGCGACCGCGAATTATGTCGGCTATCTGCTCGGCGCCCTGCTGTGCATGGTGCTGCATGTCAGCGCCACCCGCGCCATCAAGATCGGATTGGTTGCGACCGTCCTGCTTACGCTGGGAATGGGCGTATTGCATTCGCCGACGTTATGGCTGCTGTTGCGCACATTGGCAGGGATTGCCAGCGCCGGGGTGTTTGTATACGGATCCGGCTGGTGCTTGCAACGCCTGGCGCAATTAAAGGCACCAGCGCTTGGCGGCATCATTTATTGCGGCCCGGGGATCGGTATTCTCATCACCGGTCTGGCGACCAGCGCGATGGTAACGCAGCACTGGCGGGCCGAACACGGCTGGCTATTGTATGGGCTGCTGGCATTGATATTGACGGCGCTGGTATGGCCGACCTTCGCGGGATCGGCAACTGCGACGGCGGCGCCGACACCGCCGGCACACGGCCTGGAACCAGCGCAAGTCACGCGCCAGACGCGCGGCCTGACTCTAGCTTACGCGCTGGCCGGCTTCGGCTACATCATCACTGCGACCTTCCTTCCAGTGATTGCACGGCAAGCCTTGCCTGGCTCGAACTGGCCGGATTTATTCTGGCCCTTGTTCGGCATATGCGTTTCCATCGGCGCCCTGCTGGCAACCAGATTGCCAACCCACTGGGACAACCGGCTGCTGCTGGCCGCCTGTTATCTGCTGCAAGCATGCGGCATCCTGATCGGCATAGTCTCGCCCAGCGTGACCGGCTTTGCGCTCGGCAGCATCTTGCTCGGCACGCCGTTTACAGCCATCACCCTATTCGCAATGCGCGACGCCCGCCGCCTGCGTGGCGATCATGCGCGCAGCTTGATGGGAATGCTGACTGCCGCGTACGGCGTGGGACAAATTATCGGACCGCCGCTGGCGACGCGCCTGGTGCGGAGCAGCGGCAGCTTCACCTCGTCACTGAGCGTGGCGGCGTTGGCGCTGCTGGCTGGCGCCGTGTTATTGGGTGCGATGTACAGACACAGCCGCAAACGAATCGGCTGACTTCGGCTGACATCACGACACACTATTCCGCAGAAAACTCGGCGGCCGCCTTGGCTGCCCAAAGTGCCTTGTTATAGGAATCGAACGGCACATCATAACTATCGATTGCACCATTCTCTCCGACAAAATGCGTCCACCAGCCAGCATCGTCCTGCACCAGGGCGATGTCGCCGACACCGCAATGTTCAGCTATCATCTCGCCCGCCGCCAGCGTCACGATCTTGGTTTTCCTGTGCTTGATGACGGTAGGCATGGGCGGGGAAACGACGTGAAAAACAACGCAAAAGCAACGTGGCGATCAGCGGAACGCCGGCTCGCTGAAACTGCGCAGCTTGCGGCTGTGCAGCTGTTCGACACCTTGATTGCGCAACAATTCCAGCGCTTTGATGCCAATCTTCAAATGCTGGTTAACCCGCTGCTCGTAAAAACGGTTGGCCATGCCCGGCAATTTGATTTCACCGTGCAGCGGCTTGTCCGACACACACAGCAGCGTACCGTAAGGAACGCGGAAACGGAAACCGTTGGCGGCCACCGTAGCGCTTTCCATGTCCAGCGCAATCGCACGGCTCTGATTGAAGCGCAATAGCGGCTTGCGATGATCGCGCAACTCCCAGTTGCGATCGTCGATGGAGGCCACCGTGCCGGTACGCATGATGCGCTTCAGTTCATAACCGTCCAGTTGGGTAATGGCAGCCACCGCATCCTGTAATGCCAGCTGCACCTCGGCCAGCGCCGGCACCGGTACCCACAGCGGCAAGTCGTCATCGAGCACATGGTCGTCGCGTACATAGGCGTGCGCAAGTACGTAGTCGCCCATCCGTTGCGAGGTCGACAAGCCGGCGCAGTGGCCCAGCATGATCCAGCCGTGCGGGCGTAATACCGCAACATGGTCGGTAATGGTTTTGGCGTTCGACGGACCGACGCCGATATTGATCAGCGTGATACCGGAACCGTCGGCACGCTGCAAATGGTAGGCCGGCATTTGCGGCTGGCGCGCCGGCGCGATACCCGTGAGTGCGCGATCGGAAGGCAGGTCGTCGAGGTTGGCATTCCAGGTCGTCAGATCGCCTGGCTCGACAAACGCCGTGTATTGCTGCCGATAGGCGCGCTGCTCCGGATCGCTGGTGGCTTGCATCAGTTCGCGCCCCATGCGGATGAACTCATCGACATAGAACGCATAGTTGGTAAACAACACATAGCGCTGGAAACGATCGGGGGAAGTCGCCGTGTAGTGCTTCAGCCTGTGCAGCGAATAATCGATGCGCGGCGCGGTAAACAAAGCCAGCGGATGCGGATCGCCGGGCATTTCCTCATACGTCCCGTTGACGATACGATCGTCCATGGTCGCCAGGTTCGGCAGGTCGAACACATCAGGCAAAGTCCGCAAATGATCCGGATCGAGATTACCTTCGACATGGATGCCTTCGGGGAAGGCAAAGTGCACCGGGATCGGCATATCGCTGACACCGACTTCCAACGGCACATCGTGGTTATCGCGCAGCAGTTTGAACTGGCTGACCAGGTAGTTCGTGTAGAGTGACGGCCTGGTCAGCGTGGTTTCATAGACGCCAGGGCCTGACACGAAGCCGAAGGATTGACGGGTATCGGCACGGGTGTTGAATTCGGTCGTAACACGTACGAACGGATAGCAGGCGCGCACCCGTTCCGTCATTACTTCGCCATTCGAAAAGCGCTTGAAAGCGTCTCGCAATAACGCAGTGTGATGGTCGTAAATCTCTTGCACGCGCGCGACGGCGGCGTGGGGATCGGTGAATTGCTCAGTGGGGAACATTGAATCTCCGTAGCGATATCTGTACGCCAAGCCGGTTGGCGTCATGGCCCGGACAATTTTATCCGGGCCTTGCAATTCAATTCTAACGGGATTGGCGCGAGCGTGGGGTGTAAGTCGGATTTGAACGCCGGGGAAAGCACGGTATTACGGCACAATCTTACTTCAGCAAATCGTATTTTCCGCCTTTTTCAATCGCACGCTTATACGCCGGCCGTGCATGGATCCGTTGTAAAAAGGCGAACAGGTTCGGCCGGCTGACATCCAGGCCGCCGCGCGATTGCGAAGCTTCCAGCGGAAAGCTCATCTGAATGTCGGCGGCGCCGAATTCTTCGCCGGCAAACCAGGTCGATTTACCCAGTTCGCCTTCCATGAAATCCAGATGCGTCTTGAGTTGCGGATCGATGTAGTTGCGCTGCACGCCGTTCGCTATCGAACGCGCCAGCGGCCGCAGCAGAGCCGGCATCGGCGGCCGCCCCAGGCGTCCGAAGATCAGTTTCATCAGCAACGGCGGCATGGCCGAACCTTCAGCGTAATGCAGCCAGTAGGTGTAGCGCAGGTGATCCTTGCTGCCCGCCGCCGGAATCAGGCGACCGTTGCCATATTGCTGAACCAGGTATTCGATAATCGCACCCGATTCGGCAATCGTGTTATCGCCGTCTGTGATGACTGGTGATTTTCCTAAAGGATGAACCGCTTTCAGAGAAGGCGGCGCCAACATGGTTTTCGGATCGCGCTGATACAGTTTGAGCTCATAATCCAGCCCCAGTTCTTCGAGCAACCAGAGTACGCGCTGTGAACGGGAGTTGTTGAGATGGTGAACAATGATCATGGTCGGCCGGTCCGGTCAAAAGAAAGGGGAAATACAAGGCGAAATCGCAGTCCCCTAGCGTAACCGATTTATCCGGAATGATCCCGTTTTACTAAACCTGGGCCGAACTCAGCAAACCCTGGCAAGTGGCGCGCTGCGCATCTGCCGCCGGCAATTTTCCGCAAACTGTTTCCAGTTGCAGTCGCAAACGCCCTATCACCGCCTGATGTTTGCCATCGGCATTCCAGGTATTGAGTTTTTTACCGAGGCGCTCCAGCACTGAACGGTTACGTTCGTAGAACGCATTCTGAGTGCTACCCAGCTCCTGCAATACGCCTTGTGCGACCTTTTCTATACGGCTTTCATCTTGAGGCGCCAGTTCCAGCAAACCCGACAAATACGCCGCGCCCCATTGCAAGCGTGTCGCCGGCCCTTGCGCCGCCTGGTACGCCTGTTCATACCAGTTGATGGCGCCGGTTTTATCGCCGCGTTTCTTGGCATTCGAGGCCAGGCTAAGCATGAAATAGTATGGCGCATGCGAACGCTTCAGCTCCGCCTTGAGCAAGCGATCCGAGTCATCCAGCAGGCCGGCATCGCTCAAGGCATGCGCGCCGGTATTGATCACCGATTGCCGCTCATAGGTGTCGGTGGTGGCACTATCGGCGAGCGCCACGCGTTGCCGCACGTCTTTGAGCAACGCCGGCGCCAGCACGCCGTCCGGAGTATCGATACGCGCCAGCGATACCTGTGCCGCCAAGGCCGATAAACGATCAGTCTTGGATAACGTCTTATCGCCGGACAAACGCTGCATGGCGATATCCCAGGCGGCGATCAACTTTGCGCGGGCCGGTGTTTTCGGCACGGTAGCCAGCTGCACCAGTTCGGCCGGATAGTTGGTGAATATATCCATATTCTCGCGTGCCGTATGGGCATCTGTCACAGCCTTCGTCAATTGCGCTGCCGCTGCCGTTTTGTCGACACTGGCTGTTCCACCCGGCTTAGCGGTAGCTGCCGCTACCAATGCGCTCAAGGCCAGGCGATTTGCGGTGTCGCCAGGCGGGCAGGTTGCCGCCAGCCGCTTCAGCGTAGACGACAACTCCTTGCCGCCGACCAGTTGCTGCTCGTCGGTATCCCAGGAGTAGTAAGCCAGCAAACGCCATTCGTCCGCTGTCAGCTTGCCGCCGGCGAGAGCTGCCTGCAAGATTTGCCGGACCGGACGATTGGCGCTGATGCCGAGTGTCAGCGTCTGCAAATAACGGTCGGCGTCGACTTCACCCGGCAAACGGGTAATTTCAGTGCCGTCCGGCTTGAACAGGATCATGGTCGGATAGCCGCGCACCTTGAAACGCTCGCCGAGTTTTTGTGCGCCGGCGCTGTCGCCGTCAATATGCACCGGCACGAAGAAACGCGAACGCTCGATAAAACCTTGCCGGTTAAAAATCGAGGCTTTGACCTGGTTGCATGGCGGGCACCAGGTCGCGCCCCAGTACAGGAACAATGGTTTGTCATGCGCTTTGGCGAAGGCGAAAGCGGCGTCGACGTCGCCGTCGTACCAATTGATGCCAACCGCCGCTGCAGCCGTTGCGGGCTTTGATTCGGCAGCAGTCAAGGCGCTGGCCGCGGTCGGTAAGGCGGCGCACAGCAACGTAGCAAACATCGCCGCGGTAGCGGATAAGCTATTCATCTTGTATTCATCCATCATGCAAATAGGTAGAGCCGCAACCGGCGTGGCCAGCTGCGGCTATGTGAATATCTTTTACGAACCAAAGTGATAATTAAATTCCAGCCAACCCTGACGACCGTAGGGATTGTAGTTACCTACGGGATAATACGGCCAGCCGGCAGTATTGTCTTGCTTCACGGAATTAAACACATTATTGACGATCAGCGATACCGACGCCCGCGGGTTGATCTGATAACTGGCGCTCAGGTTGACCAATGCGAACGGCGAGATGCGGCGGGTCTGATCGGCGCTGGGCAAACTTCCGTAACGCGTGACTTGCACGGTGCTGGTCCATTTGTCCCGCAGCCAGGTAACACTGGCGTTGACCTTGGAACCCCAGTCGGGATTAGTCAATGAATTCAATTCATCCGTATCCGGGTCGGCCGCAAACTGCTTGTAGTGATGGCTGAGCACCTTGGTGTAATTCGCCTTCAGCAGGAAATCACCGACGCCGCCCGCCTTGATGCGCCACTTTCCGCTGAAATCCAGGCCGCTGGTGCGTTCCGACGCGGCATTGATCGGATTGACCAGGATATTCTGGATGGCGTTCGGATTGAAGATCGCATTGGCCGGGTTACGCTGCACCCGCGCCAGCGCATCGACACAAATCGGCGAATTGATGTCCAACTGGCCGGCACGGCAATTGGCCTCATTGTGCAGAATCGTGTCCGGATCGAGGTTGGTGACCAGGTTATCGATCTGGATACGCCAGAAATCGGCCGATATGTCGAAGTTGGAACTTGGCGACCACACTACACCGTAGCTCCAGGATTTACCATTCTCGGATTTCAGGTCCTTGCTGCCGGTCTGGATGTAATTCGCACCCGGTGAATAATTGTTGAACTCACAGCCCGCCAGCGGCTGCCCTGCCTGCGCGCAGCGGTAGTAATCGGTAGTCGATGAATAGTAGCCGCGGGTGGTCGATGAATAGATGTAGTTCATGTCCGGTGCGCGGAAACTGGTCGCGTAGTTACCGCGGAACAGCAAGGTGTTGGCGGGACGGAATTCGAGCCCGGTGTTATAGGTGAATTTGCCGTCGCTGCGGCCGGCGAAATTGTACTCGTCGTAGCGTCCGGCCACAGTCGCGACCAACTCTTTGATGATCGGTATGTTCAGTTCCGTCCCCAAGGCATAGCGTTGCCGCGAGCCGCTGGCGCCGTTTGCAACTGCCTGGTTGTAGAACACCCCTTGATTGATCTGCGGATCAGGCGTATTGCTGAAACCCTGGCTGCCGAGCTCGGTCACCGCCGCCACCCGCACCGGTCCGGCGGGCAAATCGAACAACTCGCCGTTGGCGCTCAGACTCAGGGTCTGGGTCCAGGATTTATCGCGGCTGATTGCTTCGCCGGTGATTGAATTGAACTGATCCGGCGTCAACGGCTGGTACAGTCTTTTCGGATCCGGCGCATAGATGGCGACGCCGTCGGCATCGTAGCCAAGTCGCGGGCCAAGGAAAAAACTATCGACATTACTCAGCAGCAAAGGCGTGGTTTTGCGACTGGTGTAAGCGGAGATGTTGTAAGCCGCTTCATAGTTCCAGCTGCTGGTTGACGGAATATCGCCGCGCACGCCTACCGTCAGGTTAGCCGCAACGTCGTTCCATTTTCGGTTGTAGCGAGTGGCTCCGCCGATTTCTTCCGGCGAAATCCGGCGTGACCAGCTTTCGTTGTTGCCGCTGTTCTGATTGAAGAAATAACTGTTGCTGACTGCTTCGGAGGTCCAGCTGGGGCCGCGCGTATTATTTTGCGTAGAGTTAAATCCCAGCATCAGGTCGCTGAATAATTCGGTCTTGGCGCTCAACTGATAGCGCAAGCTGCCGAACAGATTTTCGCTCTCATTCTGGGTCATGGTGGTCCAATAGGCCGGTTGCGCCTTGCCACTACCGCAATACACGCCGGACTTCGACTTCACCCTGACCACGCTGTCGTAAAACAGATTGCCGAGCTGGTCGCAAGTGGCTGCGCCCGGATCGATATATTTCCCGCTGTCGACGTTTTGCCGTGAAAACACACGGGTCGGCGTGGTGCCGTCTGATGACGTGGATGACATGAAGTCACGCTGCCGGCTCCAGATCGGTTGGGTCCTGCTTAGCTCTACGCCGAACAGCCCGGTCAAATTTCCACTGCTGCCGCCACCGGTAATTTGAATCCGTTGATTAGAACCCCCACCATCCTGCGTGCCGCCGGCCTTGACATTGATATCTACACCGCTGACCTGCTTTTTTGTAATGATATTGACCACGCCGGCAATCGCATCCGAGCCGTAGACGGCCGAAGCACCACTGTTCAATATCTCGATACGGTCCACCAGCGCCGATGGAATGTTGGCCAGGTTGACGAAGTTGACCGAGCCGTCATAGGCCACCGGGTAGTCCGCAATCCGCCTGCCGTTCAGCAGGATCAAAGTGTGATTAGGACCTAGCCCGCGCAAGCTGATGGTATTCGCAGCGGGGGTGAAAGTGTTGCCGAAGTCTGCACCCTGGGTCATGCCGGTATTCTGGGTCTGCGCATTGAGGGCATCGTACACATTGCGATAGCCTTGCTTTTCGATATCCTCGCCGGTGATCACCGTTACGCTGGTCGGTCCCTCCTTGCTGGCGCGGGGAATCCGGGAGCCGGTGACCAACACCGGTTTAGTGTCGCTGGTGGCTGCGTTGTCTTCTGTGGATTGTGCGTAAGCTGCCTGAAAGAGATTTGGTGCTGCAATAGCGATCAACAACGCAGTCTGCGCTTGCAGGGTTTTGAATCTGTGCATGTATAACTAATCCTTCCCATATATTCTTTTGTAAAGAACTGTTGCGTTATGTAGGCTTGTTGCCTAATGGGAGTGGAGAATATAGTAGACAGGCGGCAATACAAACTGATGGTTTTACATATCGATATGCGCAATGTGCAGGCGCGACTACTTCAGGATTTTTCGCGCTGCCGAAATAATCTGGCGAGACAGGTTTTCCATACGCGGCGATTGCACCTTCCAGGTATGCCAGTACAACGCCAGCTCAAGCGGCTTGTTCGGCGCAAGATAAATCATTTCATGCTTGCCGGCACTGGCCTTAAGCAGCAGTTCCGGCACCATGCCGTAGCCCAATCCATAGCGAATCGCATTGAAATGCGATGCGGCGCCGGGAACGTAGTGGCACGGATATGCACCCTCCGGCAAACCCAGTTTGTTCAACAAGAAAGAAGATTGCAAAGTGTCTTTGTGGGTGTACGCCACCACCGGCGCACTTCGCGCCGCCTTGCGCGTCAAGCCATCTACAAACCAGCGGTCGCAAAACGCTTCCGCCGCCACCAGCCAGTAGCGCATCACTCCCAATCGCTCGGCCGAACAGCCCCGCATCGGCTTCGGTTCGGTGCTGATGCAACCAATGGCCATGCCGGTTTCCAGCAGTGTGTAAGTATGGTCCTGATCTTCTACGGTCAAGTCCAGCAGAACTTTTTCGCGTATCAGTACGTCTGACAAAGCAGGGAAAAACCATGTGCCTATCGAATCGGCATTCAGCGCCAGCACCAGTCGCATTGGCGCATCCTGTTCCACCGCCAGCTCTGCCGCCAAATCTGCTTCCAGCATTTGCGCACGCTTCAGGTATTGCATCAGCCTGTGCCCGGTACTGGTAGCGCGCGCAGGACGGCTACGCACGATCAAAGCATTGCCCAACATGTTTTCAAGCGCATGCACGCGTTGCGATATTGCCGGTGAAGTCAGGTGCAGCCGCGCTGCGGCTTGCTCGAAGCTGCCGGTTTCGATGACCGCGCGAAAGGCCTCGGTGTGTTTTGGATTCAGGTTTAAATGCAGATTCATACTGAATTTCCTCAAATAAGAAAAATTTATGATTCATTAATAATACTTAATTTTATTTAACAAGTAATTTATTACAACCACAATGCACGCTCTTCAGGCCATCCAACCCGCATCCGCCATAGATTCGAGTGCCCAATTCAACAGGAGCGACAATGAGCCAGCTGGCCAAGCAACCAAAATCCAAGATAGTTCGCAACCTCAAATTCATACTGGGCCTTGGTCTCGGACTAACGCTGGCTGCCGCTCTTGCCGTAGGGTACTGGCTGCATCAGGCATGGCAGCAACTCCCGGCGGTTGACCATCTGGCGCAATATAGTCCTGCATTGCCGTTGCGAATCTATTCCAGCGAAGGTGTGCTATTGGCTGAATACGGTGAAGAGCGCCGCGAATTCCTGGCGATTACCCAGATTCCTTTGCGTATGCGCCATGCATTGCTGGCGATCGAAGATGCGCGCTTTTATGAACATGGCGCGGTCGATTTTTCCGGCTTGCTGCGTGCAACGCTAGCCAACGTTGTCAGCGGCCAACATGGGCAAGGCGCCAGCACCATCACGATGCAGGTAGCGCGCGGTTTCTTTTTGACGCGTGAAAAAACCGTGCAACGCAAGCTGAAGGAAATATTGCTGGCCTACAAACTGGAACAGCAATACAGCAAGGACAAATTGCTGGAGCTGTACATGAACCAGATTTATCTCGGCGAACGGTCATACGGTTTTGCCGCGGCTTCCAGCATCTATTTCGACAAACCGCTGGCGCAGCTGAGTGTGGCTGAAGCGGCGATGCTGGCCGGTTTACCCAAAGCGCCCTCTGCTTACAATCCGGTAGCCAATCCGCAACGCGCACAAATCCGCCAGCGCTATATTTTGCAACGCATGCTAGCACTTGGCTATATTACGCCAGACGATTTCGAACAAGCCTCGACAGAAAAGCTGGTGCTCAACGCCAGGCGTAATCCATCCGTCAGGGGCGCTGCCTATGTGGTGGAAGAAGCGCGGCAGATGGTAGTGAATACTTATCAGGAACGCGCTTACACCATGGGCCTGGACGTCGTCACCACGATCCAGATGGCGCCGCAGCTGGCCGCCGATAAGCATCTGCGCTCGGGCTTGCTTGATGCACAGGGGCGCAGAGGATATCGCGGCCCGGAGGCACAACTGGCCCTTACTGCGAACGATGACTTGCAAGAGAACGTATTCAAGTTGCTGGCGCCATATCCGGACAGCATCGAACTGCGTGCAGCAATCGTTACCGCCATGGCCCCTAAACAAATTACGGTCATGCTGCGTGATGGCAGCAGCCTGCAGATAAGCCATATCGATCCGCGCATCGCTGGCGGTTGGGGCAAGTTGCCGACGACCGGCAAACGCGGCATTGTCCCGGGGGCGGTCATCAGGGTTTATGAAGACAAACCACAACACTGGTTACTCAGCCAGATGCCGGAAATGGAAGGTGCGCTGATCTCTCTCGATGCGCGCACCGGAGATATCCTGGCACTCGCCGGCGGCTTTGATTTTTTCCGCAATCCTTTCGATCATGCAATGCAAGCATTCCGCCAGCCCGGCTCAAGTTTCAAGCCCTTTGTTTATTCGGCGGCGCTGGAAAAAGGCTACTTCCCTGGCACCATGGTGGATGACACGCAACGTCTCTTGCTGCCACAGGAAACCGGCGCCCGTGCCTGGCGTCCACGCAACTACAACAACAACTATGAAGGTTTCATTACCGTACGTCGCGGCCTGATGCGCTCCAAAAACCTGGTCGCAGTCAGTTTGATGCAAGCGGCAGGCGCCCATTATGTGCAGGAATTTACGACCCAATTCGGCTTTTCTTCTGAGCGCAATCCGGCTTCCTTGCCATTGGCACTCGGCGCCGGTGCGGTGACGCCGTTGCAGCTGGCGCAGTCTTACGCGGTGTTCGCCAACGGCGGCTATCAGCTGGCGCCGAGGCTGATCAAGGAAATCCGCGACCGCTCCGGTCGGGTGCTCTATCACGACATCGCGCGTAACAATCCCAACTCCAGCCAGCAATCTGGTAAAAGAATTATTTCTGCGCGCAATGCCTATCTGATGGACAGCATGTTGCAGGACGTGGTGAAGTCCGGCACCGGCCAAAGCGCCAAAGTATTGGCGCGCAGCGATACTGCGGGCAAAACCGGAACATCAAACAATGCCTTTGACGCCTGGTTTGCCGGTTATTCTTCCGGTGTGGTGTCGGTAGTGTGGTTGGGCTATGATCAACCGAAATCGCTGGGCAATGCCACCGGCGGCGTATTGGCGCTACCAATCTGGAATCGCTATATGCAGGTGGCGGTGACGGACCGGGACGAACGGATATCCGCGGAACCTGCGGGACTAGCGTTATCCGACGGCGATTATATCTATGCTGAATACCTGAGGAACAGCTGCCTGGCGGACGACAACCAGTTCATTTACAGCAGGCTGAAATGCAGATCTGGCGGCGCCGTAAATCCGGCGCTTCAACAGGAAGCGTTAGATGCTGCACAAGAGCGCGAAGACATTATGAAACTGTTTTCTTCCGGAGACTAATGCCATGCTTCTACACACCATCTACCTGATTGCGATCGTGGCGGAAGCCATGTCCGGCGCCATCATGGGCATGCGACGCGACATGGATCTGTTCGGCATCTGTGTCATCGGCACCATCACTGCATTGGGCGGCGGCACCATGCGCGACATATTGCTTGGGAATTATCCGCTAGGCTGGATCGCGCATCCTGAATATCTGTTGTTTACCGTCGGCGCCGCCATCGTCACCGCCCTGGTGGCGCGTTTCCTCCACCATTTGCGCAACGTATTCCTGGTAGTCGATGGCCTGGGCCTGGTAGCTTTCAGCGTGATCGGTTGCGATATCGCCCGCGCCAACGGCATGTCGCCCGGCATAGTGATTTTGGCCGGCATGATTACCGGCGTCTTCGGCGGCTTGTTGCGCGATGTGCTGTGCAATCAGATTCCATTGGTGCTGCAGCGTGAGTTTTACGCTACCGTTGCACTGTTCACCGGTGGCTTGTATGTCGGCTTGCTGTGGTACCAAGTCGATCCGGCGCTGGCGCCCTTGATAGCGATCGGCGCGGGGTTTCTACTCCGTCTTCTGGCCATGCGTTTTCATTGGAAACTGCCGAGTTTTAACGGCAGTGGGATCCGTGGATTTGAGTAGCAGCCCGAACTAACCGGGGTCGGAGTGAACTTTCGGTATGCTTTACCGCCGAAACTTCACTCCGACCCCGGTTAGTGGACTACGGAGCAGGAGTCGTAAAACGCAAAGAAACAAACCCGCGATGAGAGCCCTTGTTCTTAGAACGAGTGATGCATGCCGACAGTGGTGACCAACTGGCTGGAGCCTCCTGAAACACCGGTGCCGCCGTTGACGCCGGTGCCATTCATCACCGCGTATTTTGCATCGCCGCCGGCACGCTGATAAGCTGCTTGCACATACAACTCGGTGCGCTTGGACAAGGCATGCACATTGCTCAGGCTGACCGTGTTCCAGCGCGCGCCTTCCAGCTTGGACAAGCTGTAGCCGAAGTTCAACGTATCTGCCGTCGCGTAATGCCAGGCGGCTCCCAGATCGACGTTCTTCTGCTTCGGCGACATCGCCGTCGGCAATGCTATCTTGGTCTGCGTGTACAGGCCGTTAAGACGCACATCGCCGACCGTGTACCCAAGCCCTGCCGCGACCGTGGTCAGGCTGTTGAATACGGTGGCTGCGCTACCCAGGTTCAAGCTACCCAGGAAGGCACCGGCATAACCCGCCGGCCTGTCGTTCAATTTCGAATACGCAAGTACTGCACGTAACGGACCATTAGCATAGTTGGCACCGGCGCTCAGGTTGCGGCCTTTGCTATTGTCGCCAGCCACCTCTCCGAAGCCAGCCATCCCGCTCAATTGCAGGCCAGAGAATGCTGGTGTGGTATAGCGCACGGCATTGTCGAACTGAAAAGTGTTAGCCAGGCTGTCCAGATTCCCGGGATGGAATAAATACCAGTTGGTGAGCTGATATCCGTTACTGAATTTGCCGGCGTAATCGAACACGATGTCCGGCATGTGACCCATGGTCACGGCGCCAAAATCGCCGGATAGCCCGACCGTACTCATCCGATTGAATAATTTTCCGGCCGACGGCTGCGCTCCGGTATCCGTGTAGAAGCCGCTTTCCAGTTGAAAATTAGCTTTCAGATTGCCGCCCAGGTCCTCGCTGCCGCGAAAGCCGATGCGATCCGGCTGCATTGTCCCTTGATCCAGGCGTACAACGGACTTGCCGCCCAGGTTATTGACGTATGCAACGCCGGCATCCAGGCTGCCGTAGATCGTCACGTTGCTTTGTGCAAACGCGCCTGCGCTCAAACCGGTCGCCGCCATGGCAATCAATATTTTCTTCATGAGTTGTCTCCCCCTCCATCGAATAACCACGGCCTAGGCCGTGTCCACCGTCCTCATATGCCCCGCGCTTACGAGATGTGTTTGGTTTGACGGCTTTAAATTGCCGCCTGCGGCTCGTTGATCGAGATTGATTTGTTTTATATACGAATCAACGTTCCACAAATTTCATAAGACTCAAAAAAATACCCGGGATAATCGCGGGTATTGCCCGTGTCTTTACTTGTTCTTTACAGATCCGGCCTTACAGGTCTAACACCAGGCGCTTACCTTTACAGCCTGAGACACAGACCATCATCATCTTGTTCGACGCTCTTTCGCTCTTGCTGAGTACACCGTCGCGATGCTCCGGCTCGCCTTCCAGCACCTTGGTTTCGCAAGAACCGCAAACGCCTTCGCGGCAGCTATGCTCTACATCCAGGCCTGCATCCAGCAAGGCGTCCAGCAGCGATTTCCCGGCCGGTACCAGAATAATTTTTTTACTGCGCGCCAGCTCCGCTACATATTCGTCGCTCTGCACCGCAGTGACATTTTCGGCGGCGGCGAAGCGCTCGATATGCACGTTAGGCAAACCCAGTTCAGCGCAAATCGCTTCAAAGGCATTGAGCATAGGCGTCGGACCGCAGCAGTAGAAATGCGCGTCTTTCGGCTTGCAGGCCAGGTAGGCACGCAGATCGGGCGGTGCGCCCTGTTCATCGTCGAAGTGTCCGCTGACGCCTGCTTGCTGCAACAGCGTCGCGCTGAACGCGGCCTCTGTGCGCGACCGGGCGCAATACAGCAACTCGGCCGATTTATCCTGGCTACGCAAATGATTCAACATGCAAGAAATCGGCGTGATGCCGATGCCACCGGCAATCAGCACCGAATGCTTAGCCGATTTAGCCAGCGGGAAATTATTGCGCGGCACCGAAATCGTCAAGCTGGAACCGACCCGCAACTGCTCATGTACATAACGCGAACCACCGCGGCTGTTGCGGTCGTTCAGCACGCCGACCACGTAGCGATGGCGCTCCGTCGGCGAGTTCAGTAATGAATAGCTGCGCACGATGCCGTTAGCCAGATGCAGATCGATGTGCGAACCGGCTTCGAAAGGCGGCAAGGTTGCATCGTCCAACGCCACCAGTTCCACGCTAAGAATGCCTTTTGCCTCAAAGCGCATGGCCTGGACCCGCACCGAAATAAGAGAATTACTCATAAAAACCTCATACTAAACGACGGCTTGCTGCAGATCGACGTCGAGCCGAGCGAAAGCGTCGATCTCGACCGTCAATTCCGGAAACACCAAGCCACTAACTTCTACCAGCGTCGAACATGGATATGGCGTCTGGAAGAAGGCGCGGCGTGCGCGTCCCACTTCATCCTTGTCGCCGATATCCTTCACATAAATCACCAGCTTGTAGATGCTGCCGAGCGTACCGCCGGCGGCTTCCACCAGATCGCGGATCTTGCCCAGCACTACCAGCGTTTGCGCATAGGTATCGAGGGCAGCATCGCGCGCGGCAGGATACGCGGTCATGCCGGATAACACGATCTCATTGCCGAGCACCAGACAGTTGGACCAGGTCGCGGTGGCCGGCTCGGCTACCGCGTCGCACATCACCCGGCGCACGGCAACCATGGCAGACGTGGCAGTCATGCTGCTCACGCCGCCTTGACCTGGATTGCCGCTTCTTCCCTGGCCAGTTGCTCCTTGGCCAGGTTGCGCATATGGCGGCGCAGACGGACGATGCCCATATCGTGCTGATACAACATTTCATGTTGATTGGCGTCAGGCTCCATCACTTCCAGCACCACGCGGTCCTGCTCCAGCACCGCCCAATGGCGGGCTTCCAGCCGATTGCGATAGAGGAAGCGCCAGGTATCGCGCTGCCAGCCGCTCAGCTTGCGGCAACGCCAGTGGAATACTGCAGCAACGTTGTCGCTGATCGGGGTATAGCTGCCGACGATGACGAAGCTGCCGCCGGGGCCGCCGGTTTTCGGATAGGGAATCGCCAGGCGCATCCAGTGCAGGTCGGTATCGGCCCATTCGGTCCAGTCGAAATTGACGCCGGTCTGGCCTTCTTTTTCGAATACAAAGCCGATATCGGTTTCGCGCACGCGGAAGGTTGCCGTGTTGTCGCCTTCCGCCATCGAATGCGACTGCTTGTGCAGGAAAGTGCCGTGCATCGGATCCATCACATTGTCGAGTACGTAGCGATAGCCGCCCTTCCATTCCGTGTAGCACAGGAAATTGGAGTATTCGTCGCTAGTCAATTCTTCCGGCAATTGCAACGGCGGCGGCTGGTCGACATCGACGCTGGAGTTGTACAGGAAGATTGCGCCACAGGCTTCCTGCACGTGGAAGGAGCGTGTCGCTTTCGCGCCTTCCAGCTTGCAGCCGGGGCTGCCGGGCACGCTGGTGACAACGCCATCGAAGCGTACCTGCACGCCGTGGTAGCCGCAGGCGATGCGATCGCCCAGCGCAATACCCATGGACAACGGCGCACCGCGATGCGGGCAATGGTCTTCCAGCGCGTGCAACTTGCCGGAGGTTTCGCGCCAGATGACGAATTTTCGTCCCAGGCGGCGCAGGGATACCGGGCGTTCAGCTACAAAATCAGACGGGCAAATCGGGTACCACAAATCTTTCAACCCGGCGGCGAGCACCGCTTCAACTGGATCATTGGCTGTCGTTCTCATCACTCTTCTCCTGAATAACTAGGTCGGCCTACGCCGCCAGTCTTGCGATTTCTTCTTGATACAAGGTTTCGGTCCAGATCCCGTCGTTATGCGGGCAGCCCGGGCCGGTACGGTTCAGATGCGCCACCAGCGCCGGCAAATCGTGGATGCCTGCCGCATAGGCGCGTTCGATCGAATCGCCCAGCAGATCTTCGAACTGGGTTGGCTGGCGCCGGCGCGCCTGGTGCGGATTCAGATAGACATCCTGTCTTGTGTCGTTCATTACTGGCCTCCATTTTTTACGCGTTCGCGGATACGCTCACGCACAGGTACAAAATCGTAAGTGGGATAACATTCGGTGCGATAAGCGCCCCAGGCGCTGCGTTCGAGTTCGACATTCACCAATGGCAGCAGCGCCGGCGGCAGTTCCAGGGTCACTATCTGCCCCAGCCCCATCGCCACCGTCCAAGACACCACGCGCGAACCTTCGACCGGGAAACGCTCCCACCAGTCGGCTTTTTTCAGATGCGCCTGGATCTGGTCCAGGTTCATGGTTTGATCGTGCTTGAGCAGCACGGTCAGCAGCATCGTTTCCGGTTTATCTGCCATGATCTATACCGCTCCCGCTTCCTGTTTCATTTCTTGTCCGGCATCCAGCGGCACCGCCCAGGCATCGTAGCCGTAGACCCAATCGGCATTGCCGCCGTCGCGCAACCAGTTATTGCCGCGTGACCCGAGTTGTATCTTGCTGGTCCGCTCCAGACGCAACTGTTCGTAGCCCTGCAGCGCAGCGGCGACAGCGTCCAGTGTTTTCACTTGCGCCAGGCAGCGTGCCAGAACCACCGCATCCTCGATCGCCATCCCGGCGCCTTGCGCCATGAACGGCATCATCGGATGACTGGCGTCGCCAAGCAGGGTCATATTGCCTTTGGACCAGCACGGTAGCGGATCGCGCTCATACAATGCGGTCTTCAATACTTCATCACAGGCGTCTAGCAGCGCGCGTGCATCGCCGTGGAAATCGGCATAGCTGTCGCGCAATTCCTGCACGCTGCCGGGTGTAGTCCAGGATTCCAGATGCCAGCTTTCTTGTGCCGTTGTCGCGAATATGAAAATATCCTTGCCGCGGTTCAGCGGGAAAGTGACGATCTGGCTTTCCGGATTCGGCCCCCACCATTTGGTGAATGCCTGCAGGTTCGGCACGGCGGCAACGCTGGCAGCAGGGACCACCGCACGGAACGCGACGACGCCGGTAAAGCGCGGGCTTTCGGCGCCGAACATGGCTGTCCGTACTGCCGAGTGGATGCCATCGCCGCCGATCAGCACATCGACCCGGTCGGTGCTGCCGTCGGTGAACTTGAGAGTGATGCCTGATCCGTCTTGCGTAATCGTCTCGGCACGCTTGGCGAACCTGACCCGTTCAGCCGGAAATATTTCAGCCAGCGCCGCCAGCAGATCGGCGCGATGAATGGTTAATTGCGGTGCACCGTATTTCTTTTCTGCGGTGTCGCCCATTTCCAGTCGCGATGTCTCTTCACCGCTATCCCAGCTGCGGCTGATCCTGTGGGTCGGCCGCGCCGCGGTGTGGCGCACTGCCTCGCCGATGCCCAGGCCATCCAGCGCGCGCACTGCATTCGGCGTCAGATTGATATCGGCGCCGACGCGCAGGAATTGTTTCGATTGTTCGTACACGACTACATCGTGGCCAGCGCGATGCAATGCAATCGCTGCGGTCAGGCCGCCGATGCCGGCGCCGAGAATACCTATTTTTAATGCAGACATATGGCTACCTCGTATCAGGATTTCGAGCGGTCGGTCAGGAATTTACCGCTTGGACCTTCGGCATTTTTCTGGCGCCGGGTATTGCCGTCGATGCCGCCATCTATCGCCCATTCGGCAAACATGCTCGGACCGGGTTCGAAGTCGCGCGGCTCCCATTTTTCATTGAGCTGATCTTCATCTGCGTAGTATTCGATCAGGCCACCGGCCGGGTTGCGGAAATACCAGAAATAAGCCGACGAAATCGGATGACGCCCGGGTCCGAGTTGCGTATCCCAGCCCTGGCGCGACATATGCATGCCGCCACCGAACACTTCGTGAATATCGCGCACCGTAAATGCCACATGGTTCAAACCCGAGCGCGCCTCCGGCGGTTGCAACAGGAAAATATCGTGATGACCGCCGTCGGCGGCGCAGCGCAGGAACGCGCCACGACCCGGATAGTGATCGGATGGTACGAAACCGAAGTTGTCGCAATAAAAACTCTCGCAGGCTTGCACGTCCTTGACGAAAAACACGACGTGGCCGACTTCGATCGGCGCCGCGCGCTCATAGGCAGGGCTGCGCTGGTTGATGCGATGTTTGTGCGACCAGGTATTCATCTCTGCGCACTCGACTTCTATGTCACGCTTTTGCGTTACCTGAAAACGCACCGCCAGACCATTCGGGTCAGTGCAGCCGATGCGCGTTCCCTGGTTCACATAACCGGGAAAATCTGCAATCCGCGTCGCAAAGCGTTCCAGCACCTCTGGCGCCGACACACCCCACACCACTTCACGCAAGGTCGGCCCAGCTTCGATCGCCGGCGGCAAATCCGCAGCATCGCTGTGCTTGACCACCACGCGGCAACCGTTTTGGGTTTCAAATACCAGGACTTGCTCACTGTCCTGTACCAGCGTCATGCCCCAGTCGGAAAAAAATCGCTTGCATAACGGCAGATCGTCCGCGCCGTAGGTGATTTCGTCTATGCCTAATACATCCATTCTGCGTCTCCTCGCACTACTCTCAGTTACTTCTCAGTTACCTTTTTTCAGCCTGCCCACGGCAACGGCTCTTCATTCAAGCCCCAGTACATGCTCTTTTGCTCCATGTACTGCAAAATTCCCAAACGGCCTTTTTCGCGCCCGAGACCGCTATCGCGCCAGCCGCCAAACGGCGTCGAAATCGACAATTGCTTGTAGGTGTTGATCCAGACATTGCCGGCCTGTACCGCGCGTCCGAAGCGCCAGGCTTTCTTGTAGTCGCGGGTCCAGATTCCTGCTGCCAAGGCGTAGATGCTGTCGTTGGCTTGCGCGATCAGGTCTTCTTCGTTATCGAAAGGCATCGCCACCAGCACCGGTCCGAAAATTTCTTCCTGGCAGATGCGTTGGTCGTTAGTCAGGCCTTCGATGATGGTCGGCAGGTAATAATTTCCACGTTCGAACAACTCTCCGTCCGGACGTGTGCCGCCGGTGCGAATCTGCCCGCCGTCGGCCACGCCCATCGCCACATACGATTCGATCGAATCGCGATGGCGCGGGGTAATCAGCGGTCCCAGTTGGGTGCGCTCGTCGGCCGGATCGCCGACGCGCAACGCCGCTGCGCCTGCCGCCAGACGTTCGATGAACGTTTCGTAAATGCCGCGTGCCACGAACAAGCGGGAACCGGCGATACAAGACTCTCCCGATGAACTGAAAATTCCATACAGCACGCCAGCTACCGCATGATCCAGGTCGGCATCCTCGAATACCATGGTCGGCGATTTTCCACCCAGCTCGAGAGATACCGGCATCATCTTGTCGGCGGCGATGTGGGCAATATGTTTGCCGGTGGAGGTGCCGCCGGTGAACGATACCCGTCGCACCAGCGGATGCACGGTGATGGCGTCGCCGATCACAGAACCCTTGCCCGGCAACACGCTGATCAATCCCTTTGGCACGCCGGCTTCATCGCAGATCTTCGCCAGTTCCAACGCCATCAGCGGCGTGACTTCGGCCGGCTTGACCACTACTGCGTTGCCGGCGGCCAGCGCCGGCGCCATCTTTTGCGCTTCGCTGGCGATTGGCGAATTCCATGGCGTGACAGCCGCAACCACACCCATCGCTTCATACACGCTCATGGTCAGGTTGTCGCCGCGCATCGGTGTGATGGTGTCTTCCATGGTTTCGCAGGCAGCGGCAAAAAACTGGAAAGTGCCAGCGGCGCTGGCTACCAACGCGCGCGTTTCCGAGATCGGCTTGCCGTTGTCCAGGCGCTGGCGTTGCGCCAGATACTCCGAGCGCTCGCGTATCAGCTGGGCCACGCGGTACAACACCGCGGCGCGCTCATGCGGTTTGCGCTGCGCCCAGCCGCTGGTGCGGAATGCATGGTCGGCGCCGCTTATGGCTTCTTCCACATCGGCGATGCTGGCGGCGTTGAGCCACGCAACCGGTTCGCCGGTGGCGGGATACAGGCTCGCATAGCGATCGCCTTGCCCCAGGCGCCAGTTGCCGGCGATGCAGATCGGTAGTGTCTCGTTTGGATTCATTTCACTCTTCACTCAGATAGATAAAGCGTGGGCGCGGTTGCCGAGTGCGCGCACGACGCTGAATACGGTCAGGGCCGAAGTTTTAGGATTGGCGGCCAACGGCTTGCCACGCATGGTCAACTCGAAACCGCCGAAGGCGCCCTTGGCTTCCACGTGATGCACGTTTTCGGTAACATCAGGGTCAGCCAGCAGACGCACATGCGTGTGGTCCAGGCCCAGGCCTGCCAGCGACAGCGTGGCGGCGACGTTGGCGTTCTTTGGATACAGGCGCGCTGCTTCACGTGCCGTGCCTTCGAAAATCACCGTCGCGGTTTTCAAGCTATCAAGATCGAACAGACCGTCTGCCGGCGTGTCCTTCCATGCGCCTGGCGGCTTACGCCCGGTGTACACCACCGAATCGAGACCGCCGACACGGGCCGCCGACAAGGCATCGATAGCGCCGATTGCACCGGACAGCAGTTGCACCTGGGTCTTGCCCTCGCGCGCCGCCGCTTCCAGACGCTCCACCAGGCCTCTTTCAGACAAGGCCCCGATCGATACCACCATGCAGGGAATGCCACGTATCAATGCAGGAATGATGTGCTCCTCGATGGCTTTGTGGCCGGCACATTCGATCAGCAGGTCCGGACGCCGGCCCTGCTCTTCCAGGTGGTCGGTGACACGGGCGTGCGGCGCCAGCGAAAACACCAGTGAACGCGCAGCCTCCATATGCGCCTGCGGTACGATCACCAGATCGAAGGCGACTTCCGGGTCGCTCTTCAGCAACTCCATCACGCCCAGACCGATGGCGCCACAACCAATCATTGAAACGTGCAGCATGTCAGGCTCCTCAGGCTACGGTTGCGACTGATTTTTCAGCCGCTTTTTCTTCATTCACCGGGGGACCGGCGAAGGCAGTCTTGAATTTACCGATAGACAGCATGTCGATTTCCAGCATGAACGGTCCCGGCTCGGCCAAAGCCATGCGCAGGCCGTTCTCAACGTCAGCCAGGTCGCTGATGCGGGTATGGCGCAGGTTCAGCGACTGCGACAATTGCGCATAGTCGGGCGTGTGCAGCTCAACGTAATGACGGCGGCCGCCGTATTGCGCATCCTGGATATTCTTGATGACGCCGTAGCTCTTGTCGTTCATCAGGATGATGACCATGTCGGCACGCTCCTGCACCGCAGTTGCCAGTTCACCCAGGTTGAGGATGAAACCGCCGTCGCCGGCCAGGCAGAAAGTCTTTTTCCCGGATGCAGTCGCCGCTGCACCGACCGCAGCGCCGATACCCATAGCCAGGCCTTGGCCAATGCCGCCGCCAAGTGCGTGCACGCCGGCCAGCGGATCGAAAATACGCAGATAGCGATTACCCCAGGTGCTGTTGGAGACGGTCACGTCACGCACCCAGTTGAAATTGCGTCCTGCAGCTTTTTGCAATTGTTCGACCAACGCACTATATGGACCGAGCCCGTCGACCAGGCCATGCACCGCACTTTCGCGCGCCTTCTGCAAATCGCCGATGAAAGTCGGATCTACTTGCAGCGACTTCAGAGCCTGCAACCGATCG
>FTFY01001118.1_pt1 | contig 58671 bp, 48 predicted proteins | sample 1640561 | NCBI WGS metagenome assembly FTFY01 (sample SAMEA3914789, study PRJEB12502) | metagenome | biome: forest; material: soil | place: Canada | collected 2011-07-03 | depth 0.3 m | reverse complement strand
CTTCCCCTGTTGATGTTAGTAGGCAATTTTAACGGAATCGCTACAACCGACAACAGATAGATGCAAAACTACTGAGAGATATGGCAAAAAATTTATTTGAAATCCCACTTCATCTGCTCGGCAATCGGAATGTGTTTTGCTGATTCGACGCAGAGTGGCAGGTAGTCGGTAAAGCGTGGCGCCGGACTGATACCTTCTGCAAGCAGGTTTGAATTGTCAAAAACATAATTCAAGCCGGCGAACGCACCATACAGCTTGAGCGCGCGCAGCAGCAGGCGGTCATTGCATTCAGGGACGCATTCGCGCATGCGCGGCAGCAGGGTGGCGATAGCATCGGGCGTGATTTGCTTGTATGTAGGACCAATCGGTTCGATTCCGCGAGCGGCAGCCAGGGCCAGGTCGATTTCGCGGAACGATACGCTCGAGACGAGTCCGGCCGAGATATGGAATACGTTGTGTGTCAGCGTATCTTTTTGTGCCAGGTCGATGATGGCCTGGGCACACCAGTCAACCGGCACCACATCGACTTTTTCATCGAGAGAAGTGGTCAGCGCGCCCAGCAGTTGCCAGACCATGAAGACCCAGAAAATACTTTGCGACGGCGCGCAACCCAGCTTGGTGTGGCCGACAATAATCGACGGCCGGACATAGATCACCGGCAGGTCGGGATACATGTCGCGCAACTTCTTTTCGCCCAACGCCTTGGAGCGGGTATATGGCACCAGATGCTGGTCGCCGAGCGGCAGGTCGACCTGTTCCTTTACCACGGCATTGATGCCGGCGCCTTCGCCGCACGCCATGGCGGTGCCGATGTACAGGAAACGCTTCAAGGCAGGCCGCTGATGCATCAGCTTGCCGAGCGCCACGGTGCCATCGACATTAATTGTTTCGAGCAAAGGGTGTTTCGAGAAAGTCGCCAGGGCAGCCGAATGGATCACTATCGATACCCGATCCAGGCGCGGATCGTTGCTTACGCTATCAAGTTCCGACAAGTCGGAGCAAAGGATTTGATCGACGCCGATTTGTGCAACGTCAGCCGCACTTGCGCCCAGCAGCTCCAAATTTTCGACAACCCGGGCGTGCGCCGCAGCCGGGGTTTCCGCCCGTGCCAACAGCAATAGATTTTTACCAAGACCGCGGTGAATTGCTTCAACTGCATTGGCGCCACCTAGAAAGCCGGTCGCACCGGTCATCAAAATTAAATTATTCATGAAAGGCGTGTGCTCTTGTAACTTATCTAAAGTGAGTTGATGGTTGCCTGCTGTTTGGGCTGGCTACGGGGTGGTTTATGGTGATGATGTTGGTTGCTGAGCTTGGCGACTTGATTTTTTGTTAAGTATTTTCATTTGCCGCGCAAGGTTGTAAGAGCATACAGTCATCGTAACGCGCGATTCTATAGTAGGGTTGACAAACCGATACAAAGATTTACAAAGATTTTCAAGTTGCCGATGCGATATTTTGTTATTGATTGTCAAATTATCAAGTCGAATAAATGTTGTACAACATTTAAATTTGCTTCCTGTGAACTTTCGTCAGATAAAAAGTGACCAAAGGTAAAGAAAGAATTATCGGACCACATCGTCAGGCAAGGCTGTTGCCTGATGCCCCCGTCGGGGAGCCCGCTGGGGGACCGTTCCACATTCAGTCCCGTCCTATTCTGTACCCGTCGCCCAGATTCAGTCTTCAGTGTAATTGCGGCCATGACCAGGATGGGCGCGCGATGAACCGCCAAATTGGGAGTCAACATGTTCTATTGGATCGCAGCGCTGCTTATCGGCGCTATGGCATTAATGCAGTTGCGCGTGAGCGCCTGGGTTTGGCTGCTTGCCATACTGCTCTGGATCGGCGGCGGTTTCTGGCTGGCCGGGATCGGTCTGCTGGCAGCGATACTGCTGTTGCTGCTACTGGTGATTCCGGCCTTGATCGTGGCGGTCAAACCGCTGCGATACAGACTGCTGAGCCGTCCGATACTGAAAATTTTCCAGAGCATCTTGCCGCGCATGTCGCAGACCGAACGCGATGCAATCGAGGCGGGCACTACCTGGTGGGACGCCGAACTGTTTTCCGGCAAACCAGACTGGGACAAGTTGCTGCAACTGCCGGCGCCGAAACTGACAGAGGAGGAGCAGGCTTTCTTCGATAACGAAGTCGAGCAATTGTGCGGCCTGGTCAGCGACTGGGACAGTACCGAGATCTGGCAGGATCTGTCGCCGCAGGCCTGGCAGTTCGTCAAGGAGAAAGGTTTCCTCGGCATGATCATTCCCAAGCAATATGGCGGCAAGGAATTTTCCGCCTACATGCATTCGCAAGTGATCATGAAGTTGTCGTCGCATTGTTCAGCCGCCGCGATTTCGGTGATGGTGCCGAACTCGCTGGGCCCGGCCGAATTGCTGCTGCAATACGGCACTGAAATCCAAAAGGATTATTTCCTGCCGCGGCTGGCGGCTGGCGAAGAAATCCCGTGCTTTGCCTTGACCAGTCCCTATGCCGGTTCAGATGCGGCGGCGATCCCGGATATCGGCGTGGTATGCATGGGCAGCTACGACGGCCAGGAAATGCTGGGTTTCAAGATCACCTGGGATAAGCGCTACATCACATTGAGCCCGGTGGCGACGGTGCTCGGGTTGGCATTCCGGGTCCACGATCCGGATCAGTTGCTGACTACCGATGGCACGACCGATCTGGGTATCACCTGTGCGCTGATCCCGACCAATCATCCCGGCGTGGTAACCGGGCGCCGTCACTGGCCTTTGAATGCCGTGTTCCAGAACGGTCCGACTTCCGGCAAAGATGTTTTCATTCCGCTCGACTGGGTGATTGGCGGCCGCGAGCAGATCGGCAAGGGCTGGCGCATGTTGATGGAATGCCTGGCCGCCGGCCGCGCAATTTCGTTGCCGTCGTCGACGGTCGGGTTTTCCAAACTGGCGGTACGCGGTACCAGTGCCTACGTCGCGATGCGCCATCAATTCCGGATCCCGATCGGTAAATTCGAAGGAATCCACGAAATGCTGGCGCGCATGGGCGGTAACCTGTATCTGATGGATGCGGTGCGCAGGTTGTCGGCGCTGGCGGTGGATGCCGGTGAAAAACCGTCGGTGATCTCGGCTATCTCGAAATACCACGTGACCGAACGCGGCCGGGTCCTGGTCAATGCCGGCATGGATGTGTTGGGCGGCAAAGGTATATGCATGGGGCCGAATAATTTCCTGGCGCGCAGTTATCAGCAGATGCCGATTGCGATTACGGTTGAAGGCGCGAATATCCTGACGCGCTGCCTGATCATTTTCGGCCAGGGTGCGATTCGTTGCCATCCTTATGTGCTGAAAGAAATGAGCGCCGCCGGCGAGATAGATCAAGGCAAGGCCCTGGCCGAATTCGACCAGGCATTCTTCGGACACATCAGTTTTGTGTTCGCCAATTTTTCGCGGACGTTGCTGGCCGGATTGTCTAGCGGCAGTTTGCCAGCTGCGCCGCGGGCAGCGCCGCAAGAGCTGCGGCATTTTTACCGCGCGGTTAACCGCATGTCTGCAGCGTTCGCCTTGCTGAGCGATATGTCGATGTTCATATTCGGCGGCTCGCTGAAATTCCGCGAGCGCGTTTCCGGACGACTGGGCGACATCTTGTCGCAGCTGTACCTGGTATCCAGTGTGCTCAAGCGCTACGAAGATGACGGCCGGCCGCAGGACGATTTGCCTTACGTGCACTGGGCGATACAAGATGCCTTGCATCAGGCGCAGGAAGCTTATCTGGGCGTGTTGGACAATTTCCCGAATCGCGTGCTGGCAGTCCTGTTGCGTTTCGTCGCATTTCCGTTCGGCCGGCCTTATCAGTTGCCATCGGACGCGCTGGACAGTACGGTGGCCCGGATCATGCAAATCAACGGCGACAGCCGTGACCGCCTGACCGCTGGCATGCACATGCCACGCCCAGAGCAATCACCGCACGCCTTTGGTGAGCTGGCTTTTCAATTGATCCCACAGGTAAATGCGATTGAAGCGCGGCTCAAACCTGCGTTCCAGGCTGGCACGCTGGCGCCGATGCCGCAAAGCCTGATCGAGATGCAGCACTGGATAACCGCCGCGGCCGCCAGCGGCGACATCACCGAACAAGAGCAGCAGGTCTTGCAGGACTATGCGCGTTACGGCGATACCAGCGTTCAGGTAGATGATTTCCCGCGGGATTTCAATCAACTGGAATCGGTGCAGAAGCGCATGCAGGCGCAGCGGCAGCCGGAATCTTAAACACAACAATCGCGGAATTCAACTACAGAATTTGCAACAAGTAAGAAAGAAAAAAATGACTACCCTAGTGCAGCCGGGTCTGAAACTGCGGCCCCTGGAGCGTAACGATTTGCACTTTGTGCATCAGCTCGACAACAACAGCAACATCATGCGTTATTGGTTCGAAGAGCCGTATGAAGCTTACGTCGAACTGGTGCAACTGTACGACCAGCACGTACATGATCAAAGCGAACGGCGTTTTATCCTGGAAAGCGACAACGGTGAAATGGTGGGGCTGGTCGAGCTGGTCGAGATCACCCATATTCATCGACGCGCGGAATTCCAGATCATCGTCGCACCGGGTGCGCAAGGGAAGGGTTATGCCGAGCGCGCAACCCGGCTGGCGATTGAATACGCGTTCTGCGTGCTCAATTTATACAAGCTCTACCTGTACGTTGATAAGGAAAACCAAAAAGCGATCCATATTTACCAAAAATGCGGATTTGAACTGGAGAGCGAGTTGAAAAGCGAATTTTTCATCAATGGCGTGTATCGCGATGCGGTTCGCATGTGCATGTTCCAGCCTGAATATCTGTCTAAACGACAACGTTGAGATATTTTTTTGGCAGATCCGGGCCAAAGATTATCGAAACTCAACCTTGACTTAGTAGTTTCTAAGATATATCTTAGTATCTCATTCAATGAGATAAGGAAGAGCTATGTTTGGTCATAGAAGAGGCTGCGACCACAGCCGTATGCATCAAGGTCATGAAAGGCAACATCGTGGTGGCGGTTTGTTTGAGCGGGGCGGGCGGCGTGAAGGTGGCCGTGGCGGACGCATGTTCGAGCAAGGCAGTTTGCGACTGGTAATTCTTAACCTGTTGCAAGAAAAGCCACGCCATGGTTACGAAGTCATCAAGGCAATCGAGGAACTGGTAGGTGGCGATTACAGCCCGAGCCCGGGCGTGATCTATCCCACTTTGACGCTGCTGGAAGAGTTGGGTTATGCCGCCATCGAGGCCGAAACCGGCGGCAAGAAGCTGTATCGCCTCACACCTGAGGGCGCTGTGTTTTTAGCCGCAAATGGTGAAGCTCTGGCCCTGGCGCTGCAACGGCTGGAAGCGGCACAACGTGCGTCCGGCAGTTCCGCGCCGGAGTTGAAGCGAGCGATCCAGAATTTCCGCATGGCGCTGCATACAAGGCTGGAAAAGGGCGAACTCAGCCAAGACCAAATCCGCGCCATTGTCGATGCTATCGACCTGGCAGCGGTGAAGATCGAACGCACCTGACTGGCCGGGAGCAGGCAGGTTAATCGCGTGCCGGCGCGATCATTTCCGCATAGTCATACAAGGCGCCGAGAATTTCTTCGCCACGTTCGTCTGTGGATTCCGATAAATTATCGATCTCTTCAAACAGCATATCCACCGTGCGCGCCCGGCCTTCGCCATCGAACAGGCGGGCGGCGCGGTGCTCTTCCCAGCGCTCCTGGTCTTCTGCCGTCAGAGTTTCAGGGAAGTTGCGGGCGCGGTAGCGGAATGCCAGTTCTTCCAGGCGCTGATCGTCAAAGCCGATATGCGCAGCGGCCAGCTTTTGCGGCGACAGCGCACGCAATTCATTCAATTTGCGGCGATCGTTATTGCCGATGAAACCACCATACAAGTCTTCGTCGACGTCGCTGGCAGCTTCTTCGGGGCGCTGGAACACCTGGCGCCACAAGCCGCTAAGATCAGGCGCCCGGGCGGCAATCTCGGCATGACGCAGCGCCAGCGGAATATCTATGCCCCAGCGCGTCGCCATGTCGCCCGATAGCGTTTGCAATTTGTTGATCACCATCGGCGATTTATTCAGATGCACCGATTTCAACGGCAATCGTGTTACGCCTTCAGGCAAGGCATCGGTTTTGCTGAACAACCGGGTACGCACGGTATCTGCATCCATGGAAAATAGTTCGCTGGGATCAAACGCTAGATCCCACGCCAGTATTTCATTCTTGTTGGTGGGGTGCACGCCGATTGGCCACATGACCGCGAGGCAGCCGCGTTCGGCCGGGAACATGCCGGAAATATGCAGGAACGGGCGTGGCGTCGGCAAGCCGATTTCAGCGCCGGCGCGATCTTTCTTGTGCAGCGCGAGGCAGAAGTCGAATAATTTCGGCTGATGTTGCCGGATCAAGCGCGCCAGGGCTATGGTCGCCCGCACGTCGGACAGCGCATCATGCGCGGCTTCGTGGCTGAGGCCGTTGGCGGCGGTCAGGTGCTCCAGGCGAAAACTCGGCCGTCCCTCATCGTTAACGGGCCACTGTATGCCGTCGGGGCGCAGGGCGTAAGCGGTGCGCACCACATCCAGGATGTCCCAGCGGCCGCACTGGTTTTGCCATTCGCGCGCATAAGGATCGATCAGGTTGCGCCAGAACAGGAAACGCGTGACCTCGTCGTCAAACCGGATCGTGTTGTAGCCGACGCCTATGGTGCCCGGCTCAGAAAATGCCTTCTCAATCTGTGCCGCGAACTGGTATTCGGGAACGCCACGTTCCAGGCATACCTGCGGCGTGATACCGGTAATCAAGCAGGACTGGGGATCCGGCAGGAAATCATTTGCTGGCTGGCAATACAGCATGATCGGTTCACCGATTTCATTCAATTCGGCATCCGTGCGGATTGCCGCAAATTGCGCCGGACGGTCGCGTCGCGGCTGGACGCCAAAAGTTTCGTAGTCGTGCCAGAGGAAGGTATGCGTTGACATTGATGAGGGCTAACGTGCATGAAAGAGGTGCAGCAGTTTACAGGCATCTTTCCACGCCTGTATAGCAGTTTTACAACGGTTAAGCCAAATCATAAGACGCACCAAAAAAGGGCTTTTAGCCCCTTAAATTCACCAAAATGATAACTGCTATTGGCAATCGAAATTGGATAATTAATGGGGAAACGCTATTCTGATTGTGCGACGCAACAATTGGCTTGCGGTGAACGCAAAACGAAAGAGGAAATCATCATGTCTACAATGACAATCAGCAACAGTTCTAGCATTGCCCGTCCAGCTACTTCGGTACAAGCTGCCAGCGTTTTCAGCAGTGTCGCCGCTTTCTTCAAGCGCCTCGGCAATGCTTACGAGCGTTCGGAAGCAGCACGTAAAGAAGCTTATCTGGCAGAAGCAGTCGACCTGTATGACCTGGAATATCGTATGCAACGCCTGGACCGTGAAAGCGCCCAGACAGCAGCATGGATCAAGGGTTTCTAAGTTTTAAGTAAATTAAGTATGGCGTCAGGTATTACGGTAGTTAATTGCCGGCAGTAAGCAGTAGTTGGAAGTAATAGTTGTGTAGTTACATAGTTGCAAACAAGTAGTTCGGTATCTGGCAGTTCATCTATATCACTGCGTAGCAGTTGGGCATCCCGCCGGCATTGGCCGTCAGACCGGGTTGCCCTGCTGCTCACACAGTGCATTTCTGTTCACAATTCCTGGTATTAGTTCAGTTCGATTCCGCGACTAGCGTGAAATGCTCGACCACCGGCGCCACTGCGAAAAATGGCCCGACCACCGCACGCCATTCGGCAAATGCCGGCGATTCGCGAAAATCGACTGTATGGTTTTCCAGCGTTTGCCAGGAAATCGTCAGCACATAGCGCTCCGGCGATTCAATACCTTTATGTACCTTGAAACCGGCAAAACCTTTGGCTTTGCTGATGATTTGTTCAACTCCGCGTTGAATGGCGGCATCAAATTCCTGTTGTTTACCGGGTTGGATGCGGATATCGGCTAATTCGAGAATCATGGGGGTTCCATCGTTGTTGGTTGGCGGAATCTGGATTGTCGCATTTTTAGCGGTAATCAACCTTTGTGGATTCCTTAATGATTGACTATGCTGAAAGCATAACCAGTCATAGGAGACCATCATGTTGGGCAGACAACGACTTTATTTCATGTTGCCGGACGTTTCCAGTGCACGCAGCACACTCGACGAATTGCTGTTGGCCCGGGTAGGGATTCGGCACATTCACTTCTGGGGTGCTGACGGGACATTGCCGGCAGATATGCCTGAAGCCAATGTGTTTCACAAAACCGACCTCGCCAATGGAGCGGAAATAGGTTTGCTGGCGGGCGGTGTGCTAGGTCTGCTGTTGGGCATGTGGCTGGTGTATTTCCCTCCGGAGTGGGTGCACCTGAACTGGCTGGCGTTGGTGGGTCTGACGCTGGCCGGAGCGGTGCTGGGTAGCTGGATGTCAGGAATGGCGGCGGCGGCGCTGCCCAACTCTCGCCTGAAAGCGTTCCATGCCGGGATTGAAGAGGGCAAGATCTTGCTGCTGGTCGACGTGCCGTTCAAACGGGTGCCGGAAATAGAGCAGTTAATCGAGAAGCGCCATCCGGAAGCCGCTTTCTCTGGCGTGGAAAAACATCTTCCGGTCTTCCCATAATTTCATCGGACTAGCGATAACGAACACCGGCCATCCCGCCGGTGTTTTTTTATGTCCGCTGTATTGCAATTTTTCCGGATTCTTTGCTGATCGATTGTTATTTTGTTGTTAGCTTCGTACACTAGCTTCCGGTTAAAAACAAAATCAATCATACGGTTCTACGCTGTCCGCCGAGCCAGGTTAATACCTGGCCCAGTCATGGCAGGCAAGTAAATCGACATACAGGGAGGAAATGCATGGCAGCTTCTTATTTTCCCAAATGGCGTCTGCGCGCCAGCACGGCGGACGGGCAGGGCCAGGTTATCGCTGCCGACGAGCGTTTGCCGTGGCCGCAAACATTCGCCATGGGAGTGCAGCACGTTGTAGCGATGTTCGGTTCGACGGTGCTGGCGCCGCTGCTGATGGGTTTCGATCCGAACCTGGCGATTTTCATGTCGGGCATCGGCACTTTGCTGTTCTTTGTCCTGGTGGGCGGCCGGGTGCCGAGCTACCTTGGCTCCAGCTTTTCTTTCATCGGCCTGGTGATTGCGGTTAGTGCTTATGGCGGCCACGGGCTCAATCCCAACCTTGGCGTTGCGCTGGGCGGCATCATTGCCTGCGGCGTGGTGTATGCGCTGATCGGCTTGCTGGTGATGGCGATCGGTACGCGCTGGATCGAAACCCTGATGCCGCCGGTAGTTACCGGTGCAGTGGTGGCAGTGATCGGGCTCAATCTGGCGCCGATTGCGGTGAAGGGTGTCAGCGGCAATAATTTCGATGCCTGGATGGCGCTGGGGACTGTCCTGTGCGTCGGCGGCGTTGCCGTGTTTGCGCGCGGTATGTTGCAGCGGCTGCTGATTCTGGTCGGCTTGATGCTGGCATATGTGATTTATGCGGTGCTGACCAATGGCGCAGGACTAGGCAAGCCGATTGATTTCGGCATCGTTGCGAATGCCGCCTGGTTCGGTATCCCGCATTTTTCCGCGCCGGTATTCAAGGCTGATGCGATGGCTTTGCTGGCGCCGATTGCGATTATCCTGGTGGCGGAAAACCTGGGTCATATCAAAGCGGTGGCTGCCATGACCGGACAGAATCTCGATAAATACATGGGCCGCGCCTTCGTCGGCGATGGCCTGGCGACGATTGTATCGGGCAGCGTCGGCGGCACCGGCGTCACCACCTATGCTGAAAATATCGGCGTGATGGCGGTGACCAAGATTTATTCGACCCTGGTATTTGTGGTGGCGGCTTGTCTCGCAATCATCTTGGGTTTTTCACCGAAATTCGGCGCTGTGATTCAAACCATTCCAGGTGCAGTGCTTGGCGGCGTCTCGATTGTGGTGTTCCGCTTGATCGCTGTCTCCGGCGCGCGGATCTGGGTCGAAAACAAGGTGGATTTTTCGAACAACCGTAATTTGATCGTTGCCGCCGTCACCTTGGTGCTGGGGGCCGGCGACTTTACCTTGAAGCTTGGCCAGTTCTCCCTGGGTGGTATCGGCACCGCGACATTCGGGGCGATTATCCTGCATGCATTGTTGCGGCAAAAGAAAGCCTGAGTTCGACGGGGCGCTCCCATGAAAAAAAGCCGCGCAAGGACATACCTTGCGCGGCTTTTTTATATTTGAAGTTCAGGTACTAAGCTTGCGCAGCTACCTTCGCTGCAACGACGGGTTTGAATTCCGTCCTCAGAGTCTTCAGCAGGCAAACCATATACAGCACCAATACGACGGAAAACGGCAACGACGCCAGCACGATCGTGGTTTGAATCGCGCTGATGTTATCCGCAAACATCAAGCCAACCGTAACAGCCATGATGAGCGCCGACCAGAAAATGCGCAGCCAGTGCGGGGCATCGGCATCATTTTCACTGCCACGCACCGATAAATTGGCCAGCATCACGGCGCCAGAATCAGCCGGCGTCAGGAACAGCACGAAGCCGACGAAAATCGCGACGCCCGACATTGCCGTGCCAAACGGGTAGTGCGCCAGCAGTTTGTACATGGTCATGGCGGGTTGTTCCAGCGCGGTACGGCTCAGCTCGGTTGCGCCGTGGTTGATCAGCAGATCCAGGGCGCTGTTGCCGAACACCGACAACCACACCAGCGTGAACGCCAGCGGCAGCAGCAACACGCCAGTCACGACTTCGCGGATCGTGCGGCCGCGCGAGATGCGTGCAATGAACAGGCCAACGAATGGCGCCCAGGATATCCACCAGGCCCAATAGAACAGGGTCCACTTGCCGAGCCAGTCGCTAGGCCGGTCATAAGCATAAAGATCGAAAGTCTTGCCGATGAAGCTGCTGACGTAATCGCCCAGGTTCTGGGTCATCGCGTTCATCAGGTGCAAGGTCGGTCCCATCGTCAGCACAAAAATCAACAAGCTGGCAAACAGCACCACGTTCAGGTTCGACAGGCGGCGGATACCGACTTCAACGCCGGAGATCGCCGCCAGGGTCGCCACTATCGTCATCACGATGATTACGGCCAACAGCGTGCTGTGGCTGTTTTGCAGGCCAAACAGATGCTCCAGGCCCGCGCTGATTTGCAACGAGCCGATTCCCAGGTTGCTGACCAGCCCCAGCACCGTAACCACGATGCCGAAACAATCGACGGCGTGGCCGGCAGCGCCATGGACGCGTTCACCAAGCAGAGGGTACAGCGCGGTGCGCAAAGCCAGCGGTTGATTGTGGCGATAAGCGAAGTAACCCAGCGCTACGGCGATCAGGGCATAGATGGCCCAGCCGTGCAGGCCCCAATGCAGAAAGGTCAGAGTCATCGCCTGGCTTGCGGCTGCCGGCGTTGCGGCAGTTCCTTGAGGCGGATTCAGGTAATGCGTGATGGGTTCGGAGGCGCCGAAATAGAGCAGGGAAATGCCGATGCCGGAAGAGAACAGCATGCCGGCCCAGGCGCCGTAGCTGAAAGCCGGCTGCTCGTCATCCGCGCCCAGCTTGATTTTTCCGTAAGGTGAAACCGCCAGCCAGATGATGAAGCCAAGGTAGGCGGCAACCACCAGCATGTAGTACCAGCCGAAGCTGTTGGCCAGGCTGGCCTGCGCCTCCGATAGCCAGGCAGTCGAGGCCTGCGGGAAGGCGATGATGACCGCGGTAAAGGCGATGATCAGCAGCGCTGACGAGAAAAAAACAGGTTGATTGAGTTTGATCTGGTACGGCTGATGGCCGACGCCGGAAGCCGCGGCGCTCATTTGATTTGCCCGTGGTGTGCAGGGGGGGCTGGCTGTTGCGACTGTCTCATCGTTTCTACGTTTGATTGATGTTGCATTTAAATAAACCTCATTCCGATTCTATTGCCGGGGTTTGACTTGATTTCGTTTTCAAAAAGAAAACAATATGCTGTGATCGATAGCCTAAACTTAAATTGATTGAACGTCCAATCAATTTAAATTATACTAATTTCAGGCAGCGGGTGGCAGGCCGCTTTTCATGAACAATTTGGGAGCGTGAGTTGAGAAAAAGAAACGAAATGCTGCCGCTGCGCCGCAAGCAGCTGATCCAGGCGACGCTGGAAGTGATCGACCGGGTTGGCCTGGCGGATGCAACGATTGCCCTGATTGCCCGGCAAGCCGGGTTGTCGACCGGAATCATCAGCCATTATTTCGGCGACAAGAGCGGGTTGCTGGAAGCCACCATGCGCCAGATCCTGCGCGATTTGAGGGAGGACACCTTGCGTCGCCGTAGCGAACTGGCTGAAGACAGCGCTGCTGCGCATTTGCGCGCCATCGTTGACGCCAACTTCAACGATAGCCAGGTCAGCGGCCCGATCATGAAGACCTGGCTGGCCTTCTGGTCGTCCAGCATGCATCAGGAATCGCTGCGCAGATTGCAGCATGTAAATGACCAGCGCCTGCGCTCCAACCTGTGTTGCCAGTTTTTACGCGAACTGCCGCTGGCACAGGCACGCCAAGCTGCGCGCGGGCTGGCGGCGATGATCGACGGCTTATGGTTGCGGGGTTCTCTATCCGGCACCGCCTTCGATGCCGATGCGGCGCGGCAACTGGCTTATGAATATCTGGATTACCAACTGGCAAAGAAAATCGACGCGACGCCGGCGAAATGATCTTTGACCTATCTGATTGATAGCAACCAATTTAGGAGAATCACCATGCCCGTTTTCAAGCAACAGCAACTTTATATCGGCGGTCGTCGGGTCGATGCCAGCAGCAGCGATACTTTTCAAACTATCAATCCTGCAAATGGCGAAGTGTTGGCCGACGTCCAGCGTGCCACCAAGGCAGATGTCGATCGTGCGGTCGCCAGTGCTCAGCAAGGCCAGCGTGAATGGGCCGCTCAAACCGCCATGCAGCGCTCGCGCGTATTGCGCCGCGCGGTAGAGATCTTGCGTGAACGCAATGACGAACTGGCTGAGCTGGAAACGCTGGATACCGGCAAGGCTTTGTCAGAAACACGCGCTGTCGATATCGTCACCGGCGCCGATGTTCTAGAGTATTACGCCGGCCTGGTGCCGTCGATCGAAGGTACGCAAATTCCGTTGCGCGAAAGTTCGTTTGTCTATACCCGCCGTGAGCCGCTGGGCGTGGTGGCCGGCATCGGCGCCTGGAACTATCCGATCCAGATCGCCTTGTGGAAATCCGCGCCGGCCCTGGCCGCAGGCAATGCGATGATTTTCAAGCCGAGCGAAGTGACGCCGCTGAGCACGCTCAAGCTGGCTGCAATTTATACCGAAGCAGGTTTGCCGGATGGCGTGTTCAACGTGTTGACCGGCGGCGGCCGCGAAGTCGGCACCTGGTTGACCGAGCATCCCGGCATCGAAAAGATTTCGTTCACCGGCGGCACCGCTACCGGCAAGAAAGTGATGGCCAGCGCTTCCAGTTCGACGCTAAAGGAAGTGACCATGGAGCTGGGTGGCAAGTCGCCGCTGATCGTGTTTGCCGACGCCGATCTGGAACGCGCCGCCGATGTCGCCGTGATGGCCAATTTCTACAGCTCGGGCCAGGTCTGCACCAACGGCACCCGGGTGTTTGTGCATAGCTCGATCAAGGCAGCGTTTGAAGCCAAGGTGCTGGAACGGGTGGCGCGGATCCGCCTTGGCGATCCGCTCGACATGAACACAAATTTTGGCCCGCTGGTCAGTTTTTCGCACATGGATAACGTGCTGTCGTATATCGAATCCGGCCGTGCCGAAGGCGCGCGCTTGTTGATCGGTGGCCAGCGCGAAGTAAGCGGTGCATATGCCAACGGTGCGTATGTGCAGCCGACCGTGTTCACCGACTGCCGCGACGATATGAAGATCGTCCGCGAAGAAATTTTCGGCCCGGTCATGAGCATTCTCTCGTTTGAAGAAGAGGATGAAGTGATCCGCCGCGCGAATGACACTGAGTATGGTTTGGCTGCCGGCCTGATGACAGAGAACCTGAGCCGTGCACATCGCGTCATCCATCAGCTGGAAGCAGGCATCTGCTGGATTAATACCTGGGGTGAGTCGGCTGCGGAAATGCCGGTTGGCGGTTACAAACAATCTGGCGTCGGCCGTGAAAATGGCTTGACCACGCTGGAACATTACACCCGCATCAAATCGATTCAGGTGGAACTGGGCGCTTATACCTCGGTGTTCTGAGCGCGGCTATAGCAGTACTACCTACCACGCTACCACTTACGTCCCACAACGATGCCGCCTGGCCGGCATCGGCAAGGAAGGATCATCATGCAGCAAGCAAAAGAATACGACTACATCATCATTGGCGCCGGTTCAGCCGGCAATGTCCTGGCGACACGATTGACTGAAGATGCCGGCACCAGCGTGCTGTTGCTGGAAGCGGGGGGTCCCGACTATCGCCTGGATTTCCGTACCCAGATGCCGGCGGCACTGGCGTTTCCATTGCAAGGGCGGCGCTATAACTGGGCCTATGAAACCGAGCCGGAGCCGCACATGAACGGCCGCCGCATGGAGTGTGGCCGCGGCAAGGGTTTGGGCGGTTCATCGTTGATCAACGGCATGTGCTACATCCGCGGCAATGCGCTGGATTACGATGGTTGGGCGCAACGGGACGGACTGGAAAACTGGTCTTACCTGGATTGCCTGCCGTACTTCAAGAAAGCCGAAACGCGCGACATCGGCGGTAATGATTATCACGGTGGCGACGGGCCAGTCAGCGTCACCACGCCAAAGAGTGGCAACAACGTGCTCTACAATGCAATGGTGGAGGCCGGCGTGCAAGCAGGGTACCCGCGCACCGACGACCTCAACGGCTATCAGCAAGAGGGTTTCGGCCCGATGGACCGCACCACGACGCCGCAAGGCCGGCGCGCCAGTACTGCACGCGGGTATCTGGACCAGGCACGGGCGCGGCCCAACCTGACCATCGTCACGCATGCCTTGACGGACCGTATACTTTTTTCCGGCAAGCGCGCCGTAGGTGTCGCCTATTTGCACAATGATCAACCGCGATCGGCGCAAGCCAAGCGCGAAGTGCTGCTATGCTCAGGTGCGATCGCCTCGCCGCAAATCCTGCAGCGTTCCGGCGTCGGCCCGGCTTCATTACTGCGTGAACACGATATTCCGGTGGTGCTGGACCTGCCTGGCGTCGGCGCCAATTTGCAGGATCACCTGGAGGTGTACCAGCAATACGAATGCAAGCAGCCGGTTTCACTGGCGCCGGCATTGAAGCCATGGAACCAGCCGCAGATCGGTGCAGAATGGTTGTTGATGGGGAGCGGCATCGGCGCCAGCAATCAGTTCGAAGCCGGCGGGTTCATCCGCAGCGACGACAGTTTCGAGTGGCCGAATATCCAGTATCACTTCCTGCCGGTAGCGATCAATTACAACGGCAGCAATCCGATCAAGGTGCATAGCTTCCAGGCGCACATGGGATCGATGCGTTCACCGAGTCGCGGCCGGGTCCATCTGCGTTCGAAAGATCCGCGCCAGCATCCGAGCATCTTGTTCAACTATATGTCGACCGAACAGGATTGGCAGGAATTCCGCAACGGTATCCGGATTACACGCGACATCATCGCGCAGAAGGCGCTGTCGGCGTATGCCGGGCGTGAGATTTCACCTGGTCGCCAGGTGCAGAGCGATGCTGAACTGGATGCCTTCGTGCGCCAGCATGCCGAGACCGCTTTCCATCCTTCTTGCTCTAACGCCATGGGCTATGATGAGATGGCTGTGGTGGACAACGAGGGGCGGGTGCATGGCTTGCAAGGCCTGCGCGTGGTCGACGCTTCGATCATGCCGCTGATCACCACCGGCAACCTGAATGCGCCGACCATCATGATTGCCGAAAAAATCGCCGATTGCATCCGCGGACGGCAGCCGTTGCCACGCGCGGATGTGCCGTATTACGTCGCTGGCGACAGGCCCGCAAGGCAATAAGCGTACGGAGTCAGAGGTGTTCTTCTTAGCGCTTGGCGCTGGTCGAACCAATGCTCAATGCTTCTGCAACACGCCAATCACTAGCGTTGTAATTGCATAAACGATACCAAGCAGACAAACCGCAGTCCAGCCGCCATTGACCCAGGCCAGCGCCGCGCTGGCCGCACCGAGCGCGCCGCCGACAAAAAAGATACCGACGAATAAACCGTTCAAGCGTCCACGCGCTTCCGGTTGCAACAGGTTGATGGCGCGCCGGCCCAAAGTCTGATCAGTGGTGACGCCGGCGTCCAGGGCGATGGCGGCAAGTACCAGCAGACTGATCGCCAGCAGCGGATGGGCGGCAATCGTAAAGCCGCCCCAGCCGGCGCCGGCAATCCCGGCCAGCAGCAATGCCGCGATCATCAGCAGATGCGCGGCCAGGCTGGCGGGCCGGGTCCAGCCGCGGTCGCCGAGGCGGCCGGCGAGCGGCGCTGATACTGCTCCGGCCGCCCCGGCCAGCGCAAACAGGGCGATATGGCGTTGGTTCAGATTAAAGGGCGACTGCGTTAAAAGCAACGCAACCGCGGTCCAGAACAAACTAAAGGTTGCCATCGCCAATGCTGCCGTCAGCGCGCGTCGGCGCAGGACCGGCTGGCTCAGCAGCAAATTCCACAGGGATCTGATCAAGGCCAGGTAAGACAGGGCGGCAACCGGTTGCCGGATTGGCAGCGTGCGGCTCAAAGTGGCTGCCACTATGGCTACCGATGCGGTCAGCACCAGGTACAGCAAGCGCCAGCCGCCAAGATCCACCAGCAAACTAGCCAGCGGGCGAGATAGCAGTATGCCCAGCATCAAGCCGCTCATCACATTACCAACGACTCTGCCGCGGTGTGCTTCGCAAGCCAGCAGGGCGGCCAGTGGCACCATGATCTGGATCGCGCTTGAGGCACTGCCTGCGAGGAAGATCGCCAGCAAAAATACCCATCCCGAAGTCGATGCAGTCGCAGCCGCCAAGGCAAGCGTGCAACAAGCCAGCAGACGCACGATCAGTTGGCGGTTTTCCAGCAGGTCGGCCAGCGGCACCAGCAGGATCAGGCCGGTGGCATAACCCAGTTGCGGCAGCATGGCGACCATACCGCTCAGGCGGGAATCCAGGCCGAGCGCAGCCGCGATCGGGGCGATCAGGGTTTGGGTTGCGAACAGATTAATGACTGTGATGCCGACTGCGGCGGCAAACAATATTTGCAGAGTGGCTGGGATACCGCCACTGGCGGCGCGTGCGGTGATAGCCGGCGCGGCAGGGTAGGCGGTATTGGGAGGCAAGGGTGCGTTCATGGCGTTCTTCGCTTGGCATGGCTTGCAGCGGGAGCGGCGTAGTCCTATCCCTGGCAAACGGATTTCAATGAGGTGATTGTGCAGCCTCAATCTTTATGCTACAAGTGAATTATTATCATAACTATTATGCGAGTTTGTTGTGAATACTCATGATATCGAGGCTTTCGTAGCCGTCGTCGAGACCGGCTCGATTGTTGCAGCTGCAACCCGCCTGCATCTGACCCAGCCAGGCATCAGCCGGCGTGTCCAAAGCCTGGAAGACAGGTTGGGAGTCGCCTTGCTGGAGCGGCAGTCGAAACCGCTGAAACCTACCGCAGCCGGCCGCGAGGTTTATCAGCGTGGCCGCCGTGTGCTGGGATCGGTTGCTGATTTGCTGGCCGGCGTAGAGCCGGGTTCGGAGGCAAGCGGTGAGTTTCGTCTGGGCGTGGCGCCGTTTCTGGCTGAATTGGCTCTGACTCATCCCATTGATCGCTTACGCACTGAGTTCGTCAAACTGACCTTGCGCGTCACAACCGGCTGGTCGCCGACCTTGCTGGCTCTGCTGGAAAGCAATACGATCGATGCCGCTGCGGTGGTTTTGCCGGACGACGTTATGCCGCCCGGTACGCTGACGACACATTTGCTTAGCCACCAGATGCCGGTGATTGTGGCGCACCGTGAAGCGGGATTGAGCAAGGGCCGCTTGTCGTTGCAGGAACTGGCATCGCAAGCCTGGGTCTTGAACCAGGATGGCTGTGGCATACGCCGGTCAATCCGCAATACGTTAGACGCTGCGCGTTTGCCGGTCGATGTTGCGGTCGAAACTTTCGGCACTGAGTTGCAATTGTCGCTGGTGGCGCGCGGCGTCGGCATCGGCATGGTCATGCCTGGCGCCTTGGCCCGCAGCGCATTTCGCGATCAGTTGCAGGTGCTGCAGGTACCGGAATTCAAGGCAGGCGTGAATACATGGCTGGTGCATGCTCGCGCGCCGGGACGGCTGGCAGCGCCGATCGAGCGTTTGCGCCAGGATATGAGCGAGATGCTGGATGCGGAGGAGCATCTGCTGGTTTGAACCGGCCAGAAGCGGTCGGCCGCTATAAATTTCTATCGATATTGCGCAGTTGAAGATCAGCAGCATGCGTATTATTGCTAATGTGCTGACGCAGGTTTCAGTAGCTTAATTGTTGGGCGATAGGGGCAGCGGCAATGGAACTTCTCGTAAACATCGATGTTGACAGCCTTGAGGAGGCAATTCGCTTCTACGAATTGTCGTTTGGATTAAAGGTCGGTCGACGCTTCGGTGCCGGCGGCGTCGAAATGCTGGGGAGCTCGGCGCCGATCTATCTCCTGCTCAAAGCGGAAGGAACGCAAGCAACGCGTGCAACCGCTCAGCGCCGTACCTACGACCGCCACTGGACGCCAGTCCATCTCGATTTTGTCGTTGAAGACATTGAATTTGCAGTCCAGGAGGCCGTCTCAGCCGGAGCGTGCCTGGAGGAAGCCGTCGCCACGCACAAGTGGGGGCGGCTCGCGCTCATGGCGGATCCTTTCGGCAATGGATTTTGCTTCGTACAATTTCTTGGCCGAGGTTATGATGAGGTTTCAGAGTGACGGCAGGGCGTCAGATGGTATCGCCCACAGCCTTTAACCACAAACCGCCGTCCAGGATACGAAAGGAGTAGCAATGGCACATTCCGCAATTGAACGCTGGCACGAAATTGTCAAGTCGCGCGACATCACTTCCCTGAAAGCATTGCTCGCCGATGATGTGGTCTTCGAATCTCCGGTTGTTCACACGCCCCAAAGCGGCAGTGCGATCACGATCAAATACCTTGGCGCCGCCTTGCATGTCTTAAACAATGGTACGTTCCAATACCTGAATGAATGGCTCGGCCCTGATTCAGCGGTGTTGGAGTTCCAGACAACCTGCGACGGCATCCTGATCAACGGTGTGGACATGATCACGTGGAACGACAAGGGGCAGATTACACACTTCAAGGTGATGATTCGCCCGCTAAAGGCGGTCAACAAAATTCACGAATTGATGGGCCAGATGCTTCAGCGTGGCGCAGCACAACAAGGATAAAGTCGGGATCTCGCTGCAATTCGCGTGGCGACAACGACTGTGAACTATCGGCCGCAAGTGGACGTGGGTGACGCTGAGACCTTTATTGTAATTAGTTATGTGCCTGAAATTTTTTCCTGATAAGCTCCACTGCTGTTTTTACGCCATCCTCGCGCTGCATTATTGTTCCTAGTTCGTTGGCCTTATTCTTCATATCACTCGAATGGAGAGTAGAGTTGATCGCACTGGCAAGTTGATCCGCTGTGAGTGTATTGCGGTGCAAGACCTTGCCCCCTGCGCCGATTCTTTGCAATTCGCGCCCCCAAAAGATCTGGTCAAAGGCATGTTCCACCACAATGGAGGGGCAGCCTGCACGCAACGACGAATGGGTTGTACCTGCGCCACCGTGATGAACTATGGCTGAACAGTGCGGGAACACTTTTGCATGCGGCGCCTGGCTACATCTGAATATGCTCGGGGATTGCTTCCCGCTCCAGGCTGACTGAATCACGGCGCGACACCCGGCTTGCTCGATAGCGTCGAACATTATTTGATCTGTTTGCTCACTGTGGAATGGCGCCAGCGAACCGAATGTCATATAAATCGGGGGTGCGCCTGAAGAAATAAATGCCTCCAATCCTTCTGGTACCGGAATATGGCGATCCGATGCAGGGAAATTCAGGTCGCCGCAAATTTGAATATGATCTCCCCAATCCGGCCGCCGGGCGGTGATGGCCGGACTGGATGCAATCAAAGTCAGGTCTTTCGATTCATATAGCTGCTTCTGCATGCTTTCGAGAGGAGGAAGTCCCTCACGTCTGCGAATGTTTTTAGCCAAAGAAAACAATTTCTTCCTTCCTACATAGTCACCTAGCATCCACGTCAACGGATTCATAACCGATCCTAGATTGGGGCCGAACAAAGGAATATATTTGGTGCGAATCGCCAAGGGAGCCAATGCCACTACCACGCGTGGACAGCCTGTCTTTTCTGCAGCAGTGAGTAACGTGTGATTCATCATGTGACCAATCACGACGTCATTTTCAGCGCATAGTTTGCGCGATGCCTGGTACATCGCTTCCACTGCGGGATTGAAAAATTTGTCCATCACGAACATAAACTGCTTCATCGGATCGTTGGTCTGGACAATCGCATCCATGGCTTCGTTCATGCCGACTGTAAACTCGTCAAATGCCTTGAATGAAGTGAATCCTCCTGACGTTGAATACGCAGAGTAGTCCTTGTTATCTACGCTGGTATAGGCCGCTGTCACCTGATGACCGGCAGCCTGCAAGCCTTCCGCCAGTGCCAGAAACGGCAGGATGTCGCCGTCGCTTCCCCAAGTCTGGATACCGATTTTCATTGCGACGTTTCCTTGTCTGGTTTGAACATCATTTTGTCAAAAGAGGGTAGTGGGATTGCAGTAGCGTACCGACCATTGCCACTTGCGCATCCACCTTGAATTCGTTATCTCGAAGACCGACCGTCAAACCCAGCAAGTAAAACGACCAGAAACCAATGGCGACTTCCATGACGTCGCCGATCGATGCTATTTCTTTTCTTTGCGCTGCGCCGATAAACAGGAGACCGATTTTCTCCAGGAATGCCATCGTTTGCGCATGCACAATCTCACCGGCCGGTCCTGTAAGAAATAGCGATTCTTTCACCAGAATCCTGGAAAGCGCCGGGTTTTTGGCGTAATAACCGTAAATATCCGAAAGGACATGCTTTAGCTGCTGGTGGATATTTTTCTTGGGTAATGTCTTGAACGCGCGGGCAAGTATTGCCCCGATATCTTCCTCAAAGGCTGCTACCAAAATGGCAGGCTTGTCCGGGAAGTGTTTGAAAAGGGTGCCGAGGCCAACTCCGCAATGGCTGGCCAACTGGCGCATCGTGGTCAGGTCGTATCCATGTTGTTGAAAGAGGACGTAGGCGGATTCAAGGATCAAGCGCCGGGTTTCTTCTTTCTGGAGATCTCTGCGCGTTGCTTTTTGATTTTCCCTAAGCATCATTAGGCGCTTTCTTTTTTATCTCATGAATCTGGTTATTCGGTGAACACGAACCTTTAGTGAACATGTTCACCTTAAATTAAAAGAAAAGGCGCGTCAATAGTCGCGCCAGGATGTCCCTTGAGGCAAAGCCTCAAGGTTTTTCATTGTCCGGTAGGCTTAAACTTAATACGCACCCATGAAATCACGCTTGCCGACTTCCACGCCGTTGTGGCGCAGGATGTCATAAGCGGTGGTCACGTGGAAGAAGAATTGTGGCAGGCCATAGCCCAGCAGGTAAGTCTGGCCGGTCAGTTTCTTTTCTTTCGGTGTGCCAGGACGCAATACAATTTCGAGTGTTTCGCTGCCGTCGATTTGGGCCGCGCTCAGGCCGTCGATAAATGCCAGTGTCTTCTTGATGCGGGTATGCAGGTCGGCGAACGTCTGTTCGTTATCTTCGTATGCCGGAACTTCGGCGCCGGCCAGGCGAGCTGGCACGCTTTTGGCAAAATCGGCGGCGATCTGTACCTGGCGGATCAGCGGAAACATGTCCGGGAACAGGCGAGCTTGCAGGAACGCGTTAGGGTCGATTTTCTTTTCGGTCGCGTGTGCTTCGGCCTTTGCCAATACGCCGTTGAGCGCCGTCAGCATCTGTTTGAAAACGGGAATCGAAGCGCTGTGCATGGAGATGGTCATGAGTGTTCCTTGGTTGGTGTTGCAGAGTGTTCGGGAAAGGTGGTATGAGTAAGTGGGGGGTGACGAACTTGCGTGATTATAGTGCTTGCTTGAAGAGTTCGCTGCCGGCGTCTCATTACAGTAAACGCTAAAGTCCCAGCAGCTTTTTCTTGGTGCTGATCCATTCCGAGCGCGAGATAAGTCCCGCCTTGTATTGTTCTGCCAGCCTGTCCAACTGTTCAAAATCTACGGGGGCACGGGTGAGCAGTTGGGAGGCTGCGATCTTTTTCTCGATCTCGCTTTTCAGATTCGCGAATTGGGTGAATTGCCTGCGATTGAACAGCACCGTGTTTTCATCGTTGGCGGCGCGAATGAGCGTAGTGTCGTTTTGCGTGCCAGTGGTTAAATAAAAGCGGATATAACCATTCGTCAAAAGTCCGGGCAACTCGATGCGAACTCCGCTCAGGGCAGAAATCGGGATGTCTTTGTCGTGGTTCCTCGATTGAGTCAGACGCGCCATGGCGCCGGCACGTTTTATCTGGACTCGGTCGCTAAGCAGCGTTACCTGGCCATTGATGCCCCGTAACTGTATTTCCACCTGTATGACCGCTGGCTCCACGCTTACTTACCTTCTTTCTTACATTCTATTTCATTCTTCCTGGCGCCGATTACTGCTACCCATGGTCAGATAATGTAACACCGGCTTGCCAAGTAATAAAGACGCCGCACCGAATTTACGGTGCGGCGTCTTTTACATGCCGAAGATGGGGCGAGTTGCAGTTTGAGCCGGATTTTTACCGGGCTTTTACTTGCCCCAGCTATCTTTCAAGGTAACAGTCCGGTTGAATACCGGCTTGCCAGGCTTGGAATCGATACGGTCGGCGACGAAGTAGCCATGCCGCTCGAACTGATAGCGCTCTTCAGCCTTGGCGTCTTTCAAGCCGGGTTCCAGGTAGGCCTTGATCACTTGCTTGGCGTTCGGATTCAAGGCAGCCTTGAAATCCTTGCCGCCGGCATCCGGATGCGGATCCGTGAACAGGCGGTCGTACAGCCGTACTTCAGCTTCTACCGCATGGGCGACGCTGATCCAGTGAATGTTGCCTTTGACCTTGTAGTTGGCGCTGCCTTCGGTACCACTCTTGCTATCGGGAAAGTATGTGCAATGCACTGCGATGACCTTGCCATCCGCATCTTTTTCAAAGCCGGTGCATTCGACCACATAACCGTGGCGCAGGCGCACGCGGCTGCCCGGCTTGTCGGCGGCGGGCGGGAACAGGCGGAAATACCCTTTGACCGGGGTTTCCATGAAATCTTCCTGTTCGATCCACAATGTGTTGCTGATTGGAAAGTGACGCAGTGCGGTGGCGTGTTCCGGATGCGCCGGCGGATAGACCGGTGCGTGACATGCCACGGTTTCGCCTTCAGGGAAATTGTCGATGATCAGTTTCAGCGGCTGCAGCACGGCGCTGGCGCGCGGCGCCTTGGGATCGAGATCTTCGCGCAGGGCGCCTTCCAGCGAACTCATGTCGATCCAGCCGTCAGATTTGGTGACGCCGGTGCGATCGCAAAACAATTGTAGCGATTCCGGCGTAAAGCCGCGGCGGCGGATACCGACCAGGGTCGGCATGCGCGGATCGTCCCAGCCGTCGACGATGCCTTCATCCACCAGTTGGCGCAGCTTGCGCTTGCTGGTGATCACGTAGGTGACGTTGAGGCGCGAGAATTCGTACTGGTGCGGCACCGGTTTTTGCAGGAAGCCGGCGCTGCTCAGATGCTCCAGCAGCCAGTCGTAGAAAGGGCGGTGATCCTGGAATTCCAGGGTGCAGATCGAGTGCGAAATATTTTCCAGCGCATCCGAAATCGGGTGCGTGAAGTCGTACATCGGATAGATGCACCATTTGTCGCCGGTACGGTGATGATGTGCATGGCGGATCCGGTAGATCGCGGGGTCGCGCAGGTTCATGTTGGGCGACGCCATGTCGATCTTTGCACGCACGATATGCTCGCCATCTTTGAATTCGCCCGCCTTCATGCGGCGGAACAGATCCAGCGATTCGTCCGCAGAGCGGTTGCGGAACGGCGAATCCTTGCCCACTTCGCCGAAATTACCGCGATTGGCGGCCATCTGTTCGGCGCTTTGGCTATCGACATAGGCCAGGCCGGCAGTGATCAGGTATTCCGCCATGGTGTACAGCTGGTCGAAGTAGTCGCTGGCGAAGTAAAGATGTTCGCCGGTACTGTCTTTCCAGTCGAAACCCAGCCACCGGACGCTGTCGATGATGGTGTCGACATATTCCTGTTCTTCTTTTTCAGGATTGGTGTCGTCGAAGCGCAAGTTGCAGCGGCCGGCATAATCGCGCGCCAGGCCGAAGTTGACGCAAATCGACTTGGCATGGCCGATATGCAGGTAGCCGTTGGGTTCTGGCGGAAAACGGGTGACCACCTGCGGTAACGGCTGTCCCTGGCTGTCCTTGCGCTCGGCGTAGGCGCCGGCGGTCAGATCGGTTTCGATGATGCCGCGCAAGAAATTGGACGAGGCTGGTGCAGGTGGGGTGTGGCCGTTAGTGTGATCGGTGCTCATGGAGAATTGGTTTATACGCTTTGCTGAATGGTAGGGATGTACTTCATTCTACCGTAGCGAGAGCATTTTCTGGCGCGGCGGGGCAGATTTTGTTGCACCGCAAATACGGGGCAGTGCAAATGGAATATTTGTCAAAAAGACATTTTTACACTTGAAAAGTCCGGGCCGCCGGATCTCGGCCCAGAATATTACTTATACCGTTGCTCACATCGTTGCTTACATCTGGCGGAACAAGTGGGCAAACACGCGGCTCACCGTCGGCATCTCTATGCGGCCGCGCAGCTTGAGCGTCAGCTTGCCGTTTTCGTCGCGTATCGCCATCTGGATCGACTGGTGATTGACGATGGTGCCGCGATGCACTTGCCAGAACTGCCGGCTGTCGAGCTGCGGCAGCAATTCCTTGAGGCTGGTGCGGATCAGCGATTCGCTGTCGGCGGTGACGACATTGATATATTTGTCGGTGGCTTCGAAATAGATCACCTCGTTGATCGGGATCATGCGGATCTGGTTGCCGACCGCGGCCCGGATCATGGTCAGCGGTTCGATGCCGGCGCTGGCCTTGGGTTGCATGTTGTGCAGCTGGCCGATCAGGTTATCCAGCGCGGTATTACCGTCGTTATTCTGTTGCAGACGTTGCTGCAGGCGGGCGATGGTTTTGCCCAGGCGGGCGTCGCTGATCGGTTTTAGCACGTAATCGGCGGCGGCATGCTCGAAGGCGCTGATCGCGTATTCGTCGTAGGCGGTAACAAAAACGATCAGCGGGAATGTTTCGTTCTCAGGCCATTCTTCGGCCAGTTCCTGGGCCGCTTCGAGCCCGCTTTTTCCTGGTATCTTGATATCCAGGAACAGGATGTCGGGACGTTGCCTGAGGGTTTGGTCGATCACCGCCTGACCGTTGTCGACGCTGGCAATGATCTGCAACTCCGGCCACAGACGTTGCAATGCCTGCTGCAGCGCGGCTGCCAGGATCGGTTCGTCTTCGGCAATCAGGGCGCGCAAATTGGATGGTGGTGTCATGACAGGATGGGCAGTTGGAGTTGGGCGATGACGCCGTGCGGCAGCTTCGGTTTCACGGTCAGGCTAGCCTGCGAGCCATATAGTGCCTGCAGGCGTTCGTGGATATTGCTGAGGCCGATATGGCCGACGTTGTGTGTTTGGCCAGTCGGCGTCTGCTGCTCGGTCTCGCCAACGGCATCGGCGAGACCGTTGGCGAGACCGAGGCCGGTATCGCTGACGTCCAGCAGAAGCAACTGGCCCTGGCGGCTGGCGCTGACTTCGACCCGGCCGCCTTCGATCTTGGGTTCCAAACCGTGCTTGATGGCGTTCTCGACCAAGGGCTGGAGCAGCATCGGCGCAATCACGGTATCGCGCAGCGCGGCCGGTAATTGCAGGTCGAAGCTGAGCCGGCTGCCCATGCGTAGCGACATCAGTTCCAGATAGGCTTCCATCAGGCTGAATTCTTGCGCCAGCGTGGTTTGCTCGATGCGTGAGGAGGAGAGCGAGGCACGCAGAAAGTGGATCAACTGGTCCAGCATTTGTTGAGCCCGCGCTGCATCAAGCGCAATCAGGCTTTGCAATGTCGCCAGCGTATTGAACAGCATGTGCGGTTCAATCTGCGCCTGCAGCATCTGCAACTGCGCCTGCAACGCTTGTTTCTCGACGGCGGCGGTGCGTGCCCTTTCGATCGCGGCCTGATTGCGCAGTTCGGCCAGTGTGCTGAGGTTCCAGAAAAACAGCGTAGCGCCGACACAGACCGAGACGGTCAGGATAATCAGGCCGATGCCGTTTACGTCCATATACATAGATAAGGCAAAATTATTTGTTGGCAGACCGAGCAGGTGATAGGCCAGTCGGCTGCCGAGGACTTGGGCAATACCTGCCGCCAGCAGTATGTAGGCGAGAAAGTGCACTTTGTGCGGCGTGGTGTTACGCCAGAACACATAGCGGCCGCCTTCTATGAACACCATCGCCAGCATGCCGATGCACAGGGAAAACACCAGGTTCGGCAAGAACTGGTCGCTGATGCGCATCACATAAGTGACAATCACAGCGCAGGCGATGGTGATGCCGAGGTTGATATACAAGCTACGCAATAGGCGCCGCGCCAATGGCTCGGTGGTTTGCGGCAATGCGGTCTCTGGTGTCGGCTTCATGCTGGAGGGATATGGTTATGTTTTTCTAGTTCTCGTTCTATCATGCGCCGTTTCCACTGCGCGCCAGGGTTCTTGAGGAACACTGCCAAGGCGTGGAATAGTAACCCGATTCCCCAGCCCAGGATCGGTCCCAGCACCCACGGACGACTCGGATTATGCAAGAAATTCAGCAGCACCAGGCCGCTGTTGACAATCAAATATATCGTCAGGTGCAGGTAAAAGCCGATTTTCCGTTCGACCTGGCGTTGCGCGTCCTGATAGTGTGGATTGGTGTTCGGGGTGATATCACTCATGGCAATCTTCTGTCGTGTGGCAATGAAACCATTGTGAGCTGCTCCGCGGCCGCCAAAAAGTGAAATGCGACGAAACCGTGATTGCATGGCGCGAATCGCAGTCGGCGGTCGCGGATTGCCAAATCAGTCAAATCCATTAAGAATGAGGGTAAGCAAGATGACCTCTGGCTGGACGTAACTGGCAGCAGCAATTGCTCGCAAATCGTTCCTGTCAATCACGCCGTCATTCTGATTTACTTATTTATTCGATGGAAAGAGAAGATTCATGTGGCCCTATCCCAAAATAGTCGCGCATCGCGGCGGCGGCACGCTGGCACCGGAAAATACGCTTGCGGCGTTGCGTTGCGGTCTTGAGCATGGATACCGCGCGGTCGAGTTCGACGTCATGCTGGCGCGCGACGGCGTGCCGATCCTGATGCACGACGCCGTATTCGGCCGCACCGTGCGTGGCGTCGGCAAGGTCGCCGATTTCACCTCTGATGAGCTGGCCGCAATGGATGCCGGCAGCTGGCTCGGCCCGCAGTTTGCCGGCGAGCCGATATGCACCTATCGGCAAGTGCTCGATTTTTGCCGGCAGCACGGTATCTGGATGAACGTTGAAATCAAGCCGGCCGAGGGGTTTGAGGTGGAGACGGGGCGTATTGTCGCCCAGATAACGGATGAATTCTTTGCCGATGAGGTCGCTGCGCATGTGGCCGGCGGCCGCGACACCTGGGCCGATCCTGCATTGCCTTTGTTTTCGTCGTTTTCGTTTGAAGCCCTGCGCGCTGCGCAGGTCGCGGCGCCAGATATCCCACGCGGCTTCCTGACCGACGTCATCGAGGATGACTGGCAGCAGCGCCTGGAGGAGCTGGATGCGGTTGCCTTGCACACTAACCATAAATACCTGTCGCCGATGGAGGCGCAGGCGGTCAAGCAGGCTGGTTATGGTTTGTTTTGCTATACGGTGAATAAGCCGGCGCGCGCCAAGGAGATATTTGGCTGGGGCGTGGACGGATTTTGCACTGACCGGATTGATCTGATCGGCGCCGACTTTTTCCCGCTCGGCTGAACGGAGGGTGGTTCGTGCGTCGGCTGTGTAAACAAAGTTCAAACTCCCCGTAACATCATGTCAACCAAATCAATAAGCTGGCGTTAATAGAGTGCAGAACCGAGTTTCAGGCCATATTCGCCGAAATTTACGCATATGGTTGAACTTTATTTACTAGTAAAGCATCAAATTTACTTGTTTTTTCAATAATTGAAAGGAAGTTAAAAATGAAGATCAACAAATTGCTGGCTGCCGTAGTTATCGCTGCTTTCGCTCTGCCAGTCATGGCACAAAGCGCTCCTGCCGCAGCGCCGGCTCCTGCCGCACCAATGGCGGCTCCTGCCGATGCACCGGCTGCCGCTGCACCAGCTAAAAAAATGAAAAAGCATCATCGTTCCGCTAAAAAACACGCTATCAAAGCCGTACCGGTCAACAAGGGCGCCTAATAGCCCGATGCAAGGCTGATAGGAAGCTGAATTCAGGTTGTGGTTCGTCAGAATACAGCTTGCTATCATTGAAAGCCCGTCGGGAGCGATCCTGATGGGCTTTTTTCATCGTGCCGCAGCCACCGTGCCCCGGCTGAATTGCGGGGCTGCCGGTATCACGTATAATCAAAGGTTTGCAAAAGGACATACACGTAACCGTAGCGTGACCGGTCTCGGATCGGCCTGCGGCGTTAACGTTAAGCGTGCTCCCTTGCTTTTTCCTTGCACCGTTTCATTTTTGCCCAAGAACATGAACTCAGCCGAAATCCGCGAAAAGTTTCTCAAATTCTTTGAATCCAAAGGCCATACCATCGTGCGCTCGTCGAGCCTGGTGCCCGGCAACGATCCGACACTGCTGTTTACCAACTCCGGCATGGTGCAGTTCAAGGATGTGTTCCTGGGTACCGAAAAGCGCAACTATGTGCGCGCCACGTCGGTACAACGCTGCCTGCGCGCCGGCGGCAAGCATAACGATCTGGAAAACGTCGGCTACACCGCGCGTCATCACACTTTTTTCGAAATGCTGGGCAACTGGTCGTTCGGTGACTACTTCAAGCACGATTCGCTGGTCTGGGCCTGGGAGCTGCTTACCAAGGTATACGGCCTGCCGGCTGACAAGCTGTGGGCGACCGTCTACGAGACGGATGACGAAGCCTACGATATCTGGCACAAGGTGATCGGCCTGCCGAAAGAGCGCATCGTGCGCATCGGCGATAACAAGGGCGCACCGTATGCATCGGACAATTTCTGGCAAATGGCCGATACCGGCCCTTGCGGTCCTTGTTCCGAAATTTTCTACGACCACGGTCCTGACGTCTGGGGCGGTCCTCCGGGCAGCCCGGACCAGGACGGCGACCGCTACATCGAAATCTGGAACAACGTGTTCATGCAATTCGACCGCCAGATCGATCCGAAGACCGGCGTCGCCACGCTGACGCCGTTGCCGAAGCAATGCGTCGATACCGGCATGGGCCTGGAGCGTCTGGCCGCGGTATTGCAGCATGTTCACAGCAACTATGAAATCGACTTGTTCCAGAAACTGATCAAGGCGGCTGCACGTGAAACCAATATCACCGACCTGGAAAACAATTCGCTGAAAGTGATCGCCGATCATATTCGCGCCTGTTCTTTCCTGGTCGTCGATGGCGTGATTCCTGGCAATGAAGGTCGCGGTTACGTGTTGCGCCGGATTATCCGCCGCGCGCTGCGCCACGGCCACAAGCTGGGCCAGACCAAGCCGTTCTTTTACAAGCTGGTCAAGGACCTGGTGCAGGAAATGGGCGCGGCTTATCCGGAATTGCCGGAAGCCGCAGAGCGTGTCGAACAAGTCCTCAAGCAGGAAGAAGAACGTTTCGGCGAAACGCTGGAAAACGGCATGAAGATCCTGGAAGCGGCGCTGGCCAAGACGCCGAAGAAGCTGGATGGCGAGACTGCATTTACGCTGTACGACACGTTCGGTTTCCCGCTCGATCTGACCGCGGATATTTGCCGCGAGCGTGAAGTCGAGCTGGATGAGGCTGGCTTTGCCACGGCGATGGAACGTCAGAAATCGACTGCCCGCGCTGCCGGTAAATTCAAGATGGCGGCGGCAGTGGAATACAGCGGCGACAAGACCCGCTTCGTCGGTTACGACGCCCTGGCGCATGACGCCAAAGTGCTGGCGCTGTATGTGGATGGCAGCGCGGTACAAAAAATCGAAGCCGGCCAGGATGCCATCGTGGTGCTCGACACCACGCCGTTCTACGCTGAGTCGGGTGGGCAGGTTGGTGATTCGGGCGTACTGGAAGCGGCAGGCGCCTTGTTTGAGGTTGCCGATACGCTGAAAATCCAGGCTGAAGTTTTCGGTCATCACGGTAATCTGCGCAGCGGCTCGCTGGCAGTCGGCGACCAGCTGAGCGCCAAGGTGGATACCGCAATACGCGGCCGCACCATACGCAATCACTCGGCAACCCACCTGATGCATAAGGCGCTGCGCGAAGTATTGGGCGGCCATGTCTCCCAAAAGGGATCCCTGGTCGATGCCGACAAAACCCGTTTCGACTTCAGTCATAACGCCCCGGTAAGCGCCGACGAAATTCGTCGCATCGAGGAAATCGTCAATCGCGAAATCCTGGCCAACGTGGCTACCGAAGCCAAACTGATGTCGTTCGACGACGCGGTTGGCGCTGGCGCCATGGCATTGTTCGGTGAAAAATACGGCGACGAAGTACGCGTATTGTCGATTGGCAGCTCACGTGAATTGTGCGGTGGTACCCACGTCACCCGTACCGGCGATATAGGCTTGTTCAAGATCGTGGCGGAAGGCGGCGTTGCTGCCGGCATTCGCCGTATCGAAGCGGTGACCGGCGAAGCAGGGCTGGCGCTGGTGCAGAACCTGAGTAATCGCGTCAACGAGGCCGCTGCGGCATTGAAAGCGCAGCCGGAAGAACTGACGCAACGCATCGCTCAGGTGCAGGAACACGTCAAAGCACTGGAAAAGGAACTGGGCAGCCTGAAGTCGAAACTGGCTGCGAACCAGGGCGACGAACTGGTTAGCCAGGCCGTCGACGTCAATGGCATCAAGGTATTGGCGGCTACCCTGGAAGGTGCCGACAGTGCGACCTTGCGCGAAACCATGGATAAGCTGAAGGACAAGCTGAAGACTGCGGCAATCGTCCTGGCTGCCGTGAAGGATGGCAAAGTGAGCCTGATCGCCGGCGTCACCGCAGACGCTACTTCGAAGGTCAAGGCGGGCGAGCTGGTCAACTTCGTTGCTCAGCAAGTGGGTGGCAAAGGCGGCGGCCGTCCTGATATGGCGCAAGCCGGCGGCACCGATCCGAGCGGCCTGGCAGTAGCATTGCAAGGTGTCGCTGCGTGGGTCGGTGAACGCGCATAACACCGGTCACTAAACTGTCACTGAGATAGTGGCTGCACAAAGCGGGAAGCACCAAATCGCAGTAGTATCGCGGATTGGTTCTTCCCGCTTTTTTTGCCCTTAACTAAATAACTCTGACATGAGCGAATTTAAATTTTGCCCGGTGTGCGCCAAATCCCTGATTCAACGTGCCGACGACGGCGAAGCCGGAAAATTGCGCCTGGCCTGCCCCGAGGGGCACTGGACGCATTGGGATAATCCGTTGCCGGTACTGGCGGCGATAGTCGAGATTGAAGGCAAGATCCTGCTGGCGCGCAATGCCGCATGGCAGGAGGGCATGTTTGCACTGATCACGGGATTCATGGAGCGCGACGAGACCCCGGAGCAGGGCATTGCGCGTGAACTCAAGGAAGAAACCAATCTTGAGGCCGAGCAGGTCACGCTGATCGGCGTCTACGAATTCATGCGTAAGAACGAACTAATCATCGCCTATCACGTCAAGGCATCCGGCCAGATTCAACTGTCGCCGGAATTGCTGGAGTATCGCCTGCTGGAGCCGGCGGCATTGCGTCCCTGGCGCGCCGGCACCGGCCACGCTGTCGCCGACTGGATGCGGGCGCAAGGGCTGGCGGTTGAGTATGTAGAGCGGCCCTTGTTGCAGACGACGCAGCCTGAAGCTGCGTTGAAAACCTGAGAATGCCCGAAAACTCCCGAAATCCGCCCTGGTTAAGGCGGAATTTTAATGCGTAAAAAATAACGCTGCCGTGCGGCAATGACTAGGTAAAATTGCGCTATTACAATTTCTTCCTGCTCCTGAGCCGCCATGCTGATTATCCCGGTAGACCGTAAGCCAGACTGGAAGCGCCCGCCGCTGGTGACTATCCTGCTGGTGCTGATCAATCTGCTGATTTATTTCGGCTTTGAATGGCATGAGCGCAGCCAGATGGAGCCGGCCGCGCATTATTACCTGGTCGAGTCGCGCTTACCCGAATTTGAATTTCCGGCCTATGCGCGTTATCTGGAAAGCGACAAGAAGCCTGAGGCCGCTGAAGCCATGCGCAAAGCCACGGAGCGTTGGCGGCAATTGCGTGAACGCGCCGATGTGGCCGCGGCACGCGACGGCAAGACCGCCTCATTGGAAGATTATCAGCAACTTATCCAGCGTTGGTATGTGCTGGATGCCGACCTCCGTTTTGCCGCCCTGATGCAGCAAGCCAAACCGGCGGTGCTGGGCACACTCAGCGACGACGATCTGGCCGAATGGAAAGAGCAGCGCGAGCATTACGCGCTGACCCGTACGCGGAGTTTTACCGAGCGCTATTCACTGATCCCGGCGCAGGCATCCGAGCGCCCGATTACGCTGCTTACCCACATGTTCCTGCACGCCAGCGTCGACCACGTGCTGGGCAATATGGTGTTCCTGGCGATGGTCGGCTATGCGGTAGAGATTCTGTTGGGTGGCGGCTGGTATTTGCTGTTTTACCTGCTATCGGGTTTGTTGTCGGCAGCGTTTTATCTTTTGTTCGAAGGTGACAGCATGGTGCTGTCGCTGGGAGCATCGGGGGCCATTTCCGGGGTCATGGGGATGTACACCGTGCTGTACGGTTTGCGCAAGATACGTTTCTTTTACTGGTTCCTGTTTTATTTCGATTTCTTCAAGGCGCCGGCATTGATCATGTTGCCGATCTGGGTCGGCAAGGAAGCGTTCGACTTATTGTTTGGCGCACCGTCGAATACCAATTACTACGCCCATATCGGCGGCTTGCTGGGCGGCGCATTGCTAGCCCTGCTGTATCGCTTGCTGGCGCGGCGCAAGCTGGATCAGGCGCACGCCAGTTATGTTGCTCCTGCCGACGACGATCAGCAATTGCGTAACTTGCAGCAGAGTGCATATTCAGCCCTGAGCCGCCTGGATTTCACGCGTGCCCGGCGCGACTTCAGCAGCCTGGTGAGCAAAACCCTGGCGCAACAGAAAACGCCTAAGCCGGATTGGCTGCTGCAATTATTCAATCTGTCGAAAGAAACGCCGGCTGCGCAGATTTTCCACAAGACCGCAGAGATGTTGTTGCGCTTACCAAAAGGCAGCCTGGCCGAAGATAAAATCCATCAGGTCTACCTGGATTATGTGGCAAGAGCCGAACCGCGGCCGCAACTGAGCAGCGACCAATCGCTGGCGGCCGCCAAGAGATTTGCACTGAACGGCCAGCCGCAAACTGCAGCGGCCATCTTGCAGATATTGATGGTGACTGCGCGCCAGCATCAGCAATTGCCGCAACTGGTGCAGGTCGTGGCCAGGGGCTTCATGGCGGCGGGCATACACGACAAGGCGCAGCATTATCAGAAATTGCTGTTGCAGCAGTTTCCTCTGAGCGAAGAAAGCCGGCTGGCAACCAGTCCCGGTAATCGTTATTAATGCTTATTGGTGATCAGGTTTGCGCGGTCCCTTGACCTTGCATCAGGCGTTCGATTACATCTTTGTATTGTTGCGCTTCGCTGGCCGCCGGGTTGGTTGGCCATTGTGCAATCACATGATTGAACAGCGACAAGGCGCGGGTATCCTGGCGCAGGTGATCGGATAGCAGCTTGCCGGCCAGGACCAGCACCGCCGGCACATCTTTATGACGCGCTGCGCGCTTGTGGAAACCTGAGACGATCTCCAATGCTATCTGATGTTCGCGTACCGAAGCAGCGGCTGCTGCAATTTCCAATACATGGTCGGGATTGTCGATCTTGAATTCCGGATCAAGCAGGCGCGCTTGCCGCCAGCTATCGCCGATCCGGCCGCTTTTGCCCGAGCGGGCCAGTGCAAACAGATGACGCGGAGCATATTCCAGCTGCTTGCTTTTGTCGCCCTTGAGCATTAGCAGTTTGGCGTAGTGGCCCGACAGCTGCGCGTTGAACTGGTCGTAGCGCAATTCTTCCCACACCATTTCTATCGCCAGGTTGATGTCGCCGTCGCGCACCAGTGTACCGATTTGCTGCGCCAGGATTTCATCGTCGCTGAGAGGGCGGTTTTGGCGGCTGCTGGCGAGTGCATTGATTTCAAAATTGCGATCCGGCGAGTAGCCGATCTCCTGATGGTACTGGTACATCGTATAACCCATCAAATTGAAACCGACCAAAGTGAAATAGGCGCAAGCGAAAATGCTCAAGGCGATTAGCAGGGTGATCGGTACTTTCCCCAGGAACAGCATGACGGTAACCGGTGCGCACTGGCTCAATATGAATCCGAACGCCCACAGCGCCAGATAGGGCCAGCCGCAGGCCTTGATCATCTTGAACACGTTGAATGGATTGATGGCGTCGCTAAAGCTATGGGTATGTCCCAGCACCATGATGCTGGCCGGCAGCATCAGATTGACGACGGCGCTTCCCAGCAACCCGAGAAACGGATGGATGTCGGCCATGATGGCGATGAAAAAGCCTTGCACCAGCATCACGAAATAGAGCTTGTAGGGCGTCATCTTGTGCATGTCGTCCGGCTCGTCGAAATCGGCGTAGCGCAAATTGCCAAGCGAGGTTTGCTCCAGGATCCGGAATGCCTGGCGCATCAGGTCGATGGAGAGACCAATGCCGACCAGTACCGCAACGATTAGAATGACAGGAGAGAATCCGTCGTCGTCGCCACTCCTGCCCAGTACCCATAAACCGCTGCCAACCAACGCATAAAGCACCGGACGCCAGATCAGCTGCTGCTGCAATGGATACAAGAAGAATTGAGGTAAGCGTTGCCAGAACGGCGTAACGTTGCTGAAAGGTTTTTCGCTATGACTGTCCCGCATGCTGTTCCTCAGAATGGTTCGCCATTGGTTGCCATGGGGCGGCGTTATCCCCGGCGATTGCGTTTGTTACATGTTGTTACTTTGTGAATGAATGTTAGCACGCGAATAGCAATATTAATTGCATTAAAGACATATTTATTTATGGCACTGTTGTTGTAAAAATGATGGATGGTTTGCTGCGACGCGTCAAAGGCGTCTGCGTTTGGAGTAGAATCGATAAATAGCATCAAATGTTAAAAATCTTTATATTACGAAGTGGTTATGGAATTTAATAAAGAACTCGACGCACGCGGTTTGCATTGCCCACTGCCGATTTTGAAAACCAAGAAGGCGTTGGCAGACATGCTGAGCGGCGAAGTGCTACGTGTGATGGCGACTGACTCTGGTTCGGTGCGCGATTTTCAGGCGTTCGCGAAGCAGACCGGTAATGATTTGCTGGAGCAGAGCGAAGAAAACAGGGAATTTATTTTCTTCATGAAGCGTAAGTAAGAAAGTAAATGGGCGTTGGCTATAGTCAGCCTTTGTCAGCCACTTATCGTAGTCTCCGCTGCAGATTTTTACCCATCACCGTTTTTATCGTCGTTTTTATCGTCAATTCGTGCCGCAACCAGCGTCCTGCTGGTCGCGCAATACCCAGGTTGTATCCCTTTCTGTCTTCCGGTTCAGGTCGGCGCAGCGCATTTCCATTGCATAAATCACATTAAACGCATTTTGTTTTACAAAAAACTGGTGCGATTAGTCCGTTTGCTCTAAGATTTAATAGAACGATCGTGCTAAATTTCAGTGTCGGACCGAATTCTCTCTTATAATTCCTAATTAAGATTTACGTTAACGTCAATTGACGTCAACCCGCATCAACCCAGATTTTTTTATTTCAATCAAAAGGCATACCGATGAAAGTATTAGTACCAGTCAAGCGTGTCGTCGACTACAACGTCAAGGTGCGGGTTAAATCGGACGGCAGCGGTGTAGATATTGCGAACGTCAAGATGTCGATGAATCCGTTTGATGAAATCGCGGTGGAAGAAGCCACGCGCCTGAAAGAGGGCGGCAAGGTGACGGAAGTGATCGCCATTTCCTGCGGCGTCACACAATGCCAGGAAACCCTGCGCACGGCGATGGCGATTGGCGCCGACCGCGGCGTGCTGGTTGATACCGGTGACACTGATCTGCAACCGCTGGCGGTGGCCAAGTTGTTGAAAGCCGTGGCTGACAAAGAGCAACCGCAGCTGATCATCCTGGGTAAGCAAGCGATCGACGACGATTGCAACCAGACCGGCCAGATGCTGGCTGCGCTGCTGGGTTGGCCGCAAGCGACCTTTGCTTCCAAGGTTGTGCTGGAAGACGGCAAGGTTATCGTCACGCGTGAAGTCGACGGCGGCCTGGAAACCATCGCCCTGACTCTGCCAGCCATCATTACCACCGATTTGCGCCTGAACGAGCCGCGCTACGTGACGCTGCCGAACATCATGAAGGCCAAGAAGAAAACCTTGGATGTGTTCAAGCCGGCCGATCTGGGTGTGGATGTCGAACCGCGCCTGAAGACGTTGAAAGTGGTGGAGCCAGCCAAGCGCAGCGCCGGCATCAAGGTACCTGACGTCGCTACCCTGGTCGCCAAGCTGAAGAACGAAGCCAAGGTCCTGTAAGCGAGGCTGATTTAGCCTGCCGAACCAACCATAACCTATTCAAGAACCAAGCGCAGCGCCGCATCCTGAAAATGATGCAGGCGAGCGTACATAAAACTCTGGAGCCGACATGACAGCCCTCGTCATTGCTGAACACGATAACGCCTCATTAAAAGGCAGCACACTCAATACCATTACCGCCGCCAGCCAATGCGGCGGCGAAGTCCACGTACTGGTCGCCGGCAGCAACTGCGGTGCAGCCGCCCAAGCCGCAGCGCAAGCCGCCGGCGTGACCAAAGTACTGGTCGCCGATGCAGCTTACTTTGCCGATGGCCTGGCTGAAAACGTCGCCGAGCAAGTGCTGGCGCTGGCTTCCGCCTACAGCCACATCCTGGCGCCGGCAACCGCTTACGGCAAAAACATCTTGCCGCGCGTCGCCGCCAAACTGGACGTCGGCCAGATTTCCGAAATCACCAAGGTCGACAGCCCGGATACATTCGAGCGTCCGATCTATGCCGGTAACGCCATCGCCACCGTGCAGTCGAGCGACGCCACCAAGGTCATCACCGTTCGTACTACCGGTTTTGACGCTGCTGCCGGCGGCGGTTCTGCTGCCGTGGAAAATATCGCGGCCGCAGCCGATTTCGGCAAGTCCGCATTCGTCTCACGCGAACTGGCTAAATCGGATCGTCCTGAACTGACGGCAGCCAAGATCATCGTATCGGGCGGGCGCGGCATGGGTTCCGCTGAAAACTTCAAGATCCTGGAGCCGCTGGCTGACAAGCTGGGTGCTGCAATGGGCGCCTCGCGCGCTGCGGTGGATGCGGGCTTCGTGCCGAACGACTGGCAAGTCGGACAAACCGGCAAGATCGTCGCGCCGCAGCTGTACATCGCTGTCGGTATTTCCGGCGCGATCCAGCATTTGGCGGGGATGAAAGATTCCAAGGTCATCGTCGCCATCAACAAGGATGAAGAAGCGCCGATTTTCTCGGTCGCCGATTACGGCATTGTTGGCGACTTGTTCGAGATCGTGCCGCAACTGGTGGCTGAGCTGGGCTAAGCCGACGGGCGTTTTGCAGGACGTAAGGAAGTATGACCTTTCAACGTCTTGTTAAAAATCGAAAGTAAAAAGTATATGGGTGGTATTGCGGGTGCTGGCAGAGTCAGGCTCAGCGGTGCCGCCCAATTTTTTGGAGTAACACATGAGTTATGTCGCCCCGTTGAAAGACATGCTGTTCGTGCTGAACGAGCTGGCTGGCCTGGAGCAGGTCAGCACACTGCCTGGTTGCGAAGATGCGACACCGGAAACCGTGGAAGCAGTGTTGCAAGAGAATGCTAAATTCTGCAGTGAAGTGGTCGCGCCATTAAACCGCAGCGGCGATCTGGAGCCCAGCTATTGGCATGACGGCGAAGTCACCACCAGCAAGGGTTTTAAAGAGGCATTCAAGGCCTTTGCGGAAGCCGGCTGGCAAGGCGTGCAGCATCCGGTTGAATTTGGCGGCCAGGGTTTGCCCAAGCTGGTGGCGACACCGTGCATAGAGATGCTGAATGCAGCCAATCTGTCTTTTGCTTTGTGCCCGCTATTGAGCGACGGCGCTATCGAAGCCTTGCTGACTGCCGGCAGCGATGAGCAAAAGCGGATTTACCTGGAAAACCTGGTATCCGGCAAATGGACCGGCACCATGAATCTGACCGAGCCGCAAGCCGGTTCCGACCTGGCGCTGGTGCGTACCCGTGCCGTGCCGCAGGGCGACGGTACTTACAAGATTTCCGGCACCAAGATTTTCATCACCTACGGTGAGCACGATATGGCTGAGAATATCGCGCATCTGGTGTTGGCGCGTACCCCTAATGCGCCGGAAGGCGTGAAGGGTATTTCGCTATTTATCGTGCCCAAATTCATGGTCAATGCGGATGGTTCGCCCGGTGCACGCAATGATGTCCATTGCGTCTCGTTGGAGCACAAGCTCGGCATCAAGGCCAGCCCGACTGCGGTGCTGCAGTTCGGCGACCACGGCGGTGCCGTCGGTACCTTGGTGGGCGAAGAGAATCGCGGCCTCGAATACATGTTCATCATGATGAATGCAGCGCGTTTTGCGGTTGGTCTGCAAGGTATCAGCGTCGCCGAGCGTGCTTATCAAAAAGCAGTGGCTTACGCCAAAGACCGCGTGCAATCGCGTGACCTGGCCGGTTCAGCCGGTGCTGTAACGATTATTCATCAGCCGGATGTACGGCGCATGCTGATGAGCATGCGTTCGCAGACCGAGGCGGCGCGTGCGTTGGCGTATGTCACCGCGGCTGCTCACGATGCTGCTCATCATCATGCCGATGCAGCGACGCGTAAAGCGAACCAGGCATTCTATGAATACATGGTGCCGATCGTCAAAGGCTGGTCGACCGAGATGTCGATCGACGTGGCGTCGACCGGCGTGCAGATTCATGGCGGCATGGGCTTTATCGAAGAAACCGGTGCCGCGCAGTTCTATCGCGATGCGCGGATCTTGACGATTTATGAAGGCACCACCGCAATCCAGGCTAACGACCTGATCGGCCGCAAGACTGTGCGCGATGGCGGCGCCGTCGCCAAGGGCATCATTGCCCAGGTGCGTGCTACCCAGGCCGAGCTGGCGGGCAGCGGCGCGGCCGACCTGGTCGCCATTGGCAAACAACTGGCCAGCGGCGCCGATGCGCTGGAGCAGGTGGTCGGCTACGTGGTTGATAATCTGAAGAGCGATATCAAAGGCGTATTTGCCGGTAGCGTGCCATACCTGAAGCTGGCCGGCATCGTGTTGGGCGGCTGGCAGCTTGGCCGCGCTGCGCTGGTTGCAACGCAAAAACTGCAGTCGGCTGCGGGCGACAGCAATTTCTATCAGGCCAAGATAGGTACGGCGCGCTTCTTTGCCGACCATATTCTGTCTCAGGCTGACGCATATCGCATCTCGATTGTCGAAGGCAGTAGCGGTGTGATGGCGTTGACGGAAGATCAGTTCTGATTTTTTGCAGACGTAAAAAAAGCAGCCGGCCTGCTTTTTTTTTATGATGTCGCTACGCATCCGGTTTCAAAGCTCAACCGTAGGCGCCGCCAGTGAACAAAAGGTCGAAGGTGCGGGCAATCGAGCCGATCAACGCAATCGCGCCAACTCCCAGGGTCAAGACCACCAGCAAGACGACAAACCAGCTGGAATCGGATTGGCGGCCGGAGTTGGCATTGTATTGGGCGTCCCATTTTTCATCGGGGGTCAAGCCTATGACCAGCGATTCGATCACGGCAACCAGGCCCGAGATGATCAGCGGTCCAAACAGGAACGCCACTTGCTGATTTTGTCTAAAAAACAAGTAAAGGAGCATGGAAATTGGCAGGGTGGCAAAATGCAGCCAGCCCCAGATGTCTTGAAATCCTTTTAGATAAAACCGATGCAGGCCTAAGCTGCCAAATACGGTAGCCACGAAGGTGGCGAGTGTCTTGTTCTTGTGGGATTGGGTCATTGGCAGGATGGGGGGGATGAAATGTGTGGAATATGTAATAAATTAGCCAATAAGCAGGCAATAGGCAGGCAAAAACCAAGTAATAAGCAGGCAATCCTTGCATCAGCCGGGAATATTGCTAATATACGGGCTTGGCTATCGCCACTGATGTTTCCGGGGTGCACCATGCGTGTCGGAAAGCAGATTGAGGGCGTAGTGTACAGCCTGCTTCAATAGAATGTCACTTTGATAGTCAGGCCCGCTTTCGGCATAGCGCCGTATAGCGTTTTGGAGCCCTGCAAATACCTGTTTGACGTAGTGAAACCACACCCATGGCCTGCTTTGGTTGCGGGATCGGCTCACTTTGCGTTATAATTTGCGGCTTTTTCCGTGTTCGAACACTTTTTGGAAACATTATGGTCGTTATTCGTTTATCCCGTGGTGGCGCAAAGAAGCGTCCTTTTTACAACATCGTAGCTACTGATTCGCGCAATCGCCGTGACGGTCGCTTCATCGAGGGTATCGGCTTTTACAATCCGGTAGCATCCGGTGCAGAAGAGACTTTCCGCATTGCTCAGGACCGCCTGACGCATTGGCAAGGTGTTGGCGCGCAAATGTCGCCGACAGTTGCACGTCTGGTTGCTGACGCTGCCAAAAAAGCTGCTTAATTTTAAGCAGTTGAGCCGTTGAATACGTCAGTAAACTTGTCGACCACAGCCCCAGCTGGAACTGCAATACCTTCAGATTTGGTGGTGGTCGGTTACATTACTGGCGCCTACGGTATTAATGGCTGGGTGCGGATCAAACCGTATTCGGCCGATGCCGATGCACTGTTGCACGCCAAGACATGGTGGCTGAACCGGCAGAACTCGCCGGAATTGCACGATGTCGAAATGATGCAGGCGAAAAACCACAGTGGCGACATTGTGGCGCGCCTGATGGGTGTGGCAGGGCGTGACGCAGCCGAAGCCATGAAGGGCAGTGTGGTACATATTCCACGCAGCCATTTCCCGGCGCTTTCGGATGATGAATTCTATTGGGTCGATCTGATCGGCCTGGTGGTTGAGAATCTGCAAGGCGAGCATTTGGGCGTAGTCGCTGATTTGATGGACAACGGCGCGCATCCGATTCTTCGGATTACGGTGCCGGCAGTCGCAGATCAGGACAAAACCGCCCCTGAATTATTGATCCCGTTTGTTGAGCAGTTCGTCAAGACGGTGGATCAGGCAGCAAAGAAAATCACGGTTGACTGGGGACTGGATTATTAATTCCAGGCTTGATTTGAGCATCGGCCCCAGGCAGCTAAAGCAGCAAACAAGATCGCAAGCGAAACAAAAAGGTGCGCGGTATGCAATTTGATGTCGTCACACTGTTTCCCGAAATGTTTGTTGCATTGACGCAATCGGGTGTTACCCGGCGTGCGTTTGAACAAAAAAGATGTGAGCTGGCTTTGTGGAATCCGCGTGATTTCACGACCGACAATCATCGTACCGTGGATGACCGGCCTTATGGCGGCGGCCCCGGCATGGTGATGATGGCGAAGCCGCTGGAAGCTGCGATTGAAGCAGCCAAGGCGCGTCAGCTGCAGCAAAACCTGCCTGCACCGAGAGTAGTCTATCTGTCACCGCAAGGCCGGCCACTGACGCATCAGCGCGTCATGGAGTTGCGTACCGAACCTGGTTTGGTATTGCTCTGTGGCCGTTATGAAGCGGTTGACCAGCGTTTGCTGGATCGTTGCGTGGATGAAGAAATCAGCCTTGGCGATTTCGTTTTGTCCGGCGGCGAATTACCGGCGATGGCTTTGATGGATGCGGTGATCCGGCAGTTGCCCGGGGTATTGAATGACGGCGCATCGGCAGTCGAAGACAGTTTTGTCAATGGCTTGCTGGATTGTCCGCACTACACCCGGCCGGAACAGTATGAAGGCGTAGCGGTGCCGCCGGTCTTGATGGGCGGGCATCACGCTGAAATCGAAAAGTGGCGGCGCCAGCAAATGCTCTCTGCCACGGCAAAGAAACGGCCGGATCTGATTCAGAAGATACGCGCTGCCGGTTTGCTGAGTGCGGCCGATGAAAAGTTTTTACGGAATTCAGGTTAAGCACGAAAGTGCTTGATCGCCGGGTTGTAGTAAGCAGTAAAGCAGTACCAAGGGGAAGCCAGCCGGCCACCTGTGTATTAACCCCATCCTCTACTGAGCAGTGCTTTGCACAATTGGCGTCAGCAAGATGGTATATGGAGCTAAAAATGGACTTGATCCAACAACTTGAGCAAGAAGAAATTGCTCGCCTTGCCAAAAATATCCCTGAATTCGCACCAGGCGATACTGTCATCGTCAGCGTTAACGTAGTTGAAGGTACGCGTAAGCGTGCCCAGGCTTACGAAGGCGTTGTGATTTCGCGTCGTAACCGTGGTCTGAACTCCAACTTCATCGTCCGTAAGATTTCTTCCGGCGAAGGCGTTGAGCGTACATTCCAACTGTACTCGCCACTGATCGCGTCGATCGAAGTCAAGCGTCGCGGCGATGTCCGTCGCGCCAAGCTGTACTACCTGCGTGAGCGTTCCGGTAAATCGGCACGTATCAAGGAAAAATTGCCACAACGTCGCAACACTGCAAAAGCTGCACCAGCAGCAGAGTAAGTTGTGAAGTAAGTGGTTATTATGCAGGCATAGGTATTGCATAAAAAAAGGGGCGCCGTCAGGTGCCCCTTTTTGCATTTGAGATTTATGTTTGCTGCAAGCTATCGCATGATTCCCACTATATAGTTGCCGCAAAGTAAAATAGCATTAATTGTTATTATCTGTGACCGGGATAGCTCCTTCGCTGTCATCGCGGTAAAGTATTGAAAAGATTGCTAGAGGAATTTTCTTGGTTAAATTGACTTTCGATCCCCTGATGTTGCCGGTTGATGCGGTTGCCGGCGAATCTGCGTTGGCGCCCGAAAGGATGAATGCCGCGTGGCTGCGCCAGCGTTTTGCGCAGCGGCCGGAATGGCATCCGGAGCATCTGGATAGCCATACCGTGCAACGCATGGCGCAGCAGCAGGGAAAGCCGGTAACGCCGGCATCGGTGTTGATTCCCATCGTCATGCACGAGCAGCAGCCGACGCTGTTGTTTACCCAGCGCGCCGCCCATCTGACCGATCATGCAGGGCAAGTGAGTTTCCCCGGTGGGCGCATGGAGCAGAGCGATGCATCGCCAATTGAAACCGCGCTGCGTGAAGCCGAGGAGGAAATCGGCCTGGCGCGTCGTCAGGTCGAGGTGATCGGCAGTTTGCCGGAATATTTTACGGGCACCGGTTATCGCGTAACGCCAGTGGTGTGCCTGGTCAATCCGCCAGTCAGTTTGCGGGCTGATCCAAACGAAGTAGCTGAAATCTTTGAAGTCCCGCTGGCGTTCCTGATGGACGGCCTGAACCATCAATTGCGCAGCATCGATCTGCCGGATGGTTATCGCCGCACCTTTTATGCGATGCCCTATGAGCGCTTCTTCATTTGGGGAGCGACTGCCGCGATGTTAAGGAATCTGTTTCATTTTCTCCGGGCTTAGGTCGGAGTTAAATCCCGGGCTTAAATCCCGAGCATAAACTCGTTGTGCTGCGCCCAAATGCGTGGCAGGCACGGAAAACAAGTTCAGTACAAGTTTGATTCTGTGCGTGTGCTGCGTTATCGTATGGGATACTGCAATTTTAGATGTTATGGCAACGCTGATGGACCGCGATTTGGCGGATATGGGTGCCGATCTTACCGCGCTGCTGCTGGCGCCGTCGATTGATTTATAGGGCTGGTTAATGACATTTCTCTCTATTCTGTTTGCATTGCTGATCGAGCAACTGAAACCGCTGCGCGCGGACAATCCCGTCTATGCATGGGTCAAGCATTTCGCGAACAAGATAGAGGCATCGTTTAATGCAGGCCAGGCGCGCCAGGGCCGGCTGGGCTGGTTTTGCGTGATACTGGCACTCACAGTCCCGACCGCGTTGATCTATTGGTTATGCGTGCATATCGGGGCCTGGGCGGCACTGCTCTGGAATGTCCTGATCGTGTATCTGACCCTCGGCTTCCGCCATTACAGCCATTACTTCAGCTCGATTCAACTGGCCCTCAATACTGGCGACGACGCCACGGCGCGAACCTTGCTGGCCGAATGGACCAAGCTCGACACCACCGACATGGATGTCAGTGAAATCTCCCGCATCGCCGTGGAAAAGGCGCTGATCACCACGCATCGCCACGTGTTCGGCGTGTTCTTCTGGTTCCTCATGCCGGTTGGCCCGGCATGTGCCGTGATGTACCGCATCGCCGAGTATCTGGCGCGCGGCTGGAATGAACCAGATCACATGCACAATGAAGCTTTTGGACGTTTTGCGGCCCAGGCATTTTATTGGATAGACTGGATTCCGGCGCGTATGACAGCGGCGGCCTTTGCGGTAGTCGGTAATTTCGAAGATGCGATCTACGCCTGGCGCAACTTTGCCGATCGCTGGAAAAATGAGACGGACGGCATCATTTTGTCTACCGGCGGCGGCGCCATGGGCGTGTTGCTGGGCGCACCACCGGAAACCGCGATTTCGATCCTGCCGGCCGATGCGTCGACAGTGGATTCGACCGCCATGGAAAGCGAAAGTCCGCCGGGCGATATTCCCACCCCGCGCGCCTTGCAAAGTACGGTAGGTCTGGTTTGGCGTGCCCTGTTGCTGTGGATGTTCTTGTTGTTGCTGTTGTCGGCAGCAGTCTGGCTCGGGTAAATCAACGATGCAGGGTGGACACAAAGGCGTGCCCACGCTACGCGAGATGGTGCGTAAGTCTTCTATAAGATATAATACGTAAGAATCACTTACGCAAAACTAGTCGCTTGCTTCTACCCGAGGCAAAGCAATGTCTGTAGCAAGCGTTATAGAAGAAACGAGCTGTACGCATGGCAGAACCTATCCAATCCCCTGACACCCCCGCCCGCGAATTTTTTATTCAAGGTATTACCAGCGATGGCAGGCAGTTTCGTCCCAGCGACTGGGCCGAGCGCTTGTGTGGCGTCATGGCCTGTTTTCGCCCGGAAGGATCGGGCGGCCGCAACGCGCATCTGCAATATTCGCCCTACGTCCGGCCGGTGCTGCTGAATGGCGTGCGGTCGGTAGTCGTCAATGAAGATCTGCGCCAGATCGAACCGTTGGCCTACCATTTTGTAGTTAATTTCGCGAAAGACAACGATCTGCAAATTTTGCAGGGTTGCTTGCTGCCTGAGGCCGAAACACCGAAATCGCCCTGATTTCTCATCCGCGACGGCTGCAATTCTTTCCCTGTGGCTTTTAGTTGCCTTGTAGCACTAAAAAGAAATCCTCAAGCGACGTTATCGGGTAATAAGACCGTGTAATATTTCGCCTATTCTTCGCAGTGGAGTAGAAATGTTTCGTCGTGGTTCGTCAATCTTCATACCCATTGCTTCTTTGTCCAGTTTGATATTAGGCCTGGCGATTACGCTCGGCTTGTTTGTTTCCGTTCGTCACCTCGAATACGAGAAAATGGATGCCGAATTCCGACGTCTTGCCAGTGGCCATCTTAAGGCCGTGGTGGATGGCCTGGATGGCCTGGTGCATGAACTGGAAACCGTCAATCGCCTGTTCGTCACTGTGGACGGCGTCACTCGCGAACAATTCCGTACTTTTACTGCACCGATGCTGGTCAGGGCTCCTTATATCAAGTCGCTAGGCTTTCAGCGCCTGGTGAGCGCGGCCCAACGACCTGCTTATGAAGCAGAGATACGTAAACATTATCCCGATTTTTCGATTCGCCAATTAAGCGACGGCAAGCCGGAACCGGCAGCCGGACACGATGAATATCGGGTGGTCGAATTTCTTGAGCCGATGGCCGGCAATGAAGGTGCGTTTGCCATGGATGTGGCAACCAGCAAAGTTCAGAGCGAAGCCGCGAAACGCGCGCGCGATACCGGTTTGCCGGCTTCTACCGATCTGTTTGAGCAAAAGCCCAAGAACGGCAGCAAGCTGATCATGATGGTCTTGATGCCGGTTTATCAGCACGGTGCAGTCTTGGATAGCGTCGACGATCGCCGTCGTGCGTTAATCGGCTTTACCAGCGCGGCGTTGCGCGCCGATGCTTTCGTCAACAATATCCTGGCCCGCGACGGCGTGCAGGCGCGTGAAGATTTCAATCTTCGGGTCTATGCCAGCGCCAAGCCGGCAGACGATACCCTGGTTTATCGCCAAGGTAACCTGGCCAAGCCGTCAAATGCCAGCGACTGGCTGCCCGCCTGGTTGCTGTATGACGCTCCGCAAGACATGTCGCAAACGTTTGAACTTGCCGGCAAATCCTGGTTTATAGAGGCATCGGCGCCGGCGAGCGTATTCACCAAGAAGAATGTCGGATCGCTCCTGGTATTGCTACTAGGTAGTTTGCTGAGCTGGATGGGAGCCGCCTATCTGTATTTTCTATCGACGCGCTCCAAGCGGATCGAGCGGCTGGTAGACGCCCGTACCCAGCAAGTCAAGCTGGCGACGCAGATGATGAAAGAGGACATCGTCGCCCGCAAGCGCGCCGAAGACGCCTTGCAACTGCGCGAGCGCGCCATCGAATCGAGTGCGAACGCCATCATCATCTCTAGCGCCAAATTACCGGATTACCAGGTGGAATATGTCAATCCCGCGTTCGAGCGGATTACCGGTTATTCCGCCAGGGATATGATCGGCCGCAACCTGGAAATGCTGCATGGCGACGATCATGACCAGATCGGCCTGGAAGAAATTCGCGCCGCCCTGCGCGAAAAGCGCACTGCAAATACCGTGTTTCGCAGTTATCGCAAAGACGGCACCTTGTTCTGGAACGAGCTTTACGTTGCGCCCGTGAAGGATAGTTCCGGCCGCGTCAGCCACTTCGTCACGTCTTTGTACGACATCACGGAAATGAAGAGCTACGAGGCAGAGCTGGAGCATCAGGCCCGCCATGACACATTGACCGGCCTCGCCAATCGCAATGTGCTGAGCGATCGCCTGAGCCAGTCGATAGTCTATGGCGAGCTATACGGCCACAGGGTGTGGGTATTGTTCGTCGACCTGGACCGCTTTAAATTCGTCAACGATACGCTCGGGCATAATGCCGGCGATCTGTTGCTGAAAGAGGTCGCCAGCCGCCTGAAAACGTTCACCCGCGAAGCTGACACCATCGCGCGGCTGGGCAGCGATGAATTTGTCTTGATCTTGCCGGAGCGTCTTGATGAAGAGCTGAGCGTGGGCTTGATTCAACGGATGATGGATGCGATTGCGCGCCCCTTGCAAATTGAAGGCTATGATTTTTTCCTGAGCTGCAGCATCGGCGTGGCAGTCTACCCGAATGACGGTACAGACCCTGACAGCTTGCTCAAGCATGCCGATATCGCCATGTACCGCGCCAAGGAAATGGGGAATAACAATTACCAGTTCTATACGGCGGCGATGAATGAACGCGCGCTTGAGCGCCTGCGGATCGAGGGTGATTTGCGCAATGCGCTGGAACGTAAGGAATTACTGCTCTACTACCAGCCGCAAGTGGATTTGCGTACCGGCCGCATGGTCGGCATGGAAGCCCTGATTCGCTGGAAACATCCGCAACTGGGCATGATTTCGCCCACGCGTTTCATCGACCTGGCAGAAGAAACCGGCCTGATCGTACAGATGGGCGCCTGGGTGATGCACACCGCTTGCGAGCAGAACAAGGCGTGGCAGCGCATGGGCCTGGGATATTTACGGATGTCGGTGAACCTGTCTACGCGCCAGTTTTTCCAGCAAAACCTGGTGCAGCAGGTAGCCGAGATGCTGGAAGCTACCGGACTGGCGCCGCACTATCTCGAAATCGAATTGACCGAAAGCCTGGTGATGACGGATGTCGAGCTGGCCGTGGGTATTCTGAACGACCTGAAATCGATAGGCGTGCAATTGTCGATTGATGATTTTGGCACCGGCTATTCGAGCCTGGCCTATCTGAAGAGTTTCCCGATCGATGCATTGAAGATCGACCAGTCCTTTGTGCGCGACATCACGGTCGACCAGGACGATGCTGCGATCGTCGCCTCGATCATCTCTCTGGCCCACAACCTGCGTTTGCAAGTGATTGCCGAAGGAGTTGAAACGCAAGAGCAACTGTCTTACCTGCAACGTCATCGCTGTGATGAAATGCAAGGTTTCTATTTCAGCGAGCCGGTATCGGCTGCCGATATCGAAATACTCCTGCGCGAAGGAAAAGTATTACCATAAGACTTTGTTGACGGCCTGAATGTTACTTCAGTGACTGCAGTGACTGCAGTGACTGCAGTCACTGAAGTATTGCAGTGTCGGACGTCGCCACTTTTATGGAGCTGAAATGACTACCAGCAGAATCGAACGCGATACCTTTGGCAAGATCGAAGTCCCGGATGAGAGGCTGTGGGGCGCACAGACCCAGCGCAGCCTGCATCATTTCCATATTTCCAGCGAGCGTATGCCGCCCGAGCTGATCGTGGCGCTGGCAGCCGTGAAGCAAGCCTGCGCGCAAGTCAACCTGGATCTCGGCAAGCTATCGAAAACCCAGGCCGCCGCCATCATGCAGGCGGCGCAAGAGGTGGTGGCGGGGCAGCATCCGGATGAGTTTCCATTGTCCGTCTGGCAGACCGGTTCCGGCACCCAGAGCAACATGAACATGAACGAGGTGCTGGCCAATCGCGCTTCGGAAATTCTTGGCGGCGTACGTGGAGAATCACGTCTGGTGCATCCCAACGATGCGGTCAATCTTAGCCAGTCATCGAACGATATCTTTCCGACGGCGATGCATGTCGCCGCTGCGCTCGGCATCGCCAACGCATTATTGCCCGCGCTGCAAAAACTGCGTGCGACCTTGCATAAGAAATCGGTGGATTTTGAGGATGTCGTCAAGATCGGCCGCACCCATCTGCAAGATGCGACGCCGCTGACATTAGGCCAGGAATTCTCTGGCTATGTTGCCCAACTAGACCATGCAGAAAAAATCATCAAGGCCACATTGGAGCCTTTGTGCGACCTGGCCGCCGGCGGTACCGCGGTAGGCACCGGACTCAACGCGCCTAAGGATTTCGGCAGCCGGGTTGCCGCCCAGTTAGCCAAGACGGAAGGCTTGCCGTTCCGCACCGCCGACAATAAATTTGCTGCGCTGGCAGCGCACGACGCCTTGGTTGCGGCGCACGGTACCTTGAAAACATTGGCCGCTGCCCTGATGAAGATTGCCAACGATGTGCGCTGGCTCGCATCCGGTCCGCGTTCCGGCTTGGGCGAAATCAGCATTCCGGAGAACGAACCTGGCAGCTCCATCATGCCCGGCAAGGTCAACCCGACCCAATGCGAAGCGTTGACCATGTTGTGTTGCCAGGTGTTCGGCAACGATGTGGCGATTAATTTCGGCGGTGCTTCCGGTAATTTCGAGTTGAATGTATTCAAGCCTCTGATTGCGCATAATTTCCTGCAAAGCGTGCGCCTGCTGGCCGACGGCATGGCCAGTTTCGAGCAGCATTGCGCTGACGGCATCGGCGCCAATCGCGACCGGATTGCCGAATTGATGGAACGCTCACTGATGCTGGTGACCGCGCTGGCGCCACATATCGGTTACGACCGCGCGGCGCAAATCGCCAAGCATGCGCACCATGACGGCAGTACGCTGAAGCAGGCGGCCCTGGCGCTCGGCTACGTGACGGAACAAGAATTCGCCGAATGGGTGCAGCCGGCAAAAATGACTTATCCCGAGTAACTGTCTGGCTGGGTAACCGATGGCCGATGTACCCTGATTAATCGAGGTTAAATCATGTTACATCGCGCCATGGGAACGGGGCATCCAATACAATGACGTTAAAGGGGTAATGTCGTTTTTGCAATGCAAAAACCATGTTTGTTAAAATGACCCTCCGCTACCGTTGCTTCTGCCATTGCGTCTGCTTATGCTCTTACTGGTTTTCCCGATAAAAACTGACATGCAGTGTTCAGCTGCAGGTTGTCACGCATGCTGAAATGTTCCCGCATGTCCTCAAGCTGGTTGAAACCATCTGCCTATGGCGTGGTTTTAGGCTTGCTCTGCCTGAGTACGATTAGCGCCAACGCCACGTATCGGGTCGAGATCGAAGCCCCGGCTGAATTAAAGGCCTTGCTTGAACAGCATCTGGATCTGTCGCGTTACAAGGATCGCCAGGATTTGAGCGAAGATCAATTGAAATTCCTGATTGACACGGTGGACGAGCACGTTACGCAACTGACTTCGACCGAAGGTTATTTCTCGCCTAAAACCACCGTTACGGTAGAGCCGGGCGAGATCAAGACGATCCACCTGAAAATCGATCTGCAACAACGCACCATGGTCTCCGCCGCCACCATCAATGTGATCGGCAGCGCCGCTACCGAGGTGCCTGAGCGTGTGCTGCAGATACAGCAGAACTGGCGTTTGCCGGCCGGCCAGCCGTTTCGCCAGGCTGACTGGGCGACAGCCAAGGAGAACGGCTTGCAGGTGCTGCTCAAGAAGCGCTATCCGGCGGCCAGAATCGCCCGTTCGGAAGCCCGGATCACGCCTGAAGACAATGACGCCGAACTCTCGGTGCAATATGACAGCGGCCCCGGATTTACCTTGGGAGCGTTGCATATCACCGGCACCAAACGTTATCCGGCCAGCATTATCGAGAACGTCAATCCCTTGCAGGTGGGAGAGGAATACAGCGTCGACCGTTTGCTGTTGCTGCAGCGGCAGATCCAGAACACCCCATACTTCGGTAACGTAATCGTCAGCATTGACGATGATCCGGCGCATGCGCAAGAAACGCCGGTCAATGTCCAGGTAACCGAGTTCCGGACGCAGAGGCTGCGCGCCGGGCTTGGCTATGCTTCCGATACCGGCGCACAGGTGCAGGGCCGGTACACCAATTACAATGTTTTCGGCAAAGCGTGGGTGTTCGACGCCCAGACCAAGATTGAACAGCGCCGGCAATACGGCTCGCTTGATTTGTCGATGCCGCCGGATACGCGCAGTTTCGTCAACGGCATCAACGGTTCGTATGACAGGACTACCTTGCAAGGCGTCGATTTGCGCAGCATGAAAATCGGACTCAAGCGTGCGCGCTCGCTGGAGAATTACGATACCGCCTTGACCCTGGATTATTATCGCGACCGCCTGCAGCAGATTGACGGTGCAACCCTACCGCCGAATACGGTGGTTCGGCCGGGAGAGCATCAGGCCCTGGTTTCCGGTTTTGCCTGGGTCCGGCGAGCTGTCGACGATCCGATTTTCCCGCGCAGCGGCCATATCTTTTCGATACAAACCGGCTTTGCCTTGAAGGGTTTGCTGACCGACCAGACTTTTTTCCGGGCTGATGGCCGTTACAAACAATATTTCCCTGTCGCAAAACGCGACGTCGTGATTTTGCGCACGGAACTGGGTGGCGTATTTACTGCCAGTTCCAGCGCCTCGGTGCCGGCTTCCTTGCTGTTCCGCGCCGGCGGCAATGAATCGGTACGCGGTTATAGTTATGACAGCATCGGCAATTCGCAAAACGGTACCGTCTATCCGACCAAGTACATGGTGACCGGCAGCGCTGAATATCAGCACTGGCTCACCCAGCAATGGGGCGGCGCCTTGTTTTACGATATCGGCAGTGCTACCGATAGTTGGGGAGAGAGGTCTACCAAGGTCGGAACCGGCGTCGGCGTACGCTATCGGAGCCCGGTCGGCACTGTGAATCTCGACCTTGCCTATGGCGTTCAGGCCAAACAATTCCGGCCCCATATTTCGCTCGGCATCGCCTTCTGATTTTTACTTTTTTTCAGCTCAAACGCAAGAGATTGAACGCATGACTCAGGCAGCAACCAACTCTCCAGAATCAACCAGCCCGCCACCAGGTCCCGACGGCGGCCGCAGCCGCTTGCGCTGGTTGTGGCGCGCGCTTGCGGCATGCCTGATGCTGGTGATTTTGCTTGTTGCTGCGGTAATTTTCGGCGTCCGTTCAGAATCAGGCACACGGGCCTTGTGGCAGTTAGGTACCTGGGCAATGCACGGTAATTTATCCGGTCAGCTGGTCGGTGGCACTGTGGCAGACGGTTTGCAGTTACGCAATCTGGTATACCGTGATGCTACCCAGCAATACACGATTGACCGCATCGACGCCAAGTGGCAGCTCAGCCGGTCACCGCTCAAGCTGACGGTCGCTTATCTGCATGTCGGTAATGTCGATGCCCGGCTAGAGCCGACGCCACCGCAGCCGACCGTCATGCCAACCAGCCTGGAACTGCCGCTACAACTGGTTCTCAACGATATTTCGCTGAACAAGCTGTCCTTGCACCAAGGCCTGACCACGACCGAACTGAGTCATCTGCAGTTGCATGGCGAGTCGGACCGGATACAGCACAATCTGTTCCTGGAACGGTTGGACACGCCGTATGGCAAGGCCAGCGCGAAACTCAGCCTGAACGGTGTGCAACCGTTTGCGCTGAGTGGTGGAGCCGAGTTGAGCGGTGAATATCAAAAAGAAAAATATCAACTGGATGCGATTTTATCCGGCAACCTGGCGGCGCTGAATATAGACTTGAACGCGCGCGGCGACAAGTTAAGCGGCACTGCCAAGATTACTGCAACACCGTTTGCGCCGATTCCGTTTCAGCAGCTTGAATTGAATGCTACGCACATCAATCCGAAACTGTTCAGCAGCGGTGCGCCGCAAGCCGATTTGAGCCTGCAGGTGGCGCTGAAGCCATTGGCACCGGCAGCTGCCGCTGCTGGCAGCGCTCCAGCCATCGTAGATCTGGCGGCGCTGACGGTGAGTGGCCCGATCACGATTACCAATGCAATGGCAGGTGCTTTGGACCAGGATCGTCTGCCGCTGGTCAGCGCCAGCGCCGAGTTGCGGCTGGATACCCAGACCCAGCAGTTATCCCGCCTGCAGTTGAAATTATTGAAGAACGCCAGCATCAACGGCCAAGGTGAATATCACAGCGACGGTAAAAATAAAAACAACGGTGAATTCAACTTCGACGTCACCGGCCTGGATCTGCAAGCTTTGCATGGCAAATTGAAGCCGTCGCAACTGCGTGGGCCAGTCAATATCAAGTTGATGCCCGACAGTCAGCAAATCAGCCTGGATCTGGCCGACGCCACCTACAAGGCGAAACTGGAAACGCAGATCGACGCCAAACAGATTGCCGTCAAGACGGCGCAACTGGCGGCCGGACCGGCGCGTCTGGATATCAGCGGCAATTTGAGCCTCGATGCGGATATGGCTTACGCCGTGAAAGGAAATTTGCGCGATTTCAATCCTTTCCTCTGGATCAACAGCAATGCTGCCACGCAACCCAAAGGCGCTAAATCGCACCCGCAGGCGACGACGGCAAATATCAATATGGATATCGACGCCAGCGGCAACCTGGCGCCCGAACTGAAACTGAAGCTCAAGTTCATCATCAAGGATAGCCGCTACGATCAATTGCCGATGACCGGCAACGGCGTGCTCAATCTGGCCGGCATGCGCTTGTTGCCCAGCGACGTTGCATTGTCGGTGGCCGGTAACGAGGTGCTGGCCAAGGGCAGTTTTGGCGCCGCCGGCGATCGTCTAGACCTGAAGATCGATGCTCCGCAGTTGCAGGGCCTGGGCATCGGCCTCTCCGGCGCCGTGCATCTGGACGGCCAGGTCAGCGGCACCATGCAAAAACCGAATATACAAGCTTCGTACCGTGCCGAAAAATTAGCCTACGGCGAACATCGGATAGACAGCCTCTCAGGGCAGGCCGATGTCCAGGCAGATTTGAACGCCAGGCTGAATTCAGCCAATAACCGGCTGGCTGTCAGCGTCGAGGGACGCGGCTTGCACAGCACCGACATGGCGCTGGATAAATTGAACCTGAACCTGGTCGGCACCTATGGCGCGCATACCTTGAAACTGGACACTAGCGGCGCACTGCGCGGCAAGCCTTTGCATCTGACCATGGCCGCGCAGGGGCAACTGAGCGAAAGCAATGCAGGTTACGGCTGGCACGGGCAGATCAGCGAATTGCAAAACCAGGGAGCGCCGCGCATCAGTCTCGCGGCGCCGTTGACGATTAATGCCGAGGCCGGCCGCCTAGTGCTTGGTGCAACGCGTTTGAATGTGGCAGATGCGCAGATCGATTTAAAGAATTTCAGTTACGACAATGGGAAAATTCGTTCGGCCGGCGCCATCAACGCACTTAATGTGGCAACCATACTTGGCTTGGTGCATGAATTCGGTGGCCCGGAATTACCGTTGAAGACGGATCTGGTGCTGGATAGCAGCTGGGATTTTTCGCTGGCTGAGAATCTGGCGGGCTATCTGCAAATCGCTCGCCGCAGCGGCGATTTACGGGTCAATCCGGGACGCGGCGATATCAGCCTGGGTTTGTCTGAATTGAAACTGCGTGCAGACCTGCAGTCCGGACAGATTAAGCTGGATAGCCAGCTGGCGGCATCCAGGATCGGTACCTTGAATACCCAATTGCAGCTGGCTTTGCAGCGTAACGGCAGCAGCTGGACTGTCAGCGACAGCTCGGCTTTGTCCGGCCAGGCTAAATTGGAGGTGCCGCAGCTGAAACCCATCGGCGCGCTGATCGGGCCACAGGTGGCGCTGGACGGCAGCCTCGCGCTGGATCTGAATCTGGCCGGCCAGCTCGGCAAGCCGATGTTGTCAGGCAAAGTCACAGGCGACAAGCTTGCCGTCACCCTGTTCGACCAGGGAATCAAATTGAAAGACGGTACTGCGCGCCTGAACCTGGCTAACAACGTGGTCGATTTGCAGCAATTGGAATTCCACGGCGGCGACGGCACCATACGCGCCTCCGGCAGGCTGCAGCTGGGCCACGACAATCCCGATCTGACCGCCAGCGTGATTGCCGATCGCCTGCAATTGTTTGCCAGCCCGGATCGCCAGCTGATGGTGTCCGGCCAGGCCAAGATTGCCAACGTCAAGGAACAGCTGCACGTGGACGGTAAATTCACCGTTGACAGCGCCTTGTTCGATTTGCCGAAGAGTAGTGCGCCGGTGCTGGGAGATGATGTGGTCATCGTGCGCAAGGATGTCAAAGCGCGCGCGACGCCGTTGACGGAGCAGGAACGTTTAGCCAAAGCCGCAGAAAAGCCGGCCGGTAGCGCGACGCCGGTGATGAATGTGGAGGTCGATTTCGGCAACGATTTCCGCTTCCGCGGCAGCGGCGCCGATATCCTGTTGCGTGGCGCGATGCAGGTCCGAAGCGAGCCCTACCAGCCGCTGCGCGCAACTGGCACGATTCGGGTGGCAAGCGGCAGCTACGAAGTATTCGGCCGCAAACTGGCGATTGAACGCGGATTGATCAATTTTCACGGGCCGATCGACAATCCGAATATCAATATCCTCGCCATGAAACGCAACCAGGAAGTCGAGGCGGGGGCGGAGATTACCGGCAATCCATCCAATCTGCGGGTCAAGCTGGTGTCGGAGCCGAATGTGTCGGATGAGGAAAAACTGTCCTGGCTGATGTTTGGCCATGGCAGTGACAGTTCCGCGCTGGGCCAGCGCCAGGCCGCCGGGCAGGCGCTGGCGCTGCTGGGGAACTACGGCGGCAAGAAGATTGCACAGGGTATCGGCTTTGATGAATTCTCGATCGGTTCCAGCGATTCCGGCATCGAGAACGAGCAGGTTGTGAGCCTGGGCAAGGCCATCACCGAGAAAATCAACCTGGGTTACGAGCAGAGCCTGACCAGCGCTGCCAGCATCTTGAAAGTGACCTGGCAATTTTCACGGCGCTGGTCGATGGTGATGCGCGGCGGCACCATCAACGGCCTGGAAGTCTTGTACAACTTGCGTTTCGATTAGGTCACGTGCATAAGGTGCATAAGGTGCATCAAGCGCGGCGGCCTGACAATTCCGCGCCTGCATCCGGCTGCAGTTTCAACGCAAACGGCAGCGAAGCCAAAGCGATCAGGGCGATCAGCAGAAACGCCGGCCAGAAATCGGTGCTGACCAGCGTCGCGTGACCCTGTACCTGATTCGATACCTGCAGCGCAAAGCCGCCGACGGTAACGCCCAGGCCAATCGCCAGTTGCTGGGCGACGCTGGTGAGGCTGGTGGCCTGGCTCATCTGGCGTTGGTCGATTTCGGCGTAAGCGATTGCATTGAGGCTGGTAAATTGCATCGAGCGTACGCAGCCGCCCAAAAGCAGCATGAGGATGATGAAGATATGCGGCGAATCCGCCTTCAACACGCCGAACGCCGCCATCGACAACGCGCCAAGCAGCGTGTTATAGACCAGCACGCTTCTGAAGCCGAATTTTTTCAGTACGGTCGTCGTCATGGTTTTGACAAAGATGGCGCCTGCTGCCGACGCACAAGTCAGCAGACCGGACTGGAACGGCGTCAGGCCGAAGCCTAGCTGGAACAGCAGCGGCAGCAAGAACGGCAGCGCACCCACGCCAATGCGGAACAGAGAACCGCCGAAGACGTTCATGCGTAGGGTAGGGATTTGCAGCAACCGCAGGTTGATCAGCGGATGCGGGGTCCGGAAGGCATGCCACACGTACGCCAGCAGACTGACCGCGCCGACCACCACGCAAATCAGCGAAACATCACCGGCGACCAGATGACGGCCGGCGCTAGCCAGGCCGAACATCAATGTCGAACAGCCGATGGCAGACAGCAGGAAGCCGATCCAGTCGAGCGGCACGGTGTCGTCGCTGCGCAGGTTCTCGATATAGCGGGTAGCCAGGTAAATGCCGAGAATGCTGATCGGGACATTGATGAAGAAGATCCAGCGCCAGTGAAAATAGGTGGTGATGAAGCCGCCCAGCGGCGGCCCGATCACCGGGCCGAGCAAAGCCGGGATAGTCAGGTAGCTGAGCGCGCGCACCAGTTCTGCCTTGGAGGTGGTGCGCAAGATCACCAGTCGTCCGACCGGCACCATCATGGCGCCGCCCACCCCTTGCAGGAAACGGGCTGCGACAAATTCTGCCAGCGTGTTGGATATGCCGCACAGGATGGAACCGAGCATGAACACCCCGATCGCACTGCGGAAAACCGTGCGCGCGCCGAAGCGGTCGGCCATCCAGCCGCTGATGGGAATGAATACGGCCAGGCTGACCAGATAGGAAGTCATCGCCAGCTTGAGCGCAATCGGACTCTCTCCCATATCATGCGCCATCATCGGCAACGAGGTGGCGATCACGGTGGAGTCCATGTTTTCCATGAACAAGGCGCAAGCCACGATCAGTGGCGTGAGGAAGACGCGGGATATGGCCATGAGGGACGGTAGGTGGGCAGGGTGGGCAGAAAAGCCTGCCAACCCTGCTTAAAAGAGCATAATTATAGCGGTTTAGACTATCCCTTACCGATCAGGTAGCATGCAGGCTGTTCTCCTGGCTATCCGTCGTATTTTTACAAGAATCATGATCAACACGTCTCCCTCATCGACCGAGTGTTTCGCATTGCTGGACGACAGCAGTGCGACTGCAGCGAAGTCGCAATCACCGCAGCTGCCGCGCCTGTCGCGCTTGTCACGTCTATACACCGGCCACGTCCGCAGTCTGCAATGTTTTGAGGCAGATCAGCTGCCGCAGCTGATCGAACAAATGCAGCAAGCCTTGCGGGACGGTTTGCACGCGGTGAGCTTATTTACCTACGAACTGGGAGTCGGCCTGCAGCATGTCAGGCCCCGGCGGCAGCAAGCTGTGCAGGCGTTGCCGGGTTCTGGCGCACCGCAGCCTTTAGCGCAAATCCTGTTGTTCACCCATTGCGAACATTTGAACGATGCCGAGGTAGATGCGTGGCTGGCGCAGCGCCAGGCAGCGGAATCCAATCAGGCTGAATCGGGCGCCGGCATTGCGAACCTGCAGCCGAATGTCAGCGCTGAACAATTTGCCGCCGCCATCGCCAGGATTCACGACTACATCGAAGCCGGCGATACGTATCAGGTGAACTACACCTACCGCCTGCGTTTCGACGTCTACGGCAGTCCTGTCGCCCTGTATCGACAACTGAGGCTGCGCCAGCCGGTGCCGTACGGCAGCCTGATCCAGCTAACCGACGGCGCTGCGGTTGTGTCGCTGTCGCCGGAACTGTTCGTGCGGCATGCTGCAGGCGTGTTGACTGCGCGTCCGATGAAAGGAACCGCCGCCGCCAGCGGCGACGCGGGGCAGGATCGCCTGGCTGCCAAGGCGCTCGCCGCGGATCCCAAGAATCTGGCGGAAAACCTGATGATTGTCGATTTGCTGCGAAATGACCTGGGACGCATTGCCGTCCCCGGCTCGGTGCGCGTGCCGCAACTATTCGAGGTGACGCAGTTCAATACCGTGCTGCAAATGACTTCCACCGTGCAGGCGCAGGTGCGCGACGATGTCAGCCTCAGCGAGGTGATCCAGGCACTGTATCCCTGCGGTTCGATTACCGGCGCGCCCAAACATCGCACCATGCAAATCATTGATGAACT
>FTFY01001144.1_pt1 | contig 66815 bp, 66 predicted proteins | sample 1640561 | NCBI WGS metagenome assembly FTFY01 (sample SAMEA3914789, study PRJEB12502) | metagenome | biome: forest; material: soil | place: Canada | collected 2011-07-03 | depth 0.3 m | reverse complement strand
GATGCTGCTGGCGGCGCAGGCCTTGACCATGACGGAAGATCTGTTGCCAGGTTTTGTGCTGGGTAAAGGTACGCAAGCTGCGTATCAGGAAATCCGCCGTCAGATTCCTGCTTGCCTGGAAGGCGATCGCTGGTTCCACAACGATATCGTGGTGGCGCAGTCGTTCGTGGTCAGCGGTTCGGTGCGTAATGCGGTGGTCAAGCAGATCGGCGAGTTTGCCTGACGTTTGCCTGACGTTTGCCTGATTAAATCACTTTGAAATGAAAAAGAGCCGCGTTGTCGTGGCTCTTTTTCCTACAGGTTTGCAATAGCCAATGGCAATTTTTCAGACAATTGCAGACGCGCTTCATGCACCGTCTGCGCCACTGCTTCCGAGCCGAAGACCAGTCCTTGCAGCGGGAAAAAATGCACATCGCTGATGCCGATCGATGCCAGGGCATAGCGTAGGTACGGTGTCAGGAAATCAGCCTGTTTCGCTCGCTCTCCAACATGAAAACCGCCAGAACTGACCAGTACAAAGGTCGCGCGGTCTTTCAGCAGCCCGACTTTTCCTTGCGGCGTCGCGTGGAAACTGCGATTGATGCGGATCACGTGATCGATCCATAGTTTGAGCGCGGCCGGCACGGTGAAGTTGTGCATCGGGGTGACGATGAACAGCATGTCGTGTTGTTCCAGTTCGACGATCAGGCGTTCCGACCAAGCGAATTCTTTTGCATCGGGTGTCGCTTGCGACGTGACGGCAAGTGCGTAATCGCGGCCGATCGGCGGAATGGGCGACCTCACCAGATCCCGTTCGGTGATCTGTACGTTGTCTAGCCCGGATGCCGCAATCGCCTCCATTGCAAGCCGATAGCCATGGCTGACATCGCTGTGCGGGCCGCTGTTCAATAGCAAAATGCGCGTCATGTCGTTGATTCCTGTTTAAGCGATTCGACGAAATGCATGCCCTTTGCAAGCAACCCCTGCCGGAAGTAAAAGCGTTGCGCCAACGCCATATGCAAGCCGGTATCCAGCACAAAATTATTGCAGTGCAACGCGATGGCTTGTCGCCGTGCTGCTAGCAACAGACGTTCGCCGATCCCCGACCGATGCAACGAAGCCGTTACCACCAGGTCATCGACGTATATGAAGCGGCCGTATATCAAATTGTCTTGCAGTCGATAGCCGGCAAGTCCGACGACCGCGCCGTCGCGCCACTCCGCAAGTAACCGATACCCTTGTGCGCGTTGCCGCGCGATCTGTACTTTGTATGTTGCACAATCGCTCAGATGCGGGCGCAATTCCTTCATAACCGAGAACGACGCTTCTAGATCGGCGTCGCTTTCGATGTGTTTCATCTCTACCTGAGGCTGCATGCATTTCTCCAAAAATTTGTGTTGTTCTATCCGCCGCAGTTGATTACTGGAACGGCCGGCAATTACGACGATTACGCCGGCATCTTGCGGAACGCTACGGAAAAACGATTCCAGCTGTTGATCGACGTGATGAGTAATGTCAGTTCAACCAGTTCGGCATCGGTGAAATGTGGCCGAACTGCATCCCACACTGCATCCGGCACATGGTTTTGCGAGATCAGCGTCAGCGATTCCGTCCATTCCAGTGCAGCACGCTCGCGTTCGCTGAAGAACGGGGTTTCGCGCCATGCAGAGACGGTAGCCATGCGGCGTTCCGATTCGCCGGCTTTGCGCGCATCGGTCACATGCATGTCGAGGCAGAATGCGCAGCCGTTGATTTGCGATGCACGCAGGCGGACAAGTTCCTTAAGCAGGATGTCCAGCGCGCCTTTGTTGATTTGGTTTTCAACACCCATCAGTGCCTTGATGGCATCTTTGCCGGAACTGAAGAAATCGAGGCGAGTTTGCATTTGAAGCTCCTTGGTCAGATAAATGGGTCAAATAAATGGAAGTGAGAGTAGTAAGCAAATTGGCGTTTGCCTGAGTGCAGTATGAAAAAAACATGGCTATACTGGAAGAGCCAAGAAATAAGAAAATGACTAGTCCATGATAAACGCCAAGCCTGACCTGGATCTGCGCATCGATCGCGCGCTGGAATTGCCCATGTACTTGCAGATATGCCAGCGTTTCAAGACGGCGATCGAGAAGGGAAATCTGCGTGCGGGCGATCGTGTGCCAGCGGCACGGGCGCTGGCAACCGAACTGAATCTCGCACGCGGCACAGTGGAAATGGCTTATCACATCCTGACGGACGAGGGATATCTGCAGGCCAGGGGCGCGGCAGGCACCGTGGTATCGCCGTCTTTGCCACCGCCGGGTGTCCTCAAGCCGCAAGTAGTAATGGCCGGACAAGCGCATGCGGCTGTCGCCGATCACGATGGCAAGGCGCCGAAACCATTGCAGATGGGATTACCTGCGCTCGATGCATTCCCGCGCAAGGTATGGAACAGGCTGGTCGGGCATCACCTGCGTGATAACGAACCGGCGCGACTGGCCTACCCCAACCCTGCCGGTTATGACCGTTTGCGTGAAAAAATTGCAACTTATCTGGGCGTCTCGCGCGGCGTGACTTGTCTGCCGGAACAGGTATTCATCACGACCGGCTTGCGCAACACGATGGAACTGACATTAAGCAGTCTTTCCACCGTCGGCGATGCGTTCTGGTTCGAAGATCCCGGTTATATTTTTGCGCGTCTGTTTCTACAAAATGCCGCGGTCAAGGTGGTGCCGGTACCGGTTGATGAACATGGGTTGATGGTCGAGGCTGGCAAACGACTCAGCCCGCATGCAAAATTCGCAATGGTTACGCCATCGCACCAAAGCCCGCTTGGCGTGACACTGTCGCTGGAGCGTCGGATGGCGCTTCTGGAATGGGCCAGCAAAGCCGGCAGCTGGATTATCGAAGATGACTACGATAGTGAGTTTCGCTATCAAGGGCGGCCGCTGCCGGCGCTGAAAAGCCTGGATCGCAATGATCGCGTCATTTACAGCGGCACCTTCAGCAAGGCGATGTTTCCGGGATTAAGGTTGGCTTATGTCGTTGCACCTGTCAGTGCGATTGCAAACTTTCAGGCAGCGTCCCACAACCTGAACGCAGGCTGCCCATATCTGTTTCAGGCGGGCGTTTCCGACTTTATCGCCGAAGGCCATTTCTCAAGGCATCTTAAAAAAATGCGCCTGTTGTACGCAGAACGCCGCGCGGTGACTTCGCGCGTTTTTCAGGAAATATTGGGCGATCGCATACGGATCGATTTGCAGCCCGGCGGTTTGCACATACTGGCGAAACTGGCTGACCACGAAGACGATGTCATGCTGGCAGGCTATGCCAGGACTGCAGGCCTGGCCCTGCATCCTTTATCACGCTGGTACATCAATGCAAAGCCGAAGCGCGGATTGTTGCTAGGTTTTGCCAATGTTATCGATGAAAAGGATGCAATACGTCTGGCATTGAAACTCAACCAAGCATTGACATAGTCTGATATTGCTGTCGGCAATCACGCCAAGGCCACCTGCCCCACCAGAGTCTGCAATAGAGACTGACCGTACAGCCAGTCGCCCAGATTCGATTCGGCATTGATGTGCCCAAGCGCGCCGGCATCGATGAATTCCGCACCCCAGACTTGCGCCCAGTGGTGGGCGCGCCGGCTTTCCATCCACGGATCGTTGAGGCTGCCGACCACGATCGACGGCACCGGCAGGCGTCCGTTCACCGCCGCACTGACATCGAATTTATCCGGATCGGCCGGCGCCCCCAGCAGCGCGCCGGCCAGATTCGGAATCTCGCTTAAGGCGCTGTGCACCGTAGTCAGGCAACCGAAGCTGTGGGCGATCGCTAAAGTGGGCTGTTCTGACTGGCGCAACTGCTGTTGCATACGCTCCGACCAGACTTCCAGCACCGGCGCATCCCAGTGCGCTTGCTCAACCCGTTCGAAGCTTGGATACAGCCGCTGCCATCGCGACTGCCAATGCAGCGGGCCGCTGTTATACAGCCCCGGCACTACCAGCACGCGAAACGATGAGAGCGTAGTCATGTTTAATTTCTATCAAGTGTCTCTGTCGACGTATCATCTTGCTGCCCATCTTGCCGCAACGGTTCGGAATCGGCAAATGCATGCAGCGCCGCCTGCGGCAGATCCCACAAAAAACCTTGCGCATGCAAGGGATGGGCGCTAATTCTTGCCAGTTGCTGCAGCACCTCCAGATCACGCGCTTTTTCAAGACGCTTGAAAATCACCCTGATCCCACGCGTCGCGCAATTTTCCAGCAAACGCGTAGTCTGCTCATCATGCGTGACGCCGCGCGCATCGATCTTGATCACATCCGGCTTTACCCTTTCCAGCAAGGTCGCGGCTTGCGCCACATCGTCGGCATTTACCGCCAGCCGGAAATGATTGCGCCGGTAATTATCCAGTACATAGTTTAGCAGCCAGCCCTGGTTTTCAGTAATGGTCGGCAGCTGCAACACTATCCTGTCATGCGGCAGACCGAGCAAGTTCAGGATGCGCCGAAACGCCATGCCATGATTACTGTCAACCGCCGCCAGCAGGCGTGCATGCACGCTCAGGTACAAATCGCCCGCTACCGCTTCTTCCTGCCGATAGAAATTGATCGAATGCAGCATGCGGCACAGACGATCCAGCTCGATCGATTCGTCGTCGCTGGCCGCATGATCCAGCAGTTTCCACAGATACAGGCCGTTGTCGCTGGCCGAATAACTGTGGGCAAAACCCTCGTGCCCGATGATGGCGCCCTTGCCCGCTCCGGTTTCGATTCGGCGCAAAGGCTGGAATACGCTGGTCAGCGTGGTATTGAAATAACGTCCCTGCGCACGTCCGTCGCCATCCAGCCAGACCCGGCAATCGCTACGGGGTTCGTCGTGGTTCGGGTCATCCCTGGCGCCGTTCAAGCGGGCCAGATACTGCTCCAGAGCGGGAAAGGACATGGCTTGTCTCGATATCATCAATAGTCGGAAGGAAGATACTCAGATCTTCGCGATCGATACTTCGGTGGCTTTGACCAACGCCACCACTTCGGTGCCGATCACCAGTCCCAGGTCCTTGACCGACCGGGTAGTGATTACCGAAGTAACGATGCCGGCCGGTGTCTCGACATCGACTTCCGACACCACGGTACCTTCGATGATTGCCTTGATCTTGCCCTTGAACTGATTGCGTACGTTGATAGCCTGGATAGTCATGATTTTTTCCTGAAAAGATGCGAATGAAATTTATGAATGAAATTGATGAGTGCGAAAGAAATTACAGCTTGGCGATCGATACTTCAGTGGCCTTTACCAGCGCCACCACTTCCGATCCGACCACCAGTCCCAGATCGCGTACCGAACGGGTGGTGATGACCGAGGAAACGATGCCGGACGGGGTTTCGATGTCGAGCGCCGATAACACCTCATCCTCGGTAATGCTCTGGATCCTGCCGCGGAACTGGTTGCGGACGTTAATTGCCTGGATGCTCATGGTTTCTCCTTTGGTGATACGGTTACATCAAAATGACATCAAAATAATTTCAGAATAACTTCAGAATTGCGCCCGGATCAGATAGCCCAGCCAACCTGGCTTACCGTCCGCTGCAGCGAGATATCGCCCAGCGCCGAATCAAGCTGCGGCGCCGGATGTTTCAATACGCGCGCCAGGATCCGTTCTTCCAGCTGCGCAAAAGCCAGGTTGCCGCGAGCCCGCGGACGCGGCAGGCTGATGCGTTCATCCAGCGTGATTTCACCATCTTCAATCAGCAGCACGCGATCTGCCAGGGCAATCGCCTCTTGCACATCATGCGTCACCAGCACGGCGGTAAACCCGCGCTCCTTCCATAACGATTCGATCAGTTGCTGCATTTCGATACGGGTCAACGCATCCAGCGCACCCAGCGGCTCGTCCAGCAACAGCAGTTCCGGGTCATGCACCAGCGCCCGCGCCAGCGCTACCCGTTGCCGCTGCCCGCCGGACAACACCGCCGGCCACTCGCTGGCACGATCTTCAAGGCCGACCTGGGTCAATGCGCGAATCGAAGCCGTTGAAGCGCGTGGCAAACCCAGGCCGACATTGTTCAATACACGCTTCCACGGCAACAACCGCGAATCCTGGAACATGATGCGGATTTCAGGTTTATCGTCACGCACGCCAAAACCGATGCTGCCGTTGCTCGGCTGCTCCAGCCCCGCTATCAAGCGCAGCAATGTGCTTTTGCCGCAGCCGCTGCGGCCTACGATGGCGACGAATTCACCGGCCGCAATCTCGACATTGAGCGTCTTCAATACCTCCCGGCCGGTATAGGATTTGGATACTGAGCGCACTCGAATACCGACGCCACGCCCGGCATTAAGCTGGACTGCAGCGTTGACTTCGGCATTTTCAACAGGATCAATTTGCATCTTCGCACCCACCTTGGATAATTTTTATTTACGGCTTGCTTACTGATAACCCGGATGCCAGCGCAGCCAGTAACGCTCCAGGAGGCGCGCCAGGATATCGGCCAGCTTGCCTAGCAAGGCGTAGAGCAAGATACCCACCAGCACCACATCGGTTTGCAGGAATTCACGCGCATTCATGGTCATGTAGCCTATGCCTGCCTGCGCCGAGATGGTTTCGGCGACGATCAGCAAGACCCACACCAGACCCAAGGCGAAGCGCACGCCGACCAGTATCGACGGCAAGGCACCCGGCAAGATCACGTCACGGTACAAGGGCCAGCCGGATAAGCCGTAACTCTTCGCCATCTCGATCAAACCTTTGTCCACCGAGCGGATGCCATGAAAAGTATTCAGGTACACCGGAAAAAATACGCCTATCGAGACCAGGAACAGCTTTGACGATTCATCGATGCCGAACCACAAGATCACCAAAGGGATCAAGGCCAGCGCTGGAATATTGCGGATCATCTGGATACTGGTATCGAGCAGGGTTTCCGCCTGCTTGAACGTCCCCGTCAGCAAACCCAGCAAGAGGCCCAGGCCGCCGCCCACGGCAAACCCTGAAATCGCCCGCCAGGCGCTGATCCGCACATGCGTCCACAGTTCGCCGGAAAGCGCCAGCGACCAGGCGGCGCGCGCCACGGCCCATGGTTCGGGCAAGATCCGGCTCGACAGCCAGCCGACCTTGGCGGCAAACTCCCAGCCCAAAATCAAAGCCACCGGCAACAGCCACGGCAACAGGCGCTCTTTCCAGATCGCTGCAGTTCTGCTCACTTTCTTTTGCACGACACCGGCTTGCGGCCGCTGCGACTGCTGCGATTCCTGGTCAGTAGTGGAGTCTGCTGCTGTAATGATTGCGCTCATGTCGATTCCTTCAACTTTGCGATGCTTTCGGCAGCAAGCCGTTGGCAATCACTTCGCCAAATGGCCCCGTCAACGCTTGCTCGCCGGTAGCCGCACGTCCTTTGCCCAATAGCGGGAAAACCAGTTCGGCAAAGCGGTAAGATTCTTCCAGGTGCGGATAGCCCGACAAAATGAACGTGTCTATGCCCAGCGCCGCATATTCCTGCATCCGTTCAGCCACGGTTTCCGCATCGCCAACCAGCGCAGTGCCGGCGCCGCCGCGTACCAGGCCAACGCCGGCCCACAGGTTTGGCGACACTTCCAGCTTATCGCGGCGGCCGCCATGCAAAGCCGCCATGCGCCGCTGTCCTTCCGAATCCATTTTGGAAAATGCTGCCTGCGCCCGGGCAATGACGTCGTCATCGACATGGCTGATCAGTTCTTCTGCTGCGGCCCATGCTGCCTGATTGGTTTCCCGCACGATCACATGCAAGCGAATCCCGAAGCGGACGGTGCGTCCGTGTTTGGCGGCGCGCGCGCGAATATCGGCAATCTTTTCGGCCACCGCGGCCGGCGGCTCGCCCCAGGTCAGGTAGACATCAACCTGCTCCGCGGCCAGTTCATGCGCCGGCTCCGAAGAACCGCCGAAATATAAAGGCGGATACGGTTTCTGCACCGGCGGATAAAGTGTCTTTGCGCCCTTGACCTTGATGTGCTTGCCGATGAAGTTGTAACCGGATTCGCCGCCTTCGCCGGACAAAGCGCTACGCCATACTTTCAGGAATTCCGAAGAAATTTCATAACGCTCGGCATGTTCGGCGAACAAGCCGTCGGCTTCCAGCTCAGCCTGGTCGCCGCCGGTAACCACGTTGATCAGCAAACGTCCGTTGGACAAACGATCGAAAGTCGACGCCATGCGGATCGCCAGGCCTGGCGTGCTCAAGCCCGGGCGGATCGCCACCAGGAATTTGAGGCGCTGGGTGAAACCGAGCAAGCTCGATGCGACCACCCAGGCGTCTTCGCAAGAGCGTCCTGTCGGCAGCAATACGCCGTCATAACCGAGGGTATCGGCAGCTACCGCGATCTGCTTCATGTAATCGAAATTGACCGGGCGCGCGCCTTGGGAGGTGCCTAGATAACGACTGTCGCCGTGGGTAGGGATAAACCAGAAAACGTTCATGTCTGCTTCCGTATTGATTGGTTAATCTATTCTTCGAATTTCACTGCTGCGCCAACGGCGCATTCTTTGGCTGCCAGACGATATCGGCCACCGTGACAGCGCGCGGGATCAAGCCGATTTCCTTGAAACTGTCGGCGACACGCTGCTGATCGATCGCCATGGCCGGACTGATTACCGCGGTCGGCGACGGGTTGGCGCGGCGGCTCAGGAACAGGTGCACGGTAGCCAGGTTCAAGCCGCTGACATCGGAAATCAACTGCGCCACTTCCTTGCGATTCTGTTGTACGTAACGGTCGGCCTTGGTCAGTTCATCCAGCAAGCTCAACACCGTACCAGGATAATTTTCGGCAAAACCGCGCGCCGCCAGATAGAAGGAATTATTGTTGGACAAACCACGGCCGGTGCTCAGGACGCGCGGTTTGAAACTCAGTTCGGCGGCGCCGTAATACGGATCCCAGATCGCCCAGGCATCGACGCTGCCACGTTCAAATGCGGCGCGCGCATCGGCCGGCGCCAGATAGATCGGCTGGATATCGGTCCACGCCAGGCCCGCTTTCTTCACCGCCTGCACCAGCAGGAAGTGCGCGCTGGACCCCTTTTGCAAGGCGATCCGCTTGCCTTTCAAATCCGCCAGAGTTTTGATCGCCGAAGCGGGTTGCACCAATATCGCAGAACTCTCGGGCTTCGGCGGTTCGGCGCCGACGTACAACAAGTCCTTGTTGGCAGCCTGGGCAAACACCGGCGGGCTATCTCCGGTCATGCCGAAATCAAGACTGCCGGCTGACAGTGCTTCCAGTAACTGCGGGCCGGCGGGAAATTCCAGCCAGACTATCTTGCTGTTCTTGAAGCGTTGTTCCAGCGTGTTGCGTTGTTTCAGGACCACCAGGTTGACCGCGCTTTTTTGAAAGCCGATGCGTATCTGCTCTGGTTCTTTTTTATCGGCCAACGGCTGCGCTTGTAACAGACCTGGTGACAACAAAGCCGCTAATAATGGGAACGTCAGCAGCAACAAGCGGCGATGGAGGAAAGCGATAGCCATGATGTGAGATCTCAGGATTTAGGAGGAAACAACACGGCGTCACGCGTCGAAATCTTCTTTGGAATCAGTTTCAACTCATAGAAGGTATCGGCGATCTTTTGCTGCTCGTCCAGCACCTTGTTATCGATCGGCTTGTAAATGTGGGCGTAATGCCTGAGGCCGGCTTCGATCACATCTGGCTCCAAGCCCTGGATCGGCGCCAGTTGCAGCGCTGCTTCCTTGTAATTGGCGCGGATCCAGCGCCCTTCTTTATCGGCCTCTTCCAAGACCGTATTCACCACCACGCTATTTTTGGCGGCGTATTTACGCGCACTCAGGAAGAACTGGTGATGGCTGACGGCGCCACTGCCGCTGGCCAGGACTTTGGCGTCGAGTTGTTTGATCGCTGCCGTTTGAAATGGATCCCAGATCGCCCAGGCATCAACCGCACCGCGCTCGAAAGCCGCACGGGCATCGGCCGGCGCCAGGTAGATGGGCTGGAATTCACTGTAGGCGATGCCGCCTTTCTTGAGCAGGCTGATGACCAGCCAATGCACATCCGAACCCTTGTTGAAAGCTATTTTCTTACCCTTCAGTTGCGCAACAGAGGTGATCGGCGAGTCCTTCTGCACCAGGATGCTTTCCGCCTCTGGCGTCGGAATCTCGTAAGCGCTGTACACAAAATCGGCACCGGCCGCTTGCGCAATGATGGGCGGCGCTTCACCGACATAACCAAAATCGACCGAGCCGACGTTCAAGGCTTCCAGCAATTGCGGGCCGGCTGCGAACTCCGCCCATTTCACCTCGATGCCCTGGCTCGCCAGGATTTTTTCCAATGTTCCATGGGCTTTCAATAGCACCAATGTACTGGCTGCCTTTTGATAACCAATCCGCAGCACCTGCTTTTCCTGCGCCTGCGCCACTTGCGGCACGCTCACCGCAAACGCGCCGGCGGCGACCGCGGAGAGCAACGCCAGCACATGGCGTCTTGTGTGTTTGGTTCTGGTCGAAGCTGTCATTGCTGGTTTCCTGATCTTTTAGGCAAGCGATCCCCGCCATCGGCGACGATGGAATTTTTCAAACTGCTGGAGTGGATAAACTGTTAGTTAGTTGATTTGGTATCCGCGTGGATTTTTCTGCTACACGCTACATCGCACCTGGGAAAACGGAATCGGATCGAAATCGTTTGCACTAATCTTGCGTAACGCCAGCAAACTATCCGATAACTGCTGCACGCCTTCGTTAATCCGCTGGAAGATATTCTGATCCAGGCTCAAACCCTCTTGTTCCGACCATTGCACCTGCGCTTCTGTCGCATAGATACTGGGCAGTACATGCTTTGCAGCTAGCGACGACAATACCGGCCGCAAGGCGTAATCCAACGCCAGCATGTGCGATTGGCTACCACCGGTGGCCAGCGGCAGCACCAATTTGTCGGTCAGGCCAAACTGCGGCAGCAGATCGAGAAAAGCTTTTAACGCACCGCTATAGGCCGCCTTGTACACAGGCGTCGCCACCACCACTGCCGTCGCTTGCGCCACTTGCGCCAGCGCGGCCTGGATCAGCGTGTTGTTGAAATCGGCGCGTAGCAATGCATCACCCGGCAGGTCCCGCACATCCAGTTTGCTGTATCGATGTCCTAGCAACGCCAATTTTTCACCTGTGTAATGCAGCAATCGGGTAGAACGCGAGGGTGCTGACGGGCTGCCAGCCAATAACAAAATAGTCATCTGTTGCAATCTTGAGACGGCCCTGCCAGACAGGGCCGTTGAGTCTTTACCATCAATTCGCTAAATTCGATCAAGCGGCTTATTTCACACCAGGTTGATAAATCTTGTCGAACACACCGCCATCGCTGAAATGGACTTTTTGCGCGTTTTTCCAACCGCCGAAAGTATCGTCAATGGTGAACAGACTCAGCTTCGGAAATTTAGTCGCATACTTGGCGGCGACTTTAGGATCGATAGGACGATAGTAATTGTGAGCAGCGATTTCCTGTCCTTCCGGCGAGTACAGGTACTCCAGATAGGCTTGTGCAATCTTGCGTGTGCCACGCTTGTCGACCACCTTGTCGACCACCGCTACCGGCGGCTCGGCCAGGATGCTCAGTGATGGGAACACGGTATCGAACTTGCCTTTGCCGAACTCCGCCTCGACCAGGTAAGCCTCGTTTTCCCACGACAGCAATACATCGCCTACACCGCGTTCGGCAAAGGTGACAGTCGAGCCGCGCGCGCCGGAATCCAGCACCGGCACGTTCTTGTATAGGCGCGAAATGAAATCGCGTGCCTTGGCATCGTCGTTATTGTTCTTCTTCAGCGCATAACCGTAAGCGGCCAGATAAGCCCAGCGCGCGCCGCCTGAAGTCTTTGGATTAGCCACCACCACCGATACGCCAGGCTTGACCAGATCGTCCCAGTCTTTGATGCCCTTGGGATTACCCTTGCGCACCAACAATACGATGGTCGAGGTGTATGGCGTGCTGTTATGCGGCAGGCGTTTTTGCCAGTCGGCAGGCAACAGCTTGGCCTTTTCGGAAATTTCATCGATATCGTAAGCCAGCGCCAGCGTCACCACGTCGGCTTCCAGGCCGTCGATCACGGAACGCCCCTGCTTGCCCGAACCGCCATGCGACGCCTTCAGGGTAAGGTTGTCGCCAGTCTTTTCTTTCCAGTACTTGGCAAAAGCCTTGTTGTACTCTTGATATAGCTCGCGCGTAGGATCGTAAGAAACATTGAGCAACGAAAAATCCGCCGCATGCACAATCTGTGCACTCTGCGCTACCAAGGCGATGGCGATCACCGAACGAACGATTTTCTTCAACATGTTCTGCTTCCCTCGTAAATGTTTTTTTGTTTTGAGGAGTACAGATTAATGAGGGCGCCTGGAAAACAGAACGAATTCTTTCTTCTCTCCTTATGCTAAAAACAGATATGCATGGATTGCCCGGCTGAATAAGGATGAGGCTTATTCCTGTTGAATTGGCATAAAGCCGCGCAGGTGGGCGCTGGCAGCAACCAGCAGCAGCGCACAACCCAAGCCAGCGAAGGCCACGCTCAAACTGGTAGCGTGGGCCACGAAACCGATCAGGGCGGGACCGGCCAGGATGCCGGCATAGCCGATGGTGGTGATGGCGGCAATCGCCAGGCTGGCCGGCATTGCCGTCTGGCTGCCGGCGGCGGAAAACAGAATCGGCACAATGTTGGATGCGCCCAGGCCGACCAGCACAAACCCGAACAACGCGACGCTAGCGGTCGGCGCAAAGATCGCCACAAAAAAGCCGGCGGCGGCAAACAAGCCTCCCAGCAGCAGCACGCGCTTGCCGCCGAAACGCCTGACGATGCGATCACCGGTAAGACGGCCGCTGGTCATGGCAATAGCGAAAGCGGCGTAGCCGAGTCCACCCTGGCTGGCGTCCAGGCCGCGCGTGGCTGTCAGAAACAAGGCGCTCCAGTCGAGGATGGCGCCCTCCACCAGGAATACGATAAAGCACAGCACACCGATAAAAATCACTGCGCCATGCGGCAGCACGAACAATTTGCCGGCGGTGCGCGGTTCCGGCTCGCGCAGCAAGTGCGGGCTGGCTGCCGCCAACACCGTCGCCACGATAACCGCTGCCGCCACGCTAGCCCAGAATGGACTCAAGCCACTCCAAAGCAGCAATGCCATGCCACCGGCGCCGACAAAACCGCCGACACTGAACATTCCGTGGAAACCGGACATGAGCGCGCCACCGCTGGCTTTTTCAACCATCACAGCCTGGATATTCATGGCGACGTCGAGGGTGCCGATGGCGGCTCCGAACAGGAACAGAGCGATCGCCAGCTGCCACGGACTGGCTGCCAGCGATAGACAGGGAAGCAGCACGGTAGCCAGGCCACCGGCAATCAGGACCACACGGCGGCAACCCAGGCGCGCCGCCAACAAGCCGGTCAGCGGCATGGCGAGCAGCGAGCCGACACCCAGGCACAATAAAAGAAGTCCGAGCTCAGCCTCTCCCAGCCCCAGCCGTGCCTTGACATACGGCACCAGCGGCGCCCAGGCCGCCATGGCCAGGCCCGCGGTAAGGAAGGCTAAACGGGTCGACAAGCGTTGTTTAGGGCCGATATTATTCATTGCATGATCTCCGGATCGGCCTCATTCAGCCTTTGTATACATCAGCTGCACGCCCTGCCGGGCAAAGCCATCGGCCTGATCGCTACTTGCGTCGGCTTCGAGCACCAGATGGGTAAGATGCGCTGCGGGTAGTACCGCATAGTTTGCAGCTGTGCCGAATTTTTCACTGGTGGCGGCAACCACCACCGATTTGCTGAACGCTGCCAGGCTGCGTTTGAATTCGGCTTCTTCATAGTTAAAACAGGTAATACCGGCGTCGATGTCAACACCGCAGCCACCCAGAAAGAAAATGTCGGGCCGTATACGCTCGGCATCGCGCAGCGCAGTAGCGCCCAGATTAGCGCCGGTTAGACGATCGAAACGGCCGCCGATCATGATCAATTCAATTCCCGGCCGATCCTGCAATGCCAGCGCCACAGCGGCGGCGTTAGTGACGACCGTGAGCGGCAACTCCGGTAAAGCCGCGGCAATCGCCAGGTTGGTCGAACCGGCATCGATGAACAGCACGCTGTCGGCAACCACCAGCGATACCGCCGCCTGCGCCAGCAGTGCTTTGCGCTCGGGCGCTAAGGTGCGCCGCTCAGCCAAAGATCCGGTCGTAGGAGAAGGCGGTAACGCGCCGCCATACACCCGCGTGCACCAGCCGGCCGCAGCCAGGTCGCGCAGGTCACGGCGGATGGTGTCTTCCGAGACGCTCAGCTGCTGCGCCAGATCCAGCGCCAATACCCGGCCGTCGGCCTGCAGACGCTGCCGGATGAACGCGTGACGTTCTTTGAGAAGGAGATTGCTGGTGTTCATATCGACTCATAACATGCATAAACAAGTACAAATATACACAAACGTGCACTCGTAATCAACAAAAAGCCGCAAAAGACCTTTTGCGGAAATTTTTACGCTTGCGTCAGGACAGGATAAAGAATGACGGCCCAAGTGGCGACAGCAAGCACGCAAGTCAGCAACACCGCGGCGCTGCCAAAATCCTTGGCGTTCTTGGAGAGTGGATTGCGCTCCAGCGAGACCCGGTCTACCACGGCTTCAATCGCCGAATTGATCAGCTCGATGATGATGATCCAGACCAGCACTGCGATCAGCATCAGCTTTTGCACCGCAGAGACCGGTAACAGCAAGGCAACAATGATGCCGGGAATCACAATCATCAATTCCTGACGGAATGCATGCTCGTTTTTCCAGGCTGATTTAAAGCCTTCCGCCGAATAAAAGAAAGCTGAAAAAATCCTCTTGAATCCGCTGGTGCTTTTGAATTCGCTGATCGGCTGCTGAGGCGGCTGTTGCTGCGATTGCGGTGATTGCTTGTTTTCGCTCATGCTGTGCTGGTTCTGATGGCAAGCCGGGATTGCCAGGCTTGCCTTGATGGAAACGCAGGTTTGCGTTTGCGAATTTTAACAGCCTTGTTGCGCTGCACGCTAAATGCTTTTTTTACACACTGCGGCATTTGCGCGAGCTCGTGACACCACTCTAATCGATGACGATAGCGAAGCACAACTTTTCACATTATGATATAAACATTCCATTGCAATGCACCATTACTCCAATGAAAACAGCCACTACCGACGACACCGATAAAATTTCGATCCAGGTCATTGAGCGCATGATTTCGCTACTCGATACCCTGGCGCTCTACCCTGATCCGGTCAGCCTGAAAGAGTTATCGGCAGTCACCGGCTTGCATCCTTCAACAGCACACAGGATTCTCAACGACCTGGTGGTAAAACGCTTCGTCGACCGCTCCGAACCGGGCAGCTACCGGCTTGGCATGCGCCTGCTGGAATTGGGCAACGTCGTTAAAAGCCGGTTGAACGTGCGCGAAGCGGCGCTCGATTTCATGCGCGGACTGCATCGCAAGACCAACCAGACCGTCAACCTGTCGGTGCGCCAGAGCGATGAAATCGTCTACATCGACCGCGCGTTTTCAGAACGCTCGGGCATGCAGGTGGTGCGCGCCATCGGTGGCCGGGCGCCATTGCACCTGACTTCTACCGGCAAATTATTTTTATCCATCGACGATCCGAAAATGGTCCGTGCCTACGCTACCCGCACCGGGCTGGCCGGGCACAACAAGAATTCCATCACCGACCTGAGCAAGCTCGAGCGTGAATTGAGCCTGGTGCGCGCATTGGGTTACGCCCGCGATAACGAAGAACTCGAACTGGGCGTACGCTGCATGGCCGCCGGCATCCGCGACGATTCGGGCAAGATGGTCGCCGGCTTGTCGATCTCCGCGCCGGCCGATCGCCTGCAAGAGGAATGGGTGGATGATCTGATCAGCACGGCGAATCAGATTTCCGCGGTGCTGGGTTATACGTCGTAGGGTGGGCAAGATTTTTTGCCCATGCGCGACTTCCCAAGCACAATGAGAGTTTGAGATAGTTTGAGATACCGCGTGGGCACTTCGTGACCACCCTACGCCTGCCGTTATTAGTCATCTGCACAAAAAAACAGAGTTTATTCATCAGTTTCCTGACGAATAAACTCTGTTTTTTTTCTACCCGATTACAACCTGGATTGGGTTCGATCTTTAGGTTTGACCATCAGCGATTTTCACGCGCGTCAGGGTTGAAGGATGCGAATCAGCCAGCCATTTGCGAACCCGGTCGGCATCCGCCTGGCGTGAATACTTGCCGCGCGAATCAAGGAACACCATCACGATCTGGCGACCGTCGATAGTAGTTTGCATGACCATGCAACGGCCTGCTTCGTTAATGTAGCCGGTCTTTTGCAAACCGATCTGCCACTCAGGCTTGTCTACCAGATGATTGGAGGTCGAGTATTGCAACGGACGTCCGCCCGGCTCAACGACATATTTTGAATCGGTCGAATATTGACGAATCACCGGATGCTGGTAGGCCGCCATGACCAGACGCGACAAATCGCGGGCGCTCGCGACATTCAGATGCGACAGCCCGGTCGAATCGACATAATGGGTTTCGGTCATGCCCAGCGCTTTGGCCTTGGCATTCATGGCTGCCACAAAGGCCGGCAAGCCGCCCGGATAGTTACGGCCAAGCGCCGATGCGGCGCGATTCTCGGAACTCATCAAGGCGATGTGCAGCATATCGGCGCGGGTCAGTTGCGAACCGATGCGCAGACGCGAGCTGCTGTGTTTTTCGCGATCGATGTCGTCATCGGTCACAGCCAGCACTTCGTTCATGTCCTGCTTCGATTCGACCACCACCATGCTGGTCATCAGCTTGGTCAGCGATGCGATCGGCAATGCAACCTGGGAATTTTTATCCAGCAGTACTTCCGAACTATTCTGATCCAGCACCAACGCTACGCTGGATTTCAACTCCAGCGGATCATGCGTCAAATTCAATCCGGCCTGCTCGCCTGCAGACAGAACCGGCGGCAAGGCTGGCACGACCGGTGCGAATGCAACGCGCTGGTAAGTCACTTTGCGGCGACCGTTAACCATCGCGACTTTCTTCACCAGCTTTTCATTTTTATTGAACGACGCTGTATTGCTACGGCCACGCGCAGCGATCACCGCATGTTTTCTGGCAGCGGTTTTCTTGTGGGCAGAAGCAGTACCAGCCGCTGATTTTTTAGCGGATTTTTTAGTGGTACTTTGTGTAGTTTGGTCAGAAGCAAGAGCGGCGGGCGCGTTCGCGAGCACGAGGAAGAGTGACAAAAAAACAATTAACGCGGATTTGCCCATTTGCGGCTCCAATATGCGGCGATGTATAACTTTGTGGCAGTGTAGGCAAATATCGAAAAAATCGCAAGAGAATTAGATAGTTAGCGCACTAAATTAAACGACTTTCGATGTCAGGGCGACGATTTGCGAGATAGATTTTACCGCAACTCGTCGGCCTGGCACTTACTTTAGTATCGGCTACTTAAACGTGACATTCAAGCAATATTGCATCAATTGAAAAAGAATAATCAGCTTGCAGGCTGAAATACGTCGTTACCTCTGACGGCGCGCTATCCCACAAAGACTTGATCGCCGCCACCCGCTCCGCCGGAGTGCGCATCCTGGCTACCCAGGTATCGAACTGCAACGGCAATTTCCAGCTCTGGTCCGCAGTCGGACGCAATCCAGCCTGATCCAGCAACTGGCGCCAGCTGGACAAGCTGCGATTACGTACATGCGAGGTGTCGCGCAGTAACTCTATGGATTGGAGGTAGGTGTCGCTCAGGACATCCTCGGGCGAAGCGGTATCGATCACGATACACATGCCGCCCGGCTTCAACACCCGCGCCATCTCAGCCAACGCTTCCGGCAGCCGGGTCCAGTGATGGGCGCTAAACCGCGTACATACCAGATCGAAAGAGGCGTCGGCAAACGGCATGCGCTCGGAGCTGCCCTGCTGCACGTGCAGATTTTTCAAACCACGTTCGGTAGCCGCGTGCTGCACCACATCCAGCATTTCAGTAGCGAGGTCATACGCGATTACGGTGCCGATATGCGGCGCTATGGCAAAAGCGGCATGTCCTGCTCCACAACCGACATCGAGTGCTTTGCCTTGGGGAAAACGGCTGGCACAGGCGGCCAGTTGCTGTAAATCGGCGCCTTGGGCGTGGACGGTGCTGGTCAGGTAAGCGGCAGCGGTGCTGCCGAATTGTTCGGAAACCACTTTATCGTGATTGCGGGCGACGATCATCGGTTTTCTCCTCAGAAATGAATCAAAGCAAAGCAATAGTGTTTGCGACAGAGTCCAGTGTAATTATTTTTTATCCTGTTACAAGACTAGTGTTTATACTAGTACTACCAATAACAGGATAAACACGGAGCAGCATGGACCAGGCCGGAAAACGCAAAGCACTTGGCGAATTCATCAAAACCCAGCGCACCCAGATCCCTACCACGGCATTGCGCCTGGGCGGTAGTACGCGCCGTCGGACTCCCGGCTTGCGGCGCGAGGAAATAGCCCAACTGTGCGACATCAGCGTTACCTGGTACACCTGGATAGAACAGGGTCGCACTGTCTCGGTATCGGCGGCGGCATTGGCAAGAATCGCCGAGGCTTTACAGTTGTCGCGTGCCAAACGCGCTTATCTGTTCGAGTTGTCCGGCAAAAAAGATCCGCAGTCACAGGATGCGCTGGCCCAGGAAATTCCCGATGAAATACTGGCGGTCACTGACGCCATCAAGACTCCGGCTTATCTGCTGGATCGTCATTGGAATGCCGTCGCCTGGAACCGCGCCGCCAAAACCTTGTTCGTCGGCTGGCTGGACAAGAAAAGTAAAAACGGCGCCAGCCGGAATCTGCTTGAGTACACATACTGCCAGCCTGAAGCTGCCACCTTGATCAGCGATTGGGAGCAGCGCGCGAGCCGGCTGGCGGCAGAATTTCGCGCCGATTGCGGCATGTACCTGGACGAACCGGAGATTGCCGGTCTGGTAGCGCGCTTGAGCGCCGCCAGCACTGCTTTCAAGCGCGCCTGGAATCTGCATGATGTGGTGGAGAAAGAAGGCGGCGAGCGCCGCTTCAGTCATCCGACACTGGGCCAGCTGGCGTATCGGCAAGTCAATCTGCGGGTCGCCAACCGGCCTGAGTTGAAGCTGGTGATGTTACTGCCGGTTTGAGTTGAGCCCGTTACTTTTTCATGACGAACACGACGCCCAATATCGCCACTGCCATGCCGATGACGCCAAGCAAATTGAAGACTTCGCCAAACATCAGCCACGCCATCAACGCGGTGGTCGGCGGCGTCAGGTAGAGCAAGCTGGTGACGCGGGTTGCCGCGCTCTTGCGGATCAATGCGAACAGCAGGAAGATCGCGCCTATCGACAAAGCCAGTATCGACCACAGCAGCGCGCCGATGAAACGCGGCGTCCATTGCACTGTATCCAGGCTTGGCCCCAGGTGTTCGTAGTAAATCGCGAACGGCAGCAACACGACGATCGAGGCGGCAAACTGGATGATGGTACCGGTGCGCAAATCGAAATGCGAGCAGTGGCGTTTCTGATACAGCGTACCAAGCGTGATCGATACCAAGGCCAGCAGGCACAGCGCAATACTTTGCCAGGACAAACCCACCAGGCTGATTTTGGCGGCCACCACCAGCCCTACTCCGCAAATCCCAAGCAGCAAGCCCAGCCATTGCCGTGGCCGTACCGATTCACCGATAAACGGAGCGGCAAAAGCGGTCAAGATAGGCTGCATGCCGACAATCAGCGCCGACACGCCGGCCGGCATGCCGAGTTTGATGGCGCACCAGACGCCGGCCAGGTAACCGCCTTGCAACAAGATTCCGGCAAACGCGATGTGGCGGATCTGACCCGTCGGCCACGGTGCCTGCATTAATAACACCAGAGGAAACAAGAGCAGCAGCACACCGACAAACCGCAACAACAAAAACGTCAACGGCGGCGCATACGGCAAGCCGAATTTGGCAACTACAAAGCCGGTGCTCCAGAGCAGCACGAACACCATTGGCATGGCCGCTAACAAGCGATGGGCAGGCCGCGATGCGGTCGGGAGACTGGCAGATTGCATGAATTATCCGTATTGGATCCGTCCTGGATCCATATTAAGTAAGCAGTTGCGCTGCACCGTTCCGACGCGCGAAATGGGCCGCAAGCGAGATAGTTTGCAGGTGGATCGCTACCGTGTCTTGTATATTCTTGCCATAGCCCCCGGCCATGGCGATTGCCACCGGTATGGCATGCTGGCTGGCGGTCTCCAGCAGCATGGCGTCGCGTCGGGCCAGGCCGTCGAAACTCAGCTTCAAACGCCCAAGCCGGTCGCCTTCATGCGGATCGGCGCCCGCCAGGAAAATAATCAGCTGCGGCGAGAAACGCGCCATCATGGTTGCCAGCGCATCCTGCAGCGCGCTCAGATAAACCTCGTCGCCGGTGCCATCCGCCAGCGCCACATCCAGGTCGCTGCTCTCCTTGTCGAATGGATAATTGCGGGCGCCATGCAGCGACAGGGTAAAAATCGAATCGTCGTTGGCCAAGATAGATGCTGTGCCGTTGCCTTGATGGACGTCCAGGTCGACGATGGCAACCCGCTGCACCCGGCGTTCGGCCTGCATCAGCCGGGCGGCAATCGCAGCGTCGTTGAAAACACAGAAGCCGGCGCCCTGATTGGCAAACGCGTGATGGGTGCCGCCGGCCAGGTTGACCGCAATCCGCTCAGGCTCCGTCAGCGCCGCGCGGCAAGCAGCAATGGTGGCGCCGGCCGAGCGCCGCGAACGCTCCACCATCTGCGGCGTCCACGGGAAACCGATGGCTTTTTGTACATCTTCTGCCAAAGTGCCGTTGCTGACTGCCGCAATATAGTGAGGATGATGGGCAAGAGCCAATACACCGTCACTGGTGGTCGGCGCCTCGTGAAAATCGATATCGCCGATATTCGCCAGCGCGGCTTCGTGGATAAGCCGGTACTTTTGCATGGGGAAGCGATGGCCGGTCGGCAGGGGCAACACAAAATGGTCGCTGTAGAAAGCTTTCAAGGTAGGCGTGGAGGTCAAGTGAAGAAACAGGTAAGACAATTAGTCTACCATCAGGCAATCGCTGCCGCAGATTACTCAAAATAACAACATTTCCCCATGCTAATACCTTGATTTTATAAGCTTTTACTTAATGTGTATAAACAATATATTGCAGCGCACAAAAATTCTCTTGACACCGTTTCAGAATAATTTAGAATGAAATTGTTGCGACGCACAATGCTCATTCAAGACCATTGGCAGACGCAATCAACGGCTAGATCTTAGCCACCCCTAAGTCACTCTATCGTTCTATTTGTCATTTTTGCAGTATCGAATCCTAGGAGAAGCCATGTCTACCGTTGCAGAACAATTTTCAGCCGCTACCAAAGCCAATTTCGAATCTAATCTGGCCCTGTTCACCGATTTCACTACCAAGGCATTTGCCGGCGTGGAAAAGCTGATCGACCTCAACCTGAGCGCCGCCAAGGCTTCGCTGGAAGAGTCGAACGCCACTACCCAGAAATTGTTTGCAGCTAAAGACCCACAAGAATTTTTCTCGCTGAGCGCAGCCCTGGCCCAGCCAAACACTGAAAAAGCCATTGCTTACGGTCGTCATTTCGCCAGCATCGCTTCCAGCACACAAGCTGAACTGACCAAGTCGGCAGAAGCGCAAGTTGCAGAAACCAAGCGTAAAGTCATCGAGTTCGTTGACCAGGCATCGAAAAACGTGCCACCAGGCGCAGAAGGCGCAGTTGCTTTCGTTAAATCGGCAATCGGCAGCGCCAACGCCGGTTACGAACAGTTCGCCAAGAGCACCAAGCAAGCTGTTGAAACCCTGGAAACAAACGTCAACAACGCTGTCGACCAATTGTCCCAGGCTGCTACCAAGACTACAGCTCGTTCGACCAAGAAGTAATTTGTAAAATAGGCGTGCATGGCGCGCCTGTCTGAATCTCCTCGGTATCCGGCAGCGCCGGTATCGTTATTTACCCCGGCTCACCGGGGTATTTTTTTGCCCGGAAGGTTTATGATTTGACCTGGGCTACCAGTTGCAACAGTCGTTGCAGCGTCGGTTCATCCATCAAGGCCGGCAAGTCGCAAATATGCAACAGTTGCTGCTCGATATTTCTCGCTGAGCCGCCCGCTTTCAATGACGCTTGCAACACCTCAACCTGTAATTGCAAACGTTCACGCGAGAGCGCTGCAGGGCTCTCGATTCCTGCCAGGATTTCGGCACGCAACAACTCCAGTTGTAACGCCGGGCTCCGGGCTTCAAGAGTAGCGGCGTAATTGTCGCTATTCTGCAACGCTCGTTCAAAACGTGCCGTGATGACTTTTTCAAATGCCGGCGCCAGTTTCGGCAATGCTTGCCAGCTATTGCGCCAGTCGGATTCGGACCTGGTTCCTGCGGAGCCTGTATCTGCATGGACGATGCTTGCTTCAGCTTGCTGGCACAAAATCAGTTTGTCGCGCAGGGCGTCCGCTTGCGCCAGCGCCGCCTGCTGCCGACTCTGGTCGAGCCGCGCTTGCAGAGCGCCGATCGCTGTCTGGAAACGTGCATCAATCTGTGCCTGAACCGCGCGTGGCACTTGTCCGCCGCGCGCCCATTCTTGCTGTGCTTGCTGCAGGATTTTCGGCAATTCCGCTTCCGGCCGGTCAATCGCTGCTTCCAGCAACGCGCATTGCTCTTCGCGCAGATGCAGATTGTCGCGCCGCTCTGCATCGGCGCTTGATGCGGCCTCCTTGCGTTGGGCAAAGATGGCGTCGCATGCGCTGCGGAAACGCTGCCACAGTTCCTGTTCATGCTGCCGCGGCAAAGGCAGCGCCTTGGCTTGCTCTTGCCAGCGTTGTTGCAATTCCTTTACGCGTTCGGCGGTATCGCGCTGGTTGGCGGGTAGTTGCGCCGCTTCGGTGATCAATTTTTCTCGCCGGGCGATTTCAATATCTTGTTGCTGCGCCAACGGCGCCAGCAAGGTATCGATCGCGGCGGTAAAACTGTTATCGAGTGCCTTTTTTTCACTACGATTGATCGGCCCCAGGTTTTTCCATGCCTGTTGCTTTTGCTGGCAATACTGGGCGACGGCTTTCCAGTCCGGCGCCACCTCCGTCGGCAGCATCGCTTGTGCATGCTGCAGCACTTCATCGATCAAGGCACGTGCATTGGCTTGATTGGCTTGCCGCTGTTCAGCCTGTTGCTGGAAATGTGCAGCGACTGGCGCATAAGCGTTGGTGCAAGCTGTATCAAATCCCTCCCACAGAATTTTCGGCGCTGGTCCCGAATTGCCATCCAGCGACTTCCAGCGTGCCCGCAAGCTGCCGATTTTTTTTGCCAGCTCGGCTGGCGCCAGTTCCTGTCGCGGCAATTCCTGCGCGGCCTTGGTCAGTTCTTCGCGCGAGACATTGCCGCCCCAGCGCGCCCAGCCTTGCAACCGGGTCAACTCGCTACGTGCTTGCGCCAGACGCGCGCTTTGGCTTGCATTCGGCTTGTGCAACTTGAAATCGATCGCGCGCAACACCTTGTCGAAATCCATCGCCACTTGCAATGCGCCGTCTTCCAGGGCTTTTTCAAGGCCATCCAAAGCTTCTGCAATTTGCGGACGTGCGGTTGCCCCCGATGCTTCGGTCGCGTCGGTCGCGTCGGTCGCATTGCTCACTTCGGCCGACGCCGCCGGAGCATGAATCTTTTGCGGTTTGACAGGCACTATTGCATGTTGCTTCAACAGCGCCTGATAGCGTTGCTCCAAACCGTCGTCAAGTAACGCCGCCGGCAATTTTGGCAATGCCGACCAACTGGCTTTTAGCGTATCCGGATTCAGCGCTTCGGTGGCCGCTTCCCAGTTTGCCAACGCGTCGTTACGCGCCTGCAAAGCCGATTGATGCTGCTGCAAAGTCGACAGCAACTTGCGTAATGCCTGGGCTTCCTGTGCGAACTCCGCCGCCAGATGGCGCGGCAAGCTCAGCGCTTCCGCATGACCTGCGCAGACGGCCATTTGCGATTCCAATGCATCCAGCTCCTGCTCGAGCTGCGGCGCAATGGCCATTGTCGTTTGAGCCTGCGAGTGCAAGGTGCGCACACTGTTCAATGAACCGATGGCGCTGCGTTGCAAGTCGGCCTGGGCCGTCAAACGATCGGCAAGTGCAGCACGCAGTTGCGTGAATTGCTGCAGTAATTCGGCGGGCACGTCCTTGGCGTCCCAGCCACGATCCAGTTCTGCAACCTGGTTCGGCATCAGTTGCAGCTCTTGCTGCAAGCGCTGCGCCTGCGCCACGGATGCGGCCGCCTTGTCGGCGATCAATTGCTGCTGACGCCCGCTGTCCAGCCGTCCTTGCATTAATTTGGCAACCCGCCTGTCGGTATTGCGGCATGCGTGCAGTACTTGTTCCAACGCTGCGCGCGACTGCACCTGCTGTGCCGCGCACAAGCGGGCGTCGGCAAACGTCGATTGCAAAATGAAAGCGACTGCCGCAGCTTCATCCGGCAAAGCCTGTGCCTGTTGCAACGCTTGCTGCCGGGCCTGGTCGGACACTTGTTTGGCTTCAGTACGCAATGCGGCCTGAGGAGCAACGACCGGTTGTGGCGCTTTACGATCAGCGCGTTTAAAGAGAAATCCGAACATGTGATATCAATCAGATGGAAGCAGATTACCGCTAATTGCTAACGGCATATGCTTTGGTTAAGTGGGGGAAATAAGTGGGGAAATAAGTAAAAATAGAAAATGGCTCGGGCCGGCAACTAAGCCGGCCGATACTCTGCTTTGAGCTGATCGAGGCCTGCCAGCATTTTCTTGAATGCCGCAGCGCTCTGCACCGGTTCACCCTTGACGCCGAGATCGATATGACGCCGGGTGTTGCCATCGCCAACATGCGGCAGGCTGAATACCTTAACCAAGGGAAACTCCGTCTCGATGGCTTCCATCAGCGGCGTCAGCGTCGACTCCATGGCTTCAAACACCAGTACCGATTGCTCCAGCTGTGGATTCTGATGGAATCGGTCTGCGTAATACGTATCCAGCACCCACTCGAACATCGGCCACGCCATCACCGGAAAACCCGGCGCAAAATAATGTGCGCCCGCGCCTTCGTGCGGTACCGAAAAACCGGGAATCTTGTTAAACGGGTTGGGAATGATGGCGGCGCCCTGCGGAAACTCGCCCATCTTCAGGCGGTGCAGGTTATCGGGTGTGTCGTAGTCAAGTTCCAACCCGGCGTCGCGCGCGGTATCGGCAATCCGTTCGCGGATTTTCTCGCGCGCTTCGGGATGCAGCACCAGCGGCACGCCAAGCGCCGCCGCCGCACACTGACGGGTGTGATCGTCTGGCGTGGCGCCGATGCCACCGGTACAAAACACGATGTCGTCGCTGGCGAATGTGCGTTTCAGGGTCGCTGTAATCCGCGCCGGATCGTCGCCTATGTATTCTGCCCAGTCCAGGCTTAAACCGCGGGTGGAAAGCATTTCCAGTATTTTTGGAAAGTGCTTATCGACTCGCCTGCCTGACAGGATTTCGTCGCCGATGATGATAAGTCCGATTGCCATGGGGATCGCCGCTTATTTGAAATGCGCTGAAGATAAGTAGGAATATGTAGCAGAAAGATAATAAATAAGGGAATAACGCTAAGGTATTCTATACAAATCTTAACTCCGAATCTTTACCGGCACATGAAACCTAATCCGGCGGCGGTGTATCCGTAGCATCGGACAACTGGTGAATCACCCGGCTGTCGTGGCGTTCAGCAATAATGATAGCAGCCTGGCCCGCCGCCCGATATTTGGCCAGCGCCGCCAGGCAATAATACTCAAACCACAAACCGGTGAACACAAACACCAGGACGTACAGCCAGATGGAACCGGCTGCCAGCAACGGGAAAATCACCAGCCACAAGGCGCCGCCCAGCCACAATATGGTTGGCGCCGCACCCATGGCGCCGGCAATCACGCCGATCAGCAGCAACGGCCAGCGATGAATCCGCAGCAACGCCCGCATTTCTTCCTTGTCGGCATGCGCCGCCAAGGCTTCGTAAGCGAATACCCGATACGTCAGCCAACCCCACAATACCAGCGGGATCAGGAAGGCGAACGGTGGAATCAACCATAGCGGCAACGTCACCAGCCACAATACACAAAACAGCAGGAAGGCGCTAAACGAAGTCCACATGCCGCCGAGCAGCGAGCCGCCCTTGCGCAGTTCCAGATCCGGGAAGTGGCGACGACCGACGTGACGCGCAGTTGCCGGCAGGGCAAATGCGCCGACGAACAGCAACGCGGTCAGAATCATCAGCGGTAGCAGAGCCCACAATGCCAGCCATGGCACGATGACCGTCTTGAGCGCGCCCAGACCGAGCCAGGCGGGCACGTAGTTGGCGATGCCCCAGCCATCGTTGCCGGCAAAATAATTCTTTTGCAGCCAGTCGATCATCGGTTGCAAACCCCACCACAGTGCCAGCCCCCAGACCAGCACCGACAATATAAACGGCAGGAAAGTCAGCATCAGCATGCGGTAATGCAGCTGCGACAATAAAGCCCGGCCGAAGGCTACCAGTACCGGGCGCATCAGCGGGACGACCTTCTGGCAAATTCAACCATGCGCTTCAGGCCAAGCCATTGCTGCGACCAGAAACCCTGGCCATAGTCGCGGGCCGGCCGGCTCGCCGTCGGCAACTGGTCGCGTACTCCGGTATGTTCGAAGGTTTTGCCGAACCAGGCACTGCGAAACAAGATATCCCAGAATGCAAACAGCACGCCGAAATTATGGCCGCCCAATGTGCCGCGTCCTTTGCTTTCATGGCCGATGCCGATCGCATGGTGCCAGCGATGAAAGCGCGGCGAGACGACAATGGCGTCGCCCAGGCGGCCGAAGTGAATGCGTACATTGGCGTGTTGCAGGCTTTGCAACATGCGGGTGATTGACACCAGCAGCACGTACTGTGTTGGCTCGACGCCGATCGCCAGCGCTACCAGGGCCAGCATGACATCGTGAATCAACCCGTCCAGCAGGTGATTGCGATCGTCGCTCCACAGGTTCATGTTTTGCTGGCTGTGATGCAAGCTGTGCAAACCCCATAACCAGCCGACATTGTGCTGCGCACGGTGATACCAGTACTCGCACAGGTCAAGCACCAGCAGATAAATCAGGAAGGTTATCAAAGGCTGGTCTGTAAAACCGGGCAACAGGTTTTCCAGGTTGAATGGATTGAGTCCTTGCAGATGCAGCAATTCAGTGACCTTTGCCATCAGCGGATCGACCAGGAAGAACACCAGCATCGAAAAAGCACCGAGACGGTACAACACGGTATAAATGAAATCGGTCCGGCGTGCGCGGCGGTCGGTAAAGGCATGTACTGGGATCACTGCTTCCAGCGGTCGCAAGATAAGGAACAGGACGATCAACTCGCAGACGCCGATCAGGAACCATTCAGTGCCGTCGAAAGCGTCTTCCAGATATTCGCTAAATCCCGCATGGAACATGAGCGGCTGCACCACTGCCTGGAACAGCCAGGCCTGGGCGCTTGCAAACCAGTCCACCAAGGTATTTGTCATGATGCCTTATGAACCTTTCCAGCTTTAGTCTCGGCGACCGGCCCTTTCAGGTTGCCTTTGTAGGCGGGATGGTCGCGCAGCGTCGCAAAACAGAAACCCTTTTTTTCCAGGCCGCTGATCAAGGGTTCCAGCACCACCGGCGCCCAAGGGTCCTTTCGTGACCAGATTCCCAGATGCGCCATGACAATATCACCATCCTTGAGATTTTTCAGCATGCGCTCCAGCAACATCTGATTTGGCCATTTATCGCTGGGCAGCTCGTCACCGGAAAAACCGGCTTCGGCCCATGCAACGTGCTTGTATCCGCAGGCCTCCCCTGCCGCCAGCGTGTGCGGCGTCAGATGGCCGCCGGGCGTGCGCCAGAAACGGTCGATATGGGTACCCGTCAGAGTTTGGAAACGCTGGTCGACGCGATTGAGTTCATCGCAATATTGTTGCGGCGTCCAGGCCAGCAGCTTGCCGCCATTGGCGCCGAACTGCGGCTTCACTTCGATCTTGCCATCGGCCAGGTCGCGCTTGGCGTACACATGGTCGAAAGTATGGGTACCGAAGGCATGGCCGTCAGCCACCAGCGATTTCCAAAACGGCGCCCACGTCGGGTCCAGCGTGTAATCGCCATTCACGGTTTTTTCATTGGCCATGAAAAAAGTGGCCTTGATGTGATGCCGCCTCAGGGTCTGGGCGATGTACTCGGCCTGCGACTGGCTGCCGGTATCGAAACTCAGATAAAGCGTACCGCTGCTGCATGCCTTGGCTGACTGCGCCAGCGACAGCGTGGCCGGCGCCAATGTCGCCAGCGCCACGGCTGCTGCCGGCAAATTACGCCGCAGGGTGGGCAACACGCGGAGAAACATGCGGGGAAACATGTGCATCACACTTCAGAAGCGCGATTATGGAAATAGATGCCATGCGGCGAGCGCCCCACCGGAATCGTCTTGATCACTTTGCGCGTTGTCAGATCGATCACTGAAACCCGTTTTAGCCAGCGCTGGGTGACCCACATGGTCTTGCCGTCTGCCGTTACTTCCATGCAATCCGGGCCGCCGGGAACGGCGATGCTGCCGACGCTTTCCAGCGTGTTCAAATCAAGCACATTGATGGTGCCGGCAACCCGGTTGGATACGAACAGATGGCGATTATCGCCTTGCGGACGGAAATTATGCGCGCCGTCGCCGGTCTTGATTTTCTTGATGATCTTCTGGGTGCGCCAGTCGATCACGGCAACGTAGTCGCTGCCCATCACGCCTACCAGCAGATATCTATTATCCGGCGTCATGTACACGCCGGCAGGCTGCTTGCCGACAGCTATGGTCCATTTCACTTTTTGCGTTGCCAGATCGACAGCGGCCAGTTCGTCGCTGCCTTGCAGGCTGATGAAAGCCAGTGAGCTGTCGGCGGTGAATGCCATATGGCTAGGCATGGCCGGCAGCGGCAGGCGCTTGGCCAATTTCAGATTCTTGCCGTCGTAGCCATAAATATCGATGCGGTCAAGGCGCAGGCCGTTGGCAATAAACCATTTCTGATCAGGCGAAAAACCGATTTGGTAAGGGTCGACAATATCCTTCACCTGGTTCTGGATCTGCCCGCTTTTGGGGTCCAGGAACAACAGCGAATTACCGGTGGCGGCGGCCACGATCAGCGATTTGTTGTCCGGCGTCGGCATCAGGTGATGCGGCTCCTTGCCGACTGGAAATGTACCGATTTCCTTGTAAGTTGTCTGGTCCAGCAAAGTAATGGTGGCGTCGCGCGAATTCAGCACGACCACTGTATTGTTATTGGCAGTAGCAGGAAGAACGGGCGTTGCAGCGACAGGCGCTGCCGCGAAAGTGGAAAATGCGGTCAGCAAGCCGCAAGCGGCTACAACAGAACGACGAACAAAAACAGACGTAACAACGAACATAAGGAACTCTGAGAAGCAAAAACGACTATTTTACCGTGCATGAATGCTGCCTATAGATTTAAATGTCTCTTGCCGGCGTGCCGAGGCAATCCACTAGATTACCTCGCCGCATGGATTGCTGGCCGGATTTTGGTTTACACTGCTCTACCTGGCAGGGCAGCTGGCTCGAACGTAAACTCTTGCGCCGCCTGGCAATTATTGACTACTTTAAAAGGACTCCCATGTCGACCACCACTACCGTTTCCGGCCTGCAGTATGAAGATGTCACCGTTGGCGATGGCGCTGAAGCCAAAGCGGGCAATCATGTGACCGTGCACTACACCGGCTGGCTGCAAAATTCCGACGGCAGCGCAGGCAAGAAATTCGACTCCAGCAAGGACCGCGGCGACCCGTTCGAATTCCCGCTGGGCGCCGGCCATGTCATCAAAGGTTGGGACGAAGGCGTACAAGGCATGAAAATCGGCGGCGTGCGCAAGCTGATCATTCCGGCAGCATTGGGTTATGGCCCACGCGGCGCCGGTGGCGTGATTCCACCAAACGCCACCCTGATTTTTGAAGTTGAACTACTGGGCGTGTAAGTTCGTCTCATCCACTCACCTCACCCGATAATCCCGACGGCCGTCCAATGAAAATTTTCAGTTTGCCTGACGCCGTTCTGAATGGCCGTTGCATCACCGCATTGCTGATGGCGTTGCCACTGTTTGCCGGCTGCACCGTCGTCAGCGTCACCACCAGCGTGGTCGGCGCCGGCATCAGCGTTGGCAGCGCCGCTGTCAGCGTCGGTACTACCGTGGTGGAAGGCACCGTGAAAGCGGGTTCTGCAGTAGTTGGCGCCGTTACCGATTGATTCGATTGATTCGATTTTCTCCCTCTCCCCTTACGAGACCCTTATGACCCTCCAAGCCCAGTTCGAACAAGCCCAGGCCGACTCAAAGACGTTGAGCGAGCGCCCCGACAACATGACCATGTTGAAAATGTATTCGTTGTTTAAACAAGGCAGCAGCGGCGACGTCCAGGGCGAGCGTCCTGGCATGACGGATTTTGTCGGCCGCGCCAAATGGGATGCATGGAATGAGCTGAAAGGCACCAGCCAGGCCGACGCCCAACAGCAATATATCGATCTGGTCGAAGGCCTGAAAGATTAAGAAATTAAAGCAGATTCGTAGGGTGGGCACGACGTGCTCACCCTACAGCTAGCTCAACGTAACCCGGCCTAGCACTTCCGGATTGAGCAAGTTCGGCGGCCACTTCCGCTCTGTCGTCGGCAACAATGCCGCCAGCAGGTTATCCGCAGCACAGTCGGCCATCGCCCGCCGCGTAGGCTCCGAAGCGCTGGCAATATGCGGCGTCAACACCACGTTCGACAATTCCAGGAAATCCGGATGCAGCGCTGGTTCGTTCTCGAATACATCGAGACCGGCAGCCGCAATTTTATTGTCGCGCAAAGCCGCAATCAACGCCAGGTCGTCGACAATGCCGCCGCGCGCCAGATTGACCAGGGTCGCTCCCGGCTTCATTAACGCCAGTTCGGCAGGACCGATGGTGTGATGCGATTCTTTCGAATACGGCAGCACCAGAATCACATGGTCGGCAGTGGCCAACAACTCTTCCTTGCTGACATAACGCGCATTGTTTGCGCGCGCCTCCTGCTCTGGCGCCAGGCGTGAACGATTGTGATATAGCACCAGCATGTCGAAGCCCATCGAACGCCGCGCAATCGCCTGGCCGATACGTCCCATGCCGATGATGCCCAGCGTGGCGCCATGCACGTCTGCGCCGAGGAAACTGTCGTAGCGCCATTGTTTCCAATGTCCGGCGCGCAACCAGTGCTCCGCCTCGGTAACCCGGCGCGCGGTAGCCATCAGCAGAGCCCAGCCGAAATCGGCCGTGGTCTCGTTCAGTACGTCCGGCGTATTAGTCACCATCACCCCGGCCTTGGTGGCCGCGACGACGTCGATATTGTTGTAACCGACGGCTTGGTTGCACACCGCCTTCAGGCGCGGACTGGCCTGCAGCAATTCAGCTGAGATACGTTCGCTGGCGGTAGCGATCACCCCATCCTTGTCGTGCAATTTTTCAGCCAGCTCCGCGGCGCTGAAGATGCGGTCTTCCTGATTGCTCTCCACTTCGAAGTGCTGCTGCAATCTTGCGATTACGTCAGGAAACACCGCTCGCGCCATCAGTATCTTTGGTTTCATTGTTTTGCCATTAACGGAAGAAAATCAACGTCATTATCACAAACAATGGCAACAATACCACGCAAGCCCAGCCCATGTAACCGAAGAAGGACGGCATGCGGATGCCGCGTTCTTCTGCGATGGCTTTCACCATCAGGTTCGGCGCATTACCGATGTAGCTGTTGGCGCCCATGAACACCGCGCCGCAGGAAATCGCCGCCAGCGTCGCCCCCAGCGTGGTCATCAGTTCGACAGCGTTGCCGGAGGCGGTATTAAAGAACACCAGGTAGGTCGGCGCATTGTCGAGGAAGGAAGACAGTATGCCGGTGGCCCAGAAATACATGATGTTATTGGGTTGGCCGTCGGCGCCGGTGACAGCGCTGACCACCATACCGAAAGCACCGTGCTCGCCGGCCCGCAGCATGGCGATCACCGGTGCGATAGTGACGAATATGCCGGCGAACAATTTGGCAACTTCAAGAATCGGCCCCCAGCCGAAATCATTGCCTTCACGGGCGATTTTCGGCGTCAGCCAGAGCGAGGCCAGGATCACCACGACCAGCAAACCGTCCCGCAGCAGATTCTGTAGTTCCACGGGCGTGCCGTAGATGTCGTAAGTGATTCCTGGCTTCCAGAACCCGCTCATCAGCACCAGCAGGACCACTACGGCCAGCAGCACAAAGTTGAATTTTCCTTCAAAGCGCAGTTTGGCATCGTCCGGGGTCGGATCCAGCGACGGCGCAAACTCTTCCTCGCGCTTATGGAAATAAAAGCGGTCGAGGCAATAGAAAATCAGCAGCAGCGAACCCCACATGAACATGGTTTCGCCAAAGATATTCTTGAGGGTCCAGGTAAAATCCACGCCCTTCAGGAATCCCAGGAACAAAGGCGGATCGCCAAGCGGCGTCAATGCGCCGCCGGCATTGGCCACCAGGAAGATGAAGAACACGACAATATGCACCACATGCTTGCGATTGTCGTTGGCGCGGATCAAAGGCCTGATCAGCAGCATTGAAGCGCCGGTGGTGCCCATCAAGCTAGCCAGCAAAGTCCCGATTGCCAGCAAACCGGTATTCAGGGCCGGCGTCCCATGCAGATTGCCGCGCAGGCATATGCCGCCAGCCACCACAAACAAGGCAAGCAACAGAATAATGAAGGGAAAATACTCTGCCATGAAGGCATGCACCACACCGGCGGCGGCTGTCGGCACGCCAAACGCCAATGCGCATGGAATCAGGAAAGCCAGCGACCACACTACCGTGATCTTACCAAAATGATGGTGCCAGAAGGTCGGCGCCAACAGGGGCCCGAGCGCAATCGACAGTAGCAAGCCCATGAAAGGTACACCCCACCAGACCGCCAGCTGGGCGCCGTCCAGTTCTGCTGCCTGCGCAGCTACAGGCAGGAAGGCAATCAAGATAGCTAGGATTTTTTTATACAATGTAGTCTTCCGGATAAGGTGATCGATCGGTAATTGATCGGTGCTTGATCAAGGCGCGGGGTATTTTAGCACAAAATAGATATCAAATAAATAACAAATACGCTGCACTATGTTGCTGCAGCAACAGGGTCGGCGATCTCGAAAACCTGGCGCAGGTAGTTCAGATAAGCCTGGTCATCGCACATGTTCTTGGATGGCGTATCCGACAGCTTGGCGACCGGCTGGCCGTTACAGCGCACCATCTTTATGACGATTTGCAATGGCGTGTAGCCCAGGTCATTGGTCAGATTGGTACCCACGCCAAACGCTACCCGTGTCCGGTCCTTGAAGCGCAGGTACAACGCGTTGACCTTGCCGAAATCGAGGCTATCGGAAAACACCAGGGACTTGGTCGACGGATCGACACGATTGTCCTGGTAATGTTTGATCAGGCGTTCGCCCCACTCGAACGGATCGCCGGAGTCATGGCGCGCGCCGTCGAACAATTTACAGAAATACAAATCGAAGTCGCGCAGGAATGCCGCCATGCCGTAGACATCGGACAAGGCAATACCGAGATCGCCGCGATATTCCTTGGCCCACATTTCAAACCCGAAAATCTGCGAGTCGCGCAAGCGCGGACCGAGCGACTGGCAGGCTTGCAAATACTCATGCGCCATCGTGCCGAGCGGCGTCATGCCGTATTTCATGGCGAAATAAACGTTGGAGGTACCAACCAGATGTTGCGCGAAATCGCGCTGCAAGGTCTGCACCACTTCTTCGTGCCAGGTACGGGAAAAGCGGCGGCGCGTACCGTAATCGGCTATTTTGCAACCGGCCATGGCGGCATCGTCGCGAATCAGCGCCATCTTGCTTTGCAGGCGCTTGCGCCCCTCCGGATAATCCGGCGCAGTCTCGGTGGCACGGAAATAGACTTCGTTGACGATCGCCAGCACCGGCACTTCAAACAGGATCGTATGCAGCCACGGCCCTTTGATCACGATATCGATTTCGCCATTATCCGCGGCCGACGGCTGCACGCTGATATATTTTTGCTGCAGATGAAACAGGCTCAGGAATTCGATGAAATCGCTCTTCATGAAACGCAAACCGCCGAGATAAGCCAGTTCCTGCTCCTGGAAACGCAGACGGCACAGGCCGGCGATTTCGTCGCGGATTTCATCGACGTAGGGCCGCAGGTCGATCCCTTTATTGCGGCATTTGTAGCGATACTCCACTTCGGCAGCCGGAAAATGATGCAGTACCACTTGCATCATCGTGAATTTATACAAGTCTGTGTCAAGCAGCGAAGTAATGATCATGGTGTGTGAATGCGGGACGGTGATGACTGAGAGAATGACTGCTGCCGGATTGCCTGGAATCGATTTCGCATATTACAACAGCAGCCAGGCAAAACGACGGCAAGCAGCTTATTTGACGCATTCGCTGCGATAGCGCGCTTCCAGCTTGCTGCGCTCGTCGTATTGCGGAACATTGCCATTCGCGGTTTGATTCAAGCTACCCGTGGCCGGTTGGGTACGCTTGATCTGCTGCTGTAAATCGTCGCAATAATTACCACCCTGGAAAATCACGCCGCTGCCGGTTGTTGTGCTTGCCTGCGCGTCCGTTTCCGGCGCAGCCAGCAATTTCTTTTTATCTTCAGTTGACAAGCCGTTAGCACTTCCCGCGGTGCTGGCAGGGATCGACTGGATCACGGGATTTGGCGACGTGAGCGGTCCTGCGGCATAGGTCGACAGGGCCGGCATGGCGAACACGAGCATCAGTGACAGACGACGAAATTGTTGAAGAAATTGCGGCAGATGCTGGCTCATGGCAATGCTCCCTGATGATAAAAATAATGTGGCTGGTTTATTCCGCTCCGGCAGCAGCCTCTTTCAACAACGCATGGTCGGGCTCGAAGAAACACCAGTGTACCTGCGGCCAGCGTTCCTGGATCCCGGCCTCGATGCGGTTGATCGCATCGATCAGCGCCATATCGGAAGACTGTGGCCGCATTACGGCTTGCACTGCAATCATGACTTGCTCGCCCCATTGCATCGAAATCAGATTCCTGATGCTCGCCACATCGGCGTCAGCTTCAATATGCGCCTTGATGGCGGCATGCACTTCAGGTGCGGCAGACTCGCCGGTAACCATGGCTTTCACTTCGCGTATCACCATCACCGCGACCACCATCAGCAACACGCCCACCGCAATCGTACCGCAGGCGTCCCACAGCGGATTACCGGTGATCACGGTCAACAGGACGGCAACAAATGCCAACGCCAGACCCGCCAGCGCGGCGATATCCTCACCTGCCACCACCATCAGTTCCGATTGCCGGGTTTCACGAAACCATTGCATGAATGGCTTGCCCTGCGAAATTTTGCGGATTTCCACCATTGCCCCGCGCAGGGAAAATGCTTCCAGCACTACCGACACCCCCAGCACGCCCAAAGCTACCCAAGGAGCGGTGATCGGCTGCGGATGCTTGAAATGCTCGATGCCTTCCATGACCGAAAACGCGCCGCCGACAAAAAACAACAGCAACGCCACCATCATCGCCCAGAAATAAACCACGCGTGCATAACCCATGGGATGGGATGCGTTGGCCGGTTTCCGGGCTTCTTTCAGGCCGATCAGCAAAAATACCTGGTTGGTGCAGTCGGCCAGCGAATGAATGGCTTCCGCCAGCATGGCGCCGGAACCGGTATAGATTGACGCGGCAAACTTGGCCAGCGCAATCCCGCCATTGGCGCCCAGCGCATAAAATATGGCTTTGGTGGAGCCTTCCGTGGACGATGACATAATTATTCCATAGCAACAAAGACGTTCACGATAGCCATTTTGCCAAGTTCACGCAAGCAATCCAGCGGCCGCCTCAAAAAACCTTGGACGAATATGGTAAAACTACGAATAACGACGGCATTTGCGGCTAATGTGAATTTCACATTTGCTTATATGGATTCTATATAACAGCTGTTTGTAGGAAACCTCGAATTACCTTAAAATACAAGGCTTTGCGACAGGGTGCGTAGAACAGCGCCGCATGCTGGGAAACCCCTGCCGCCGCCTCAAGAACCGCTTCAAGACCAATATTACAGATAGGAATGTTGTTATGACCCACGTTGTGACCGAATCCTGCATTCGCTGCCGCTATACCGACTGCGTGGATGTTTGCCCGGTTGATTGCTTCCGCCAAGGCCCGAATTTCCTGTCGATCGACCCCGACGAGTGCATCGATTGCGCAGTTTGCGTCGCGGAGTGCCCGGTGAATGCCATCTACGCAGAAGAAGATGTGCCTGCCGACCAGCTGCATTTCATCAAACTGAATGAAGACCTGTCGCGCCACTGGCCATCGATCACCAAGACCATTGCACCTTTGGCAGAAGCCGAGGAATGGAAAGATGTAAAAGAAAAGCTGGATTTCTTGCAACGCTAAGCTGCCTGTCGGCCGCCGTTTGAACGGCGGTCCGGTGCAGCAGCTGCGCCAAGCCACTAGCTAAGTTAACAAGTTAAGTTAAGCCAGGCCATTGCCCCCAGCCACAGCGCAACAATTATTCGCCGTCAGACAGAAATTCGCGAAATTTTAATCCAATCGCCGTCGCAGCCATCGTTAGCACACAGCCACGGCGTTTTGGGGGACCCAACTGAAACAGGAATCAGATCGTCGTTATGGATACCAACGTCAAGCTTGCAGCAGCACTCAACTCCGCCAACAGCACACCGATCGAGACCGATGCCGTCATCGTCGGCGCCGGTCCGGTCGGCCTGTTCCAGGTCTTCGAACTCGGCCTGCTGGAAATCAAGGCCCACGTCATCGACTCCTTGCCGGTGGTCGGCGGCCAGTGCGTGGAACTGTATCCTGACAAGCCGATTTACGACATTCCGGCAGTCCCGGTCTGCACCGGCCAGGAACTGACCGACAACCTGCTCAAGCAAATCGAACCGTTCGAGCCGACCTTCCACCTGAATCAGGAAGTCACGCTGGTGGCGCGCCGCGAAGACAATCGCTTCGACCTGGAAACTTCGGCCGGCACTCGCTTCATCACCAAGACCATCTTCATCGCTGCCGGCGTCGGCTCGTTCCAGCCGCGCACCATCAAGGTCGACGGCATCGACCAGTTCGACAATACGCAACTGTTCTACCGGGTCAAGGATCCAGTCCAGTTCCACGGCAAGAACCTGGTGATCTGCGGCGGCGGCGATTCGGCGCTGGACTGGGCGCTGGATCTGGTCGGCAAGGCGGAATCGGTCGTACTGCTGCACCGCCGTGAAGAATTCCGCGCGGCGCCGGCGTCAGTCGCCAAGATGAAAGCCTTGTGCGAAGCCTACGAAATGCAATTCCTGGTTGGCCAGGTCACCGGCCATGAAGCCAAGGACGGCAAACTCAGCGAGATCAAGGTCACCGGCCCGGATGGCGTCACCCGCCGCCTGCCGCTGGATACCCTGCTGGTATTCTTCGGCCTGTCGCCAAAACTCGGCCCGATCGCTGAATGGGGCCTGGATATCGAGCGCAAGCAATTGCGTGTGGTCGATACCGAGAAGTTCGAAACCAACGTACCGGGCATCTTCGCGGTTGGCGACATCAACACTTACCCAGGCAAGAAGAAACTGATCCTGTCGGGCTTCCATGAAGCTGCGCTGGCTGCTTTCGGCGCTGCGCCGTATATCTTCCCGGACAAGAAGATCCACATGCAGTACACCACTACATCGCCAAAGCTGCACAAGATTTTGGGTGTGGAATCGCCAGTGTTCGATTAAATCCGGTATCAACGATAGAAAGCCGCCCGAGAACTACTCTCCGGCGGCTTTTTTTCGCGTAGGGTGGGTACGATGTGCCCACCCTACTTCCTTTGTCTCTGTAAACGTAAAAATGCCCGGGATGCATCTGCATCCCGGGCATTTTTTAACAGCTGAATTACTGCGCCGCTGCCGGAGCAGCTTCGCCGCCTTCTTCAGACTGAGCTGCCTTCATCGACAGTTTCAGACGGCCGCGGTCGTCGGTTTCGAGAACCTTGACGCGCACTTGCTGGCCTTCTTTCAGGTAGTCGGCAACTGCATTCACGCGCTCATTGGCGATCTGGCTGATGTGCAGCAGACCGTCTTTGCCCGGCAATACCTGCACGATTGCGCCGAAGTCCAGCAGCTTCAAGACCGTACCTTCATAGACCTTGCCGACTTCAACCGAAGCCGTCAGTTCTTCGATGCGACGCTTGGCTTCCTGGCCGGCAGCAGCATCCACCGAAGCGATAGTCACGACGCCTTCGTCGCTGATATCGATCTGGGTACCGGTTTCTTCAGTCAGCGCACGGATCACAGCGCCGCCCTTGCCGATCACGTCACGGATTTTTTCCGGATTGATCTTGACGGTGATCAGGCGTGGTGCGAAATCGGACAGCTCGGTCTTACCGTGCGGTACCGCTTCTTGCATTTTGCCGAGGATATGGATGCGGCCTTCTTTAGCTTGCGCCAATGCGACCTGCATGATTTCCTTGGTGATGCCCTGGATCTTGATATCCATCTGCAACGCAGTGATACCGTTGGCGGTACCGGCTACCTTGAAGTCCATGTCGCCGAGGTGATCTTCGTCGCCCAGGATGTCGGTCAGGACGGCGAACTTGCTGCCTTCCTTGATCAGGCCCATGGCGATACCGGCAACGTGTGCTTGCATCGGCACACCGGCATCCATCAACGCCAGGCAGCCGCCGCAGACCGAAGCCATCGACGACGAACCGTTGGATTCGGTGATTTCCGATACCAGGCGTACCGAGTAGCTGAAATCTTCCGGTGCCGGCAATGCTGCTTGCAGTGCGCGCTTAGCCAGACGGCCATGGCCGATTTCACGGCGCTTAGGTGTACCGACGCGGCCGGTTTCGCCGGTGGCGAACGGTGGCATGTTGTAATGCAGCATGAAGCGATCCGAATACTCGCCCATCAGCGCGTCGATCTTTTGTTCGTCGCGTGCGGTACCCAGCGTGGCGATTACCAGCGCTTGAGTTTCACCACGGGTGAACAGTGCCGAACCGTGGGTACGCGGCAAAACGCCGGTACGGATCGTGATCGGACGCACAGTGCGGGTGTCGCGGCCGTCGATACGTGGCTCGCCTTCGAGGATCTGCGAACGGACGATCTTGGCTTCCAGGTCGAACAGGATGCCGCTGACTTCTGAAGAATCAGGCGCAGTAGCGCTGATCGATGCAGCTTCAGCAGCCAGTGCTGTGTTGACTTCAGCAAAAGCGTCTTTCAACTTGGCAGTACGGGCTTGCTTGTCTTTGGTTTGATAAGCTTCACGCAGTTTGGCTTCGCCGAAATGCGCAACGCGAGCGATCAGTGCCTCGTTCTTTGGCGCCGGGCTCCATTCAACTTCAGGCTTGCCGCCGTCGCGTACCAGTTCGTGGATCGCGTTGATAACAGCCTTCGATTGCTCGTGGCCGAAAACAACCGCGCCCAACATGATTTCTTCCGACAATTGCTTGGCTTCGGATTCCACCATCAGCACGGCAGTTTCAGTACCGGCAACCACCAGGTCCATGGCCGACTTGGCCAGTTGCGAAGTGGTCGGGTTCAAGACGTACTGGCCGTCGATATAACCAACGCGCGCAGCGCCAACCGGGCCGGCGAAAGGAATACCGGCAACCGACAGGGCAGCCGAAGCGCCGATCATTGCAGCGATATCAGGATCGATTTCAGGATTGACCGACAACACGTGAATGATGACTTGCACTTCATTCAGGTAACCTTCCGGGAACAACGGGCGGATCGGACGATCGATCAGGCGCGATGTCAGGGTTTCTTTTTCGGAAGGACGGCCTTCGCGCTTGAAGAAACCGCCTGGGATACGGCCAGCAGCGTAAGTCTTTTCAACATAATCAACGGTCAACGGGAAAAAATCCTGACCTGGCTTGGCATCTTTGCGTGCCACAACGGTAGCCAGCACAACGGTATCTTCGATCGATACCAGCACTGCGCCGGAGGCTTGGCGAGCGATCTCGCCGGTTTCCAGGGTAACCTGATGTTGACCATACTGGAATGTCTTCGTAACTTTATTAAACACAATATATCCTTTCATTTTGCCGACAGATTTTCAGGCGCTGTCGTTCACCTCACCACAGACGATTCATCGCTGGCTGTTGCCAATGAATTGCCGTCTCCTTGCCTTTAACACTAACTTCTTAACTTCTTACTTTTAAAACTCGTGCAGAGATAAATTTGCCGCAAAAGCAAAAATGCCCGCATCAGAGACTGATACAGGCATTTTTTTCAACTTATCGACGGACCACGGACATCGTCACGAAATATCGAAACTGGATGTCGCTAAAAATATCGAAGGCCGACGACGAGTCGCGCACTGACTATTACTTACGCAAGCCGAGTTTTTCGATCAGCGAACGGTAACGGTTCAGGTCCTTACCTTTGAGGTAGGACAGCAGGCTTTTACGACGGTTAACCATCATGATCAAGCCGCGGCGGGAATGATGATCCTTAGCGTGGGCTTTGAAGTGACCGTTCAAGTCGTTGATACGGGCTGTCAGCAGCGCAACTTGCACTTCTGGGGAGCCGGTGTCGTTTTGACCGCGCGCATTATCAGTGATAATAGCGGCCTTGGCAGTTTTTTCGATAGTCATGCTTTACCTTTCACAAGCGGTGTACAGAGTACGTAACCCTATGCACCGTGAACAAACAATTAAAGAACCCGGTCGAATGACCAGACGCGCAGTATATAGCAAAAATCCTGCTGATTCAAATAGTTAGCGCACCCGACAACAATCAATATTGGAGTATTGCCATGAAACACCTTTTTCCCACCCTTCTAGCCGGTTTGCTGCTGAGCCTTGGCGGTTGCGCCTCCCTACTGGCGCCGCCGGTCAATCCCGGCGAACCTGAGGCACAGGTGCTGGCCCGCCTGGGAAAACCGACCGGAACTTATCAAGACGGCAATGATGTATTACTGGAGTATTCACGCGGCCCGTTTGGCCAGGCGACCTACATGGCAAAAATCGGCCCGGATCGCAAGCTGGTTTCCTACGAGCAAGTACTAACCCTGGAAAAATTCGCCACTATCAAAGTGAATCAGTTCACCCAGGATGACGTCTTGCGAACCATCGGCAAACCGATCGAAACCATCTACTACAGCCGCGTGAAATTGAACGGCTGGAACTACGGTTACAAGGAAAGCGGCGTCTGGAATTCAATGATGACGGTTTATTTCGACGACAGCGGGATCGTGCGCAAACTCGAAAATGGCCCTGATCCGCGCTACGACCATACCAGGTTCGGCATGTAACGGCCTTTCCAGGCAGCGATGCCGGCAGTCGTGCGACACCGGCCTCCTCACCTCAATCCAGCTTCAGTCCTGATACGGTTCCAGCCCGCGCTCTGAAAGCCGCAGGATACGGCCGCAGCGGCGCGCCAGTTCGATGTCATGGGTCACGATCACGAACGCAGTGCCCAGCGTTTGCGACAACTCCAGCATCAGGTCGAAAGTCATCTGCGCAGTGGCACGGTCCAGGTTGCCGGTTGGCTCGTCGGCCAGAACGCAAGCCGGGTTGGTAACCAGCGCCCGGGCCAGCGCCACCCGCTGGCGCTCGCCGCCGGACAACTCGCCCGGCACGTGAATCACCCGCTCCGCCAGGCCCACCCGCGCCAGGATGTCGCGCGCCTGCTGTTGTGCGTCGCTACGCTTGAGGCGGCGAATCATCAACGGCATGGCGACGTTATCCAGCGCCGAAAACTCCGGCAGCAAATGATGGAACTGATAGACGAAGCCGAGCGCGTTATTGCGCAAGTCGCCGCGCGTCTTTTCCCCCAGCGTCGTAAAGTCCTTGCCCAACAGGCTGACGTTGCCGGCAGTCGGCGTATCCAGGCCACCCAGCAAATGCAGCAGGGTCGATTTGCCCGAGCCGGAAGCACCGACAATCGCCACTTGTTCGCCCTTGGCGACATCGATATCGATGCCGTTCAATACCTTCACCGAATAACTACCCTGGGTGAAGGTTTTTCCCAAACCACGGCAGGACAGGACGATTTGATTGTTGTTCTGATTATTTGTATTACTCATAGCGCAACGCCTCAGCAGGTTTCACCCGGGCAGCCCACCAGCTCGGATACAAAGTCGCCAGGAAGGCCAGCACCACGGCGACGCCGCCGATGGTCCAGACATCCGGCCAGCGCAAGTCTGACGGCAATTCGGTAATCACATACACGCTCTTAGGCAGGAACTGCACGTGCAGCAGGTTTTCGATAAACGGCACGATGACGTCGATGTTCAAGGCCACCAGCACGCCTGCCCCGACCCCGATGGCGGTGCCGATCAAACCCACCAGCGCTCCCTGGATCATGAAAATCTTCATGATCGAACCCGGCGATGCGCCCAGCGTACGAAGGATGGCAATATCGGCCTGCTTGTCGGTCACCGTCATTACCAGCGTCGACACCAGGTTGAAGGCCGCCACCGCAATGATCAGGGTGAGGATGATGAACATCATGCGTTTCTCGGTCTTGACTGCCGCGAACCAGTTGCTGTTCTGCTGGGTCCAGTCACGCAGATACAAATTGGGCGGCAGCGTGGTCGCCAGCTGCTGCACGATCTGCGGCGCCTGCAGCATGTCGGTCACCTTCAGGCGCACGCCGGACGGCGAATCCTGGCGGAACATCTTTTCCGCATCCTCGAGGTGGATGAAAGCCAGGGTCGAATCGTATTCAAAATGGCCGGCCTCGAAAATCCCGGCCACGGTGAATTGCCGCAGGCGAGGAATCACGCCTGCCGGTGTCACCTGCCCCTGCGCTGCCATCAATGTCACCTTGTCGCCAATACCGACGCTCAAGGCATGCGCCAACTCTACCCCCAGCACGATATTGAATTCGCCCGGCTTGAGATCATTGAAACTGCCTTGCTTGACCTTGCTGGCCACATCCGACACCTTCGGCTCCTCAGCCGGCAGGACACCGCGTACCGCCACGCCGCGCAGCACGCCGTCGCGCACCAGCATGGCCTGTGCATCGACATAGGGCGCAGCGCCGATCACTTCCTTGTTCTTGAACGCTTGTTTGGCGACCTCTTCCCAGTTCGGCATGGAGCCGGACGCATCGAACACCTCGATATGCGCCAGCACCGACAACATGCGGTCGCGCACGTCTTTCTGGAAGCCGTTCATCACAGACAGCACCACGATCAGCGCAGCCACGCCCAGGGCGATGCCGGCCATCGATATCAGCGAGATGAAGGAAATAAAGCTGTTGCGGCCACTGCGCTTACCCGCACGCGTATAGCGAATGCCGACCAGCCACTCAAACGGTAAATTTTTTAAGATGCTCAACACGGGGCTCCCGAAATCAGCCCGCAGTTTGCCATAATTGGCGAACTTACGGAGCTTTCAGTGAAGTGCTGCGTAACTGAATGCGCTTACTCTGATCTAAACCGGGCACTATCGTTCAATATCAAAACGGCCCGGAAACAGAGTAATCACGCTGCCAGCCAGGGCGGCCCACTAGATTGCCAAAACGAAATATACTATTCGGTGCACGACCGAATTTGTATTAGATCCGGTATCTGGCATCGGACAAATACCGGACAATTACCCAACCTGAACAGGATTGCATGATGAAAAAATTCTTCACCCTATGCCTGGGGCTGTTATTGGCGCAAGCGGTAGCTGCGGCCCCGCTGCCCTATGATGAAAAGGCTGACGCCAAAGCCGACGTAACCCAAGCATTAAGCCAGGCTCAAAGCAGCCACAAACAGGTGATATTGGTATTCGGCGCCAACTGGTGCACCGATTGCCGCGAACTGGACAAGGCGCTCCATGGCAAAAGCGCGGCGCTGATCGACGGCAAGTTCATCCTGGTGAAAGTCGACGTCGGCAATTTCGACAAGAATCTCGATGTCGCCCAGGTTTATGGCAACCCGATCAAAAAGGGCATTCCTGCCGCCGTACTGCTCAGCCCGGAGAACCAGATCTTGTACTCGACCAAGGCCGGCGAGCTAGCGGATGCCCGCCGCATGGGCGAGAACGGCATCTATGATTTCTTCAATAAAGAGATCGTAAAACGACAAGGCGGCTAAACCTGCGTTCAGCCGCCCTGTATTTCAAACCTGACTTCAACAAGTCCGTGCCATTCGCTGTTACTTAGGTGCCAGCCGGATCCCGCCGTCGAGACGAATCACTTCGCCGTTCAGGTAGGTCGTCTCGACGATAGTCTTCACCAATGCCGCGAATTCAGCCGGCTTACCCAGGCGTGGCGGGAACGGCACCATTTTCCCGAGCGCGTCCTGGACTTCTTCCGGCATACCCAGCAACATCGGCGTTTCCATGATGCCGGGTGCAATTGTCATCACGCGGATGCCGTGTCGCGCCAGGTCACGCGCTGCCGGCAAGGTCAGGGCCACTACTCCGCCCTTGGACGAGGCGTAGGCGGCCTGGCCGATCTGGCCGTCAAATGCAGCAACCGACGCGGTGTTGATGATCACGCCACGCTCTCCGTCCGCATTCGGCTCGCCCTTGTTCATGGCATCGGCGGCCAGTCGCATCATGTTGAAAGTGCCGATCAGATTGATCTGGACCACACGGCTGAAGTCTTCCAGCGCACTCGGACCTTCTTTGCCGAGGATGCGTTTGGCCGGCGCCACGCCTGCGCAGTTGATCAACCCGTGCAAACCGCCAAATGCGGTGATAGCGGTGTTGACCGCTGCCGTCGCGCTGGCTTCGCTGCACACATCGGTAGCCACAAAGCGGGCGTTGGCACCCAGCTGCGTCGCCAATGCGGCGCCGGCTTCCTGATTGATATCGGCGATCACCACCTTGGCGCCGCCCTGCACCAGCATGGCGGCGGTCGCCGCACCCAGCCCGGAACCACCGCCGCTGATCAGGAATACACTATTTTCAATTTGCATGTTTTTCTCTTCTTTACATTTTAGACTTGGCGACTTCCTGGTTGCGCAAGATGAAGCGCTGCAGTTTGCCGCTTGGGGTTTTAGGTAATTCTGTTAAAAATTCAATTTCGCGCGGATAGGAATGCGCGGCCAGGCGATGCTTGACGTATTGCTGCAGCTCGGCGATCAGTTCCGCACTTGCTTGATAATCCTTGCTTAAGACGACAAAAGCCTTGACCAGTTCAGTACGCTCGGGGTCCGGCTTGCCGACCACTGCCGCCTCGACCACCGCAGGATGTTCCAGCAACGCGCTTTCGACATCGAAAGGACCGATGCGGTAGCCGGACGAGGTAATGATATCGTCGCCGCGCCCGATAAAGCTGATGCTGCCGTCCCGGTTTTTCTCGACTGTATCGCCGGTGACGTAGTAGTTGCTATTGTCGCTATTGTCAGTAGCGTGCTGCCAATAGCCCTGGAACCAGTACACCGGAGAATGGCGGCGATCCACCGCCAGCACGCCCGGCTCGCCAACCCCCAGTTCATTCTGGTCGTCATCCAGCACCGCCAGCCGATAACCCGGCATGGCAAGACCGGCCGACCCCATATGCACATCATGTTTCAAACCATGATGATTGCACAACACCATGCCCGTTTCGGTCTGGCCGTAGTGATCGTTGATAAGGCAGGCGAGATGCTCGCGGAACCAGCGAATCACTTCAGGATTCAAGGGTTCGCCGGCGCTGCTGACAGCGCGCAAAAGGCCTTTGACCGGCGCGGCTGCCGCCTCACCGCCGGCAATCAGCATCCGGTACGCGGTGGGCGAACCTGCCAGGTTGGTAATCTTGTATTTATCGATGATCCGGTAGGTGCTTTCGACCGTGAACGACCCCTCGTAGAAGGTGATGGCATGCCCCATCAGCAAGGGCCCCGTTACGCAATAATACAAACCATAGGCCCAGCCCGGATCGGCGATATTCCAGAAAGCGTCTTCCGGCCGCACGTCCATTGCGTAGCGGGTGTAGACGTAAAAGGCTAGCATCGCCCGCAACGGCACCGCGACACCTTTGGCCGGCCCGGTCGTGCCTGAGGTAAACAACATGATGAAAGCGTCGTCAGCCTTGCGCATTACCGGCGCGAACTCGGTCGGCTGGCTCTCTAGTTCGGCCCAGAAACTGAAATCGCCTGTTTGCGTTTCGTTGTCACCGACGACAGTCATGATGGGCGGGCAATCCGGCACTTCCTCCAGCTTGTGGCGGTTATCGACGTCGGTAACGATAAGCTTGGCCTCGCTGGCAGCCACCCGGTATTCGATCGATTTCGAACCGAAAGCGGTGAACAGGGGTTGGTACACCGCGCCGGCGCGCCAGGTGCCGAGAATCGCAATCAGCAATTCCGGCGTGCGTGGCAATAATCCGGCCACGCGATCGCCAGGCTGGATGCCTTGTGCTTTCAGGAAATTTGCAAAACGGCCCGACAACTCCTTGAGCTGGGCAAAGGTATAACTCGCGCTACGGCCATCCTTCCCCTCCCAAAACAGCGCTATGCGGCCCGGCGTGGCATGGCGATCGCAACATTCAACGCACGCATTGATGCCGGTTTGCAGATTCCCGGACAGCTCGGCGGCGATGCTGTCGGCGCTGAAATTTGCATAAAACTCGGCATAATCCGGAACGGTAGCGGCCGCAGTTGTTGCGTCGGCTGGCAAAGCAGATGACATGAGTGTTCTCCTCTAACCTAAAATGGCGGGCTTAATCAGCTCTTTTTGTTATCAGAAATGGAACTACCGCTACTAAGTCTAGAATACTTAGCGGCTGAGAGCCATGTCAAAAGCGATCATCAGGATTGATCGAAATTGCAATAAGCAGGCAAATGAATTTATGAAAGATTGGGAAAAAGGCACTATCGCGATCAGTTTTGTCGATGAAGCGCTGCACAGCATGCGCGAGCGCGGCATGGATACTGAATCGCTGCTGCTCCAGGCCGGTATTTCTCCGCGCTGGCTGAACACGCCCAACGCGCGGGTCGCTGCCGCCAATTACGGCCAGCTGTGGTACCTGATCGCGCACGCCATGGACGATGAGTTTTTCGGCCTGGATAGCCATCCGATGCGCGTTGGCAGCTTCAACATGCTATGCCGCGGCGCACTCCACAGCGCCACTCTCGGCAAAGGCCTGGAACGTATGCTGGATTTCCTGCGGCTGGTGCTGGATGACATGTCGGCAACGCTCTCGCAGCAAGACGGCCTGGCCCGCATCGTTATCAACGAAACCGGCAGTCCGCGCCGCATGTTTGCCTATGGCGCCTTCATGATGATCGTGCACGGTGTCGGCAGCTGGCTGATCGGACGCCGCATCCAATTGCTATCGGCGGACTTCCGTTGCGAGGAGCCGCTCACCAGCCTGGATTACAAGATCCGACTGTGCGACCAGGCGCGTTTCGGCCAGGCCCAAACCAGCATCACTTTCGACGCAGCTTGCCTGGCTTTGCCGATAGTGCAAACCCAACGCTCGCTAAAGCCATTCCTGCGCGAAGCACCGGGCAACCTGTTGGTAAAATACAGTAATCACGATAGCCTGGCAGCCACCATCCGACGCCGTTTGCGCCGGTTGCCGCTGGCCGAGTGGTCGGATTTCGACAGCATGTCGAAACACCTGCATACGTCGGCCTCGACCCTGCGCCGCAAGCTTAGCCAGGAAGGACAATCGTATCAGGCGATCAAGGACAATCTGCGGCGCGACCTGGCGATCAACTATTTAAGCGGCTCGACCAGGAGCATTGAAGATATCGCGATCAGTCTCGGCTTTGCAGATTCCAGTGCTTTTCATCGGGCGTTCAAGAAATGGACCGGGAGCAGTCCGGGCGAACATCGGCGTGCTTTGTCGGCAACTTGAGCCCGCTTGCCATTGCCCATTTACTGCTCACTTACGCCTGACCGGAATAAACGCCCTCCCATGTATCGCCGATAGAATCGCCTCAACCGCCGGATGTTTGATCTTGCGCTCATTCGACACAGCATAAAATTGTTCGTGCACCTGATCCAGCTCGCCGATCAGTACCGCACCAAACTGTTCCTCAACGTCGGCCGCGAGCGCGGACGGCGCCGGAAATAACCCTAGACCGCTACGGCCGAAAGTATTCAGCAACGCATTGTCATCGAACTCTCCCACCACGTCCGGCCGCAGATCGCGCGACTCGAACCAATGGTCGATGCGCCCGCGAATCACGTTATTGCGCGTAGGCAGCAGCAATGGCGCGCCGTTCAGGCTGGCCGGAAATGTTGCGCGATAACGCTTCGCCAGTTCTTTGCTGCCAAACAGCGCGATATCGCTTTCGCCGAGCAAATGGCTGAATACGCGCAGTGCCGTGCCGGAAGGCGCCGGGCGGTCGGTCAGCACTACATCCAGCTTATGCAGGGTCAGGTCGCCCAGCAGCGATTCGAACTTATCCTCGTAACACACCAGTTTTACCCGTTGCGGCAGCCGCAATGCGGCTTCCAGCAAGCGTGAAGAAATCAATTTCGGCAGCGAATCGGAAATGCCGACTGCCAACCGCATGGTGGGCTCATCTTCGGCGACAGCCAGCGCTTCCTGCATCTGCTCGCCCAGCAGGAAAATCTGGTCGGCGTAACCCAGCGCCAGGCGCCCCGCCTCGGTCAGCACCAGGCGCCGCCCTTGCGGCGCCAGCAACGACTTTCCTATCGCTTGCTCCAGCAACGAAATCTGGGTGCTGACAGTCTGCACAGCCAGCCCCAAACGCTCGGCAGCACGCGTAACGCTGCCCTCCTTGGCCACTACCCAAAAATAATGCAGGTGCCGGAAGTTCAGTCCCGATGATTTCATTGTTCTGTTTTTCAGAAGTAATTGTTCGATTATCTTCGCTTTTTAAATTTATGTCGCGACTATATGATGGTTTCTCCTGAAACGAACTGGAGTCTTTGATGAAACCGACCATCGTTGCAAAAGGTGTAAAACTCAGCCGCAGACTGCGCGAGTATGTAATCCATCGCCTGAGCCTTACGCTCGACAGAAAACACTACAGCATCCAGGCAATGAAGGTGCGCATCAGCGACCAGAACGGGCCTAAGGGTGGCATCGACAAACATTGCCAGCTTCACCTGACCTTGCCCGGCCTGCCGGCCGTGGTCGTCACCGAAAAAGGAGACGATATCGCCGCCATGGTCGACCAGGCTGCGCATCGTGCAGCACAGGCGATAGACCGCCTGTTGTCGCGAGCGAAATCGATCCGGCATACCAAATACACGGTGCCGGTAACTGAAGCAGCTCTCATCTAATTTTACGAAAGGCCATCATGTATAACCGTTACAACGCTCTCAGAAACAGAAGCAGCAACGCCAGGTATTCGACCTCCACGGTGATGGATGGCGCGGCACGCCAGGTCTTGCGCAACACCTATCTGTTGTTATCGCTGTGCCTGGGTTTCAGCGCCATCGTCGCCGGCGCTTCGGTAGCTTTCAGCCTGCCGAGTCCTGGCATCATCGTCACCCTGGCGGGCTATTTCGGCCTGCTGTTCATGGTGACGAAATACCGCGACCGCGGTCTCGGCGTCGGGCTGGTATTCGCTCTGACCGGTTTCATGGGCTACACACTGGGACCGATCATCAGCCATTACCTGAATCTGCCGAACGGCGGCTTGACGGTGATGATGGCGCTGGCCGGCACTGCTGTCATTTTCCTGGGAATGTCCGCTTACGCGCTGGTCACCAAGCGTGACCTGTCCTTCATGGGCGGCATGTTGACGGTCGGTGTACTGGTGGCCTTCGTGGCCGGACTGGCGGCAATTTTCTTCAGTATCCCTGCCTTGTCGCTGACCGTGTCTGCAGTGTTCGTGCTGCTGATGTCGGGCATGATCCTGTTCGAAACCAACAACATCGTGCGCGGCGGCGAGACCAATTATGTAATGGCTACCGTCAGCCTGTTCGTGTCGATATTCAACCTGTTCACCAGCTTGCTGCAGTTGCTGGGTTTTGCGAACAAAGAGTAAGCCTCGGGGCAGGCGCGCATCGCGCCTGCTCTTAATCAACATTAATCAGCATTAAACGTGATGGAGAGTGAGTATGTATTGCCCAGTATGTAAAGACAAAGAACTCGTCATGAGCGAGCGCCAAAGCATCGAGATCGATTATTGCCCGGGCTGCCGCGGTGTCTGGCTGGATCGCGGCGAACTGGACAAGATCATCCAACAATCGACGCAGGAACTGGTCAGCGCGCAGGCGCCGGCGCCACGGCAGCAACAGCCGCAACCAGAGTACCGCGCACCGCAGCACGGCTCGCACTACAACGACTATCGCCGTCCCAAGAAAAAGGAAAGTTTCTGGCAAGAGCTATTCGACTGACCACCACGCCGGCAGCAACTGCTTGATTTCCGGCCGCGCAAAACGATCGTCGATCAGATACACCACGCCACGATCCTGCTGCGTGCGGATCACCCTGCCGGCGGCTTGCACCACTTTCTGCATACCGGGATAAAGATAGGTGTAGTCATAGCCGTTGCCGAAAGTCTCACCCATGCGCCGCATGATCTGTTCGTTCACCGGATTGATCTGCGGCAACCCTAGCGTTGCGATGAAAGCGCCGATCAGGCGTGCGCCCGGAAGATCAATGCCTTCGGCGAACGAACCGCCCAGCACGGCAAAGCCGACCCCTTGCGAGGTATCGGTAAAGCGCGCCAGGAAGTCTTCCCGTTCCCGTTCATCCATGCGGCGCGCCTGCAACCACAGCGGAATCTCCGGATAACGCTCGGCGAACAGCGCGGCGACCTTTTGCAGGTAATCGTAACTGCTGAAAAACATCAGGTAATTACCGGATTGCTGCCGATACTGGCGCGCGATCAGATCGACGATGGGCGACAGCGAACGCTCCCGATGCAGGAAACGCGTCGAGATACCGGTCACCAGTTGCACCGTCAACTGATCTGCGGTGAACGGCGACGGCACGTCGATCCAGGCAGTGTCGGCCGGCATGCCCAGCGTGTCGCTGTAAAAATGCCAGGGACTTAACGTTGCCGAAAACAGCACCGTGCTACGAGCGGCGGCAAAGCGTGGCGTCAGGAATGGCGCCGGCACGATATTGCGGATGCACAGAGTGCTGCCGTGCCCACCCTGCCTGGTGATATCGAATAGCGAATGCGGGCCAAACAGCTCGGCCATACGCGTGAAGTGCAAGGCATCAAAATAGAATTGCTGCAAGTTGCTGTCCATGGCGGCCGGATGCTCCACCATATAGTCGGTGATATCGGCCACCGCCCTAAGCAATGCCTCGACAAACACCTCCGGTATTTCGGCGTAATGCTGGTATTCGCCTTCCTGCTCTTTGCCCAAGGCACCCCATTGGCGGCTAACCCGGTCCAGTCCGCGCTTGAGCGCCGGCGGTGCGGTTTTTCGCAAGGTTTTCAGATGGATGTATTCCATTTCAGCGGAATACATCTTGCGCGCGCGGTCGATCATGTTGTGCGCCTCATCAACCAGCACGCCTACCCGCCACTGGTTGGCGTTGGCCATGCCGTACAACATGGCGCTCACATCGAAATAGTAGTTGTAGTCGCCAACGATCACATCTGACCAGTTGGCCATCTCCTGGCTCAGGTAATAGGGGCAGACCCGATGCGCGGCGGCGACCTGGCGCAGGCTTTCCCGATCCATCGCGCCGGCTTCGATCGCGGCACTGCGCGCCTGCGGCAAGCGGTCATAAAATCCTTGCGCCAAAGGACAGGATTCGCCATGACAAGCTTTGTCGGGATGTTCGCAAGCCTTGTCGCGCGCCACCAGTTCCAGCACCCGCAAAGGTAGCGCCGGCGCACTTTGCCGGATCCGCGTCACAGCTTCCAGAGCCAGCGCCCGGCCCGAGGTCTTGGCCGCGAGGAAAAAAATCTTGTCCAGCGCCTGGCCCGGGCTAGCCTTGAGCATCGGGACCAAGCTGCCGATGGTCTTGCCGATACCGGTGGGAGCCTGCGCCAGCAGGCAACGGCCGCTAACGGTGCTTTTGTAGACCGCTTCAGCCATCACACGCTGGCCTGGACGAAAATCGGCGTGCGGAAACTGCAAGGCTGTCAGTTGCACATCGCGCCCGGCACGATGCGTCATTTCCTGTTCGGCCCACGCCAGGAAGCGCTGGCAGTGATCTTCGAAGAATTGTTTCAACAGCTCGGCGGTCAGATGTTCAGTCAGCAAGGTTTCCTTCTGGCTGCCGATATCGTAGTAGATCAACGCCAGCTGCAATTCATCCAGTTGCCGGCTCTGGCACAGCAGGTGGCCATAGATCCGGACCTGCGCCCAGTGCAGATGACGATGATTGTCTGGCATGCGGCTGAGGTCGCCGCGATAGGTCTTGACCTCCTCCAGCCGGTTCAGCTGCGGATCGTAGCCGTCGGCGCGGCCGCGCACCAGCAGCGGACCGAAGCTGCCGCTCAGGCTGACTTCAGCTTCATAAGTAGCTGAGCGGCGCGATGCCACTACGGCATGGCCGGTGATGCCTTCCTGCGCAGTCGGCGACGGTGTGAAGCGTAGGTCTAGATCACCCTGCTTTGCGGTGAATTCGCACAGGGCGCGCACCGCGACTACGTAACGGGAAGATGAAGTGGAAGCATCAGACGCCATCACGCACTTTCCCCGGCCCATTGCACGTAATACACGGCTACCGGGATTTCGTGGCTGGGGAAGTAATCCAGCCAGCGGATCTGGTTGTCTTGCAAGCGGTCTCCCGGCCCTTTGACTTCAATCATCTGGTAGCGTTTTTCTGCCGGCCAGAACTGGATCAGGTCAGGCAAACCGGAACGGTTGCTCTTGATATCCTGCAGGATCCGTTCGAAACATTTTTCCAGGTGCTGCGGCGGCAGGCAATCCAGTGCCATGGCTAGCAAATCATCGTCGATCGCACCCCAGAACACAAACGGTGATTGGATGTTTTCCTTGATCCGAAAATTCTGCAGAATAACCTCTCGGTAGCCGCCGTTGCGAAGCAAGGCAAAACCGTCGTCAAACTGGTGCGCCCGGCGCACTCTGAAATCAGCACTGTGCAGGTCCGCAGGACCGCTTTGGAACGGATGGAAAAAAGCACCCGGCAGCGGCGCGAACACGGCATCCCAGAACAACAGGCCGAATAGCGAATTGACCAGTGCGTTTTCGACATAGAGTGCGGGCGCGTCTGCACGGGCAAGATGCTGGCCGAGCGCGGTCTCGACCGAGATGCCGGGATCGGGCCGTGGCAACGCGACCTCGTGCTCGATGACGCTTACAGCAGGAGCTTTCGGCAGTTTGGGATAACCCAGGTCGCGCCGCAGACGCGGCATTACGCGCAACAGTTGTTGTTGTTCGGCTTCGCTTTCGACCTGCATTTCAGCCTGCTGCGCCAACTCGAACGCGACGGCAAACTGGCCGCAACGCTCCAGCACCCGGATCGCCCGCAAGCGTGCTCCGGGTCGGCTGCTATCGGCATAAAGGCGCAGCGCCTGCGATAACTCGCCGTTGCGTTCATGGTGCTGGGCAATCTGGAACAACAGCTTGCTGCGGCGCTCTTCGAGCCAGGCATTCGGATAAGGATCGACGGCAATATCAGCCACCACCGCCTGTGGCGCCTCGCCGTTCAGAAACCGATCGCGGCAGGCCTGCAGGTGCAGGTAATCGTCAATGTCCTGACGGCTGCTGAAACCTTGCGTGTCGGGAGATAAATCAAGCTGTTCGTATTTGAAGATACCCAGCTCGGAAAGCACGAACTCCGACCAGTCCTGATATAAATTACCGAAGAACATCAGGCGCAGACGATCGCATAGCGCGGCAACCGGCCTGGACAACTGCAACAATCCGTCGCCGGTGTCAGGCCACCATTCGGCCAGGCTGCGCATGCGCGCTGTCTCATCCCCCGCATCCCCTGCCTCGCGCAGGAAGGCCAACTGTTCACTCTTGCGAGTTACTTTGCTATACCGCAACAGCGGGAAAGCCGCAGCGATTTCGACTTTGGTGAGCACGCTGAAAAGTTGTTCGATATCCACCAGCGGCTGCTGGCTTATCCAGCCGGCCTTTACCAGCGGCTCCGCCGCCTTTTCCGTGCAGCCGATTTCATCGTAACGCAGCTTGCCAAGCCGAAACAGCTCGCCTTTGCGCATCACCATCCGTACCAGCAATGCCGCGGAGGATCGCGGCAAACTGCCGAAGCCATCGACGAATGCCTGTTCTTCGTTGTTCAGCAAATGGCGATAACGGGCGCGTACCGACTCGACAACAGTGATGAAGTTATCCAGATAATAGAAACGGTTTTCCAGCGTTTTGTTCATGGTCGGAGTACAAGGGCACAACGGGGCACGACACCGCCGGAATAACGGGCAGTTATCTTAATTGACGATTTTATTCATTTTAACACTGTATAAACGTACAGTTATTCTGTAATATATACGAATCCGAATGCAGAAGTCTAAACGGGAATTGCAATGGAATTAAGCGATGCTGAAAAATTGATATTGACCATGCTGTGCGAAGTGCATCAGCACCTGGACATTGCGGGTGCGGTTGATCCGAAGTTTGTCCAATCCGCGCTGCATAGCGGCAATACCTGGGGCTTGCGCTGGAAATATGGCGCGCTGTATGACGGCAACGCCAGATCAGATCCGCCTATCGTGAAAGAAGTCGTCCGGATTCTTGACATGTGGTCGGCAATCGAAGACGGTTACGATGCGTTGCGGTCGCTGGACAAGGACCGGGTCGCCGCCAGCATTTCTCCGCGTCAGTGCGAAGTAAAATTCTTGGGATTCGATAGCGATACCGAATTTGAACACGCCAACATAGCGTCATTCCTGATCAAGGATATGCAGCGCTTTCCCAAATTCGCGGGACGCGACATCCATTCGCACCTGCCGTCGATTTCCATCTATCGGCGCATGGTGCGAGCCTTCGAACCGCTGCAAAAGCTGATAGGAAAAGGCCGCCTGAATGCGGACCAACTGATCGCGCTTCTCAACGAAAACGCCGGACCACGGTCTAATTTCCTGAAGCTCGTCTGAAGTCCTTATGCCGCTTGCCGGATATCACCACGACCGACACTCGACGGTGCAGCCCGCGCCAGCCATAATTTGATCTCGGCCGCCTCCAGCAACAACGGGCCTTGCGGCAGAGAGAACGCTGTCTCCCGGCCCTCGTTCCAATCCGACAAATCGGCCTGGGCAACGTAGCCGTCGACATGGTTAAAGATGTCGTCGACATCGCCTTGCCAGGTTTGATACAGATCTTGATTCACCACAATCAGCAAGGACAAGCGGGCGGTATCGTCACGCTGGCCGCCAAGGCCGGTGCGCGTACTACGCTGAAGCAAGGCCAATCCGCTGCCCGGACTGCGCAGCAATGCAACAGGTGCACCTAAAAAATAACGTCCGATGTCGACAATGAAACGATTCGCCTGTTGAATTTCATCGCGCAAATCGATCTCTGCTTCCCCGCACAGACTGTCGTATTGTGCTGGCGTCAGCACGGTATCGAACGGCACGGTCAGCCCTAGTTCGAAGCCCATCGGTATCAGGATGCCGTTGCCGCTGGCCGCCGCAAAGCGCAGCGCACGCAGGCTGGCGCGGCGGCGCGACGGGGCATCGGTCAAGCTAAGCAGGCCCGCCAGGCGAGGACCGAAAGGCGTTTCCGGAAAAGCGATGATGGTAGCGTCGCCGATCAGATTATCTTGTTCGCGCACATAACGCGTAGCTTGATAATCCCACCATGCTCCCGAGCAGAATACCGCGTCGAAACCGGCGTCAGTAAGCGGATCAAGTTGTGGCGCCGAACTGCCGGGAGTCCAGGCGAGGAAACTAACCGAATTGCGGTAGCTGCGTGTTGCTGTCATCAAAGCCCGCCACAGTGCGACAGGCACAGCAGCAGGCGCGCTGCAGACAAACCCGGCGACGCCGACATCAAGCAAGCCCCGCAAGCGTCGGCACCAGAGTGCGTATAGACCACGCTGCACGGCAGAATCAGCCATGCGCACATGGATGACGCTGTCGCTCGTTACGGGTGGGCCGCCAGCAGATGAGGCGCTGTCAGGTGACGGCCCGCTTTCGAACCAGGATGGATAAGCATCGATCAGCGGATCTTCAGACGAGACTCTGTCGAGCACGATATCAAGCAACAGGTGCAAGCCGCGGTCAGAACAGGCGGCTGCCAACTCATTCAATGGAAGCCCCTCTTCAGCATCGGCGGGCTGTCCCAGATTGAGCGTATTGGCCAGCAACACGTGATCAAAGCCCAACGTGACGCAACGATCGAGCAAAGCCGGCCAGCCTCGGCGCGAGACAAGTAGCGGATTAATGCAATAAATGCGAGGTGCAGTTGCGAAGCTCATGTTAGCAATCCTTGATAACGTTGCAGGTTCTCGCCACCTGCCAGAGCGGCAATTGGCAGGCGCAGCCTTGGACTCATGCGAGAGTGCCGATTTGCACATATTCGAACTCTATCGCGCTGCACTGCGGAAACATATCGGTGTTCACCGCAAAGGCTTGTAGGAATCCGCCTACATCGATAGGCAAGCAGATTCACATCGGATAAAAATGATGGCATCAATATAATAAAAAAATCCCCGTCGCTGCGAATGCAGATACGGGGATTTTCTACAGGCCGGCCGATTGGCCAACTTTACCGGCCGATCAGACTTTCTGTTTTGCAGAGATCGCGTTTGCCACCACCAGCGCAGTCATGTTGACCACGCGACGCACCGTCGCCGACGGGTTCAGGATATGCACCGGAGCCGCAGCGCCCAGCAATACCGGCCCGACCGTGACACCCTGGCCGCCAGTCATCTTCAACACGTTGAACAGAATATTCGCGGCATCCAGATTCGGCGTCACCAATACATTGGCATCACCGCTCAGGGTCGATTTCGGCAGGAACTGTGCCCGCACCTCTGCGCTCAGGGCCGCATCGCCATGCATCTCGCCATCGGCTTCGACATCCGGCATGCGCTTGACGAACAAATCGCGTGCGGCGCGCATCTTCTTGGCCGAAGGCCGGGTGCTGGAACCAAACATCGAATGCGACAAGAACGCCACTTTTGGCGGTACGCCGAAGCGCTTGACTTCTTCCACCGCCATGGCGGCGATGTCGGACAGTTGCTCCGCATCCGGATCGTCGTTGACGAAAGTATCGGCGATGAACAAGGTGTGTTTGTCGAGCACCAGGCCGTTCATGGTGGCGAAACACTTGGCGCCGTCACGCAGGCCGATGATGTCGCTCACGTGTTCCAGATGGTTATCGAAACGTCCAACCAGGCCGCACAGCATGCCGTCGGCGTCGCCCAGCTTGACCAGCAGCGCGGCGATGGTGGTGTTCGAACGGCGCAATGTGGATTTCGCCATCTCGGGCGTGACGCCGTCGCGCGCCTTGATCTCGTGATAGGTCTCCCAGTATTGGCGGAAACGCACGTCGTCTTCCGGATTGATCAGCTCGAAATCACGTCCGGCCTGCAAGCGCAAACCGGCGCGTTTGATACGTGCCTCGATCACCGCCGGGCGACCGATCAGGATCGGCCGCACCAGCTTTTCTTCAAGCGCGATCTGCACCGCGCGCAATACCCGCTCATCCTCGCCCTCGGCGTAGACGATGCGTTGCGGCTCACCGCGCGCCGCCAGGAAAACCGGGCGCATGAACATGCCGGTATGGCTGACAAAACGCATCAGCGACTGGCGATACGCATCCATGTCCTTGATCGGACGCGTCGCCACGCCCGACTCTTCGGCAGCACGGGCAACCGCAGGGGCGATGCGCAAGATCAGGCGCGAATCGAATGGTTTCGGAATGATATATTCCGGACCGAAATGCAATTCCTGGCCGGCATAGGCGGATGCCACTTCTTCGCTGATCTCGGCCTTGGTCAGGTCGGCAATCTCGCGCACGCAAGCGACCTTCATCGCTTCCGTGATGCTGGTGGCGCCGCAATCCAGCGCGCCGCGGAAAATGTAGGGGAAGCACAGCACATTGTTAACCTGGTTCGGATAATCCGAACGGCCGGTAGCGATAATACAATCCGGCCGCGCTTCCAGCGCCAGCTCAGGCCGGATTTCCGGTTCCGGATTGGCCAACGCCAGGATGATAGGCTGCGAGCCCATGGCCTTGACCATATCCTGCGTCAACACGCCAGGGGCCGAGCAGCCGAGGAACACGTCGGCATTGACAATCGCATCCGCCAGGGTGCGCGCATCGGTAGTTTGCTGGTAGCGCTGCTTGGAGACATCCAGCTTGTCTTCGCGTTTATCGTGAATCACGCCGCGCGAATCGCAGACGAATATGTTTTCGCGCTTGACGCCCAGTTCGACCATCAGATCGAGGCAGGCAATCGCCGCGGCGCCGGCGCCAGAGGCTACCAGCTTGACTTCGCCGATCTTCTTGTTGACCAGCTCCAGGCCGTTCAGCAAGGCTGCCGAAGAAATGATGGCAGTGCCGTGCTGGTCGTCGTGAAAAACCGGGATCTTCATGCGCTCGCGCAGCTTCTTTTCGATATAGAAGCATTCAGGCGCCTTGATGTCTTCCAGGTTGATGCCGCCCAGTGTCGGCTCCAGCGCGGCGATGATCTCGACCAGCTTGTCCGGATCGCGCTCGGCCAATTCAATGTCGAATACATCGATACCGGCAAAATTATGGAACAGGCAGCCCTTGCCTTCCATCACCGGCTTGCCGGCCAGCGGGCCGATATCGCCCAGTCCAAGCACGGCAGTGCCGTTGGTGACCACGCCGACCAGGTTGGCGCGCGAGGTGTATTCCACCGCCATTTCCGGATCTTCATGGATTGCCAGGCAGGCATAGGCGACACCCGGCGAGTAAGCCAGCGACAGGTCGCGCTGGTTCGACAAAGGCTTGGTCGGCACCACGGCGATCTTGCCGCGCGTCGGGCTGCGGTGATATTCGAGCGCAGCGTCGCGCAGGGCCTGTTCGGCCGCAGAAAGAGTGGTTGGGGTGCTCATTGATGGTCTCCTGGGTACGCGGGTAAAAATTAGTTGGCAGCGACATTATCACAATGTCTATCGATCCGGTTTCTTGGTAACCGGTATCTTCGCTGTTGAAGATGCTTTATGGAAATGAAAATTGTTCTGTGGGCAGTGGTTTTTATGGTGCGGCTTATGGCAAATGGTAGACGAATCTGGCGCAATTTGCAGGGTTGCCGCTAAAAAAACAAAACCCGAAATTCTTCCGCGGCGCCACATAAAACAAAAAGCCCGCAAATGCGGGCTTTTTGTCGACAGATGGCGGCCACATTTGGGATTTCCCTTAATGGAAACCCCGGATTGCTGTCACTACTGACGACGACTCAGCACTCAATGACATTTACCGCCAGACCACCGCGCGATGTTTCTTTGTATTTGGTCTTCATGTCAGCCCCGGTTTGCATCATGGTCTTGATCACGTTATCCAGCGATACATAATGTTTGCCGTTGCCGCGCAATGCCATGCGGGCAGCGTTGATCGCCTTCACCGCGCCCATCGCATTGCGTTCTATGCAAGGAATCTGCACCAGCCCGCCGACCGGATCGCAGGTCATGCCGAGGTTATGTTCCATGCCGATTTCAGCGGCGTTTTCGATCTGCTCGGTGCTGCCGCCCAAGACCGCCGCCAGCGCTCCCGCCGCCATCGAACAGGCGACGCCGACTTCGCCCTGGCAGCCGACTTCAGCGCCGGAAATGGATGCGGTTTCCTTGTAGATCAGGCCGATCGCCGCAGCCGTCAGCATGAAGGTCATGACACCATCCTGATTGGCGCCGGGGATGAATTTGGTGTAATAGCGCAGCACCGCCGGCAACACGCCCGCCGCACCGTTGGTCGGCGCTGTCACTATGCGTCCACCCGCGGCATTTTCTTCATTTACCGCCATCGCGTACAGGTTGACCCAGTCGAGCATGGATAACGGATCCGTCAGCGACTCTTCGGAACGCTCCGTCAGTTGCCGATACAATTCGGCAGCACGGCGCTTGACCCGCATCGGGCCCGGCAACTCGCCGCCTATCGAGCAACCGCGCTTTATCGCCGCCGCCATCACATCCCAAATCCCCAGCAACTTGGTGCGCACCTCTTCTGCCGAGCGCCAGTGTTTTTCGTTTTCCATCATCAAGGCGGCAATGGTCAGGCCGCTTTCAGCGCACATCCGCAACAGATCGTCGCCGCAATGGAAGGGATACGGCAAATCGCCTTCCGTTTGCACGCTGCCCGCCTGCACCAGATTGACGCGCTGCCCTTCCTTGCTCACCACAAACCCGCCGCCCACCGAGTAATAATCTTTTTCCGCAATCACGCTGCCGCTCGCATCCAGGGCGACAAAGCGCATGCCGTTCGGATGTTGCGGCAATGCTTCGCGACGGAAAAACAGCACATGTTCTTTTTCCACGCAGCCGATCGGATGCGTGCCGTTCAACAGCAGCTTTTTGGAACTGCGAATTTCCGCCAGGCGCGGCTCGACGTGGTCCGGGTCGATGTTGTCCGGCAGATTTCCTTCCAGTCCCAGCAATACCGCCTTGTCGCTGCCATGGCCTTTGCCGGTGGCGCCGAGCGAGCCGTACAACTCAACGCGGACGGCATGCACTGCATCCAGCAGACCGGCGTCGTGCAGATGGGCAGCAAATCGATTGGCGGCAATCATCGGCCCCACCGTGTGCGAACTGGATGGACCGATACCGACCTTGAATAAATCGAATGTGCTGATGTTCATGTAGGACTCAATATAAAACGCGATCGGATGCCCTGGTAAGACAATGCATGGCCGTTCATGACAACTCCTGGATAGGTTGAGGTATCTTTCAGTGTGTTAAGTGTTTGTCCTTTTGGGATAAACACTACAGTATTCAATTTTACGACCAAGTCGTCGCCGCAACGTGATGACATTTTCGTGTGGGGCATAAGTAAAACGCTAGAATATTAGCAATCCAACATTTTTCAATTGTTTTTCAATTGCGGCAACAAACCCACCTTCTATAAACACTTTATGCCAAACGCCAATCTGCGCAGTCAATGCCACTCCTTCTTTTCAGCAACCCCGCCACGCTCTGCCGCTCAGGATTTTGCCGAGATGGCCGCCTGGTGCGAGACACATGACGTCCGCCACGACATCTATGGCGAGGGCGAACTGCTTCAAAGCTTCGAAAACAAGATAGCCGAGCTGCTGGGCTTTGAGGCTGGCCATTTCGTCGTTACCGGCACGCTGGCCCAGACAGTAGCGCTTCGGCTCGCCTGCCAGGACAGGAACAACCCGCTGACGGCGCTCCATCCGACGGCGCACATACTGGTGCACGAACGTAGCAATTTCCAGTTGCTCGGCCACTTTACCTCACTCAATGTCGGCAATCCTCATCGGCCATGGACAGCGGATGATCTCAAAGCCCTGCCAGATCGCCTGGGAGCCGCGCTGTATGAACTGCCTATGCGTGAGATCGGCGGCCAGTTGCCGACATGGGAAGAGTTGAATGCGGTCAAAGAATACTGTCATGAAAGAGATATTCATTTGCATCTGGATGGCGCACGCTTGTGGGAGGCTGCTACCGGGTATGACAAGCCGCTGAGCAGCGTGGCAGCTGGTTTTGATAGCGCGTATGTCTCGTTTTACAAGGGCATCGGCGGCCTGGGCGGCGCAATGCTGCTGGGCAAGCGCGATTTCATTACCCGCGCGTCAGAATGGATGAAGCGCATGGGCGGCAATGTCTATCAGCGCTCACCTTATGTGGTGGCGGCAGCGATGCGGTTCGACGAAAAGCTGGCGCGGATGCCGGCGTATCTGCAGCGCACACGGGATTTGTATAAGTTGCTGAGTCGCTACCCGCTCTGGCAAGTCAATCCGCAGCAGCCGCATTGCAATATGCTGCATGTGTATTTTCCAGTCGGCCGTGACGTGGCCAATGCCGCGCGCGACCAATTGGCCCGGGAGCACGGCATCTGGCTGTTTGGCGAGGCCAGGCACACGGCGTTGCCGCAGCAAAGCTATATTGAGTGGTATGTGGGAGAGGGGTTGTTGTCGTTGTCCGACGACAAGGTCATTACGATTTTCGATCGATTCCAGGCGTTGCTTTCGCCCACATAAAATACAAGCCTCATGTAGGGTGGGCACATCGTGCCCACCCTACGCCATGCATTAGCCGTTGGAAGAACGTTCCCACAGATTGATCCCGCCCTCTTTTGCCTGCACATCGATCGCAGCCAACTCTTCAGCCGAAAAATCCAGCCGCTGCAACGCAGCCACGTTCTCGCGGATCTGGGCCGGACTGCTGGCGCCGATCAGAGTCGTGGTCACACGCGGATCGCGCAGTACCCACGCCAGCGCCATCTGCGCCAGGCTCTGGCCGCGCGTCTTGGCAATCTCGTTGAGAGCCCGCACCCGCGCCAGGTTTTCCGGACTCAGGTGGGCCTTCTGCAGCGAACCGCCGCCTTCGCGATTAATGCGCGAATCTTCCGGCACGCCGTTCAGGTACTTGTCGCTCAACAATCCCTGCGCCAGGGCGGTAAAGGTGATGCAACCCATGCCCTCCTGTTCCAGCGTATCCAGCAAGCCTTGTTCAATCCAGCGGTTGAACATGTTGTAGGACGGCTGATGAATCAGGCAAGGTACTTTCCAGTCGCGCAACAGCTTGGCCGCTTCCGCGGTTTTGGCCGGCGAATAGGACGAGACGCCGACATATAGCGCCTTGCCCTGCTGCACCGCCGTCGCCAGCGCGCTCATGGTTTCTTCCAGCGGCGTTTCCGGATCAAAGCGGTGCGAATAAAAGATATCGACATAATCCAGGCCCATGCGCTTCAGGCTCTGGTCGAGGCTAGCCAGTACATATTTGCGTGAACCGCCGCCCTGCCCGTATGGCCCCGGCCACATGTCCCAGCCAGCCTTGGTCGAAACGATCAGCTCGTCGCGGTAGGGACGCAGGTCTTCTTTCAGGATGCGGCCGAAGTTGGTTTCGGCGCTGCCGTATGGCGGCCCGTAATTGTTCGCCAGGTCGAAATGGGTAATCCCGAGATCGAACGCGGTGTGCACCATTTCGCGTTGACGCGCCAGCGATGTGGTGTCGCCGAAGTTGTGCCACAGCCCCATCGACAACAATGGCAACTTGAGGCCGCTACGGCCGCAGAACCGGTACTGCATATTGTCGTAGCGCTTGCTTGATGCGTGATAACTCATGGTCGAAACTCCTCTTGCACTGTGTTTGAAAAATCCTGCCTTGGCAGAATAAATGATGGCAACCTATCTGGCTGCGCGTCGTCCCAGAAAAATATGCAGTACCAGCAATAGCGGAAACAGCAAGCCCAGGATCCAGTGTCCGGCCGACCAGAGCGGCCTGCTGGATTCGCTGGCGATGTAGTACAGTGCATAGCCGCTGATCGTCAACAAGGCTGACAAAGCCGCCATGCTCCAGCCGGAATAGCGATTGCGGCGCGCAACGTGAGCGCGCCGGATGTGGGTGATCAGCAAGCTGCCAACGAAAAACAGCATTGCCATGGCGGCCGCACCATGCAGTTTCATCGACCACGGCTCGACCGGATTGACGGTTTCACCAAACTCTCCCGCGACCCGCAGGAAAAAATGGACGACCAACCACAAAATGCCGCTGACCGTCAGCAGGCCGGAAACGCCATAGAGGCTGAATCGATGCCAGCGTTCAAGGCGAAACCGGATGATTTGCGGGCGAACTCTTGGGTGATGAAGACTTTGTTTAGGATGTTTGGGGGAGCGCATCCCTCAGATTATAAAAGCAGTTGCGCCAAACTGCTGCAATAATGGATGTCGGGGATCGGCGCTTAGCAGCACCAGCTTGGTCAACGCATCCGCCGTCATGCAATCGGCAGCTTGCACCGTGGCGCTGACACTGTCGACCAGCGCGTTGCCACTTTCACAGTTAACCAGTGCCGAACGTTTGTGGCCTAGCACCGTCTTTTGCGAAAAATAACTGCCGGAAGTCGCCAATGCAGCATTTTTCAATTCGATTCGAGCCGCAATTTGCGTAGGCGCGCGGGGATCGCGAATCATGACCGGATAGGCGTTTTCCCCGAAAACCCGCAAATCGCCACCCGCATTGACGCACGCCGACGCGACGCCCAATGCTTGCAAGGCGTTGATGGCGGTATCTACCGCATAGCCCTTGGCGATACCGCCCAAATCTATCGGCACCGGCGCAATTTTCCGAACGTTACCGGCGTCATCGATATGCAAGCTGATTAGATGAGCCGCGTTGCCCGAGCTGGTTTCTGCGATTTTTTCGGTTGATCCCGGCAAATAGCCCCATTCAACCAGCTTCGACGCACAGCCGATATCAAACAGGCCATCCGTTACCGCATTCAAATGGAGCGCCATGCGAATTACATTCGCCGTGTGCGCATCAACCCGGATTACGCTGCCAACCGCCATGCGATTGATCTGCGCGACATCGCTGGCGGCGTCGTGATAGCTCATCAGGCGATGCACTTCCGCGACAGCGGTAAAAGCAGCATCGAAAGCGCATGCCGTGGCGGCATCACCGAGGGCATCGGCTAGCGTCACCTCGACCAGGGTTCCCAGCCAGGGTTGCGCCCGCCGCTTCATTTTTTCAGCATGACCTGAGCGATGGCTGCAATCCGCCGTACGCCATCTGTGACATGCGTGCACGACAGCGTAGCGCCGCTGATGCTGGCGATACCGTCGCCGATAGTCAAGCCGGCGGCGGCCGTCTTGCCGACGAATTGCTTGCGCCACGCCGGGCTTTTGATTTCAAAACCGTGGCTTTCCCGATAGGTGAGAATTTCAATCTGCTTGATGCTGGCATCCGGATTGACCGCTACCGCATACGAGATCAACTCAAACTTGCCGACTACGTCATCCAGCACGACATAACCCAACAGCGAACCTGACTGGGCGTCGCCTTTATACGCCGCAAACACGCGCCAGCCGACCGACCGTGCAGGCAGGCCGGAAAGTTTCTCGACCTGCTTCATCTGTTCGGCGGACAACTGCAAACTGGCGTCCCTGAATCCGGTTGCATCCGGAAACATCACTTGCTGCGCCTGCTCCACCGTCAGGTACTGGGTGGCGAAAGCGCTAGAAGTGGCGCCGGTCGCGAATGCCAGGACAGCCAGGTTGATCTGTTTCATCGTCGATGCCAATAAATAGTTAGAGATTAGAACGCGTAACCCAGGCCAAGGTCAAAGCGATCGCGCGTCGTATCCACCTTGAATTTCTGATAATCCGCTTTCAAGACCACGCCTTCACCGATATTGAAGTTGGCGCCGACCGTCCATACACCTTCGTTCGGGCCGGTAGCAACTCCCAGGCCGGGCGGCATCGCCGCATAGCTGTTGGCAGTATTGAAGCGCTCATAGCGGGCGAACGGTGTCAAAGTATAGTCCGAACTTTTCCATAACTGATAGGCGGCCTGCGTGTACCAGCCGTAGAACGATGACGGCACCGGTGTCGGCTGGCCGGCAAACGTCTGATTCAGCGCCTCTGTATTGCTGATGGTGCCGCGCGCATAAAGTGCCGACAGATCCCATTTACCCGGTGTATAGCGTGCATGCAGATCCCACACGGTAAGGCGTGCATCTTGCGCAGGGAAATCCGGTGTTTTTTGGCCGATTTTCCCGGTAAACACGGAACCGCCCAGCAGCAAGCCTGGCACGCCGCGCCAGTTCAATGCACCGAACACGCTCAGATCTCCCGCCTTCGCCAACTGGCCTTCCTGGTGAATGCTACCCAGCGGCGATGTGTGGCCATCGGTCGACGCGGCATCCCATTTGCTCAGGTCGAACCCGGTTGTCAGGCCGGTATCCCAGGTCAAGCCGTTGTCGAGCGACTGCGACAAACCGAATCCCGCTTCGCGCCAGGTGGATGGAATGATCGCGGTTTCGACGAAGTTACGATACACGCCGTAGTAAGCAGTCGGTTCGTGATTGGTATTGAGCAAACCTGCCGGGATCAGGAACAAACCGCCTTTGGCGCGCAGCCCGTTGTTGAATTCGCGTTCGACATACAACTGCTCGACTTCCGATTCGCCCTGGTCGCTGGCCGAAGTGACCGCATGTTCCCATTCGAATTCCGCCACCATCTTGGTCTTGTCATCAAAACGGTGGGTGATGCCGATCACCGCGCGAGCGACGTCGGCTTGCGACTTGCTGCTGTCATTGCGAGGACGGGTGTAATTGACTTCGCCGTAGCTCGACAGCACGGTATTTGGTCCCAGCAGTGTGGCCGGCGACGCAGCCGCGACCGCCGACACCGGCGCTGCGGCTGCAGCTGTGCCGGAAGGCGTTGCCACGGTCGCTGCGGACATCACAACGGCCGGTGCTGCAGGTGCTGCCGCCAATGCGTCCTGGCGCTTCTCGACCGTATCGGTTTTCTGCCTGGTGGCAGCCAGCTCGGCCTTGAGCTGCTCGACTTCAGCAGCCAGTTTATCGAGTCGTTTCAATAATTCTGCCTCACTGGCGGATGCCGCCAACGGACTCGCCATCAAGGCGATTGCAATGGCTTGCGCCAGAATATTTTTTTTCATGGTGTTGTGTTCCCCTTAATGTTTTATTGTGTTTTGTAGCCGTCTGTCAAAGTACCGAGAAACTGCACGACATCGTCGACTTCACTGTCGGACAACGCCGGCGGCATATTCGGTTGCCGGTTATACGGCACTTCGGTGACATTCACGTTCTTGCGATATTGCTCCGGCAGATCGTTGAATTTTTGAACAACGCCGCGGGCGTCGGCCGGATACCACAGCTCCGGATTGGTGTCGCGCTTGACGTAGAAACTGACCGCCTCGCGCAGCGTCTTGAAGTAACCGTTATGGAAAAACACTTTGCGGGTTGCAACGTTGCGCAGAGTCGGCACTTTAAATGCGCCGCACAATTCGCTACGGTTACTCAGATCGGTGCGATCCGGCCCGCACAGGCCGAGATCGAAATAGGCGGCATCGGCAGTCGCGGCAATTGCCGGATTGCGCGGAACGCCAAGATTGTCAAAGGTGAAATCGGTGAATAACGGTGACGAACCGTCGCTGCCCTTGGCG
>FTFY01000880.1_pt1 | contig 79380 bp, 77 predicted proteins | sample 1640561 | NCBI WGS metagenome assembly FTFY01 (sample SAMEA3914789, study PRJEB12502) | metagenome | biome: forest; material: soil | place: Canada | collected 2011-07-03 | depth 0.3 m | reverse complement strand
GTTTGGCGGCATCAAGGACTCCGGTCTCGGCTACAAGGAAGGCGTGCTGGAAGCGATGAAAAGCTTCTCCAATACCAAAACGTATTCGCTGCCTTGGAACTGACCTGATGTCGTCTATTCCGGGAATAGGCGATTCGTAACGGTGGATGTGGCGGCTTGCGTGAAACGCATGTCGCCATTTTTTTTGATTCGATGCAGCATGCTCGTTTACCTGGTCATCGATTGTCTGACCGTATGTGCGCTCCTGGTTCGAATTTGTCGTGGAGAACCCCGTGTGTAAGCGAAGTAATAACCTTGGTGCCGAGATCGGTAGTCGAGTCGTCTTCGACAGTGATCGCGGACCGCAGAGTGGCGTTTTAGTGAATATAGTGCGCGATGTCGGGAATGCCCAACCGTTCGCAATCGTCGCGGTTGACCATCCACCTCCTGGCCTCCTGGCGTCAGTACCTGTTACCGATCTTCAGCCGGTTTGATGGAGCAGGGCGTTTGATTTTTTGGGCGGGGTCCCACCTCGCCATTTAAATCCGTTGGCATTCATGGCAGGTGGGACCTGCCTTACATAAATCGAAAAAATATGGAGACTTATCATGTTAATAGGCGTTCCTAAGGAAATTAAGAATCATGAGTACCGGGTAGGCTTGACACCAGCCTCAGTGCGCGAACTGACTTTACGCGGCCATCAGGTGATAGTACAAACAAACGCCGGCGCCGAGATCGGCTTATCCGATGCGCAGTACACGGCAGCCGGCGCCACCTTGATCGACACAGCCAAGGAAATTTTTGCGCGCGCCGACATGATCGTCAAGGTCAAGGAGCCGCAACCCGGCGAGTGCGCGATGCTGCGCAAAGGGCAGATTCTCTATACCTATCTGCACCTGGCGCCCGATCCGGAGCAGACTGCCGCCCTGATCGCATCTGGCGCAATCTGCATTGCTTATGAAACAATTACCGGCGCAGGTGGCGGCTTACCCTTGCTCGCGCCAATGAGTGAAGTGGCCGGCCGCATGTCGATCCAGGCCGGCGCGGCCCATATGGAAAAATCGAAAGGCGGCATGGGATTGCTGTTGGGTGGCGTCCCGGGTGTCGCTGCGGCGCATGTCGTGGTCATCGGCGCCGGCGTTGTCGGCACCAACGCCTTGCAGATGGCGGCAGGCTCAGGTGCCCGCGTGACTGTACTGGACAAGAATATCGACCGTTTGCGTCAACTCGACCTGGTCTATGGAAACCGGATTACAACGCTCTATTCGAATGCGCAGTCGATTGAAGACGCAGTCTTGAGCGCGGACCTGGTCATTGGCGGCGTCCTGGTGCCGGGCGCTGCAGCACCGAAACTGGTCACACGCAGCATGATCTCGCGCATGAAGCAGGGCGCCGTGGTGGTTGACGTCGCCATCGATCAGGGCGGCTGTTTTGAAACATCGCATGCGACGACCCACGCAGAACCGACGTTTGTGGTCGACGGCGTTGTTCACTACTGCGTGGCGAACATGCCCGGCGCGGTTGCCCGAACCTCCACGTTTGCCCTCAACAACGCCACCATCGGCCATGCCGTCGCCCTGGCCGAAAAGGGCTGGCAACGGGCCATGCGCGACGACGCACATTTGAGGAACGGGCTGAATGTCTGTCTCGGCAAGCTTACCTATGAGGCAGTCGCGAAAGCACTGGGCTATGAGTATGTCTCACCTGTGTCCTTGCTCGGATAAGCTTCGGGCGGATTGGTAAAAAAGTGAGCCGTATCTTCTTGCGTAGATACGGCTCACTTGGCGACGTTTTGGATAGTTAAGAGAGATTTGCCACGGGCCACTCTCGTGCCAGACGCTTTAAAAAAACTTCGCTTTCAAACACACTCAAGGTTTGCCGCGCATTTTCACCTGCTGCCATGTCGATTACTTCTTCCATCTCGTGGCGCAAATCGTCAGTCAGGTTGCTGCGCATTATTTTTGGCGTCGGGAAGCGATCGCTGTCGGCCACGGTGATGATATTTTCCACTGTATCCACTATCAGGCCGTAGCGTTCATCGCCGCGTTCGATAATCAGAATTTTCGTGCGGGTTCTATCAACCAGCGGGGGCATCCGATACAGGCAACGTAAATCGATGACACTGATCATTTGCTGCCGTAGATTCAAGATGCCGTACATGAAGGGCGGCATGCCGGGCGGATTTGTCACGTCCTCGGAAAAATCAATGATTTCCCGGATTTGCTTAATCTCAACTGCAAAGATGCTTTCTAGCGTGAATGTGATGTATACCTGACGCAGCACCGTGCTGTCCTCGCGTTCATGCCGGCGGCCTTCAGTTTGCGCTTTGTCCTGATACAGATTGGCATGGCCATTGCTTATCTCGACGATTTCCTTCTGCGAGAAAATCTCCTCGTGATTCAGGAAAATGATTTCTCCGATACCAGGCTGAGAAATGCAACCGCCGAACATGCCTGCACGAGCTTTACTCAGCAAAGGAATGGGCAATAACTCATCGGTAAAGAAACTGACGATATTGTCGACAGAGTCGACCAGGAAACCGATCGACGCATCGCCTATGCGGGCAATCACAATGCGCTGGTCGATGGGCGACTGAAGCACTGCATGGCTAGCGCCCAAGAGAGCTGAAAAATCCACCACGGCGACCGGATTGTCGCGAAAATTGATTCTTCCGAGACACAGCTTGCTGTTGAGGACAGAGTTTTGTAACTCGGGTACGACGATGATTTCCCGGATCGCGCTCATTTCAAAAGCAAAGGAAGTGCTGCCGACGTGGAAACTGACGCATTGCCGGCGTTCGCTCTGCAAATGGAAGAGATTGTTTTCCTGCTTGCGGCTGGCCGTTTTGAGCGCCAGGACCTGAGGCACGTTTTCGATGTTGATCAACGCGGCGGCATCGAGTATCTGCAGCAGGCGCGCGCCGTTTTCCAGTTGTATCGTGCCGGTAACCACGCCGTGCACATCACGACCTCCGTGCACTCCATAGCGTATTGTGCTGCGTTGTTCAGGACGCACACGGAGTATCTCGCCAGTGGCGTGAAACAAGATACCCACTTGTACTTGCTGGTAATCGATGATGGCAATTTTGTGCGAATTGTCGGCATCGGCAGCTTCGGGGTCAAATAGCCGGCCCAGATTGACCACTGGAATAACTGTTCCGCGCAACGTAAATATCCCGGTCAAAAACAGGGGAGACAGCGGAATCGCCGTGATTTTTTCAGGAAAATTGACAACTTCGCGGATGCAGCTTGCCGGCAAGGCAAACTCCTCCTTGTCGAGAAAGAAGGAGCCAAATAATTCCGTCGCCGCCAGCGGCTCCCGGGTTTCCGCCTTAGTGGCGAGCTTTGCATCTGGTGCTTCAAGTATTTCCATGCAATTTCCCCTCATTTTGACGAGCGATTCCCGTGACCAGAAATTTTTTCTGCTCGCAATCGATAAGAATCTGGCGTCCGCTTCTGCCACCGAGATCGTCGTAGGTAATCTTCAGTCCGAATTCCAATAAGTATTTTTTTGCTGCAGCGACATTCAACGGGCCGACCTGGAAGCCGCGTGAACCAACCTTTAACATGTTTGCTCCGCCGGCAAGAACGACTTCGATATCTGGATAGTGATGTTCTTTAACCCCCATCATCATCAGTAGCGATGGTACGGCCTGGCTTACATAACGCGCGCCAATACTGCAGATTTGCGCGGGCGCCTTAGGCAAAAGACAATGCGCCAATCCACAACGATTGCCATTTTTCCAGATAAAGCCAATACCGACGCAAGAACCGAGAATCGCGTGCAGAAAATCTGACCCGGTGCCGACTTTTATTTCCCCCATGCCGACTTGTTGCCGCCTATGCTCCATCAAATGGTCACCTCGCCGACGCGATATACCAGAGGAACTTCAAATTGGTAAGCCGTGCCCAGATGATTGATGGACTCTGATTCGCCGAGAATCAGCGTTGCGTCATCTCTCATGCTTCCACGCACCTGGGCTAAGGTGTTTCTTTGATTGTCCGCATCAAAATAAATCAACACGTTCCGCAGGAAGACGATGTCGAATCTTTCCTCCGTTTGCAAGGGTGTCAGCAAATTATGCTCAACAAAGCTCACATGTCTTTTCAACTCATCGTTAACCTGAAACAGACCAGCATTGTGGATGAAATATTTTTCGAATAGTGCGGGGTGCGAGAGCTTGATGCGTTCGATAGAGCGGCCGGTATACCGCCCGGTGCGTGCCGTCGCCAGCACATTTTTGGAAATGTCGGTGCCCAGGATCTGATACCTGAAGCCTGTGACCATGCGCTGAAACTCCTGGCACAGCATGGCGATGGAATAAACTTCCTCGCCGCTGGCTGCGGCAGAGGACCAGATATGCAAACAGCGGCCCGGATGGCGGATGAACCACTCCGGCAAGAATTGTTTCGAAAAAAAGTCCCAGACATGGGGTGTCCGGAAAAACAGTGTGTCGTTGGTGGTTACCATGTCAATGAACTGCGACACTTCCGCGCCGCCGCTTTCAATCAAAGCGACATAGTCATGATAGCTATCCAGCGAAAGGACTTGCAGGCGAGGCCGAAGACGCCTTTCCAGCAAGCTCCTTTTTCTTTCCGTCATCGCAATGCCCGTATGCTTACGCACCAGCGCAATCAACTCCACGAGCGTTGCGGTGCCGAGTTCGGCAACGTGTCTCATGGTTCTAGACGACGAATTTCGACACTGTCTTGTTCAGTTCGCCGGCGCTGAGATTCAAACCGTCGGTGGAACGCGCAATGCTGTCGCAGGTCGCTGCCGACTTTTCCGCTTCTTCAGCGATATGCTGAATCGCCACACTTACTTCCTTGGCCGTCAGCGACTGATCATTGGCTGCTTGCGAGATATCGGAAATGGCAAGCGTGGTTTTGGCGACACCCGAAACGATCTTGTCGAATGCGTCGCTGGCTTGCCTGGATATCTCGCTACCCATCGAGACCCGTTTTACGGATTCATTAATCAGCTTGGAAATTTCCTTGGTTGCCAGGGAAGAGCGTTCAGCCAGCTTACGCACTTCGTCGGCGACGACGGAAAATCCCAGGCCATGTTCGCCGGCGCGGGCCGCCTCGATGGCAGCATTGAACGCCAGCATATTGGTCTGGCTGGCGATTTCGCTGATGACCTTGACGATCTCGCCGATGTCTTCCGAGGAACGGTTAATCAAGTCCATCGCTTCAATTGATTTTGCGACAGCTTTTGCACCGACCTCCGCTTCATGTTGCGTGCTCTTGGCTAATTGATTGGCGTTATGGGTGCTATCCGCAATTGAACCGATCGATGAAGTCAATCCATCGATAGAGGCGTTCATTTCCTCGACCGTTGCCCCCAATGCCTGTGCGCCAACTGCGACGCCATTCGAGCGTTCAGCGATCGCCTTGGAGGAATTCGAGAAGTCGTTGGCGGCAGTGACAACATTGTTGATGACGGCTCTCAGGTCGCCAATCATTTTCTTGATGCCGCCCGCCAGCAGGTCGATCGGCTCCGAGCCCTCGGCCTTGATATCGCAGGTCAGGTCGCCTTGTGCTGCACGCCCGACCGAATCCAATAGTTGATTGACCTTGTCGCTGTCACTTTGCGCTTTAGCCTTGACGCTGTTTTCCAGGTTGACCTGTTCGGTGATGTCAATGGCGAATTTGACGACTCGGGAAAGTTTTCCATTCAAATCCAGAATCGGATTATAGGTGGCCTGGATCCACACTACCTTGCCGTGATTGCCGATGCGTTTATAACGGCCGCTGTCGAATTCGCCGCGATTGAGCTTTTGCCAAAATTTCTTATAGTCGGAGCTAGCGACATAATCGCCATCGCAAAACATCCGGTGATGTTCGCCCTTGATTTCATCCAATGCGTAATCCATCGTATCGAGGAAATTTTCATTGGCATCCAGTACGATCCCGTTAGTGTCGAATTCGATCACCGCTTGCGCTTTGCTGATCGCACTGACTTTGCCTTCATATTCCGTGTTTTTCAATTTGATGGCGCTGACATCACTGGCGAATTTGACCACTTTGAAGGGGTTTCCGTCGTTGTCGAAAATGGGATTGTAAGACGCATTGAGCCAGATTTCGCGACCAGTCTTGGTAATGCGCTTGTATTCACCCGAGTCGAACTCGCCGGCCCCCAGCTTCTTCCAGAAATGCTTGTATTCCGCACTGTTGGCATAGCCGTCTTCACAGAACATCTGGTGGTGCTTGCCCTGGATCTCGGCAATGGTATAGCCGGTGGTGCTCAGGAAGTTTTCGTTGGCTGTGATGATCGTACCGTCCAGATGGAATTCAATGACGGCTTGCGATTTGCCGATGGCGTCGATCTTGCTCTCGAATTCGGCATTTTTCAGTTTCGATGCGGTGATGTCGGTGGCAAATTTAATGACCTTGTAAGGCTTGCCATTGTCGTCGACAACCGGGTTGTAAGACGCATTGATCCAAACGGTCCGCCCATCCTTGGCGATCCGCCGATAGTCCGCCTGCTCAAACTCGCCATTTGCCAGCTTGCTCCAGAACTGCTTGTATTCCGGTGTCTTGACATAATCCGAGTCACAAAAAATGGAATGATGTTTGCCCTGAATCTCTTCCAGTTTGTATCCCAGCACATCCAGGAAATTTTCATTGGCGTGAAGAATGGTACCGTCCAGCGCAAATTCAATCAGCGCCTGAGCCCGGTTTAGTGCGGCATTGATGGCTTGTAAATCCACATGTTGAGAATTAGTTACCTGGGTGGTCGATTCCATTGCTATATCTCCTGAATTATGATTACTGGCTATATCGATTTGCGTAATAACAAAGAGAACGTGTTGTAACTTTCCTGCTGTATGTAAAGGCTGGGGCATGCGGCCGCGTAGCTCGCAGAGACCCCGGCGAGCAGGTCGCGCCGCCGCTCTACGGGTTTAACGGCAATATTTGTAGTTACTTTAGGGGGGCTGCGAAAACTATCGTTTCGGGAGGAGTTTTTTACGATTCAGTCAAATTTGCTTGCGGATGCCGTGACAGTCGCCACAGCATCAAACTGCGTCAGGTACTTTCACGTACAGCCAGCTGGAAGCCGAGATCGAGGCGGCCTTTTTCTATGGTCTCGCCTTTTAACTGACGTATCAGCATCTCCGCCGCCTTGTAGCCGATATCATAGCGCGGTGTGATGATCGTGGTGATCGACGGTGTCGCGCAGGCGGCCCAGGACAAGTCGTTGAAGCCGGCGATTGCCATCTGTTGCGGCACCTTGATGCCGCGCCGCTGGCATTCGAACAGCGCGCCCAGCGCCAGATCGTCGTTGCAGCAAAAGACGGCATCGCAATCCGGATTCAATTCGAGGATCCTGCTCAGTAGCTGCGCCCCCATGTCGACCGTGGTCGGGGTCGACAGCAACGTTTCCACATCCGGATCCAGTCCCGCTTCCGTCAAGCCTTTGCGGAATCCCTCGCGGCGCTTCATCATGCGCGGATCGAGCTGCGCCGCCAGGAACGCCGGGCGGCGATAACCACGTTCGATCAGATGCCGGGCCACTGCATAGCCGGCCTTGGTCTGCGAAAAGCCGACCGTCATCTCGCTGTTGCTCTTGCCGAGATCGAACATGCGCACTGCAGGGATATTGCTTGTGGCCAGTTGTTGCCGCAGGATTTCGTGTTGGCCCACGCTGGATAGCAGGAAGCCGTCCGGGGCGTGTGCCATGTAGGTAGAGATCAACTGAGCTTCCTTGGCCTTCGAATAGCCGGTCTCGCCGATCAGGAACTGATAACCGGCTTGCGACAGGTAATCGCGGATACCGCTCAAGGTCTCAATGAATACTGCATTGGTCAGTGACGGCACCAGCACGCCGATCACTTGTGAGCGCGCCGAGGCAAGGGTACTGGCAGCCTGGCTGGGAACGTAGCCGAGTTCCTTGATCGCAGCGGCGATCCGGTCGCGCGCTTTTTGCTGTACCAGTTGCGGCGTTTTCAGTGCGCGCGAGACAGTCATCGCGCTGACTTCGGCATGCTGCGCCACGTCGATTATGGTGGCGCGGCCTGTGGTGCGGCTACCTTTAGCTGGTTTGATTGCGGGTTTTGCTGCAACGGGCTTGCTCATGATCGGCTGAATAGTTCAAGTTTGCCGTCATCATACTCTCACCCGGCAGCAGGTAGCCGATTGCGCGTATTTGCCTGCGCGAGCGCTCCTGGTATTCATAAAAATGATTTGACATATAAATTTTGGTAGCGTTATCATCGCTCCTCGATGTTAACGCTAACATTTTCTCGTTGATTCGCTTTTTAACCTTGGCGCTGCACCATATTTTCTTAAATCACTACGCAAGATAGTGAGCACGTTGTCCATGATCGGCTGGTATTTATCGATAGCGTATCGATGGCGATCATGCTCCGCGTGCCTATCAACTTCGGAGACATCCTCATGCTGGGCCTGAGCAACGACGCAACATTGCTGTTAAACGCATTTCTCGCGATCCTGGCGCTGATCATCATGATCACGCGCCTGCGTATCCATCCTTTCATCGCACTGATCATCTCCTCGGGTTTTCTCGGCCTGATGTCGGGCATGCCTTTGCCCAAGATCGTCAAGTCGTTCCAGGACGGTTTCGGCGGCGTGCTGGGCTTTGTCGGCATCGTGCTTGGCCTGGGCACCATGCTCGGCAAGATGATGGCGGAGTCGGGCGGGGCCGACCAGATCGCGCAAACGCTGGTGCGCGCCTTCGGCAAGGAACGGGTGCACTGGGCGATGATGATCGGCGCCTTCCTGGTCGGCATCCCGCTGTTCTTTGAAATCGGTTTCGTGCTGCTGATCCCGCTGGTGTTTATCGTCTCCCGGCGTTCCGGGGTGCCATTGTTCAAGATCGGCATGCCGATGCTGGCCAGCCTGTCGGTGATGCACGGCCTGGTGCCACCGCATCCGGGGCCGCTGCTGGCTATCGGCATATTCGGCGCGGATATCGGCAAGACCATTCTCTACGGCCTGATCGTCGGTTTGCCGACTGTGATCATCGCCGGCCCCATGTTCGGTGCTTTCATCTCCAAGCATGTAGACGTCAAGCCATCCGATGCATTGATGGCGCAACTGGCGCGGGAACCGGAAACGAAAAATTTACCTGGTTTCGCCATTACCCTGATTACCGTGCTGTTGCCGGTGTTCCTGATGCTGCTTAAAACCTTCGTCGACGTTGCGCTGCCAGAAGGAAACAGCCTGCGCGACTTGATGGAATTTATCGGCAATCCTATCGTGGCATTGCTGGCGGCGCTGCTGTTGTCGATGTACACATTCGGGCTGGCACGCGGCTTCACCCGCCAGCAGGTCTTGAAATTCGTCGATCAGAGCCTGGCGCCGACCGCGGCGATCGTGCTGATCATCGGCGCCGGCGGGGGCTTCAAGCAGATGCTGGTCAACAGCGGCGTCGGTACCGCAATCGGTGAAATGGCGGTACATGCACAGATTTCGCCTTTGTTGCTGGCGTGGTTCGTGGCCGGCGTGATTCGGGTGGCAACCGGGTCGGCGACGGTAGCGACGATTACCGGTGCGGGCATCGTGGCGCCATTGGTGGCTTTGATTCCCGGCACCAACCGTGAGTTGCTGGTGTTGGCAACCGGCGCGGGATCGCTGATCCTGTCGCACGTCAACGATGCCGGTTTCTGGCTGGTCAAGGAATACTTCAATATGAGCGTCAGCGAAACCTTCAAGACCTGGACCGTGATGGAAACAATCATCTCGGTAGTCGCCATTATTTTTATCATGTTACTCAATCTGGTCGTCTGAAGCGCCGCTTCCGCAAGACGACGGTATACGAAATATCCCATGTCAAATTTCATGCTCGGCGTCGATATCGGCACCACCAGTACCAAAACGGTAGTGTTCACCCTGGAAGGGCGTGTGGTTGCCCAGCACGCGGTGGAATATCCATTGCTGTGTTCGACGCCTGGCATGGCGGAACAAGATCCGCAACAGATTTATCAGGCGGTATTGACCTCGATTGCCGAGGCGGTCAAGGCAGCTCGGGCTGCGCAGACGGGAAATCACCGGATCGCCCTGGTGTCTTTCAGTGCCGCAATGCATAGCGTGATCGCGCTCGACAGCGACAACCGTTTTCTGACCAACAGCATCACCTGGGCCGACAATCGCGCCAGCGAGTGGTCCAAGCGTATTCGTGACGAGTTCGACGGCATTCAAATCTACCGGCGTACCGGCACGCCGATCCACCCGATGTCGCCATTGTGCAAGTTGATGTGGCTGCGTCACGATCAGCCGGAGGTATTTGCCCGTGCCGCGCGGTTTGTCGGCGTCAAGGAGTATGTGTTTTTCCGTTTGTTCGGCAAGTGGCTGGTTGATCATTCGATTGCTTCGGCCACCGGCTTGTTCAACTTGCAAGAATTGAACTGGGATAAAGATGCGCTGGCTTTGCTGGGTATCCGTGCCGCGCAATTGTCCGAGCCGGTCCCGACCACGCACCACGTCCATGGCTTGGATGTCACTCTTGCCGCACAACTGGGATTGCCTGCCGATACGCCATTTGTGATCGGCGCCAACGACGGCGTGCTGTCCAACCTCGGCGTCAACGCGATCCATCCGGGGCAGGTCGCTGTCACCATTGGCACCTCGGGCGCGATGCGCACCGTGATCGACAAACCGCTCACCGATCCGTCCGGCCGTACATTCTGTTATGCGCTGACCGAACGGCACTGGGTGGTCGGCGGGCCGGTCAACAACGGCGGCAATATCTTCCGCTGGGTACGCGACGAGTTGGCGACGGCCGAAGCATCTGCAGCACGCAGCGCCGAGGTCGATCCCTATGACGCGCTGACCCGTATTGCCGAACTGGTTCCGCCTGGTGCGGCAGGTTTGCTGTTCCATCCCTTCATGGCGGGCGAACGCGCACCGCTGTGGAATGCCGATTTGCGCGGTTCGTTCTTCGGACTGGCGCTGCATCATGGCAAGCAGCATATGATCCGCGCCGCGCTGGAAGGCGTGATCTTCAATCTGTACAGTATCTTGCCTGCGCTGGAAGACTTGATCGGGCCGACCAAACGGATGATGGCAACCGGCGGTTTCGCTCGTTCCGCTCTGTGGCGACAGATGATGGCCGATATTTTCAACCGCGAAGTGGTGGTGCCGGAAAGCGTCGAATCGTCTTGCCTTGGCGCTGCGGTGCTGGGTTTATACGCGTTGGGCATGGCGCCGTCGCTGGATGTGATTGCCGATATGGTGGGATCGACCAATCGCCATGTGCCGGTTCCCGCCAACGTCGCCGTCTATGACCGCTTGCGTCCAATCTTCATGTCGATTCCCGGCAAGTTGCAACAGGAATACCTGGCGCTGTCCGAGTTTCAGCGCCAATGCACAGAGGTGCAAACGTCGTAATGACGTATGGCCAGAATAACTGCGACATCCATCAAGGAGACAAAATGACAGCAACATTACCCGCAGGTTTGCAAAGTTTTTCGTTATCCGGCAGGCTCGCGCTGATCACCGGCTCAAGCGGCGGCATCGGCCTTGCGCTGGCACGCGGGCTGGCTGCAGCCGGCGCCTCCATCGTGCTCAACGGCCGCGATGCGGATAAGCTGGCGCGCGTTGCGACGCAATTGCGCGCCGAAGGTTACACGATTCATGAAGCCTGCTTCGATGTCACGTCATCGGCTTCGGTAGAGACCGCGGTGGCAAAAATAGAAGCGGAAATCGGCGCCATCGATATCCTGTTCAATAATGCCGGGATCCAGCGCCGCGCACCGCTGGAAGAGTTCAAGGAAAGCGACTGGCACGAACTGATCCAGACCAATCTCAACAGCGTATTTTTTGTCGCCAAGGCTGTCGCGCAACGCATGATTCCACGCGGCCGCGGCAAGATCGTCAATATCTGTTCGGTGCAGAGCGAACTGGGACGTCCGAATATCGCTCCTTACACAGCCACCAAAGGCGCCGTGAAAATGTTCACCAAAGGGATGGCGATCGACTGGGGTAAATACGGTTTGCAGGTCAACGGCCTGGGGCCGGGCTATTTCAAGACTGAAATGAACGCGGCATTGGTCGCCGACCAGAAATTTACCGAATGGCTGGTCGGACGCACGCCGTCGCGCTGCTGGGGCGATGTGGAAGACCTGATCGGCGCCGCGGTGTTCTTGTCCAGCGATGCATCGAAGTTCGTCAACGGTCATATCCTGTACGTCGATGGCGGCGTCACGGCTACTTTATAAGAAGGGCAATATCATGCAACAAGGAATTGTGATTCATGCACCGAACGACTTGCGCATACAGGAACTGGAGACCGGCGAACTGCAGCCTGGTCAGTTGAAAGTCAAGATCAAGGCCGGCGGGATTTGCGGCTCCGATCTGCACTATTATCGCCACGGTGGTTTCGGCACGGTGCGGATCAAGGAACCGATGGTACTGGGACATGAAGTTTCGGGCGTGGTCGCAGAGACGGGTTCGGCGATCAATGACATTGCACCGGGAACGCGCATTTCGGTCAGCCCTAGCCGTCCTTGCGGCCTGTGCAAGTACTGCCAGGAAGGTAAGCAAAACCACTGTCTCGACATGCATTTTTACGGTAGCGCGATGCGCATGCCGCACGTGCAGGGCGCCTTCCGCCAGGAGATTGTGATCGAGCGTTCACAAGCGCATGTCGTCACCGACAATGTAAGTGACGGCGAAGCCGCGATGGCCGAGCCGTTAGCGGTAGCTCTGCACGCAGTACGCCGCGCCGGTTCACTGCTCGGAAAACGCGTACTGGTCACCGGTTGCGGCCCGATTGGCGCCTTGACCGTGATTGCCGCGCGCCGCGCCGGCGCCTTGCAGATAGTTGTGACCGATGTCGCCAAGATGCCCTTGGAAGCCGCGCTCAAGGTCGGCGCCGACCAAGCCATCGATGTCGGACAACAGCCGGATGCACTGGCAGTCTTCACCAAAGACAAAGGCAGTTTCGACGTGTTGTTCGAGGTCAGCGGCAACGAGCAAGCTTTGCGCGGCGCGCTTGATGCCTTGCGTCCAGGTGCGGTCATCGTGCAGGTTGGCCTCGGCGGCGATATCAATTTTCCCGCCAACCTGCTGGTCGGCAAGGAACTGGAGTGGCGCGGCGCTTTCCGCTTCCACGAAGAATTCGCGTTGGCGGTCGAATTAATGAACCGGGGCCTGGTCGATGTGAAGCCGCTGATCTCTGCTACCTACCCATTTGAACAATCTGTGGAAGCTTTCGAGATTGCCGGCGACCGCTCGAAAATGATGAAGGTTCAGCTAAGCTTCAACTGAAGACACTACCTGGCTGCCGGTGTTTTGATGATGTATTGACTGTTTGGCATCACGTCGATCTTATCGAGATCGATGAAACGCCTGCAACTCTCCATCATCGCACCTACATTGCGCTGAAATTTGTCTTCGTCGCCGACTGCGTTAAAGAATGCATACGGATCTGTCATTGCTGCGGCCGGAAAACATTCCTCGACGATAGCGTCATAGGCTGGCGCAGCATCAGTGAGCGGACGCACCACCACGTTTTGCACATACAAGAAGGTGTCTTGGGTATCGATTGCTACCCGAGTGTGGTGGTTGTGCCATATGTCCAGCCAGGCGTCCGGCGCCAACCCTGGCAGTCGTTTCAGGAGCGCCAGTTGCGAAAAGCCGGCCGTGCGTTCGCCAAGGATGGACGGGTAGCGCGTGTTGCAGATCGGTTGGGATTCCGTGACGAGATAAGCCGCCATCCCGGCCACGGCAGCCTCGATCACGTCGGCAAAGGGGCGTCGCAATTTTTCAATTGCGCTGTCTACCCATAGTGACAGGAAACCATCGAATGGCGGAGAGTTGTTAACTTGACGTAATTTTGAGGCAGATTCGACCGCCTTGTCCGCTACATTCACTTGCAAGCCCCGGGCGCCGATGGCTAGTAGTTTGTTGGCTACGTCGGTACGTAAGCTGAGGCTGAATTCTTCCTGGCCGGTCTTGGTATCGCGCCATAAGAGGTAGACGATTTTTTCCATTTCTTGCATTCCTTTTAACTAATTTTGAATTAACTATGTAAACGCAGATCAAGTCGCCATGAAGTCGCCGCCATTGGCATCTAGCGCCGCGCCGCTGATTGCGTTGGCGTAGTCGGACACCAGGAACAAGGCTGCCTTGGCGCAGTCGTCGTCGGTCGGCAAGCGTCCGAGTGCGATATTGGCAGCAATCGGCGCGATCAACTGTTCTTCCGGCAGGCTAAGCTCGGCCGCCGCATGTTTCATGTAACCCTGGACCGGCACACCCCACATCCAGCCCATATAGACGCTATTGGCGCGGATGCCGTGCGGCCCGAGTTCCCTGGCCAGGTACTTGACCGCCACCGACAACGCGCCCTTGGATGCTGCATAGCCGCCTTCGCCAGGAAAGGGCTTGCGGGTAGCCTGGGTATTGATCATGACGATCGCGCCATTGCCCTGTTTTTTCATGTGCGGCACGACTTCTTGCGTTAGTGTCATGGTGCCGAACACATTGGTATCAAATACGGCGCGCCAGGCATCCAGGTCGGCGCTCTCGATCGCCTCCGGGAAGTTACCGTGCACGAAGGCGCTATTCACCAGTGCGTCGATCCTGCCGAAGCGCCGCACCGTTTGCGTCGCCAATTCCTTGCATTGGTCGCGTGCGGTGATGTCGGTCACTACTTTCAGGACCTTGCAGTCGACGTTCAACGCCCGGATGCGCTGTTCTGCCTCATCCAGTTTGGCTGCGGTGCGTGCAGCAAGCACGACTGCCCGTGCTCCTTCGCGTGCTGCTTCGATGGCCAGCTTGATGCCAAGGCCGGGGCCGATGCCGGAAATAATGACCACTTTGTCTCGCAATAGCATTTTTATGTCTCCTGTGATGGGCGTTGTATGTGATGTTATTCAGCTGGCAGCCGCCGCGGACAGAATGTGGCGTTCGCGGTATGGTGCAAAATCCTGTTTCAGTTGTTCCTCGCCAAGGCCGAACTGCGCCAGCGTGTAGTCGTGCGCTGCGCGCTGGTCGCGGGGGTTTTGCGCCAGCCATGCCTGGATGGCGGTGCGGACCTCGTCCGGAAATGCCATGCCGGCAAAACGGTATACCGCTTCGATCACGCTCAATGGCTTCGAGACAGTATCTTCGAAGCGTATATCGAGAAAATTCTTGGCTGGCAGGGTAGCGCGCACCGCCATCGCATGATGGACAGCATGCTGCATTTGTGTGCTCCACTGACGGCCTACAACCGTCGCATCAGGCTGGTCGGCATACATTTTCCATAAGGTATGTGCAAAGCTGGCGAGCGACGGGATGGTCTGCGCAGGATCGCGATGCGTCAGCACTATTTTCGCTTGCGGGAACACCTTGAATAACAGCTCAAGCGTATGTAGATGCTGCGGCGTCTTTAGTAACCAGCGCTGTGCGGCAGGGGCGCCGCGCTGCAGCTTTTGCCATTGCAAAAATTGCAGCATCTTTTTCAGATAGGTATAAACCGGCGTCCGGTCCTGCCGTGCGAGCCAGGCGGTATAGCTAGGCACGTTCGCGTAGGAGTCCATCGCGGACATGAACGCGTGTTCCATCAGCATGAATTCTTCGTCCGCCTGCATTGCGTCGAGCGGATGAATTGCCAGGATCTGCGGGATGTATTGGATCATCGCTGCCACTTCACCGCAGGCCGCGGCAATGCGTTGCTCCGGATTTTCTACCGGCTGGCCGGGTAACGGTGCAGGGTAACGAGTCTCCCACCATGTCGCAGAATAAAAGCGCGGATCGACCGCCAGCGCCCGCTGCAGCAAGGTGGTGCCGGTGCGCGGCAGGCCGACGATTACGACTGGGTCCTCGATGCGCTGCTGCAGGATTTCCGGATAACGTTTGCAGTAATCTTCGATCACCAGGCGATTGACGAGTTGCGCCAACAGTCTCTCGTGCAGCAAGGTCCTGCCTTGCAGCGAAAGATCTGCTTCTTCATTCAAGGCCTTGCACATCACCTGCAGCGCCGTGCGGTAGTTGCCGTCGCCGAAATCGGTCAGCCCGCCTGCGCGTTCGATGGCAAGAGTCAGTAAATGCCCGGCATCGAGTAAAGGGACCGCTACGGTATTGTTGTTCATGCTGCCTCCGGCAGAGATGCGAGTTTGACGACGCGGGTCGACGGATGAACGGGTTGTGCTGCGCCGACCCAGCGCAGGCACATGGTGCCGTTGCGATGACCGGCGGTTTCCAGCCAGTTTGGCTGGCCCGGATCACGTTGGGAAAGTATCAGCGTGATGCCGCCGTCGTTGTTGTAATGCGCCGAGTGTTTGTTGATGCAAATATTGTGGTGGCGATAATCGAGAGATTCCATCCAATAATTGTTGATTTGGAGATTCCAGAAATCACAGGCCGGGACCGAGGCGACATCGATGACGAGCGCTTCGTCATCGGCCAGTTCCCAATATGAGTGATAGTAGAAAATATTAGGGTCGCCGCCTACCGCCTGGCATATTGCCTGGTTCGCCGGAGGCAATTGGTTGGAGTGCGCCTGATAACCCTGTGCCCAGTCTGCGAACAGTTTCGAAGTGTTCTCAACAAAGCGTGCCGCGTTTTGCAGGCCCGCATGTAATTTCACCGGATCGAGCGGTTGCGGCTTTGCATCTGAACCGATCCGCTCAATTTTCAGCTGCGCCGGTTTTTCCGTGCGGCGATCGAGGAAAGTCTGGCGCACTACCAGAGCGTTGCTCGCGGCTTCCAGCGGTAGCCAGTTGCCACTGTGCGGCTGTTGGCTGAGAATCAATTCGAAGCTGCCGTCCGCTTCAAACTGCAAGCGCTGTGCATCGATGAAGCCGGTTTGTTCCATTTTTCCATCTGTCTCATAGCCGCCTTTCTGGCTACCGAAGCTGAGATAGGAAACGCTGCCGCGATGTCCTTGTATGCGGTATTCGTTGTGGCCGTTCAGGCGTGCATATTGGTACATGTTGTCTGGATTGTCGGCACCGATCTTGGCGGTTTCATGCGACGGAATCAGGAAGCCGGGGAAGTCGGCGTCGGCAAATTCAACGTGCATTTCCAAACCGATGCGTAACAATCGAGTTAGGTAACGGAAGCCTTCGGCGCGGGTAAATGCGTCTTGCGGGGCTTCGTCTCTCAGGATTTGTTGCCCGCTGTGTTTGAGCGAGTCGCAGAAACTTGCCCACGTTTCCCCGGAAAGAAGTTGCGATTCGATATCCTTATTGTTGTCATCTTTCGGCATGTTGATTCTCCTGTCATCCGTGTATCCACGGTTTGTTTTAGATGATTTTCCAGGTATTGATGAGAGCGGGCGTTCGCGAAAATATCTCCTGGACACAGCACCATAACAATCGCGAGCGGAGATTTCTTCGTCTGGTTGGACTAAGATGCGATCGACGGATTTTTAGCGAAAACCGTATTGCGGTGCGTCAAAGAAAGTTAGTCCGTGCGGACGAAGCCTGTGAATCGATACGCTGGCAATATGAATTGCAGCGCCATCAAATCCGCGTCTGCACGCATCTACACATCCTCAGGAGACTTGCATGTCCGATTCGAAATACCTCGTGACTTCAGTTAAAGTACAGATCAATGCGCCAGCATCGCTGGTATGGGATGTGTTGGTAGATCTGGATAGTTACCCGGAGTGGAATCCCTACACGGTCAAGGTTGAATCGACTCTGAAAATGGGGGAGCCGGTGAATCTTTTCTTGCCGGATCCGGGCCAGCCCGGAAAATTGGTTCATGTGATCGAACACCTGGCAACTTTCGACCGTCCGCGGCAACTGTCATGGGAGATGTCGCCGTCCGAACATTCTGCAGACGCGGCCCGCCGCGACCAGTATATCGAAGCAACCGGCGCCGCGACGTGCACCTATTTCACTACCGATCTGTTCCTGGGACCGACTGCTCCTGTCGTGATGGAGCAGCATGGGGAATGGGTGCGGCAAGGTTTCGACGCGGTAGCGCGCAGTTTGAAAATACGGGCAGAGTCGTTGTATCAGAATGTGGCTTTACGGGAGCAACATCTTGCATCGCGCTAAGCCGCCACCGATATCGCCGACCTCGCCGTTCTCGGCAGTGAGCCTCGGCCCGATCACGTTGCGCAACCGTTTTATCAAGGCCGGCGCCAATGAAGGCATGACGCCCGTTGGCATGCCGACGCGCGCGCTCGTCAAGCATCATCGCGATCTCGCTGCCGGCGGCATCGGCATGACTACCGTTGCCTATGCCGCCGTGGCCCGCGACGGCCTGACTTTCCCGCATCAGATGCACATGCACGCGGACGTGGTACCGCACCTGCGTGTGCTCACCGATGCGGTGCATCGCGAGGGCGCAGCCGCTTGCCTGCAGATCACCCATGCAGGATCCTTCACGATGATGCGCCATGGCGGACGCCGCAGCGCACCCACTGCATCGGCGGGGTTGAATGCGTTTGGCATGTTGTACGGTGTGTATTTCCAGCGGGCCATGAGCCAAGCCGATATGGCCAGGGTCGCTGCCCAGTTTACCGATGCCGCGCGTCTTGCGCGCGAGTGCGGCTTCGATGCAGTCGAAATACATATGGGGCACGGTTATCTGCTTAACCAGTTCCTGTCGCCGCTGAGCAACCGCCGGCGCGACGGTTTCGGTGGTTCGACGGAACAGCGTACGCGCTTTCCTGCGGAGGTGCTACGCCAGGTAAAAGACGCCGTCGGCGCGCATCTGGCAGTCACCTGCAAGCTGAGCGTGAGCGACGGCGTGCCGGGCGGTAATCGCGCGCAGGATTCAGCGGTGACCGCGCGCATTCTCGAAGCCGAGGGCGCGGACCTGCTCACGCTGAGTGGTGGCCGTAACGTCGAGAGCCCGTGGGTACTGTTCGGCAGTCCGCTGCCGACCACGCAAATGAAAGCTGTAGCACCAAATGCGCTGGCGCGTTTCGGCGTGACGATGCTGGAAAAGCGCACACCGCGCGACCTGACGTTTCGCGAAAACTACTTCCTTGAGGATTCGCGCGTTATCCGGCAGGCGGTGCGAATGCCGCTCGCATTCGTCGGCGGCGTCAAATCGATGACGGGTGTCGAACAACTGATGGCCGAAGGTTTCGACTGCATCGCCCTGGCACGGGCATTGATTCACGATCCGGCACTGCCCGAACATTTTCGCACCGGCGCAGTGACGCATTCCGCCTGCAACAATTGCAACGCGTGCGTGGCGAAGATTTACGATCCCGCCGGCGTAAGTTGCGTGCTCGGCGCACCGAACGATCCGGCGCTCACGCGCATGCTTGCCGCGAACTAGTCATCTGTTTGGCGCGGCATCGTTGCGATGCCCGCCATTCCGTCATATTTTTAGTCTGGTCAGACGAAGATTCAATATAGCTCCATCGATATTCTTTGCTTAACGCACGCGACTTCATTCATCAAGTCCGGCGCAACCAAAGGAGACTATCAATGTTGACCCACTTGCAGCGCCTTGAGGCCGAGAGCATCCACATCATGCGAGAGGTGGTGGCAGAGTCGGAAAATCCGGTAATGCTCTACTCCATCGGCAAAGACAGCGCAGTGATGCTGCACCTGGCAATGAAAGCGTTTTATCCATCGAAGCCGCCATTCAAGTTACTGCATGTCGACACGACATGGAAGTTCAAGGAAATGATAGAATTTCGCGATCAGACAGCGAGTAAACTCGGACTCGATCTGCTGGTCCATGTCAATCCGGAAGGCATTGAAAAGAATATCAATCCGTTTACCCACGGCTCTGCCGTTCATACCGATATCTGGAAGACGGAAGGTTTGAAGCAGGCACTGGATAAATACGGCTTTGACGCAGCGTTCGGCGGTGCGCGGCGCGATGAGGAAAAATCACGTGCCAAGGAACGCATTTTCTCGATTCGTTCCGCCCAACACCGTTGGGATCCGAAATTACAGCGCCCCGAACTCTGGCGCATGTATAACGCGCGCAAGAATAAAGGTGAAAGCATCCGGGTATTCCCGATTTCCAACTGGACCGAGCTCGACATCTGGCAATACATCTATCTGAACAATGTACCTATCGTGCCGCTGTATCTGGCGAAGGAGCGGCCGGTGGTGGAGCGCGACGGCACGCTCATCATGGTCGATGACGAGCGCATGCCGCTTAAGCCGGGTGAGGTTCCTGAAATGCGGAAGGTGCGTTTCCGCACGTTGGGTTGCTATCCGTTGACCGGCGCGATCGAAAGTGAGGCAGACAGCCTGACGGCCATTATTCAGGAAATGCTGCTGGCCCGCACATCCGAGCGGCAAGGCCGCCTTATTGACCACGACTCCAGCGGTTCGATGGAGAAAAAGAAGCAGGAAGGGTATTTCTGATGGCTCACGTATCCAACATGATTGCCGAAGACATCGGGCAATATCTGACATCGCACGAAAACAAGAGTCTGCTGCGTTTTATCACCTGCGGCAGCGTAGATGATGGAAAAAGCACGCTCATAGGACGTTTGCTGTACGAATCGAAAATGCTGTTCGAAGATCAGCTGAGCCAACTGGAAATAGATTCAAAGAAGGTCGGCACCCAAGGCGGCGACCTGGATTTCGCACTGTTGGTGGACGGGCTTGCGGCCGAACGCGAACAAGGCATCACCATTGATGTGGCGTATCGCTTCTTCTCTACCGATAAGCGCAAGTTCATCGTGGCCGATACGCCGGGCCACGAGCAATATACGCGCAACATGTTTACCGGGGCTTCTACCGCGGATGTCGCCATTATCCTGATCGATGGCCGTAAAGGCGTGTTGACCCAGACCCGGCGCCACAGCTATCTTGCTTCCCTGATCGGCATTCGCCATGTCGTGGTGGCGATTAACAAGCTGGATATGGTGGATTATTCGAAAGAAGTTTTCGACCGGATCGATGCGGAATACCGCGCGTTTGCAGCCGAGATAGGGTTGAAGAATATCGTGACGATTCCCATGTCGGCGCTCAAGGGCGACAACATCACGGAGTTAAGCGCAAACACGCCGTGGTACACCGGCCCGACCTTGATGGCGCATCTGGAAGATGTGCAAGTCGAGGACTCTGCCGACGAGTCCGGACCGTTTCGCATGCCGGTGCAGTGGGTCAATCGTCCGAACCTGGATTTTCGCGGTTATTCCGGCATGGTGGCGGGCGGCAGCGTCAAGACCGGCGATCGCTTGCGGGTATTGCCGTCCGGCAGAGAAAGTAATGTTGCAAGGATCGTAACAGGCGATGGCGATCTGGCGCGCGCAGTGTCGGGCCAATCCGTCACGATTACGCTGCAAGACGAGATCGATATCAGTCGCGGCGACATTCTCGTGACCACTGAAGCGCCCGCCGGAGTGGCGGACCAGTTCGAGGCGACCATCGTCTGGATGAGCGACGAACCGATGATGCCCGGACGTTCTTATCTGTTGAAGATCGGCGCTAAGACGGTAACGGCCACCGGCGCCGCGCCAAAATACAAGGTCAACGTCAACACGCTGGAGCATCTCGCTGCAAAGAAGCTGGACTTGAACGAAATCGGGGTCTGCAACCTGAGCTTCGACCAGCCGGTCGCGTTTGATCCGTATAAGGAGAATCGCGATACCGGCGGCTTCATCATGATCGATCGCCTGACCAACAATACCGTCGGCGCCGGATTGCTGCATTTTGCGTTGCGTCGTTCGCAGAATATCCACTGGCAGGCAATCGATATCAACAAACAGGCCCACGCCGCCATCAAGGGGCAGCAACCTTGCGTGCTTTGGTTCACCGGGCTGTCGGGCGCCGGCAAGTCGACTATCGCCAACCTCGTCGAAAAGAAGCTCCACGCGCTGGGCAAGCATACCTATCTGCTGGATGGCGATAACGTGCGTCACGGCCTCAACAAGGATCTCGGGTTTTCCGAAGCCGACCGGATTGAAAACATCCGGCGTGTCGGTGAAGTGGCCAGGTTGATGGTAGATGCAGGGCAGATCGTTTTGGTGTCCTTCATCTCGCCGTTTCGCGCTGAGCGCAAAATGTCGCGCGAGCTGGTCGAACAGGGTGAATTCTTCGAAGTGTTCGTCGATACGCCAATCAGCGTGGCTGAACAACGGGATCCCAAGGGCCTCTACAAGAAGGCGCGCCGCGGTGAACTGAAGAATTTCACTGGCATCGATTCACCTTACGAACCGCCGGAGGCACCGGAGATCCGGGTCGATACCACCACCCAGTCGCCCGAGCAAGCGGCCGAGCTGATCGTTACCCACTTGATTGCCGCAGGTGTGCTCGCATGACCCGTTACTACGCTTTCAACGGCGATGCAGATGGCCTGTGCGCATTGCAGCAACTGCGGCTGACCGAGCCGCAAATGCTGCAACGCGCGATGCTGGTAACCGGCGTCAAGCGCGACATCAAGCTGCTGCAGCGTATCGACGCGGTGGCTGGCGATGACATCACCGTGCTCGATATCTCGCATGATCAAAATCGGGCAGATGTATTGCGGCTGATCGAGGCGGGCGCATCGTTGCGCTATTTCGATCATCACCACGCCGGCGAGTTGCCGCAGCACCCTTGTTTCGTGCCATGCATCGAGGAAGCCGCCGACGTCTGCACCAGCATTCTGGTCGACCGCTATCTTGGCGGCAGTCATCGCAACTGGGCCATCGTCGCAGCGTTCGGCGACAGCTTGCTTGAAGTGGCAAACGCGATGGCGCGCTCGGCGGGACTGGATCTGCATCGGACCTCGATTCTGGAGAAACTAGGCATCTACCTGAATTACAACGCCTATGGCGAGACCGTCGCCGATCTGCATTTCGACCCGGTCGATCTGGCCGAATCGATGTTGCCTTTTACCGATCCGCTGTTGTTCGCCGCGCATTCGGATACCTACGCACGGCTCGCCGCCGGGTACGAAGAAGACATGTGCCAGGCCCGCAGACTGGCGCCGCTGCGGCAAGTGCCCGGAGCAATGTTGATGTGTTTGCCTGATGAAGCGTGGGCGCGGCGTGCCATCGGCGTGTTCGCCAACGAACTGATGCAGGAACAACCTGGCTGCGCGCTCGGTATCTTGTCGCCGAAGAGTTGTGGCGGCTTCACCGTGAGCGTTCGGGTGCCGGCGCATAGCCCGGTTAGCGCTGCTGAGTTTTGCCGGGGCTTCGATACGGGGGGCGGCAGGAAGATGGCCGGCGGCATCAATCATCTGCCGGAGAGCGATCTCGATTACTTCGCCGGCAGGTTCGAAGCATGCTTCGGCGTAGCGTAGGCGGGCACACGAGATGAATCTGCTCAACCCGTTTGCGGGCTTTCTGGTCGGTTTGCTGGTCGGGTTTACCGGTGTCGGCGGCGGTGCGTTGATGACGCCTTTGCTGATTTTGCTGTTTGGCGTTGCGCCGCAAACGGCCATCGGAACCGACCTGCTGTTTGCTTCTGTCACCAAGGGACTAGGGGGCTGGGTGCACGGCGCTGCCGGCACCATCGACTGGCCGGTGTTCCGTCGGCTAGCATTGGGGAGCTTGCCTGCTGCGGGACTGACGCTGCTACTCATCAGGCACTACCACCTGGACCAGAACATGCACACACTGATCATGCAAGCGCTGGGGGCTACGCTCGCCCTGTGCAGCCTGGCGATGCTATTCAAATCCCGGCTCCATCGCCTCGGGCAACGGTTGCGTACTGTGACGCCGGCACGCTTCAAGGGCATGCAACCGGTGCTGACGGTGGCCGCCGGCGCGTTATTGGGATTCCTCGTTACATTCACTTCAGTCGGAGCGGGCGCGCTCGGCGCGGTAATACTGGCTTTCCTCTATCCCTATCGCCTGACGCCGGTCAAGATCGTCGGCACCGACATCGCGCATGCGATACCGCTCACGCTGGTTGCCGGCCTGGGCCACCTCACGCTTGGCAATGTCAACTTCGCGCTATTGAATTCACTGCTGCTCGGTTCGCTTCCCGGTGTGATTGTCGGCGCGTTATTGAGCAACAAGATCGCCGACCGTTACCTGCGCAATGTGCTTGCGGTGATTTTGCTGGTGGTTGGTGGAAGGCTGCTGGTGGCAGGTTGATAGCAGAGCTGAAGCCGAGGCGAGCGTTGCGCTACGCGCCGGCAGTTAATATTGTCAAAATAATATTTACTGCTGGCTCCATCTACGCTAAACGGACGATTCGCGATCAGGTGGAACAACTATTATGGTTCAAGACTAAAAAACGAAAATAATTGATTCCCCAGTCATGTTCCAAGGAGACAGAGAACATGTTGTCGACATCCGCCGAGGTTCGGACCAGCGAAACCCGCCTTTTTGAAATTGCCGCGCTGCCGCCCGAGCAACTGAGCATGCTTATCGGCCAGATCTATCAGGGACCGATGGAGGCCACGCCCTGGTCCGGTTCGCTCGAATTCATCCGCCGGCGCCTGCATGCCAGTTTTGCGACGCTGGTGTTGCGTACGCCGGCCAGCACGCGCCCGGGTTTGATCGTCAATGCGTCAGCGTTCGGCACATTGCTGCCGGGCGAACCCTCGTACAGCAACGATTATTATGCGCAATGCCCATTCATCGGCCTGCCGAACGATCAGGTATTCACTGCGGATGAAATCTTCGGGGAGGACGGATGGCGTGCCCACAAATTTTACCGGCAGTATCTGCAGCCGCTGGATTTGCGTTACATCCTGGCCGCAAACATCCGTACCGCCGATGGCGTGGAATGCGCATTTTTCGTCTGCAGGGGGCATGATGCAAGCGACTATTCGGCGGCCGAGAAGGCTTTCATTGCAGTGTTGTTGCCGCATCTCAAAAGAGCAGTGGACCTGCACTCGAAGCTGGATGTGGTGGAGTCTGAACGGTCGCTCTATGCGGGCGCGATGGACCGGATGCTGATCGGTACCGTGATCCTGGACGAGGGCGGCCAGGTGTTGAAGAGTAACGGCGCGGCAGACGGCATGATTACGGAACAGGATGGGATTCTGGTCAGCAAGAGCGTACTGGAGGCGCATTGTCCGGTCGAGAATCGCAAATTCCAGAAGGCCATCCGGCTCGCCCTGGCCAATCACCTTGGCGGCGCCAGCGCTTCGGTCGAAGTGATGACGTTGTCCCGATCTTCCGGCAAGGCGCCGTTGAGCGTGCTGATTCGCGCGATTCCACTGAACTATTATGCAGAGGAAAGCAAGCGGCGGCCGGCAGTCGCCGTGTTCATCCGGGATCCGGTCAGCGCCTCCCACACCTCGCGCGAAACCGTGCGCAAGCTGTTCCGGCTGACCCGCACCGAAACAGAACTGGCGATGCTGATGGCTGACGGCTTGACGCTCGATGAAGCGGCAGAGGAGCTCGGCATCATGAAAAACACGGTGCGCGCCCACCTGCGCGGCATCTTCGCAAAAACCGGCGCGACGCGCCAGGCGACATTGATGAAAACCTTGTTGAGCAGTGTGGTTTCACTGGTTTAATTGAGTCTTGGTTGAACGAGGACTATCGGGCAAGAAGCGACAGTCGCGCAATCGGCCAATTCATCATGGACAGGTCAAAGTGGAGCGACAGTCAAATTTCGCTTGGACGAGTGCTAGTCCATCCCCCGTCAGATTTGCGCAGTAGTTGGGGGTGGTGGGAGGCTAGCGGGGACTTGTCTGCTTCGCTCTTTTTTTGCCTCAAATATTTGATGGCCGATGAAATCGAAAGCTGGACGCGATCTGTCCTCAATATTTCAGACCCGCATTGGCGCGCCCAGATTATGGTTTGGCTTGTAGGTAGTCATCATCTTCTGGACGAAAAACCGGAGCAGCCTTCGGATCTGAATGGCAGAGAGCCAAGTGTTGAGTGGGAGTCATCTCATTGCCTCACAGGTAATTACACAGGTCGATTCGAGGAACCGATTGTGCTTACCCCCTTCATTCCATACGCCAACAAGGTTGCATTTCGGGCCGCACTTCACGAATACCTGACGGACTCTCAACTTCTGGAGTTGAGGAAATCCATTCAGAAAATCGACTACCTTGCATTGGAGGCGCTGCCAATTGCAGATAGCGTCGAAAGCGTCATTAGCACTGCTTCATGAAGAACGCACTTGCAACTGCTAGCGGTCGCCCATTAATGTTAACCATCGGCCAAGAACGGCCAGTCGCAAGACCAACCAATTTGGAGTTGGTTTAAGAATCTTTCTGTGGCAGTTTACGTTATGAACTATAAGGACTTTTTGCAATGAGCCAGGAAAATCACATGATTTCTGCATCGAAGACGTTTGCGACTCCACTCGATCTATATAGGTCGATTTCGCAGGTATGGTCCGGCGACACATCAAGTCCAACTGATGCCTGGTCACCATCAAATCCCGCGCAGAATCATTGCAGCATTACTTCTCTTGTCGTGCAAGATTATTTCGGCGGTGAGATTCTCACCACCAAGACATCCGGAGGAACGCACTTCTATAATTTAATTGACGGTAAAAAGTGGGATCTGACAGCCCGTCAATTCGCCGAACCTGTGCCATATGACGATACTCCATCGTCCCGCGATGCAGCGTTAGCAGATACTTCAGAGCAGAAATACGTTCTTCTCACGACTCGGCTCAAGCAGTGCACCCAGATAAGCGAAGTCTCCTCCTGATATGGAGTTTTCGAGGACCGCTTCGGGTCGAAATCAATCTGTTGCGACCGGCCGCATGCGGCTACCAGCAGACGTTCGACGTGTGGAAGCCGCGTACCGATTCCGGCCTGATATTATTCGAGGCCGGCATCGATTCGGACAATAATTCCTTCGGTATTTACGGACATGTCCAGCCAACCGATTTCGTGTCCGAAATTGCCTGTGAAATTGACCCGCACGCGCGCCTGGTTATGGCCGAGGCTCTCTATCGAGAGGAACCGAGTCACCGTGCGATACCCGATGAAAAACTGTTCGATATAATTGCGGATTCCAGCATGACCATCGAAACAATGGCCGGTTGATGGGTCGTCGATCACTGCATCTGGCGTAAACAGTACCAACACCCGCTCTACATCATAGGAGTTGGTTGCAGCGATGAATGCATCGACGGCCTTGCGCAAGTTGTTTATCTTCCGAATCATCACATCAACTCCCGTGTTGCCAGCTTTTGTAAACCGATAGAAATACGTGATCCAGCATAGCTTTACCCCTTTCCGGTCAAATGATGTAGCCGCCAGCGACTTCGATGTTTTGCGCATTAATCCAGGCGCCATCTTCGGTCAGAAGCGTGGCAATCACGCGTGCAACCTCATCAGGTTCGCCAACGCGGCCCAGCGCTGTCTGTGCTGCCAGCAGGGCTTCGAATTCGTCGGTCAGGCCACCACCCAGTTCGGTACGAATCGCGCCGGGAGAAATTGAGTTCACGCGGATACGGCGCGCGGAAAATTCCTTAGCCATGTATCGGGTGAGCACTTCCAGCCCGCCCTTGAACGAAGCGTACGGCGCCACTCCGGCGGTTGCAACGCGTGTCGTTGCGCTGGTCAGGTTGACGATGCTGGAACCTTGCTTCATCAGCGGTAGCAATGCCTTAGTTAGGAAGAACGGCCCCTTGAGGTGTACGTTCATCAAGCCGTCGAACTCAGCTTCGGTGACGGCTTCGATGAGGTTGAATAGGCCGTAGCCCGCATTGTTTACCAAGCCGTTCAGTTCATTCTCGCCCCAGACACTGGACAAGGTACGCGACACTTCGCTGCGGAAGTCGTCAAAAGCACGGGGCACGCCGACGTCTAGTTTCAAGGCGGCGGCCTTGCCGCCAGCCTCGGCGATCCGACGCACCATCTCGTTGGCTTTATCCGGCTTGCTGTTATAGGTAAGGATGACACCCAATCCGCGACGCGCGCATTCTAGTGCAGCGCTTGCTCCGATCCCGCGGCTACCGCCGGTGATAATGACAACATTCATTTTGTGACTCCGTTAAGCGGCTAATTGAATCGTCATGGTATTCCTCGACGCCAAATCTGGCCTGCCATTTCACACCTAATTCCTGCCTATTCCTGCTTTTTAGTTGCAAGAGATTGGAAAATTGGTGTTTAATCATCGGCATGAAAAACCAACTCAATGAACTTCGTACGCTTGCCGCCCATGCCGAGAACCGGCGCACTGAGACGGGTATAGCACGCGTCACGATGGTTCAAGGAACCATCCCGGAACATCAGCTGGCTGCAGACTATGAACCCATGATTAATCTGATTCTGCGAGGGAGCAAGAGCATGACCGTTGGCGGACGGACTTTGCACTATGATCCAGCGACCTATTTCGTCATGTCTGTTGGGCTACCTGCGGCTGGGGTAGTGCGACCTTCTGAAACGGGCGAACCCTACCTCGCAGTCAGCCTGACTTTGGATGCCGGCATTATCGCGAATCTGCTTAGTGACCTGCCTAATACTGGCTTCCGATTGAGTGACGAGAAACACGCTTTTTCCGTCGCAGCTGTGACTCCGGAATTACTAGATGCTTGGGTACGGATGCTGCGCTTGATGAACCATCCGTCAGACATACCAGCGCTGGCGCCGGGCTATGAACGAGAAATCCTCTATCGTGTCTTGCAAGGACCAATGGGCTGGATGCTGCGCGACATCGCCTTACCCGATTCAGCATTGGCACGCGTCAACCAAGCCATTCAACAAATCCGCCGCAACTATGCGCTGCCGCTGCGTGTGGCGGACTTGGCAGGCAAAGTCGCCATGAGCGTATCGGCATTCCACCGCCACTTTAAATCCGTTACGGCGCTAAGCCCAGTTCAATATCAAAAGCAAATCCGACTACTCAATGCCCGCTCGCTACTAATAGCTTCCGGCTATAGTGTCACCGCCGCCGCACATGAAGTCGGCTACCAAAGCTCTACCCAATTCAGCAGAGAATATACGCGCGAATTTGGTCAGGCCCCGGGGCGGGATGCTATGAGGATTGTTAGTGAAATGAAGTTATAGCCCAGAACAAAGTGTCCGCTTCACGCCCTGAGGCAGCCCGTCGGAACACGCATTAGCTGGTCATTCATGAGCAGTGAGATCGACGGTCATCAGGATAGGTCAGCGGCAATCAGCGCAGTAGGTCAACCAGAACCTGCGCAGCGGTCAATTTGCACCAGCGCCTGCAGCACAATGTAAAATCGGATCTCCTCTAGAAAAAAACATGCGCTATCAAGGAAAAATCGCAAATTGGAAAGACGATCAGGGTTTCGGCTTCGTCAAGCCGAACGGTCGCAGTGAAAAAGCCTTTGTCCATATAAAGGCTTTTGCCGGCCGCTCGCGCCGGCCAGTGGATGGCGATCTCATTACCTACGAATTGATCATGGATGAAAAGGGGCGTTTTCGGGCTGACAACATCCGATTTTCCGGTGCGAAAGCGATGCCGGCGACTGCCCCCGGATCCGGTTCAAGCTCCGGTCCCGGTATCAGTTCGTTTGGCATTATCTTTACTGCCCTGTTCTATTGTTTCCTGCTGCTGGCCGCTTTAATGGCGTGGATTCCGTTTGCAATACTCGTCCTTTACCTTGCCGCAAGCGCGATTGCCTTTCTCGCGTACGTCTACGATAAGGACGCAGCGAAGAACAATCGCTGGAGAACCAAAGAGAGCACGTTGCACATGCTGGGGCTGGTTGGCGGCTGGCCGGGTGCTTTGCTCGCGCAGAAAATAATACGTCACAAATCCAGGAAGCAAGAGTTTCAAGCTGTATTCTGGACCACTGTCATTCTCAATTGCTGTGCATTCGGCTGGTTTTTTACAAGGGCCGGTTCTGCTTTCCTAGGCTCCGCCATTGCTCGATTGGCGTGAGAGGGACGATTCAATCCAAGGCTTTCCTTGGGAAAAAGGAAAAATGCACAAAGCTCGGTAGCGCACATACTGCAGCTGGCGATTTCGGTAAATTCAAATTTTAGGTTGGAGATTATCATGCCAAATAACCGAAATCCTTTCAGTTCAACCGCTGCGTATTTGAATCGAAATACGGCTCGGCAGCTGCTGCTGGCGCTGTGCATATCCGGGGCTTCATGGACCGCCATGGCCGCCACTGATATGGGGGACGCAAACGCGCGCTATCAGGCAGAACGGGCGGTATGCACTAGCGGACAGTCGAACCAGTCTCGCGCGACTTGCCTGCGGGAGGCTGGAGCGGCTCTGCAAGAGGCTAAAAGGGGGCACCTCAGGGACGATCCGGCGACAGATAGTCAAAATGCCCTGTTAAGGTGCAATGCCTTGCCTCCTGCTGACAAAGATGCGTGTCAGCGTCGGGTAAACGGCGAAGGTACGACTAGCGGTAGCGTACTTGAGGGTGGCGAATTGCATGAGCTCACCGTGACTGTGCCGGATCCAAAATAGTCGGTAATCGTGCTGGCGGATTTGAACTTGCTAAATGGACGCGCTGTCTTATATTCTCAGCCCCATCGCGAGCACGATGACGTTCATGATACTGGCGTTTGTGATAAGTGCGGAGATGGGAATTGCAGTTTTGCCACCTATTTTCAGGAGAGAAGAAAATGCGAATTTCCTTTCTCGGCGCAATAACTCACGATCCAAAGTCAAATAGCGTCATCATTCCAGTTGTCATTGATAATAAGCTGACAAAATGCAATGTCACAAAAGAGTGTCTGGATAATAAGTTCTATGCAGGGCCGCAACCGGAAGACCGGCTTGCCACCTATCGCGGGCACAAGATCGAGATCCAGATTGCGCTTGCCCACAAGCTAAGGGCAACGGGGCGCCGCAGCGGTGTGACACTGCTGGCTACCGATTTTAACGACTAGTTTTTTTCAGGAGCCGGGACCGGCTCTCATAATTTCCAGTAATATTGAAAACAGCTGACCTTGCTGAACGAGGCCGGCTGTTTTTTATTGCGTTCGTGATAATTCCACGCCACATAATCTGAGTCATATGAAATTACCAATCGCCATAATCATAGGATGCGCCATCATCGCGTTAGCAGTATTTCTGGGCCTCACTTACGACAAGCGTACGTGGATGGAATCATGCGTGAGCGGGAATGAACTCTTCCAGAAAGACCAGGCGGCGCAAACTTGCGAACTGCAATACGTCCAATCCAGAAAGTAAGATCAAGACTGCAGAATGTGGAGAAGTAGTACCTGAGTAAGTGGTAGCTGAGGAGGTAGTGCGTGGGGAGGTATCCGGGGAGGCGCAGCGTGGCGGGTGCGCAGTACAAATTCGTAGGTGTTTGCCGGTAAACGTTGCGGCAACGGGAGTATGTCGCGGCCCTCAGTCTTGCTTGCCGTGTGCCATGTCTGGAGCCATCCGTTTGATTCGTTTTTGAACGGAATCAGCGAGAGGCATCCAGTCTTGTCCTGGCGAATCTTGCGGCGCCAGGCTTTTTATTCGTCAGCTACAGAAAAGCTTCCGAGGTGTCCTATTCGTAATCTTTAAACCGTCACCGGGTTTCAGGATTTTGAATGTTGGATGCCTGTTTGCCTTTTGGTCCGTCTGTAACATCGAATTTCACTTTCTGGCCTTCTTTGAGCGTCTTGAAGCCTTCCATCTGGATTGCGGAGAAGTGAGCGAACAAATCTTCACCACCATCGTCCGGTGTTATGAAACCGAAGCCTTTGGAGTCGTTGAACCACTTAACAGTACCTGTTGCCATAATAATCTTTCAAATGTGTTAGCTGCGAGCCTAGGTTAGTGATGTCGAGGGATTGCTTCTATACGTTAACTAACATAGTGCCGCGGGTCGTGCGGAAACAAGCTTCGGTGCTGTCGTCGCATTTTTTTACCCTCAACATCAATGAGTATCCTCCAAAACTTCCGGTTTAGCCAAGAAAGTTGTCGAAATAAATATTGCCGTCTGATTATTTGATGTCGATTAGATAATCGCTGCAGCTGTATCGGCTGTATCGGCTGTATTTGCGTGCGCTTTAGCGAACATTTTGCAGCGATTGCAAAAACTTCCCGCACCACCAGTGGACATCGTATTTGCGGACATTGGCCAATAGCGCAGCATGCCGCGTCTGGCGCTCGGCCAAGGGCATTTGCAAGGCGCGCTGGATCGCCTGGGCGGTGCCGGGAATGTCGTAGGGATTGACCAGTAGCGCTTCTTTCAATTGTTCTGCCGCGCCGGCGAAACGGGACAGCACCAGCACTCCCGGATCGGCTTCATCCTGTGCTGCGATGAATTCCTTGGCGACCAGGTTCATGCCGTCGCGCAGCGGCGTCACCAGCGCCACATCGCAAGCCCGGTACAGGCCGGGCAGGCGGCGGCGTGCAACGGCGCGGTGGATGTAGCGCACCGGCATCCAGTCGAGATCGCCGTAGTCGCCGTTGACTGCGCCGCACAGGCTTTCCAGTTCATGCTGGATGTCGGTATAAGCATCGACATCTTCGCGGCTCGGCGCGGCTATCTGCAGCAAGGTCGCGCTATGCCGGTTTTCCGGATAGGCGTTGAGCAATTCACCGAATGCCCGGATCCGTTGCGGCAGTCCTTTCGAGTAATCGAGGCGGTCAACGCCGATCAGTAATCGGCGTCGCGAATATTCGCTACAGGTGGTTTCATACGTTTCCTGAGATTCGCGCGCGCGTCCCATCCGGAGAAAATCATCAACATCGATCCCGATCGGAAACGCGCCAGCCTGGACCGTGCTGTTGAAGGCACGGAACTGGCCGACGCCGACGGTTTCCGCAGTAGCTTCGGCCTTCACGTAATTGGAAAAATTCAACAAATCGGCTTCACTCTGGAAGCCCACCAAATCATAGGCGAACAGGGCGCGCATCAGCCATTCATGCGATGGGATCGCTGCCAGGATTTGTTGCGGCGGCAGCGGGATATGCAAGAAGAAGCCGATGCGGTTGTCACAACCCATCGCGCGTAGTTCTGCTGCTAGCGGGATCAGGTGGTAGTCGTGGATCCAGATCAGGTCGTCTGGCTTCAGCAGCGGCATCAGCTTGCGCGCAAACAGATGGTTGACGCGCCGATAGCCGGCCAGATAACCGGACTCCAGCTGGGCCAGATCCAGCCGGTAATGGAATATCGGCCACAACACGCCGTTGGCATAGCCACGGTAGTAGGCGTCGTGATCTTCCTGGCACAAATCGATTTCAGCCAGTGTCACCGGCCCGGCTTGATGCACACGCAGTTCTCCTTCGCCGGGAGTGCCTTCCTTGACCACAGTGCCACTCCAGCCGAACCAGAGGCCGCCGGTTTTTTTCAGGGTTTCGCCCAACGCCACCGCCAGACCTCCTGCTGCCGGCTTGCGTGGATCGGCAAGCCGGTTGGATACTACTACCAGGCGTGACATAGGCAAACTCCTTTTTTGTTTTTGATATGGGTGATGCGAAGCCGGTAATACTGATGCTGACTGGAAGTGCTCAAATGGCAGTCTCCCACGCCGCCGACAAACGCATGGCGCAGTTGATGATGCCGACCATGGAATAAGTCTGCGGGAAGTTACCCCACATCTCACCGGTGACGGGATGGGTATCTTCCGACAGCAGCCCGACGTGATTGCGGGTGGCCAGCATGGTCTCGAAAATCTCGCGCGCCTGTTCCTTGCGGCCGATGCGCGCCAACGCATCGATGCGCCAGAAGGTGCAGATATTGAATGCAGTTTCCGGCCGGCCGAAATCGTCGGGTGCTTCGTAGCGCCGCATGTAGGGGCCGTCGCATAGATATTTTTCGAGAGCGTCGACGGTGGCGATAAAGCGTTCATTGGTTGGCGCGACCAGGCCTACTTCGACCATCAGCAGCACGCTGGCGTCGAGATCGCGGCCACCGAAACTTTCGGCATAAGCCTGCCGCTTCTCGTTCCATGCCTCGGTCAGAATCCGCTCGCCGATGGTTGCCGCGCGTTCCTGCCAATACACGGCGCGTTCCTTGAGTTCGAGTTTGGCGGCGATCTTGGCCAGGCGGTCGCAGGCGGCCCAGCTCATCAATGCCGATGAAGTGTGGATGCGCGAACGGGTGCGCAACTCCCACATGCCGGCATCCGGCTGATCATAGAGCGCAAATGCGCGCTCGCCGCATGCCTCCAGATGCTGGAATTGTTCGACGCCGGAACGATGCAGCAGCCGCTCATCGTGAAACGATTGCGCGGCGCCGAGCACGATGTTGCCATAGACGTCGTGCTGGAAATGTTCGTAAGCCTGGTTGCCGACCCGGACCGGCGCATGATGTCGATATCCCGGCAGGTGATCGAGGGTTATTTCCGGTAATGACTCTTCCAGGCCGATGCCGTACAAAGGCTGCACGTGACCGCCGGCGCTCCTGACAACCACATTGCCCAGCCAGCGCAGATAGTCTTCCATGGTGCCGAGCTCAGACAAGCTGTTGAGCGCCCGCACCACAAAAAAAGCGTCGCGCAACCAACAATAACGATAGTCCCAGTTGCGCGAGCTGCCAGGCGCTTCCGGTACGCTGGTGGTCATGGCGGCGACAATTGCACCGGTGTCTTCGCACAAGGACAGTTTCAGGGTAATTGCGGCACGAATCACAGCGGATTGCCACTCCAGCGGTGTGGCCAGTGCGCGGCTCCAGTTGCGCCAGTACGTCAGGGTTTCCTGTTCAAAGGTTCTTGCGGTGTCGCCGATGCCATTGAGCAGGGTTTCATCCGGCCCCAATATGAAATTGTATGGCCGGCTGATCACGAATGCGGTTTCGGCCAGCAGATAATTGATGGGGGCATCGGTATTCAGGCGCAGGGTCTGTTCCGATCCTACATAACGCAAGTGATTGCTGCCGCGTGTGATCACCGGTATTTCACGCCCCCAGTCGAAACGCGGGCGCAATAAAACGCGTAGCCGCGGCGCGCCGCTCAATGCTTGCAGGCGGCGCACTACGGTCAAGGGCCGGAAGTAGCGGCCACGGCTGGGAAAGCGCGGGGCGAAGTCGGTGATTTCCACGCCTTGCCCCAGAGTGTCGAACAGACGGGTATGTAGCACTGCGGTATTCGGTTCATACCATTGCTCGCTATGTGAAAAATTCTCCAGCTGGAAACTCCACTGGCTGCCGTTTTCAGTGGGGTCGAGCAGGGCGTTAAAAACAGGATCGCCATCAAAGCGAGGCAGGCAACACCAGACCATGCGTCCCAGCTTGTCTATCAAGGCGTTGAGGGAACAGTTGCCGATGACGGCGAGATCGAGGGAGGATGTGGATGGGATTGCGTCGCTGTCAATCTCTGCTGCAGCGACCAACGTTTCGGTGGGTGGCTTGGTCATGATTTCTTTCGCGTTTGGTTTATTGCGGTTGCCCTGATGCCGGTTGCCCAGACACCTGCGCCAGCATACTGCGCACTGCCGCCGGGTTGGCCATACGTGCATAGGCAAGACTTGGGCCCGGGCCTACCTTGATGCCGAGGCCGCCTGCAGATGGCGACTGGACCCAGGCAAAACCGGCTTCATCGGTGATGTCGTCACCGATGAATACCGGGCGGCGGCCGGCAAACGGCGCCTCGTCCATGAATGCCGCAATAGCCTTGCCTTTGTCGGCATCGGCGGCTTTGGCTTCGACTACCATACTGCCGCGCAAAAGCGCAAAGCCTTGCTCGTGGGCCAAGGCATCGGTCATTGCTTGCACGCAAATTTGTTCCAGATGCGGAGCGCGGCGGTAGTGCAATGCCAGTGCGCCGCGTTTAACCTCTAGCAGCAAGCCGGCATGCTGCGCCGCCAGCGGTTGCAGATAAACCAGCAAACGTTTTATGTCTGGTACCGGTAGTTGCACCACGCGCCCATCGGCACTGCGCCGCTCGGCGCCGTGGACACCGGCCACAGGTAGGCGCAAGGGCAAGAGGAAATGATCGATCTGTTCCATCGGGCGGCCGCTGATGATGGCCAGCGCGCCGTTTGTTGCTTGTTGCAGTCGTTGCAAAATTGTTATCAAGTCTGGCGGCAGCATTACGCTTTCCGGCTGCGGAGCGAAATCGACCAGCGTATTGTCAAAATCCAGAAACAACGCATCGGCTGCAAAGTCGTAGTCACGATTTTGTAGGGGCATGTCATATATGGCGGATTAATGGCAGATTAGTTCCCATGATAAAAATTATCGATGCTAATTTGTCATGGTGGTTATTCTGAAAATCGACTGAAAACCACGCGGCGGCGCGGTTGACGGATCGCCGGGTCAGCGCATCTGAATTTTCATCGCCTCGGATTCCATCGCGGCATTGCGTTCCTCGCTGGCTTCGATGGGGTCGATGATATCTTCGATGGCAGAGGCAGCCCGCTCGGCTACGGCTTTGGTCTGGTCCAGGCTCAGGTTCGTACCGAAGTCATCTTCGTCGTCGTCTTCGCTCGGCGGCTCCAGCATGTCTCTCAGCATGGCGCTCAGCTCTGGCGTGTCCCACGGCTCGCCATGGCGTTTTTTTACCGTGATGTAGTGCCTGACTTCTGCGTCTTGCTCCGGGGTCAACGGCAGTCCTCGGAAACTGCTCTTGGGATCGATATCGGTCATGATGTAGCTCCCCCCATTTGCGCTAGCTTTTAGTGTAGACCTATTGCGTCCGCAAGTGGGGATCTTGGAGAATTTTATGGCGGGGAGCCGATTCCGCGTTGTGCCCGGGTCTTATGTCTTATAGTTTCGGGATACGAATCCGGCTCACCATCAATGCCCCTGAAGCGGCAAACATCAGCACCAGGGGATGAAACTGAAAGCCGCCCACAAATACCACACCTAGCCACAATTGTTCGCCCAAGGCACCGTGCCAGGCAGCTGCGGCCAGCACGATGACCAGCAGCAATGAGGTGGGAATCGGCGTGCCCTCAAAATATTTTACTTTGTCGCCGCCTTCGGAAAGTTTTTCAGAGGTGACGTTATAACGCGCCAAGCGCGATACGCCGCAAGCGACAAAAAATACCAGGATGATGCGATCGACCAGCCCTTGCATACCGCAGCCATAGGCAATCACTGCGGGCGCGACGCCAAACGAAATGATATCGGCCAGTGAATCCAGTTCGCGTCCCATGGCTGAACTTTGGGCACGCCACCGCGCGATGCGGCCATCGAGCACGTCAAACACCAGCGCCGCCGGAATCAAGCTGCATGCAATGAAAATGTGCAGCACTTCGCGTGTCTGCAGATACGTCATCACTGAAAACAAGGCGCCGACGCCGCAAAATGCATTGCTGAGGGTGAACCAGTCGGCGAGGTGAAACTCGCGAATCATCGAAAAGGGCTTAGGTTTGGTCATTAATTGAATCCGGATGCGATAAGAGAAATGGGTGGGCGATCAAGAGTACAGCCCACACCGAATTTATCACATGCGGCACACCAATCTAAAGCCGAAAGTCAGAACTAGCGCGATGCGACCTTGGTAAGCACCGGCTGCGCGCCATACAGGGCCGGAAACAAACGCTTCAGGTCATCGATCTTGGGCAAGTCGTTAACGACGATGTACGGGTAGCCAGGATTACGTGTCAGGAAATTCTGGTGATAGGCCTCGGCAGGATAAAAGCCGTGGAAATTTTCTATACGCGTCACCAGCGGTTTGCTGAATATTTTGCTTTTGTCGATTTGCCCGACGTACGCTTGTGCGATCTTGCGCTGCATGTCGTTTGCGGCAAAGATTGCAGACCGATATTGCGTGCCGGAATCCGGTCCCTGGCGATTTAGCTGGGTAGGGTCATGGGCGACCGAGAAAAATATCTGGAGTAGTTTGCCATAAGTGATTTGCGTCGGATCGTAAGTGATCTGCACAGATTCCGCATGCCCGGTATCGCCCTCGCTGACCCGCTCATATTGCGCCGTATCGCGGTTGCCGCCGGCGTAACCCGAGACCACGTCGGTGACTCCGTGCACATGCTGGAACACGCCTTGAACGCCCCAGAAGCAGCCGCCTGCGAAGACTGCGGTTTCCGAGTGTTCGGCGCCGGATACCTGCTCGTCGCTTGCGGGCGGGGGTACGATTTTCGCGGCCTCCGACGACAGTGCGAGACTTTGTCCAAACAGCAGGACCAGCCCGAGTCCGCATGCCGTCAGCAATCCCTTGATCCAGGGCGTGGCGGGAGTTTGCCTGGCTTTTGTTGGTAAGTTATCCATGATATCCATCCTCTTCACTCTTCAATAAGGTAAGTTTTTGAGCAACTGGTGATTAGTCGGCAAAGTCTGGATTTCCTTACAAGGGAGGCATCCCATATCAGCAGATTTTCATGTCTTAGCTTACACCTTGGCTTGGCGGTTGGGATATGCAGGGAATGCGATGTTGCCTTACCAATTGCGTCATGGCAACATTCGTTAATCACTTTGTCGTTTTGTGCTGTCGTCTGGAAGAGAGCGTATGACAGTTTTAAAATTAAGGGCGCCGGTTGCTGCAGATTATGCTGCCATCGCGTCATGGATTTCCGATGCCTCGGCATGCGTTCGCTGGGCCGGCCCGAAGTTGGCATATCCATTTGACGGCGCTGAGCTTCCACGGTTGCTGAAGATTGAGCAAGGCACCAGCTACGCGCTCAGTCAGAATCATGCGGACCTGTATGGATTCGGCCAATACTGGCTTCGTCAGCCTCGCACGGTGCATTTGTGCCGTATCATCATCGCCCCCGAAGCGCGCGGCAAAGGGGCGGGCAGGGCGCTTTGCCGCTTGCTGATCGACGACGCAAGCCGCGCGACGTCAGCGGAGGCAGTGACGCTGCGTGTTTATCGCGATAACGTCACAGCCCATGCCATGTATTCTGATCTGGGGTTTGTTCCGACCGAGGCAGAATCAGATGCTGAAGTGCTCATGATGAAAATGATGCTCAAGCGTCCGGCCTGATCATTCCGCGATTGCAAGCGATGGCAGCAAATGCAGTTGCGCGTATTGCAGCAGCATGATCGTCTTGCCGTCGGCGATTTCACCGTTGGCTACCATTTGCAACGCTTGTTCCAGCGGTAGTTCCAGCACCTGGATGTCTTCGCCTTCCGCTTCCAGGCCGCCGCCATTGCTGATGCGTGAGCCGGGATCGTATTCGGCTACAAAAAAATACAGCTTTTCAGTGACAGATCCGGGACTCATGAAGGCTTCAAATACTTTACGTACTTCCGCCACACGATAACCGGTCTCTTCCTCCACCTCGGCTTTGATCCGCACCTCGGGGCTAGCCTGGTCGAGCAGTCCAGCCGCGGTTTCGATCAGGAAACCGTCGTGGCCGTTACCGTAGGTGGGGAAGCGGAACTGGCGAATCAAGATCACGCTGCGTCGCTCGCGGTTGTACAGCAGGATGGTGGCGCCGTTGCCGCGATCATAGGTTTCGCGTGTCAAGGTTTGCCAGTCGCCATTGCTGCGGCGGTAATCGAAGGGGGTTTTCTGCAGCAGATACCAATCGTTCGACAATACTTCAACGTTGCGGATCTTGACTCTGTCATCTTGCATGGGAAATCTCCGGTCGATGTTGCATGAGCTTGCGTTCAGGGAATTTATCATGCAATATCGTTAAATATCAAGAAAAAACGTGCAAAAAATTATGCTGACATTGCAACGAAAACAACATCTTCTGGAAATCCTGGAGCGAGACGGGCAGATCGTCGCCAAGTCACTTAGTGAGCAGCTGGGTCTGTCGGAAGACACCATCCGGCGCGATCTGCGTCAGCTGGCGAAAGAGGGTTTGCTGCAGCGCGTCCATGGCGGCGCTTTGCCGGCATCGCCAGCGGCAGCTCCCTTCGTCGAGCGGCAGCAGATTTCAAGCGAAGCCAAACCAGCCATCGGCCGTGCCGCCGCTGCCATGATCCGGCCGGGGCAGGTGGTGTTCATCGATGGCGGCACCACCGCCGTGCAGCTGGCGCGGCAGTTGCCACAGACGTTGCGGGCAACCGTGGTGACACACAGTCCGTCTATTGCGATGGAGCTGGTTACGCATCCGCACATTGAAGTCATCATGATCGGCGGCCGTTTGTTCAAGCATTCGATCGTCGGCGTTGGTGCCGCCGCGATCGAAGCCATCGGCCAGATCCGCGCCGACCTGTATTTCATGGGTGTGTGCAGCCTGCATCCCGAGGCCGGCATCAGTACCGGCGATTACGAAGAGGCTTGCGTCAAGCGTGCATTGTGCAATGCGGCCATGAAGACAGTGGTGCTGGCGTCGCCGGAAAAGCTGGATACGGCATCGCCGTACCAGATTGTGCCTCTGGCTCAAGTTGGCGAAATTGTAGTGAATGCCAGCGTAGCGGATACCTTGATTGCGCCGTATCGAAAAATGGGAATAGCGGTTACCTTAGCTTAGCCGGTTGCGATTGACTCGTAACTCATGTTCAACTCTGTATTTGTTGTGCTACACGCGTTTTCCTATTAATTTGGAGCCAAGTTATGCCATCCGTACAACCTCTGCTCGATGAGAAACGTCTTGAATTCGCAAAAGAAACAATCCGTCTTTATGGTGACCAAATTCCGGTAGACGCGCAAAAATCGATCCTCGAACAAAAAATCATACTCGGCATGTCGCCATATGAGGCAAGGCTTGCAGGAGGGGCTTATTTCTTTAAAGTAGAAGCCGATTCATCTGTGTGGGCGCCGAACACTGATCCCAATCTCGTTATAGCCAAACAAGCAACTCATCCTGATAGCAGCAAAATATGGCTTACTTTTGAAACTGCCACGCAATTTGCTACAGATGGATTTGTTAGATTCACCGTGTATTTTGAAAAAGGACGCGCGGTGAAAATAGAAAAATGAAATTCAATCGAAATCCATGCACTACACCGACCTGCCAGCACTAGCACATGAACTTGTTTACCTGCGTCGGCTGAGCCGCGCAGATGCGTCTGAGTGGTATGCGTATTTGACCATACCGCATGTGCTGGAGCATACCAGTTGGGATTTGCGATCTATCGACGAACTGATGCTGAAATTCGATGCCTTGGAATCCACCGACCCCGCTTCAGAAGTTCGCCTGGCAATTGCTTTGCGCGACTCCGGTAAGCTGGTCGGGACTATCGGTTTCCACAGTGTCTCGCCGCAGCACAAAACTGCGGAAATAGCATACGACCTTGCGCCGGGTGTCTGGGGCAAGGGTATTGCACCAGCCGTATGCGAGGCCGTAGTGAATTGGGGATTCTCGCATCTAGGTGCAGTTCGGATTCAGGCTACCGCACTCGACTCGAATACGCGTTCTGTCAGGGTGTTGGAAAAGTGCGGTTTCCAACGCGAAGGTCTGTTGCGCAATTTCCGGATGGTGCGTAACCATCCGCGGGATTTCTGGATTTACTCTCGCCTTGATCCGCACATCGGCATCGACGATATTTAGTCGGGCCTAGTTGTACTCGTCCGTATCATCCTCGACGAGAACCTTGGTCGGGTCGTCTCCCAGCAAATAACGCGGCCCGGTGCCGCGCCGGTGTGCGGCATCGTCAGGATTGTACAGCGCACATTTTTTAAGTGACAGGCAACCGCAGCCAATGCACGATGTAAGTTGATCGCGCAGCGCTGTCAGCGTATCTATGCGTTGTTGCAGTACGGGATGCCAGGAGCGCGATAGCTGTTCCCAGTCTTGCCTGGTCGGTGTGCGTTTTTGCGGCAACGTGGAAAGGGCGGTCTTGATTTCGTCAAGGCTGAGGCCCACCGTTTGCGCCACGCGGATGAAGGCTACCCGGCGTAATACATCGCGGGAAAATTGCCGTTGCCGTCCTGTTTCGCGCTTGCTGCTTAATAGTCCTTGCTCTTCATAGAAGCGCAATGCGCTTGCGGCCACGCCGGACCGTTTCGCCAGTTCGCCGATAGTGATCAATATCTCGCTCATCCGGATTCCTCGAAAAGTAATCTGCTTCAAGCTTACTTGAACTTCGAGGAGTCCGCTGCGCGATGGGGAATCTATGTCAAGTTTTCAGCCCGCGCAGGATTTTTGATTTCTAACACTTCGCAAAGAACATTTTGGTCTTTGCATCTTTGCGTTCTTTGTCGATCCATTCTTTGGTCTGCACGGGGCTTTGTTGCGCGCCGGTGCGTCCGCCACGGGCGATACGCTCGTCGTCCATCCGGTCGAGTTCACTTACGCGGTCCTGCAAACGCCGGCATTCTTCGCTGGCTTGCGGTTTCCCTGCATCCAGCGACGCGCGTACGCCAGCATCCTGCGCGGTGGATAGACCTGCTGTTATCAGCAGCATTGCAGCGATAAGGGCTTTATTCGTTGTCATGGCCGTCTCTCAATCAATGGTTTATCTGGATCCAGGTGCAGGCCATAGCCTTCACCTGCTATCGTTTGGCTTGGGGCTGTGCAGCGTTAGCGATCAATGCCGGTCATGGCCGCGGTGATGATCGCGCCTGTCGTCATGGCCGCGGCCGCCATGCCCTCTATTGTCATGCCGCCTGTCGTCATACCGTCCGCGGCCATCGCCACGTTCCCAGCCGCCGCGACGCAGTTCCCAGCCGTTGCGTCCCTGGTGCCATTGCGGCCGGTTATACATGTATCCGTTGCGCGCCCGTTCCCAGTGCCCGCCGGCCCAGGCATGGCGGCGGCCATCCCAGTTCCAATATCCGGGCGCCCACACATAACCGTAGCGCGGAGGCGGGATCACCTCGTATCTTGGCGGCGGTGGCGGCGTACCGATGATGATGTTGACGCCAACCTGTGCCATTGCCTGGGTCGGCATCAGGGCGGTGGCGCTGACGGCGACAAGTGCGACTGCACATAGCATACGTTTCATAGTCATTTTCTATTGGTTTATTGTCGTTGAGTTGTGCCAACTATACTTGTGATTGTTTATTAATCAAAGAATGATGCAATTAATTACATTTATTTGAGTGTGGCGCATGCGCACGGATGTCCTTATAATTATGTATGCGCGCATACATAATTAAGGTTTATCCAGATGCAGAATTTCCGTGAAAAAATGGTCTTGAAGGCGATCCAGCTTCTGCCGACACATGGCTATGCCGGGATCACGTTGATGCATGTCGCCCGCGCCTGCAAAGCGCCACGGGGTTCGCTTTACCATTATTTCCCCGGTGGCAAGGATGATTTGATGGCCGCGGTGCTGGAGGCTGCCAAGGAATACGGTTTGGGCACCTTCATTACTTCCAGCTCGCGCGCGCCCGAGTTGCAAGGCTACATCTCAGACATGGGCAACGCTTTATCGGCTGCACTCACCAAATCAGGTTTTACCCTCGGCTGCCCGGTGGCGGCGATTGCGATGTCGACTGATAAGGCCAATCCTTTGAATCAGAAATGCAATCTCATTTATGTCGACTGGTGCCAGGCGTTGCAAACCAGGTTGCTGACGTATGGTGTGCCGTCGAGCGATGCTGCGAGTTTGAGTCTCAATATCCTCAATACATTTCAAGGCGCGCTGCTGCATGCCCGTCTGGCAGCTTCCTGCGAGCCGATTGCGCAAGCTGCGCTGATGCTGCGACGGGACGTCCAGCGATGGAACCGATAACCAATACCGACCGGAGCAATTAATTCCATGAACCTGTTTTTGCGCCTTTTCTATGTTCTCCTGTCGTCCTTCTTTCGTCCTCGGCTGGCGATCGGCAAGACAATCAGTGAAATCAGCTTGATGACCATGCCCAACGATCTTGATATCAACCTGCACGTCAACAATGGCCGCTACCTCACCTTATGCGACCTGAGCCGGGTTGACATCTTTATTCGCACAGGGCTGGCGCGGGTCATGATCAAGCAAGGCTGGATGCCCATCGTTGCCGAACACACCATGACCTATCGCAAGTCGCTAGGGATGTTCAAGAAATTCCAGTCGACCTTGGAAATCACGCACTGGGATGAAAAGTATTTTTTCATGACGCATCGTTTTTCGGTGAATGGAAAAATTATTGCCGATGGCACTTCCAAAGGCGTAGTGAAGGGTAAGCAGGGCGTTATTCCACCTGATACTGTCATTGCCGCGGTCCTCGCTGCAAATGGCGCTGGTCTGCCACGATGAGCCGCTAACAATGGAACTGTCCGCTCGTCATCTGGCGTTTCATGCGTCAGTGGTGTTGTTCGCTGGCCTGCTTTACGGCATGCCGTACGCAAAATCAATCAAACAAGGTGCGCCCGCGCAAGTCGTCAATTCATGGCGGGTGGCCCATCTGAGTATTCCTATCGGTGCGACGCTGATGTTTGCGATCGCTGCTCTGCTGCCTTCATTCGCGGTTGGCGCCGCGGTCAAATGGGGCATCGTCGGCTCGTTGCTGGTGTCATCTTATGCATTTTGCATTACCACACCACTTGCTGCGATTACCGGAAATCGCGGCCTTGCCGGCGGTGGGGCAGGTTTAGCGCGGCTGGTCTACCTGGGCAATATTGTCGGCGCCGGGAGCTCCCTAGTTGCGGCGGCACTGCTTGTTTTTGCGAGTTTTGTCTCGCTGTTCAGCTAAATAACTTCCCTCCCTATTCAAACTCCGCGTCAGCAGATTGCCGTCATGGCGCCGTCATAGAGTGCCGTCATAATCGCGACTGCCTGGCGATCCCATGGCTGGACGTAGCGAAATTTCGGTTTGTCAGGATTTTGTCAGCTTTCCTTCAGGTTTTTGACAGAATCGGTCTGTAGCCTGTACGAGTCCCAGATTGGTGGGGTTTTTATGCCCACCTTCCAGAGCCGCGGCGAATGGCATGCAGGTTATGTCGCCGCACGCGAGCTCCGTGCGCCGCTTTTCAGTCGCGCTGACAAAAACCGGTGCCGCCAGCAATCCCTGGCAACACTTCCGGTTGAAAAAATGACATCCCGCCCTTCGTATAGCGACATCGCTAGGGGCTGACGTGAAAAACAATCTCTTAACTTGAGCACAAGCGCGAGCACGATCATGAACAATTCCCTTTTTCAACGAAAACCTCTGGCGATCTTTGCCGTGAGCATATTGATCGCCGGCGGACTCGCTTTAGCAGAATCCGGCAGCAAGACTTCCCCCGGCGCTGCCGATAGTGCACCGGCCGCGAATTTCACGCGGCAAGGCGACCGCATCACGATCCCGCAGAATTCGCCCTTGCGGCAGCGCATTGCAGTACAAACGGTGTCCTCGCTAGATGCCGCGCATGCGCTGGAGATGCCGGCACAAGTAGAGGCAGATCCTGCCCGCACCATTAACATCCTGCCGCCGGTCGCCGGCAAAGTGCTTGAGTTGAAGGTGGGCCTTGGCGATCGCGTTCGCAAAGGACAGCTGCTGCTGGTGATGACTTCCGGCGATTTTGCCCAGGCTACCTCGGATCTGCAAAAAGCCCGGGATGCCTTGCAACTGGCGAAGCGGATAGTAGAGCGGCAACGCGGCGTGCAACAGGCTGGCGCCGGTGCGGCAAAGGATCTGGAGCAAGCTGAAAGTGCTTACGTCCAGGCGCAGGCGGAATTCGCGCGTGCGGATACGCGTCTCAAATCGCTCAGCGGCAGTGGCGCCACTGCCGCTGACAGCGGCGGACAGCGCCTGAACCTGGTGGCGCCAGCTTCCGGCAGCATCATCACCCTGGCCACCGGCGCCGGGCAAGTCGCCAACGATCCGAATGCCGTCTTGATGACGATTGCCAACCTGGACACGGTATGGATTACCGCCAGCGTACCGGAAAACATGCTGGCGTCGATCAAGAAGGGACAGGCAGCGAGCATTAGCTTGCCGGCTTATCCAGGCGAGCAGTTTCATGGCAACGTGGCGTTCATCAGCGACGTGCTGCAACCGGATACGCGCAGGTCGCTGGTACGTATCAGCGTGCCGAATGCGGATGGAAAATTCAAACCGAACATGTTTGCCAATGTTTCTTTTGCAGTGTCGCAGTCTTCGGCGCCGGTAGTGCCGCCATCGGCCTTATTGATGAACAACGAAAACACCACCGTATTCGTTGAGGTCGCTCCCTGGACATTTGTACGGCGCTCTATAGAAACCGGCAACGAAGAAGATGGCAGTGTGCGGATCCAAAAAGGATTGCTGGTTGGCGACCGGGTTGTAACCAAGGGCGGAGTATTGCTCAATGATTAACAACATCGTTCGCTATTGCCTGCAGAAGCGCTATGCAGTCATCCTGGTGACTTTGATGGTGACCCTGTTCGGCTACTACTCGTGGACCCGGATGGCGGTCGAAGCCTATCCTGAGTTGTCCGATGTAACGGCGCAGGTGACCACGCAGGCGCCAGGCTTGGCAGCAGAAGAAATCGAGCAGCAGATCACCATCCCGCTGGAACGGCAGTTGAGCGGTACGCCCGGCCTGGTGCACATGCGTTCGTCCAGTACTTTCGGCTTGTCGCTGATTACGCTGACATTCAAAGATGGCGCGGAAGATTACTGGGAGCGCCAGCGTGTCACCGAACGCATGACGCAAGCGGCGCTGCCCGCCGGTATTACACCTAGCCTGGACTCGGTGACCAGTGCTGCCGGCGAAATCTATCGCTATACGCTGGAGTCCGACAGCAAGAATCTGATGGAGCTGTCCGAGATCCAGCGCTGGATCGTGATCCCGGAGTTGCAACAGGTTCCAGGCATTGCCGAGGTCGGCAACTTTGGCGGCCTGACGATGGAGTATCAACTGGAAGTCGATCAGAAGCAGCTGGAGCGCTTTGGCGTTTCCCTGTCTGACGTAACGACCGCCATCAGCAACAATAACGCCAATGCCGGCGGCAGCCGCATTACGCGCGGCGAACAGGGTTATGTTGTGCGCGGCATCGGCCTGATGCGCAGTTTGACCGACCTCGGCAACGTCGTGGTCAGGCAAACCAATGGCGTGCCGGTGCTGGTGCGCGACCTGGGCAAGCTGCAATACAGCCACCAGGAACGGCAGGGCATTCTCGGCAAAGACAATAATCCCGACACTATCCAGGGCGTCGTCAAGCTGCTGAAGTATCAAAATGCATCGGAAGTCATCAAGGATGTGCATGCCAAGGTAGATCAGCTGCAAAAGCAGCTGGCTCCGATGGATGTCAAGATCGTGCCGTATATCGATCGCGATGATTTGATCCAGCTGACCATCCACAAGGTCGGCCATACCGTCATGGAGGGTATCGGCCTGGTCTGTATCGTCCTGATCCTGTTTCTCGGCAGCCCGCGCAGTGCACTGGTGGCGGCAGTGACGATTCCGTTGGCGCTGGTGACGGTGTTCATCATGATGTACCTGACGAAGATGCCGGCCAATCTGTTTTCCCTGGGGGCGATCGATTTCGGCATCATTGTCGATGGTGCGATCGTGGTCACCGAAGCGATCTTGCGCAGGCGCGAAGCCAGGCCTGAGATTGAACTGACCGAGACCGACGTGCGCGACGCCACCACCGAAGTGATCCGGCCGATCTTCTTCGCTACCCTGATTATCATCGTTGCTTATTTGCCGCTGTTCGCTTTCGAGCGCGCCGAGGGAAAATTGCTGTCGCCGATGGCTTTCACCGTGGCTTATGCATTGATCGGGGCCTTGTTGTGCAGCATCGTGCTGGTGCCTGGACTGGCCTATATGGCATTGCACAAGCCGCGGCGGATTTTTCATAACAAGCCGCTTGAATGGCTTAGCGCCGGTTACCGTAAAACCCTGGGACGCTTGTTGAATAATCCTGCGGTTTCATATGGGATCGGTGCAGCAGCTCTGGCTGGCGTGATCGTGCTGGGCGCGGCTACCGGCCGTGAATTCATGCCGAATCTGGATGAAGGCACGCTCTGGCTGCAGGTGCAGATGCCGTCGGGTTTGTCGCTCGACAAGGGTAGCGAGATGGCCAGTGAACTGCGTCGTACATTGCTGGAATTTCCCGAGGTGTCCTATGCGGTGACTCAGCTCGGCCGCAGCGATGACGGCACCGATCCATGGACGCCGTCGCATATGGAAGTGCCGGTCGGCCTGAAGCCTTACAGCACCTGGCCCAACGGTGAAACCAAGGAGCAGTTTGTACAGCGGCTTAACGCGCGTCTGTCGCAGCTGCCTGGTTTTTCAGTCGGCATCAGCCAGCCGATCAGCGATGGCGTCAACGATGCTGTGGGCGGCGCGCACAGTCCGCTGGTGATTCGCGTGTATGGCGAGGATTTCAAGGAGCTGCGTCGTATCGGCAATCAAATTGTCGATGTGTTGCATGGCGTGAAAGGCTCTGCCGACGTGGCGATTTTCCAGGAACCGCCGGTGCCGCAGGTGTCGATCGACATCGATCGCGCCGCCGCCGCCCGCCTGGGGATTAACGTGGCCGATATCGCCAATCTGATTCAAACCGGTATCGGCGGCGCGCCGGTCACCCAGTTGTATCTGGCGGATAAGGTGCATAACGTCACGGTGCGTTTCCCCAAGAGCAGCCGCAATAGTCCGGAAGCGCTGGGCGATCTGTTGTTGACGACAGCTGGCGGCGCGCGGATTCCCATGTCGCAGGTGGCGCATATCCGCACCACCACCGGCGAGAGCACGATTGCCCATGAAAACACCCATCGCCAGCTTACCGTTCGCCTGGACTATGCCAATCGCGATTTGCTGTCGTATTACCAGGATGCACAAGCCCAGGTGGCGCAGAAAGTGCATTTCGATAAAACCAAATACCGTCTCGAATGGGCTGGGCAATTCGAGAACCAGGAGCGGGCGCAATCGCGTTTGATACTGGTATTCGGTCTGGTGCTGGGTTTGATGGCGATTATTTTATATGCGGGTTTCGGCAAGCTGCGGCAAGCGTTGCTGATCCTGGGCGTGGTGCCGCTGGCCGCGCTCGGCGGCTTGATCGCGTTGCGGGTTACCAACGGCACGATCAACGTGGCTACCGGCGTCGGTTTCATCGCGTTGTTTGGCGTGGCGGTGCAGAACGGCATCATCATGGTTTCCAATATCAATCGGGTCCGGCGGCAAGGCGTGGCATTGCTGGAAGCGGTGCTGGCGGGTGCCTTCGAACGCTTCCGGCCGGTGCTGATGACGGCCACAGTGGCCTCGGTAGGCATGTTGCCGGCGGCCTTGGCCACCGGTGTCGGCACCGATGTCCAGCGCGGCCTGGCAACGGTGGTGGTGGGCGGCCTGGTTGTCGCGACCATGTTGACGCTGTTCATCCTGCCTGCCTTCTACTATTCGCTGGAAAGCTGGATTGAAAAACGTCGCGGGATAAGCAAAGAAAATGACGGCCGCTAGAGCGGACGATCGAACGAATCTTGAGCAGGTGAAAACATGAACGCAATAGATTTTAAACTTAGGGCTTCAGCGCTGGCGGTGCTGCTGGCACTGGCCGGCTGTGCGGTCGGACCGGATTTCAAGCAGCCGGATGCACCCCAGGTGCGGGGATATACCAAAGAGCCGTTGCAAGCAAAGACTTCTTCTGCCGCCACGGTGGGTGGCGCGACGCAGCAGTTTGTCGATGGCATGGATATTCCTGCCCAGTGGTGGACGCTGTTCAATTCACCGGCATTGAATGCCGTGATCGAAGAAGCGCTCAAGGCCAGCCCCGATTTGCAATCGGCCCAGGCTGCGCTGCGTGCGGCGCAGGAGCAAGTGTCGGTGCAGCAGGGAGCGTTTTTCCCGAGCGTCAACGCCAGCCTGACGTCGACCCGGCAGAAGCAGCCTGAGTCGGCCGGGCAGGGCACTTCGCCATTCAATCTGCATACGGCGCAGGTCAGTGTGTCTTACACATTGGATGCGTTTGGCGGCAATCGGCGCCAGGTAGAGGGTTTGCAGGCGCAGGCTGAACAGCAGAAGTTTCTGCTGGAAGCGGCTTACCTGACGCTGACCTCGAACGTGGTGGCGGCGGCAGTACAGGAAGCCGGGCTGCGGGCGCAAATAACCGCCACGCAGGAAGTACTTAAAGTCCAGACCGAATTACTTGAGTTGTTGCGGCGTCAGTATGCGTTAGGCGACGTCGCCCAGGCCGACGTCCTGGTGCAAGAGGCGGCACTGGCGCAAACACAAGCCAGCTTGCCGCCCTTGCAGAAATCGCTGGCGCAACAACGGGATCGCCTGACCGCTTTGGCCGGGCGCTTCCCAAGCCAGGAGCTGGAGCAGAAATTCGATCTTGCCAGCCTCAGCCTGCCGCAGCAATTGCCGGTCAGCCTGCCGTCCAGCCTGGTGCAGCAACGACCGGATGTGCGTGCAGCTGAAGCGCAGTTGCACGCCGCCAGTGCCGCTGTCGGTGTTGCTACAGCGAACATGCTGCCGCAGATCACCTTGAGCGCAAATATCGGCAGTGCAGCGTCGCAGATGGGCAATCTGTTTACGTCGGGTACCGGTTTGTGGAGTCTGGTTGGCGGGCTGACGCAACCGCTGTTTGCCGGTGGCGCGCTGCTGCATAAGAAGCGTGCTTCGGAGGCCTTGCTGGAGCAAGCTGCTGCGCAATATAAAAGTACAGTGATCCTTGCTTTCCAGAACGTTGCCGACAGTTTGCGCGCCTTGCAATACGATGCCGATGCGTTGCAGGCGCAAGCCATCGCAGAACGCGCTGCCGCACACAGCCTTGATATCTCGCGAAAATCGGTGCAGCTGGGTGCGTCCAGTCCGCAGACTTTATTGACTGCGCAACAAGCCTACCAGCAAGCGGTGATCAATTTGGCGCAAGCGCAGTCCGCGCGGTTTGCCGATACGGCGGCCTTGTTCCAGGCCTTGGGAGGCGGCTGGTGGAATCGCGGAGGAGATGATGGTTTAGGCAAAATAGCAACACAGTAGCGTGCGCACTTGCCATGCCGCACCTGTTTTCTGGTATGATCGGTAGCATTCTGTTGTCGTCGCTGTTATCACCATTTGCAGCAAGTCAACTAAAACGAATTCAACATCTGTAAGAGCGAGAAAGGCATCCCGGTTATGACACCGCGAACTACCACCACAATCTGTGAGCGACACTAGTCGAGGCCTTTTTCTACCTGCATGATGAAAAAAGCGCGGCTGGTCCGCGTTTTTTTTCGTCCGCATTTTTGTAATGCACACGGCAATTCAATTTAATTCAATCCGGCGTCGTCCAGAGTGACCGCCGATATGGGGCTCAAAATGATAGCAGTCAAACTTCCAGATGGTTCACAACGTCAATTCGAGGCGCCGCTGACTGTGGCGCAGGTCGCCGCCAGCATCGGCGCCGGTCTGGCCAAGGCGGCGTTGGCCGGCAAGGTCGACGGCAAGCTGGTGGATACTTCTTTCCTGATCGAGCGCGATGTCGAACTGGCTATCGTCACTGACAAGGATGCCGACGGCCTGGAAGTGATTCGTCATTCGACAGCGCATTTGCTGGCGTACGCGGTCAAGGAACTGTTTCCCGATGCGCAGGTAACTATCGGACCGGTGATCGAAAACGGCTTTTACTACGATTTTGCCTACAAGCGTCCGTTTACTCCGGAAGACTTGCTGGAAATTGAAAAGAAGATGGCTGAGCTGGCGAAGAAGGATGAGCCGGTTACCCGCAAGGTAGTGGCGCGTGACGAAGCAATCGCTTATTTCGAATCAATCGGCGAAGCCTACAAGGCGGAGCTGATCGGCTCGATCCCGCAGGATCAGGAAGTTTCGCTGTACACAGAAGGCAAGTTCACCGACTTGTGCCGCGGCCCGCACGTGCCGTCGACTGGCAAGCTGAAGGTCTTCAAACTGATGAAGCTGGCCGGCGCGTACTGGCGCGGCGATGCAAAAAATGAAATGCTGCAACGTGTGTATGGCACGGCCTGGGCCAAGAAGGATGAGCAAGAGGCTTACCTGCACATGCTGGAAGAAGCGGAAAAGCGCGACCATCGCAAGCTGGGGCGCGCGCTGGATCTGTTCCATTTTCAGGATGAGGCGCCGGGCTTGATTTTCTGGCATGCCAAGGGCTGGACTATCTGGCAACAGGTCGAGCAGTACATGCGCCGTGTCTATAACGACAATGGTTATCAGGAAGTCAAGGCGCCGCAGATCCTGGATCGCTCGTTGTGGGAAAAGACCGGTCACTGGGAGAACTACCGCGAAAGCATGTTCACCACCGAGTCGGAAAACCGTAGCTACGCGCTGAAACCGATGAACTGCCCTGGCCATATCCAGATTTTCAATTCCAGTTTGCATAGCTATCGCGACTTGCCATTGCGCTTCGGCGAATTCGGCCAGTGCCATCGTAATGAGCCGTCCGGCGCCTTGCACGGGATGATGCGGGTGCGCGGCTTTACCCAGGATGATGGCCATATTTTCTGTACTGAAGAACAAGTGCAGGATGAGGTTGCGGCCTTCGACAAGCTGGTGCGCCAAGTATATCTTGATTTCGGCTTTACCGAAGTAGCGGTGAAGTTGGCTTTGCGTCCTGAAAAGCGGGTGGGCGAAGACGATGTCTGGGACAAGGCTGAAAATTCCTTGCGTGAGGCAATCCGTGCTTCCGGCGCAGAGTGGGAAGAGTTGCCGGGCGAGGGCGCCTTCTACGGTCCGAAAATCGAGTATCACCTGAAGGATTCGATCGGCCGTTCCTGGCAGTGCGGCACCATGCAGGTCGATTTTTCGATGCCGGGTCGCCTCGGTTCGGAATATGTGACCGAAGACAATGGCCGCAAAGTACCGGTCATGCTGCATCGTGCTATTGTCGGCTCGCTGGAGCGCTTTATCGGCATGCTGATCGAAAATCACGCCGGTGCGATGCCTTTGTGGCTTGCTCCTGTGCAAGTTGTTGTTTTGAATATCTCCGATGCCCAGTCGGAATATGTGCAGAATGTTGCACAAACGCTGAAAAAACAAGGGTTTAGAGTAGAGACTGATTTGCGTAATGAGAAGATTACCTATAAAATACGGCAGCATTCTTTGCAGAAGCCGCCTTATATACTGGTTGTCGGTGATAAAGAGCGGGATGCAAACACAGTGGCCGTGCGAGCGCGGGGCAATGTCGATCTGGGTGTAATGCCTATCGACGTACTGGTGGAGCGCCTCAGGAATGAGGTCGAAACCAAAGCCTGAACGGGGCAACCCGAAGCGCCAGAGCACGGCTTAATCATTTGATTTTTAAAGGAAACTGCAATAGCTACGGACAAGTCACATCGCATCAACGGCGAAATTACTGCACCAGAATTACGCTTATCGGGTGTCGAAAACGAAGCACTCGGTATCGTCAGCCTGGCTGAGGCCTTCCGCTTGGCGGAAGAGGCAAACGTCGATCTGGTGGAAATCGCGCCGACGGCACAGCCGCCAGTAGCCCGTTTGATGGACTACGGCAAGTTCAAGTACCAGGAGCAGAAGAAGGCGCACGAAGCCAAGTTGAAGCAGAAGGTCATTCTGGTGAAGGAAGTTAAATTTCGCCCGGGTACCGATGATGGGGATTACAACATCAAGCTGCGCAATTTGACCCGTTTCCTGGATGAGGACGGCGATAAAGTTAAAATCACCCTGCGTTTCCGCGGTCGTGAAATGGCGCACCAGGATATCGGTGTGCGCATGCTTGAACGCCTGAAGCAAGACCTGGAGCCGTACGGACAGGTCGAGCAGTGGCCGAAGATGGAAGGGCGCCAGATGATCATGATCATCGGCCCTAAGAAGAAAAAGTAACAAGATTTTAGGTGGCGGGAATGAGAAATTGTTCCGGCCGCCCAAAAGCAGCAGACCAGATTCTGCTGCGAAATCCAGTTGTGGTTGTCGTTCAGCTGGGTTTAAACAAGTGAGAGCAGGCATCCAAGCGTAACGATATGTTGCCACCTGCAATCATGTTAAAAAAGGAGCTGTCCTTAGAGGACAGATAGTGTCATGCCAAAAATGAAGACGAAAAGCAGCGCTAAAAAGCGCTTTCGTGTGCGTCCGGGTGGAACAGTCAAGCGCGGTCAAGCGTTCAAACGCCACATCCTGACCAAGAAGACCACCAAAAACAAACGTCAATTGCGCGGTTCCGTTGGGGTCAATGACCACAACATGGTATCCGTTTCGCGCATGTTGCCGAACGCTTAACCTCATACTAAGGAGTTATTATGCCTAGAGTAAAACGTGGGGTTACAGCTCGTGCCCGTCATAAAAAAATCTTGGTGCAAGCCAAGGGTTACCGCGGTCGTCGCAGTAAAGTCTATCGCGTAGCCAAGCAAGCGGTTATGCGCGCTGGTCAATATGCATACCGTGACCGTCGTAACAAGAAGCGCGTATTCCGTGCATTGTGGATCGCCCGTATCAACGCCGCTTCCCGTGAGCATGGCGTTACATACAGCGTATTCATGAACGGTCTGAAGCGTGCTTCGATCGAACTGGACCGTAAGGTTCTGGCTGATATGGCAGTGATGGACAAGCCAGCGTTTGCTGCGATTGTCAATCAAGTCAAGGCCAACATCGCTGCGTAAGTTACTTACGTAGTTTTGCTATCGCTGCAGGGTTTATTCTGCAGCGTGGCAATCCCGAGCGGGGCAGAGGTCAACACCTTGTGCCCCGTTTGTGTTTTTAACCGTCAATCTTTTAAAGAATGGCGTATTTCGGCTTCCACTGGAGCAGGAAAACTGCATGAACTCCCTAGAACAACTAGTAACGCAAGCCCAAGCTGATTTCATTGCCGCTGTCGATGCCGCCGCGCTTGAAAATGCGAAGGCCAAGTATCTCGGCAAGACCGGTCAGATCACCGAGCAAATGAAGGGGTTGGGCAAACTGGCTGCGGACGAACGCAAAGTCCAGGGCGCAGTCATCAACCAGGCCAAAGAGCAGATCGAAGCCGCGCTGACAGCGCGCCGTGATGCCTTGGCCAACGCACAGATGCAAGAGCGTCTGAATGCCGAAGCGATCGACGTCACCTTGCCGGGCCGCGGCCGTGGCGTAGGCGGTATCCATCCGGTGATGCGCTCGTGGCAACGTATCGAAGAAATTTTCCGTTCGATCGGTTTCGACGTGGCTGACGGCCCCGAAATCGAAACCGACTGGACCAACTTTACCGCATTGAACAGCCCGGAGAATCATCCGGCGCGCTCGATGCAGGACACCTTCTATATCGATGGCAAGGATAGCGACGGCAAGCAACTGCTGCTGCGCACCCACACCAGCCCGATGCAGGTCCGTTATGCGCGCATGAACAAGCCGCCGATCAAGGTTATCGCACCGGGTCGTACTTACCGCGTTGATAGCGACGCCACCCACTCGCCGATGTTCCATCAGGTTGAAGGTTTGTGGATCGCCGAAGACATCAGCTTCGCCGACCTCAAGGGTGTGTACCTGAATTTCGTCAAGGCGTTCTTTGAAACCGACGACTTGCAAGTGCGTTTCCGTCCATCTTATTTCCCGTTCACCGAGCCTTCGGCCGAGATCGACATTGCCTTCGGCAGCGGTCCGCTGAAAGGGCGCTGGCTGGAAGTATCCGGCGCCGGCCAGGTGCATCCTAACGTGGTGCGCAACATGGGCCTGGATCCGGAACAGTTCATCGGCTTCGCGTTCGGCTCCGGTATCGAACGCCTGACGATGCTGCGTTACGGCATCAACGATCTGCGCCTGTTCTACGAAGGCGATCTGCGCTTCCTGAAACAATTTAACTAAAAGCTCCTCGCCGAAGACGCGTGGATTGTCTTGGAATCTTGCTCCTGATTTTGTTCCGACAATCCAGCGTTCCCTGCTTCTGTGACTAAAGGTTTTTGAAGGTTTTACCTATGCAATTCTCTGAAAGCTGGCTGCGTTCCATGGTCGATCCGAAGATGACTTCGGACGAATTGTCCCATTTGCTGACCATGTCCGGTCTCGAAGTGGAAGAGGTCGAGCCGGTTGCGCCGCCCTTTACCAATATCGTGGTCGGCCTGGTGGTCGAGACCGCCAAACATCCGAATGCCGATCGCCTGAACGTTTGCCAGGTCGATGTCGGCACCGGCACCATGCTCAATATCGTGTGCGGTGCACCGAATGTGCGTCCCGGCCTCAAGGTTCCTTGCGCCATGGTTGGCGCCATCCTGCCGCCCGGCGCGGACGGCAGGCCGTTCGAGATCAAGCTCGGCCAGCTACGCGGCGTCGAGTCGCAAGGCATGCTGTGTTCAGCGCGTGAATTGAAATTGTCGGAAGACCAGGGCGGCTTGCTCGAGTTGCCTGACGATGCGCCCGTCGGTCAGAATTTCCGTGATTATTACGAACTGAACGACCTCAAGTTCACCATCAAGCTGACGCCGAACAAGGCTGATTGCCTGTCGGTGCTGGGTGTAGCCCGTGAAGTATCGGCGCTGACCGGTACCCCGCTGAAGCAACCGGTGTTCAAGGTTGTGGCTGCGACCATCGCTGAAACCTTGCCGGTCAAGATTTCGGCGCCGGATTTGTGCGGCCGTTTCTCCGGTCGCGTGATCCGTGGTTTGAACGCCAAGGCTGCGACGCCGCATTGGATGAAGCAACGCCTGGAGCGCAGCGGTCAGCGTTCGATCTCGGCCCTGGTCGATATTTCCAACTATGTGATGCTGGAGCTGGGCCGTCCAACGCACGTGTTCGACCTCGACAAGATCCACGGCGGCCTCGATGTCCGCTGGGGCAAGGCAGGCGAATCGCTCAAACTGTTGAACGGCAATACCGTCAGCGTCGACGAGTGGATCGGTGTGATCGCCGATGACCAGCAAATCGAATCGCTGGCCGGCATCATGGGCGGCGACGCTACTGCGGTCTCGCTGGAAACGCAGAATATCTATCTGGAAGCCGCATTCTGGTGGCCGCAAGCGATACAGGGCCGTGCCCGTCGCTTCAATTTTTCGACCGATGCCGGTCATCGCTTCGAGCGTGGCGTCGATTTCGCGACCACGGTTGAACACATCGAGCGCATCACCGCCTTGCTGGTTGAAATTTGCGGTACGCCTGCGACCCAGATCGGTCCGATTGACGATCAAAGCGTCAACTTGCCAAAGCGCGATCCGGTCAAGGTCCGTACTGCGCGTGCAGTCCGGGTCATCGGCGTGCCTTTGTCGGATAGCCAGATCGCCGACATCTTCCCCCGCCTGGGCCTGGCCTTCACGCAAGAGAGCGGTGTATTTTCCGTGACGCCGCCATCGTATCGTTTCGATATCGAGATCGAGGAAGACCTGATCGAAGAAATCGCGCGCGTCTACGGCTTTGAAAATATCCCGGCCTTGCCGCCGGTGGCGCCTAACGCCATGTATATCGCGCCGGAAAACCAGCGTTCGCTGTTCACGATTCGTCGTCAGCTGGCCGACCTGGATTATCAGGAAGTGATCAATTTCAGCTTCGTCGAGGAAGCCTGGGAAGCCGATTTTGCCGGCAACCTGGCGCCAATCAAGGTGGTCAACCCGATCGCCAGTCAGATGGGCGTGATGCGCTCGACGCTGGTGGGAAGCCTGATTGCCAATGTCAAATACAATCTCAACCGCAAGCTGAACCGGGTCCGGATTTTTGAAACCGGCGCCGTCTACATGCGTAACCAGGAAGTCCAGAACGGCCCGCTGGCTGTGGCCGGATACGATCAGCCTAAGCGTGTAACAGGCCTGGCTTACGGCCCGCAAGCTGATGAACAATGGGGCCAGGCCAGCCGTACCGTCGATTTCTTCGATGTGAAAGCGGATCTGGAAGCCTTGTTTGCACCTGCCTCTTTGCGTTTTGCCAAAATCGAACACCCGGCGTTGCATCCCGGCCGCTCGGCGCATGTGCTGCTGGGCGATCAGGTAGTCGGCTTCATCGGCGAGCTGCATCCGCGTCTGCAACAGAAATATGAACTGCCATTGGCGCCGGTTTTGTTTGAAGTCGACGGCTTGGCGTTGCAGCAACGGCAAGTGCCTGCTTATGTCGAAATTTCGAAATTCCCGGCCGTGGTGCGGGACCTCGCCGTGGTGGTCAAACAAGCGGTTTATGCGCAGAATTTATTGGATGTTTTTGCTGCTGAGCAGCAACATAATCCTGCCTGCCGAATTCTGCAAGCCATTGTTTTATTTGATGAATATCATGGCAAAGGACTGGAAAATGACGAAAAAAGTCTTGCTTTCCGGTTTACCTTGCAAGATACTGAAAATACCCTTCAAGAAGACACCGTAGAAGCCGCCATGTCGGCTTTGATTGCGGCTGTCGGTAAGGTGCCTACAGCAAAACTGCGCACCTGATCTGTAATTGAATGGCTTTAGTAATGATAAAACCTGCAGCAAAATGCCGGTGCACGCGATATACCCGCAGCACCGGCGGCCGCAATCTCAAAAAGACAGGGGCGTAACAACAGAATGAATGATATGCAGACAGTAGAATTTGAATCCGTTCTGGACGCCGATCTGAATCGGGCGATGCGCGAAGCGCAAGCCCGTTCGCAGGCAGAAAAGAATTTGCCGACATTGACCAAGGCGGAACTGGCTGAACTTTTGTTTGAACAGGTTGGCCTCAACAAGCGTGAAGCCAAAGACATGGTTGAAACGTTTTTCGATGAAATCCGCGACGCGCTGGAACGTGGCGAGTCGGTGAAATTGTCGGGTTTCGGTAATTTTCAATTGCGCGACAAGCCGCAACGTCCGGGCCGTAATCCAAAAACCGGGGAAGAAATTCCCATCACTGCGCGTCGCGTGGTGACTTTTCACGCCAGTCAAAAACTCAAGGGCATGGTTGAAGCCGCAAGCCTGCAACCAATCCAGCCTATCCAACAGTTTGCCGCCGTTCTCCAAACTAATTCATGAACGATAAAGTGAGTAAGTCCGAGCTTGTCGTATTGCCGCCGATCCCGGCCAAGCGCTATTTCACCATTGGCGAGGTCAGCGAGCTGTGCGGTGTCAAGCCGCATGTGCTGCGTTACTGGGAGCAGGAATTTACGCAGCTTAAGCCGGTTAAGCGACGCGGCAATCGCCGCTATTACCAGCACCACGAGGTGCTGTTGATCCGCCGTATCCGTGAGCTGCTGTACGAACATGGTTTTACCATCAGTGGCGCTCGTAACAAGCTTGATGGCCGTCTTGGCGGCAGTGCTGAAGCCGAGCTTGCCCCGCCTAAACAGGATGAAATCAATCTTGTCGAGGTGCGTCACGAGCTGGAACAGATACTGAATTTGCTGATGCCCAAGGTAGAGCAAGCAGTTGAATGAATGTTGAAAAAAACGAGGGAGAGAAATCTCCCTTTTTTGTATTTTGGATGTTGAGTTCGGATCTTGCCTTGTCCGTTTTCCATCCGCCTCTTTTACTTACTCCCCGATCATGCTTAGCGACCCGCGTTTTCCCAATCTCTTCATCCTCAATCATCCGCTGATCCAGCATAAGCTGACGCACATGCGGAGTAAGGAAACATCTACCCGCACATTCCGTCAGCTGCTGCGTGAAATCACGCTGTTGATGGGGTATGAAATCACGCGTGACTTGCCGCTGACTACGCAGTTGATCGAGACGCCGATGCAGAGTATGGAGGCGCCGGTGATTGCGGGGCGTAAGCTGGCGGTGGTGCCGGTGTTGCGGGCGGGGATTGGCATGAGCGATGGGTTGCTGGATCTGGTGCCTTCGGCGCGGGTGGGGCATATTGGCGTGTATCGCGATCCTGCTACGCATCAGCCGGTTGAATATCTTGTGCGGTTGCCGGATTTGGCGGAGCGTATCTTTATCGTTTGTGATCCGATGGTGGCGACTGGTAATTCGGCGGTGCATGCGGTTGATGTGTTGAAGAAGCGCGGTGTCAGCGATGAGCAAATCATTTTCCTGGCGCTGGTGGCTGCGCCTGAGGGGGTGCAGGTGTTCCAGAACGCGCATCCGGGGGTCAAGCTGTATGTGGCAAGTCTGGATTCGCACCTGGACGAACATGCGTATATCGTTCCCGGTTTGGGCGATGCCGGCGATCGTATTTTCGGCACCAAGTAAGCGGCAACGAGGGTTCGTCGTTATTTAAAACGTTTGCTACTCTGTGGGTACATGCCGGGGGCGGCCCGGCAGCCGCTCACTTTCTTTGCTTCGCCAAAGAAAGTAAGCAAAGAAAGGCGACCGCAAAGCCACTGCCTTCCCTTCGGTCAGGTCCCCAAATGTGGCGCGTATCAGTCGGGTGGGGAAACCAACTCGCTTCGCTCAAACATGTTCCCCCACAATTCCCGACTGACACGCGCCACATTTGGCAGCGTCCCCACGCGGAATGCACGTCAAAAGCCGCGTCAAAAACAACCCCACGCAGTTATTTAGGGTCAGAGTCAACTTTCGCAGGCTTTATCGCGAAACTTGACTCTGACCCTAATTAACGGACCACGGAGTACACCCCATGGCAGTCGAGATTTAAATCACCCCAACAATTTCAAAACCCGCTCCGCCACAGCAACCGACGAAGCCGGATTCTGCCCGGTAATCAAATTACCGTCAGTAACCGCATAGCTCTGCCAATCCGCCAACTTGCTGTAATTCCCACCCAGCCGCTTCAACTCAGCTTCCACCAAAAACGGCACAATATCCGTCAATTGCACAGCTGCTTCTTCACTATCCGAAAAGCCGGTAACCTTCTTACCCTTCACCAACGGACTACCATCTGCCGCTCGTGCATGCCGCAATACGCCCGGCGCATGACATACCGCCGATACCGGCTTACCCGCGGCATACATGGTTTCAATCAATGCAATCGAATCCTTGTCTTCCGCCAGGTCCCACAACGGCCCGTGGCCGCCCGGGTAGAACACTGCGTCATAAGACGCCGCTTGCACGGTCGATAGTTTGATGGTCGATGCCAGTGCCGCCTGCGCGGCCGCATCTTTGCGAAACCGTTCAGTGGCCTCGGTTTGCGCGTCGGCTTCGTCGCTCTTCGGATCGAGCGGCGGTTGGCCGCCCTTTGGCGATGCCAGCGTGATCGTGGCGCCGGCGTCCAGGAAGGCGTAGTAGGGCGCGGCAAATTCTTCCAGCCAGAAGCCGGTCTTCTTGCCAGTGTTGCCCAACTGGTCGTGGGAGGTGAGTACCATTAATATTTTCATCTGAATTCCTTTTGTGCGTGTCTGCGTAACAGATTGATGACTCGATGGTTCACTCGTCGCCGGCGCGTATCACCAGCTTGCCGAAATTCTTGCCTTCTAATAAGCCGATAAAGGCTTGTGGCGCATTCTCCAGACCGTCTACGATGTCTTCCCGGAATTTGATTTTCCCGGCGGCGAACCAGCCGCTCATCTCCTTGAAAAATTCCGGATAGCGATGGTAGTAGTCAAAGATGATGAAGCCTTGCATCTTGATGCGGCGTACCAGCAGTCTGCCCATCAGTCCCGGCAGATTGTCCGGTCCTTGCGGTTTGTCGGTGGCGTTATAGTTGGCGATCAGGCCGCATACCGGTACCCGGGCGTGCAGGTTCAGCAGGGGCAATACGGCGCTGAATACGGCGCCGCCGACGTTTTCAAAATACACGTCGATGCCTTTATCGCAGGCGGCCGCGAGCTGTTGCGGGAAATCGGCGGCGCGGTGGTCTACGCATGCGTCAAAACCGAGTTCTTCCACCGCATACTTGCATTTGTCCGCGCCGCCGGCGATGCCGACTACGCGGCAACCTTTGATCTTGGCAATCTGCCCGACCACTGAACCCACCGCGCCGGTAGCGGCTGCCACCACTACGGTTTCGCCGGCTTGCGGCTGGCCGATGTCGAGCAAGCCCATGTAGGCGGTGAAGCCGGGCATGCCTAGCAGGCCCAGGGCGTAGGACGGCTTGGCGAGTTTGGCGTCGAGTTTGGTCAGGCCCTTGCCATCCGACAGTTCGTAGTCTTGCCAGCCACTGTAGCTGAGGACCAGATCTCCGACTTTGTAGTCGGCATGTTCGGAAGCTGCGACGCGCGACACGGTGCCGCCGACCATCACTGCGCCGACCTCGACCGACGGCGCATATGAGGGAGCATCACTCATGCGGCCGCGCATGTAGGGATCGAGCGACAGGTAGACGGTACGAAGCAATATTTGGCCGGCGGTTGGCGTCGGTACCGGGGCTTCATCGATCTTGAAATTGTTGACAGTTGGCGCGCCGTGCGGACGCGAGGCCAGCAGGATGCGGCGATTGACGGTCTTGCTCTGGGTTGTGCTTTGCGACATGTTGGCTACTCCTTCGGTGGAATAAGTGCCGGCGATGTTCTGCCGGCTTGGGCGAAATTAGATAAATATTAAATTGGATGCCAAATTTACAATGCGGCTTCGAGAATGCTGCGGCTGACAGCCAGAGTATGGTCCTGATGCTCGCCTAGCGCTGTCATGCCGTGTTTGTCCAGCTGCCCGAGTACGGTCTCGACCGCGTCCTGGCCTAGTTCATAGTCCGACAGCCTGGTCTTGATGCCCAGGCTTTCAAAGAAGTCACGGGTGCGTTCGATGGCCAGGTCGATACGCGCGTCTTCGCTGCCTTCGGTGATTTGCCAGACGCGCTCGGCGTATTGCAGCAGCTTGGCGCGCTTGCTGTTGCGCCGTACGGACAGCAGTGAAGGTAGCACGATCGCCAGCGTGCGGGCATGATCGATATCGTATTGTGCAGTGAGTTCATGGCCCAGCATATGTGTGGCCCAGTCTTGCGGCACGCCAGCGCCGATCAGGCCGTTGAGCGCCAGGGTGGCGACCCACATCAGGTTGGCGCGGGCATCGTAGTCGTTCGGCTCGGCCAGCACGCGCGGTCCGGTTTCGATCAGGCTCAGCAGCAGACCTTCGGCAAAACGATCTTGCACCTGGCCTTGCACAGGATAGGTCAGGTATTGCTCGACGGTGTGGACAAACGCATCGACCACGCCGTTGGCAATCTGGCGCTCGGGCAGTGTGAAAGTCTTGCTCGGATCGAGGATCGAAAATTGCGGGAATACCAGCGGGCTGTGGAACGCCAGCTTGGCCTGTATCGATTTGCGGGTGACGACGCCGCCGTTATTCATTTCCGATCCGGTGGCCGGCAATGTCAACACGCTGCCAAAAGGCAGGGCGCTGGTGATGTTGGCGCCGCGCCGGACAGCGATGTCCCATGGTTCACCTTTAAAATTTGCGGCGGCTGCGACGAATTTGGTGCCATCGATGACTGAACCACCACCCACCGCCAGCAGGAAGTCGATGTTCTCGGCACGTACCTGAGCCACTGCCTGCATCAGCGTTTCGTAACTTGGATTGGGCTCGATACCGGCAAATTCATGGATTTCGCGCTTGCCAAGCGCTGCTTTGACTTCCGCCAAAGTGCCGGTCTTCTGGGCGCTGGAACCGCCGTACAGAATCAGTACACGGGCGTTATGCGGAACCAGATCGGCTAGTTTAGCGATGGTGTCACGGCCAAAAACGATTTTGGTGGGGTTGTAGAATTCAAAATTCAGCATGTTGGTTCCTTGAAAGTAGACCGCTCAACTAGTCGAGCGGTAAAAAAAGCACGAGCTTGTGTCGTGCCTTAGTTTTGGGGCGTTGGTGTCGGGTGACTCTATGGCTTCGGTATCGCCAGCACATCCAAGGTAATCTCCATAGCGTTTTCAAGAGCGCTGCGATCCTGCTGGAGCTTGCCTAGCAGGCTGGCGCCAAGCCATAGCTGGTAAAGCATTTGTGCAGTTTTTTGCGGTTCCAGTTCAACCCGCAGGGAGCCGTCGGCGATCCCCTCGGCGATACAGTCCGCCAGGCGCGCCATCACTTGCCGCGTGCCTTCGCATAAAACCAGGCGCATATCGTCGGACAGGTCGGCGACTTCGGCGCTGAGTTTGACTACCAGGCATTTATCCATGGCTTCCGAGCCGGATTGCGTATCGAGCCAGTGGCTCCAGTAGCGCAGCAGCCGTTCGCGGGCAGGCTCTTGCGCCGGCTGCACCGCTATTTGCAGGACTTCTTCCAATGCTTGCAGGTAGTCGTCGACATACTGCTCCATCAACGCCCGACCGTATTGTTCCTTCGATCCGAAGTAGTGGTAGAAGGAACCCTTGGGTATCGCTGCCGCACTCAAGATCTCGCTAAGCCCGACGGCCGAGAAACCTTTGACGGCAATGATTTTCTGGCCGGCGTCGAGGATGTGGCGCTTGGTTGTATCGTAGTTTGCTCTCATGATTTACGGATTCTAATCTAAATTAGACCGGTCGTCTAATTTCTCCTGATTTTGCCGTAGTTGCCGTACGGAAAAATTGATGTCGATTCGATACCTGAGGTCACGCCTGTAGTGCTTTGGCGACGTCTACCCATGCGTATGCATATCCGTTATGCTAGTGAGGTTTATTGTGCAATATTCTTGTCTGAACGTTGGCAATCCTATTCTAATTCTAGCGCCGCCCATGACATCCCGTACCAACCATCATCTCGATACCTACTTGCTACGCGTTTTGCACACCTTGTTGGTGGAAAAGAGCGTATCGCGCACTGCAATCAAGCTGGGGCAATCGCAGCCGACCATCAGCAACACGCTCAAGCGCCTGCGCGAGCTGACCGGCGACGCCATCCTGGTGCGCGGCAAAACCGGCATGGTGCCTACCGAACGCGGGCAGGAGTTGCTGGCGCTGGCGAAACAGGGACTGGAAGTCATCGAACGAATCGCCGCGCCGGTGGCGGCCTTCGAGGCCGACAGCACGGCTCGGGTATTTCATATCGCCACGCCCGATTATCTGAACATGCTGCTGATCCCGTCCATCATCGAGCAGCTGCGCCGGCGCGCGCCCGGCGCCAGCCTGATGGTGCACGCGCTGGATGCCAATCTGGACTACGCCAGCGCACTGGAAAACGGCCGCTTCGACCTGGTGATCGGCAACTGGCCTGATCCGCCCGAGCATTTGCATCTGGCGCAATTGTTCGATGACGATGTGGTCTGCATGATGCATCGCGATCATCCGGTCGCCAAGAAGGGCTTGACCCTGAAGTATTATCTGGAAATGCCGCACCTGGCGCCGACGCCCTATATTGAAGGGCACCGCAGCGGTATCGATGCGGCCTTGGCCGAGCAAGGCTTGAAGCGCAACGTGCAGGTGACGATTCCGTACTTTGCCCTGGTGCCGCACGTGCTGGCGAAATCGGATTTGATTTTTACCACCGGCCGGCAATTTGCCGAGCACGTCATCGCGGATTGGCCGATAGGCATGTTTACGCTACCGTTCGATATGCCGAAGATGCGTTTTTACATGCTATGGCATGCGCGCTCGCATGTGGCGCCGGACGTGGTGTGGCTGCGCCGACTGATTGCCGAAGTGTCGGCCGACTTGGGCAAGTCGGGCAAAAAATAAGAAAGCGGGGTGAGCACTTCGTGACCACCCTGCTCAGCTATCTCAATTATCGCTGTAGTCGATCGTTGGCCGCTGAGGCGATTTGCGTGAAGTCGCGCGCATGTATTGCGGCGCCCATGAAGTGACATCGTGCAGCGCCTCGGCTGCGTGCAGCGGCCAGTAGGGATCGCGCAACAGTTCGCGCGCCATCAATACCAGATCGGCTTGTTCGGTGCGCAAGATGTGTTCGGCCTGGCCGGGATCGGTGATCATGCCGACCGTGCCGCTGGCGATACCGGCCTCTTTTCTGACCCTGGCTGCGAATTGGGTCTGGTAGCCGGGGCCCACCGGGATGGTGGCAGCAGCAATATTGCCGCCGCTGGAAACGTCGATCAGATCGACTCCGGCCTCACGCAGCAGGCTGCTCAAGGCCACGGTTTCGTCGACATTCCAGCCGCCGTCAATCCAGTCCGTCGCGGACAGGCGTACCAGCAATGGCAGTTGCTCTGGCCAGACCTGACGCACAGCCGTTACCACTTCCAGCACCAGCCGCGCACGATTTTCAAACGAACCGCCGTACTGGTCGGTGCGATGATTACTGATCGGCGACAAAAACTGATGCAACAGATAACCATGCGCCGCGTGGATTTCAACTACCTTGAATCCGGCTTGATGCGCGCGCAATGCTGCATCGGCAAATGCCTTGACGATGCTCTTGATGCCATCGACGGTGAGCGCCCTGGGTGTGGTATAGCTGGCGTCGAACGGAATCGCCGACGGCCCGTCGGTTTGCCAGCCGCCTTGATCCGGCTCGACCCGGCCTTGCTGTTCTTCCCACGGGCGCCAGACGCTGGCCTTGCGGCCGGCATGGGCCAGCTGGATGCCCGCCACCGTACCTTGCTGCTCGATAAAATGGGTGATGCGGCGCAGCGGCGCGATATGTTCATCTTTCCAGATGCCGAGATCCTGGGGCGAAATGCGGCCTTCCGGCAGCACCGCGCTAGCTTCAAAAATGATCAGGCCGGCGCCGCCGACTGCGCGGCTGCCAAGGTGCACCAGATGCCAGTCGTTGGCGAAGCCGTCTTCTGCCGAATACTGGCACATCGGTGCAACCGCAATCCGGTTCGCCAGCGTCACATCGCGTAACTTCAGTGGGGAAAATAAGAAGGTCATGTTCTTTTCCTGTAGATGTTGTCTATGCCTCGACCAGGCCATTGAACTGCAGTGCCGCCAGGCTGGCGTACAAGCCGTTCTGGGCGACCAGCTCGGCGTGAGTGCCAGTTTCGACTATATGGCCGTGTTCCAGCACGATGATGCGGTCGGCGCGCTGCACGGTAGCCAGGCGATGGGCGATGACCAGGGTAGTGCGGCCAACCATCGCCGCTTCCAGTGCGCCTTGCACTGCGCGCTCAGATTCGGCATCGAGCGCGCTGGTGGCTTCATCCAGCAGCAGCAGTGGCGGATTTTTCAATAGTGCACGGGCAATCGCAATACGCTGCCGCTGGCCGCCGGACAGGCGTACGCCGCGCTCGCCGAGGAACGACTGGTAGCCTTCCGGCAGACGCTCGATGAATTCATGGGCGGCAGCCATTTTTGCCGCGGCGATGACTTCAGCGTCGGTGGCGCCGACACGGCCGTAGCGAATGTTTTCCATCGCATTGGCGGAGAAAATGATGGTGTCTTGCGGCACGATGCCGATGGCATTGCGCAAGGTATGCAGATCGAGATATTTGATGTCGACGCCATCGAGTTTGATGCTGCCCTGCTGCGGATCGTAAAAGCGCAGCAGCAGCTGGAACAGGGTAGTTTTGCCGGCGCCGGAAGGGCCGACCACGGCGACGGTCTCACCCGGCCGGATGTCTAGCGACAGGCCGGACAGGGCGGCGCTCTCCGGGCGCGACGGATAGCGGAAACCGATGTTTTCCAGAGTCAATGCCGCACCTTGTACAGTGCGCGGCGGCAGCGTATCCGGCAGCAACACGGATTGCACCGGCGACTGCGCCGCCAATAATTCCAGCAGGCGTTCAGTGGCGCCGGCGGCGCGTTGAGCATCGCCCATGACTTCAGCCAAGGCGCCGATGGAACCCGCCAGCAAGGCGGCGTACAAGATGAACTGGCCGAGCTCGCCACCGCTCATGCGGCCCTGAACCACGGCGTGGGCGCCCAGCCACAGCACGAACACGATGGCGCCGAATACCAGCAGGATCGCCATCATGGTCAGTAGGGAACGCGCGCGTATCCGTTCCATCGCCGTGCCGAAAGCATTTTCAATCGAAACATCGAAGCGTTGCGCTTCAATATTCTCGTGGGTGAACGCTTGCACCGTCGGCATCGCATTGAGAATTTCGCCCGCCATCGCCGAAGCGTCGGCCACCCGGTCCTGTGATGCGCGCGACAGCTTGCGCACGCGGCGGCCGTACCAGACGATCGGCAGTACCACCAGCGCCAGCATGACCAGGATGATCGCACTCAGCTTGACGCTGGTGATGAACAACATGATCATGCCGCCGATGAACAGCAGGGCGTTGCGCAAGGCCATCGAAATACTGGTGCCGACCAGCGCCTGGATCAATGTGGTATCGGTGGTGATGCGCGACAGCACTTCGCCAGTCTTGGTAGTTTCAAAGAACTGCGGGCTTTGTGTGACGACGTGCGAGTAGACCGCGCTACGCAAGTCGGCCGTGACCCGTTCGCCAAGCCAGGACACCATGTAAAAGCGCGCCGCGGTGGCTACGCCCAATACACAGGCGACGCCGAACAAGGCCAGGAAATACAGGTCGATATGATTGGCGCCCTGGATGCCGCCGGTGCTGAAGCCCAGATCGATCATCTGCCGGAATGCGTACGGAATCGCCAGGGTGGCGCCGGCCGCTACCAGCAGGGCCAGGCTGGCCATCACAAATTGCCGTTTATACGGGGCCAGGAAGGGAACTAGCCCGATGAGCGTGCTTAAACTACGTTTTTCAGGTTCTTTGGAAGTTATGGTTGTCATGTCGGTTTCAGTGGGGGGCAGCGTATTTAGCTGCAAGCTTCGTCTGCAACGCTATTTAAAAAAATGTATTTGTGCCAATATTCTATGTATTTGTATTGCTCTTGGTTAAGAGCTCGGTTCCAAAATTGAACGGGAACTTCATCCATCAAACGAATATCGATATGCTTTGTACAGCTTGCCTGGTTTTGCGTAGCAGTTTGCGTTTGCTAGTGTAGTGGATGTTGCGCCACAGCGCAGGCTCTCAATGGAGCGGAACTGAATTCCTGTAGTGAAATGTGTAATTTCTTAATGATTGCCATCTCAGGAGAATCCTTTGGCTCAATTGTCGCAACCAGCGCAAAATTGCGTTGCACAGGACGAGATTCAGCAGCAACTGGTGGCCGGCCTGCTGGCAGCGCACGCGCACACCTCTCCCAAATATCTCTACGACGTTCTCGGTTCACGCCTGTTCGCTGCGATTTGCGAGCTACCTGAGTATTATCCGACGCGTACCGAAGCGGCGATTTTCGCGCTGCATGCGCAGCAGATTGCCGCTGCAGTCGGACCCGATGCGATCCTGATCGATCTGGGGGCGGGCAATTGCAGCAAGGCGGCACGCTTGTTTCCGGACTTGCGGCCCAGGCAATATGTAGCTGTCGATATTTCGGTGCAATTTCTGGAGGAAGCGGTGAGCGCGCTGCGGCAACAATTTCCCCAGATCGAGATGACATGCCTGGGCATGGATTTTTCGTCCGAACTGGAGCTACCGGCAACCCTAGGCATGGATCGCCGGCAGTTTTTTTATCCGGGGTCTTCGATAGGTAATTTCGCGCCGCTGGAGGCATTGATGTTCCTGCGCCGGATTCGTCACGCCTGCAAGGGTATCGGCAGCGGCGACGGCAGCGGCCTGCTGATCGGGGTCGATCTGATCAAGGACAAGGCGATACTGAATCCTGCATATGACGACTCGCTGGGCGTCACAGCGGCGTTCAACCTGAATTTGCTGCACCATGTAAATCGCTTGCTGGATGCCGACTTCCGTCCAAAGGACTGGCGTCACCGGGCTTTTTATAATAGCGAACAGCATCGCATAGAAATGCATCTGGAAGCCAGGAAAGAGCTCACCGTCCATTGGCAGAGCGGCGGCCAGCGGCGTTTTGGGAAGGGCGAGCGGATCCATACCGAAAGCAGCTACAAATACACCCGCGAAGGATTTGTCGACATGTTGCAGCAAGCCGGATTCGGTGCGGTGCAGACTTGGTGCGATCCAAACAACTGGTTCATGGTTTGCCATGCCCAGGTAGCCTGAACTGGCCAGACAGGAGCGCGATGCACAAGTTGACAAATAAGCTGGAAAACAAGTTGGCAAATCAGCTGGCAACAGCGTTTTCCACGATACGCGACCACACCGGCACGCTTGCGCGGCCATTGTCGGCAGAGGATTGCTGCGTGCAGTCGATGCCGGACGCCAGTCCTGCAAAATGGCATCTAGCGCATACCACCTGGTTTTTTGAAACCTTCATCCTTGAACAATTTGAAACCGGCTTCCGACCGTTTCATCCAGCCTTCCGGGTTCTGTTCAATTCGTATTATGAAGGGGTAGGCGAGCAACATCCGCGCGCGCAACGCGGCTTGATGACCCGGCCTTCGCTGGCCGAAGTACAAGCCTATCGGCAAAACGTCGATCAGCGGCTGCTGGCTTTGCTGGGGCAAACACTGGCGTCGGACCGGATGCAGCAATTGACCGCGCTGGTCGAACTTGGATTACAGCATGAGCAGCAGCATCAGGAGTTGATGCTGACCGATATCAAGCATCTGCTATCCATGAATCCTTTGCAGCCACCGTATCTGGCATGGGATGGAATGACAGAAGAGACCGCCGCCGCCGCGACAGCCTTGCAATGGCAGTCATTTGAGGCGGGAATTGTCGAGATCGGGCATGCCGGCAACGGATTTTTTTTCGATAACGAAACGCCGCGCCATCGGCAGTTCGTCGAACCGTTTTCAATGGCGTCGCGGCTGGTCAGCAAAGGTGAATACCTGGCCTTTGTGGAGGCCGGCGGCTATCAGAATCCTTTGTTGTGGCTGGCGGCCGGCTGGGACTGGGTGCAGCAGCAGAAACTGACGCGGCCGCTATATTGGCAGGCGGCGCATGCGCAATTCGATTCTGCCTGGCGCGAATTTACCTTGCACGGTTTGCAGCCGTTGGCCTTGCATGAGGCGGTAACCCATATTTCCTTTTTTGAGGCTGAGGCTTATGCACGTTGGGCCGGCGCACGGCTGCCTACCGAGGCGGAATGGGAGCTTGCGGCTGCGGCTCAGATATCAGATTCTGCAGTGGATTACTTCGGCATTGCCTGGCAATGGACCACCAGCAGCTACGCGCCATATCCCGGCTATGTGGCATTGCCGGGAGCCGTGGGCGAATACAACGGTAAGTTCATGGTGAATCAGTATGTGTTGCGCGGTTCTTCATCCGCCACGCCTGAAGGCCATGCGCGCCTGAGTTATCGCAATTTTTTCCCTGCGACTGCGCGCTGGCAGTTCAGCGGAATCCGGCTGGCGCGTTCCTGAATCTTTGCCGCTTATAGTTTGCTTAAATGTTCGATCAGGAAATCCACGAACACGCGCACTGCCGGCAGCAAACCTCTCTGGGTCGGGTAGACCACCTGCACATGGCCGGCTGGCATGGTCCATTCCGGCAGCACATGTATCAGGGTTCCCTCGCGCAGTTCTTCCATGCAGTAGTCGCTTGGCAGCATGGTCAAGCCCAGGCCGCGTAGCGCCGCGTGTTTGCGCAATGCAAAATCTTCGACTGCCAGCCGCGGTTCCGCCACCAGCTCATAGCGGTCGTTATGCGGGCCGTCGAGTTGCAGGTGGACGCGGCGATCACGCTCGGCGGCGCCAAGGACGGGCAGTTTCACCAGATCGCGCGGATGCTGCGGAACGGCGTACCTGGACATCAGCTCAGGCGCAGCCACCAGCAGGCCGGTAGCGGAACGCAAGCGCCTGGTCGCCAGGTTCGGATCTTCATCTTCTGGAGCTCTTACCCTGACTGCGACATCGATCCCTTCTTCCAGCAGGTTGACGCGGCGGTTGGTGAACACCAAATCGATATTCACCTTCGGATAGCGCTCCAGGAAGGCCGGCAGCGCTATGGCCACTTCGGACTGGGCAATCGGCACCACGCAGCTTACACGCACCGTGCCGCTCGGCTCCGCCAATGAGCTGGTGACCGCCAATTCGGCCGCCTCGGCAGCGGCAATCACTACCTGGCAATGCTGGTAGTAGCGATTGCCGAGGTCGGTCATGGCGATGCCGCGTGTATTGCGTTGTAGCAATCTGGCACCCAACCGGCTTTCCAGTTCCGATATGCGCCTGGACAAGCGTGATTTGGGGATGCCCAAGCTGCGGCCGGCGGCCGTGAAACCACCTTCCTGCACCACATTAGCGAAGAAATACAGGTCGTTCAGATCTTGCATGATAGTCATCCATTGTTCTGTATATGGGACAATATATCTTATTTTTGCTATCTAGTTCTATTATCGATACATGAGTAACATGGCCTCAATGGTTCAGATAACCAGGTAAATCAAACTCTGTTGGCATCGTGATGTACGGATCGCAATAGATTTTGACCCACTCTTAATTTAATCGAACGGCATATATCATGAAACTCTTACATATTGACTCCAGCATTCTCGGCGACGCTTCCGCCTCCCGCCAACTGACCCGCGAAGTAGTGGAAACACTGCAAGCTGCGGATTCGGATCTTGAACTGACCTACCGCGACCTTAGCAAAGACGTCACTGCCCATTTGAGCGGCGCGACTTTTGCTGCAAAAGGCACACCTGCAGAAAAACGCAATCTGTCGCAAAAGCTGGAAGTGGAACTGAACGAAGCGATTCTCAATGAATTCATGGCCGCCGACGTGATCGTGCTCGGTGCGCCGATGTACAACTTCACCGTGCCGACCCAGCTCAAGGCATGGATCGATCAGATCAGTGTTGCCGGCGTTACTTTCCGTTATACCGAAAAAGGCCCGGAAGGCCTGGCTAAAGGCAAGCGCGTCGTGATCGTGTCGACGTCAGGCGGCAAGCATGCAGGCACTCCTACTGGCGTCGCCCATGAAGACTATCTGAAACTGGTGTTCGGCTTCCTCGGCATTACCGATATCGAAGTGGTTCGTGCCGATGGTCTTGCCTACAGTCCTGAAGTGAAAGACGCCAGCTTTGCGGCAGCTCGTGCGCGTATCGGCGATCTGACCAGCGCCGTGGCAATGGCCTGATTGACCAGGCTTGAATCAAAGACCGCTTACCGGTGAGCTGGTAGCGGTCTGATCAGTTTGAAAAAAGTTAAAAGAGCGCGTTGCGCTCTTTTAACTTTTTCTGCATTACGAAATTCCATCTGTCGAAACGTGCCGCAGCAACAACCGATCCAGTGCATTGAGCGTGTTGAAGGATTCAAGGAAATCGGCAAAAAAATCCTGGTTGTCCGGACCTGATTGGCTAAATTCCGGTTCTTTCCGGATGGTGTCGAATATTTGCCGGAAGCTATTCTTGCCGTCGATATGACGTAAAATTTTTGCGCCGTATTTCCCGGGGTTCACTGTCAACCCCATTCCTGAATGCTGATGGTTAAGCGCAAACGGGCGTCCCTTGTTGGTATCAAATACCTGGGCCATCAGCGGCCCGGTTAAAGGCTCGTGATAGAAAAACGGAACGTAATCGGCATCACCATATGGCGCTTTGCAGGTTTCCGACCGGGTCACATAAAATGAATGGGTGATGATGTCGCCAATCAGCAGTTCGCCGATTTCATATTGTCGCCGGATTGATTGCTTCTTCAGTGCATCTACATTCTTTGGCGGCCTTTTACCCAGGACCATATGTGGCAGGTATGGCGAGCGTCCCCGCCCGACATCCGTAAGTTCCAGGTTGAGACCATGCGTATCCTGGATCCAGTCAAACAATTCTCCCACCGTGTACGCTCTGTCCTGAGAGTGCAACAGCAAATCGTAGATGCCGGCATCGCCCAGTTTATGGTCGTGGTGCAGGTCCTCGCCACGCATGAACCAGTTCGAAGCAGGCAAGGTGTTTAAAATCTCTTTGGTATTGCCGATCTTGGTGCCTACGTCAAATTCGTCGTCATTATCGTTATTCACCAGGCGCATCAACTGTTGCATCTGGTAGACGCCGGTGCGGCCATGGGTGGCATACACCATGAGGCCCATGGCGCCAGTGTCTTTGAGCACGGCACGCAGCATCTTCAAGCCGGTATCAGGATTTTCAAGATGGTGCAGGACGCCGCTGCAGTTGATGTAGTCGAATTTGCCTAATCCAAGCTCGGGCAGGTTCAGCAGCGAATCCTGGATCCAGGTGATATTTTTCAGGCCTCTTATATCTGCCCGCTCACGGGCCAGCGCTATGCTTGCCTGGCTCAAATCCAGATGCACGATTTCAGCATCGGTATTGCGCAATTGTTCGGCCAGATAAATTGTCGCGTCACCGGTTCCGCCGCCTGCCACCAAGACCTGGAAGTGTTCCTTGAACGATTGTTTTCCTGAAAAACAATAGTGATTGATCATCGGCAGGCTTTCCAGCCATGTTCGTGTCAATTGTTTTTTTTCGTCTTGCGGATTGCAGGGAGGGTAAGGCAGGGATTCGTACTGATCCCGTACTTTCGGTAGATAGTTGGAGGACATGTAGGGACCTGGCTGAAGAAGGATTTCGTGCTAAACAAATCGGGAATCGTATTGTCGCACTTATAGCCAGGCGGTAGTGCGCAGGATGCCAGTTTGTAGCTGGCATCCTGCAACCCTGATGCTAGCCCACGGTACGGTAATACCGGGGCTGCAATGAAATCGATTGCCGCGTGATCGCCACGACAATCAAATAATCAAACAAAAAAACTAGGCCGCCGCTGCGCTGCTGACGATGCCCTGGTTGGCTGCGTCACCGGCAATTTCAATTTGCCGGTTCACGGCGCTCAAGATCGCCTTGAACGATGCCGTCAAGGTATTGGCGTCGATGCCGACACCGAAACCGGTGGCGCCGTCGTTGAGGCGCAATTCGATATAGCTGGCAGCCTGTGCATCGGCGCCGGCGCTGATGGCGTGCTCATGGAAATCCATCAACTTTATATTCAACCCCAGTGCATTGACGAAAGCGTCGATCGGGCCATTGCCGTGGCCGCTTGAAGTGTGGGGCTGGCCGTCGCGGACGATGTCGATTTCGATCTTGACCGGTTGCGCCTGGTTGGAATCTTCACTCATGCGGTGGCCGCGATAGACGTACGGGGTTTGCTTGTCCAGGTACTCTTGCTTGAAGATGGTGTAGATATCGCTGGCGGCAATTTCCTTGCCGGTTGCATCTGCCGCTTTCTGGATCGCACGGCTGAATTCGATTTGCAGGCGGCGTGGCATGGCCAGGCCGTATTCCTGTTCCAGCAGATAGGCCATGCCGCCTTTGCCGGACTGGCTATTGACGCGGATCACGGCATCGTAGCTGCGGCCGAGGTCGGCCGGGTCGATCGGCAAGTAGGGGACTTCCCAGATGGCGTCGGCTTTTTGCGCGGCGAAGCCTTTCTTGATCGCATCCTGATGCGAGCCTGAGAAGGCGGTAAATACCAGGTCGCCAACGTATGGGTGACGCGGATGGACCGGAATCTGGTTGCAGTCTTCTACGCATTGACGCACTTCGTCGATGTCGGAAAAGTCGAGTCCGGGATTGACGCCTTGCGTGTACAAGTTCAAGGCCAGTGTCACCAGGTCGACGTTGCCGGTGCGCTCGCCGTTACCGAACAAACAGCCTTCAACCCGGTCGGCGCCAGCCATTACAGCCAGTTCGGCGGCGGCAACGCCGGTACCGCGGTCATTGTGCGGATGGACGCTGATGATGGTGGCGTCGCGACGGGCCAGATTGCGGTGCATCCACTCGATCTGGTCGGCGAATACATTCGGTGTGGCGCATTCGACGGTGCTTGGCAAATTCAGGATGACTTTGCGTGTCGGGCTGGCTTGCCAGGCATCAACCACGGCATCGCAGATTTCTTTAGAAAAATCGAGCTCGGCGGTGCTGAAGGTTTCCGGCGAATATTCATAACGCCATTGTGTTTCCGGGCGGGCGTCGGTCAATTCCTTGATCAGGCGCGTGCCCGAGACGGCGATTTCTATGACTTCTTCGCGGCTCTTGTTGAACACGATACGGCGCCAGGCTGGAGAAATCGGGTTATACAGATGGACGATGGCGTGCTTGGCGTTCTTGAGCGAATCGACGGTGCGGCGGATCAGGTCATCGCGCGACTGGGTCAGGACGATGATGGTGACGTCGTCCGGGATATGGTTTTCTTCAATCAGCTTGCGGACAAAATCGAAATCGGTTTGCGAACCGGAAGGGAAGCCGACTTCGATTTCCTTGAGACCTATCTTCACCAGCAATTTGAAGAAGCGCAGCTTGCGATCGGCGTCCATCGGCTCGATCAGGGCTTGGTTGCCGTCGCGCAGATCGGTGCTCATCCAGATCGGCGGAGCGCTGATAACTTGATTGGGCCAGGTGCGATCACTCAATGGAATCGGCGGGAACGGGCGATACTTGACAGCGGGATTGTGCAACATCATGTTAGGCCTCTCTTGGAGCTAGTGAAGTGTGCTGATGAAATGGAACGGAATTCGGGAGCGGCGAGACGGTTGCCTGACTGCCACTCGAAAATTAACGCGAGGCCAGGCAACCGATCGGTAGCGATAGCGATAGCAGCGGTAACAGCGTGTTGCTGTAGCGAAAGTTGGCGAGGCGAAGTGGTGTGGCGTGCATGGAATCTTGCTCTTTAAAATCGAAATTCATTATCGAATCTCAGTTTTACTACTGTTGATTTCTTGACTGGCGCTGTTGCTGTTGTTGCTATTGCCAGTAATGTCCCCGTCAGAACGGGGGCGAGATCATAGTGCGCGTAGTAGCGATAGCGCTAGTAGCGACACTAGCAGCATTGCCGGCAGGGAGCCAGCAACGTGTAGTAGAGAGCAGGATTGGGTGCGTGTGGAAAACATGCACTTAATGTATGGGATAAAGTCGGGCCTTGTCAAGCGCGGTTTGCTGCATGGCGCAAATTTTTGACAAATCCGTGCGGATTTTGCATCCAGGCACGGAACAGGTGGCTCAGCGGCCGAACAGGCCAATCAGGCCGATGACTATCAGATAAAGGGCGATGATGTAGTTCAGGAGGCGCGGAATCACCAGGATAAGTACGCCTGCGATCAGCGAAACGATAGGGGTCAGATGCAGATTGGCAATCATATGCGTTCCTTTTTTTTCGAGTGAAGAATCCGGTTACGTCTGGCTCGATGGTATATCGCCGACAATATTTCCATTGTAGGACAAGGACGCCAAACATCGTAGGATTACACCGATTTCCGGAAAAAAAACGGCTTGGCTATCGACTGTATCAGGAGGAGAGACCGTTACAGTGCTGGCTAATGCCGATAAGGACACACACTCCGTCAGGTGCGCGAGCTGAAACCTGGCGGTCATCGTCAGCAACGGGCAGGTCGTTGGCGATCACCATTTCAGATCGGGCAAGAGACGGATTTACTCCCTTCCCGGGGAATACGTTGGCGCTTTCGCAAGATTGCTGAAACGCGGATTAATAAATTAGCGTCAGAGGGCGCGCGTGCCAGAAATCAAGCGCGTGATGAATGCTGAACGTTCGGACTTTGGCTTCGGTAAGGCGCACTCAATCATCGAGACCCATTGCTCCGACAGTTGCTGGCATGTGGCGCGCAGCACAGGCGCCAGGCCGGGCCAGTCCGACAGGGTGCGCAAGTGCCGTTCAATCGTCCTGGCCGACTGCACGCAGGCGTCGCTCGCCAGGTTGTGCATGTTGTATTGAGAGATCAGGTGCAGCACGGCCGAAATCAGAAGCTCTGGCGGTGTACGGTAGTCCTCGGTTGTGGTCGAAACCTGATCTGCTGTATTGCGCGGACTATTCATCAAGAACTCCTTGATCGGGTTGTTTTAAATAGTAATGATTCTCATTTAAATTATTATCCAACGCGAGTTTGAATGCAAGCACTTTGCTGCTTTTAATTTGACCGGGAGTTTCGGAGCTTCAGTGCGGCTTAAGCGGAAGCAGGGAAGGGGTCTGGTCGAGGCGGGCAGACCATCAGGTGGTCGACGTCTTCCCGACCGACTTCCCTGAAGCCCAGCGCTTCATATAGCCGCCTTGCCGGATTGCCGGTCAATACCTTTAGCGCCGTAGGCATTTGATCACGACTGGCCTGGTTCAAGACATTTTCGATGATGGCCCGGCCCAGGCCCTGCCTTTGAAATTCCGGGGCAATCTGGATTTGCGCGATATACCATCGCGTTGGTTCCTTATAGGCTTTCAGCAAGCCGATATCCTGGCCGTTCATGGAGACGATCCGGGCATGCTCAAACAGAGACAGTACCCGCGCCAGTTGCGCGGCGTCGTCGCGTGCGGCGTTAACCCGCTCCAGGTGTTCGCTCATGGTGACATTGCGCAGCGCGATCAGGAACGGCATGTCCGCTTCAGTAGCATTTCTGAATTCGAGGGCTGGCATGCCGTCCTTTCTCGTTCTTTCTATTACTTCCTATTACTTCTTGCTCTTTACCCGTACCTACTTGTTCACCAGATGTTTCGGCACCGAGAGCGTCAGCAGCGCACCCAATATCAGCGACGCCGCCAATACAAACATGCCGCTGTTGGTGCTCTGGGTCTGGTCCTTGAGCCAGCCGACCAGGTACGGGCTGACGAAACCGGCCAGGTTGCCAAGCGAATTGATCAAGGCAATCCCGGCCGCCGCCGCCGCGCCGCCGAGAAACGCTGTCGGCAAACTCCAGAACAGCGGCAGTACGGTAATGATACCAATGGTTGCCAAGGTCAGCGCGGACATGGCCAGCAACGTATTGTGATCGTATACCGTGCTCAGGATCAGGCCGATGCTGCCCAGCAGCGCCGGAATCGCCACATGCCAGCGCCGTTCACGCCGTGCATCGGCGCTTTGGCCGATCAAGATCATGGCTATTGCCGCCGTGGCGTAAGGGATGGCTGTCAGCAAGCCGATATTGAAGGTGTCGGTAACGCCGGTAGTCTTGATGATGGTCGGCAGCCAGAAACTGACGCCGTACAGGCCCATGACGAAGCAAAAATAGATCAGCGCCATCAGCCACACACGTGGATTGGCAAACATCTGGCCGAGGGAAGCCTCAATCTTCTGGCTGTTTTCGGCCTGTATCTGTGATTCGAGCAGTTGCTTTTCCTCCTCGCTCAGCCAGTTGGCGCCGCGGATCCGGTCTTGCAGATAAAAGATCACGACCACACCCAGCACCAAAGAGGGAATCGCCTCCAGGATAAACATCCATTGCCAGCCTGCCAGGCCGTGCACGCCAGGCATGGCTTTCATGATCCAGCCTGACAGCGGACCGCCGATGACGCCGGATATCGGCACCCCGGTCATGAATAGCGCCGTCATTTTGCCGCGTCGATTGGATGGATACCAATAAGTCAGATACAGGATAACGCCGGGGAAGAAGCCGGCTTCGGCCACGCCGAGCAAGAAGCGCATGATGTAAAACGTGGTCGGGCTGTCGACAAAGATCATGGCGCCGGAGACGATGCCCCAGGTGATCATGATGCGGGCGATCCAGAGCCGGGCGCCGACCCGATGCAGGATCATGTTGCTGGGTATTTCAAAAATGAAGTAGCCGAGGAAAAAAATCCCGGCGCCCAGGCCGTAGACGGTTTCGCTGAATTTCAGGTCGTTCAGCATTTGCAGCTTGGCAAAGCCGACATTCACCCGATCCAGATAGGAGGCGACATAGCAGAGGAACAGCATGGGTAGCAGGCGCCAGGTCACTTTGGCGTAGGTAGCTGTTTCGAATGCGCTGCTGACAGAAGTGCTGGTTGAACTTGTTGCGCTTGGATTATCGGACATGTCTCTCTCTCGGCCTATTGGTTTAGTTATAAGAAACGACAGCTGCAAATCTCGATCTGGTTATATTGCTGAAGGGCATTGTAGCCTTACAAGTGTGGAATGGCTACGTGGCGATTTCGCGGCGAGCCAGGCGAAGTCGTTTACACTGCGATGTGCTAGTCGGGCATACCGCCCACATACATCTTGAGGTCCGCGCTTTATGGAATTGCGTCAACTGCGCTATTTTGTCGCCATCGTCGATCATGGTTCGTTGTCGCGCGCCGCGCGGGTGTTGCATATCGCCCAGCCGGCCTTGACGCAGCAGATCAAGCAACTGGAAGACGAGCTGGCCGCACAGCTGCTGCATCGCTCCGCGCAAGGGGTGATCGCCACCGACGCCGGCAAGATTTTCTACGAACATGCGCAAGCGATCCTGAAGCAGGTAAGCGATGCCAGATCGGCTGTCGCCCAGTCGACCGACAAACCTGCAGGCACGGTCGCGCTGGGTATTCCGCAAAGTGCTTCCGGCACCCTGGCATTGCCTTTGCTGACCGCAATGCGCGAAAGATATCCAGATATTTCGCTGCAATTGACGGAGGAATTGACCGGCAACCTGATCGAGCAATTGAAGACCGGACGCATCAACCTGGCGGTGTTGTTCGATGACGGCCAGCTGACTTCATTCGCCACCACGCCGCTGGTCGAAGAAGAGATGATGTTTATCACGCGCACCGGCTCTCAGTATGCGACTACACGCCGTTCCGTGACTTTCGCACGCGCCGTCAAGGCAAAACTGATATTACCCGGCATGCAGCACGGCGTGCGGCCTCGCATCGAAAGCGTCGCCCGGGCCGCCGGCCTGACGCTTGATAACGTGATTGAAATCAGTTCGGTGACGATTATGAAATCGGCCATTTTGGCGGATATCGGCGCCACCATCTTGCCGGTAGCGCCGCTGCTGCCGGAAATCAAGCGCGGCGAGATGACGGC